>Ga0068860_100007720_pt1 | contig 10754 bp, 6 predicted proteins | sample KBSSwiS32_FD_66597 | JGI IMG/M metagenome (GOLD analysis project Ga0068860, IMG submission 66597) | Switchgrass rhizosphere microbial communities from Kellogg Biological Station, Michigan, USA - KBS Switchgrass S3-2 | ecosystem: Host-associated > Plants > Roots > Rhizosphere > Soil ...
GAGCCGCCGTAGGCCGCGGTCGCGCCGGCGCCGGTGCCTCCGCCGCCGATCAGGCCGTTGCCGATGGTGCCGCCGTTCTGGCCGGTCTCGTACTGGATGGGGGCGGTGAGCGGCGTGGCCGGGACGTTCAGCAGCGGTGGCGGTGGGATCATCACGGTGGACGCGCCGGGCCGCGTGTCGGGGAGCGCGCTCGCCACCGGTGGGCTGGAGGCGCCCGCGACCGGAGCCGCGCCGTACGCCATGCCCGCGCCAGTGGCAGGGGCCCCGCCGGCGCCCGCAACCGGAGCCGCGCCTGTACCGGTACCAGCGCCGGTACTCGCGACCGGAGCCGCGCCGGAGGTCGCGCCGGTACCGATGCCCGGCCCTGCGTTGCTCGCCGCCGCGCCCGTGGCCCCGGAGCTGGTGGCGACGCCAGGAGACTCGTACGTCGCCAGCGGCGCAGCACCCACCGTGCCCCCGGCGCCGGCTGCCGCGTTGGCGCCCGACGGCGCGGAACCATGCGGAGTCGCGGTCGCGGCGCCGGACGGCGCGCCCGCGGTCGTCCCCTGCCCCGTCACGGCGGTCCCTGGCGACGCGGTCGCCGGAGCCCCACTCGCCGCTCCCGTGCCCGGCGCGGGCGCGCGCTCATCCCTCCACACGATCATCGGCCCGCCGGAGCTCCACAGCTCCTCCGTCGTCGGCCGCCGCGAGAGCCGCTCCTCCCGCGTCTCCCTCCTGGGCGCGGGCGCCGCCTCACCCCTCCGCGCCACCGCCGCGGGCCGCGGCGCCTCTGAGATCGCCGCCCCCTCCAGCACGAAGTGGACGAACCCGCCCGGCGCCACGCTCGCAGGCAGGTGGTCGACGAACACGTCCAGCTCCGGCCGCGCGCCGTGCCCCGGCAACGTGCCCTCCCGCGACGACGCCGGCGCCTCGCCGGGCACCGCCTGCGCCAGGATCCGCGCCCGCGCCGCCACCAGCTCATCATTCCGGTAGAGCCGCCCGATTCCCCACAGCGCCACCGCCGCCCGCCGCGCGGGCAGGTCCCTCACGCCCAGCCCGGCGCCCCCATTCACCACCCGCCCGAGCACCACCCCGCCCTCCACGCCTCCCTCCGGCCCCCGCGGCGCCGCCTCCCCCTTCCGCCACCACGCGCGCCTGGCGCCCGCCCCTCCAGGCAGCGCGGCCTCCGGCGGGAACCCCACCGCGTCCAGCTCCACCCGGTAGACGTCCCCGCCCACCTGCGCCCGCATCCACAGCTGGCCCGCGTCCCCGTACGTCATCTCCCGGCCACGGACCCGGTCCTCCCCGCGCAGGAACGCCGCCCCCGTCCCCTCGCGCACGGCGCCGCCAATCCGGACCGCCACCGGGCCCCCGCCCACCGTGGCGGACGCGGACGGCCCATCGAACCGGAACGCCTCAGGCGCCGGGGCGGCGGCGAACGCGGCCACCAGCAGCAGCGCGGACACTGCTCCCATGGTGCACCTCCGCCAGAAAGGTAGGCAGCGGGGCGAGGTGCGTCAGGGGCGGAGCGAGCGCTTGCCCGCTCCCTCTCAGATCAGGCCGCGGGCGCGGCGGATCTGCTCGACCGTCTTGTTGTACTCGATGTCGAAGGCGGAGGTCCCCTCCTGCAGGTGCTTCAGGCGGGACCGCGCCTCTCTGTCGATCTCGTCGTCCACGTCCAGGTGCTTCTTCATCACGGCGAAGATCTTCTGCCGCAGGACGTTGTCCGCCGAGTAGACCTCCTCCACGTTCCGGCTGATGAGGAGGAACTCGATCATCTGGTTGATGACGTATTCGATCCCCTCGTCCCCCATCTTGAAGCCGCGGACGTCCGCCATCTCGCGCTTCACCTGGTTGAACTTGGAGAAGTCGTACCCCCGCCGCTCCAGCGCCTCGCGGGTGGCCTGGTTCACGCGCTCCTCGTTGGCGAGGTACTCGCGCATGATCGCGGACATGTCCATCTCGGCGTCCGCCACCCGCATCGGCTCAACCTCGATGTCCCCGTCCTGCATCATGATCTGGATGCATTCGCGCGAAATGATGGGGATCACCTTCGGATAAAGCCTCATCGAGTTGCCCTCACTGCGAAGCGGAGGGGAGCATTCCCGGCACCGCCGCGCAGAAACCTGTGTCCGCTATAAATCAGCGACAAGGGGCGCCGCAATGAAAAAGCCCAGCTACGTCGGAAAGATCACGAGGGTTCCTCGCGACCTCCCTCGCGAACTTCGTTGACGTCCAGGAGCGCCGCGTCCTCCAGCGACGCCTCGCGCACCGGGTCCGGCTCGGCCGCCTCCTCCTCGCCGTCCGGGTGGAGGAAGCCGTGGATGCGCTCGGCGACCGCGGTCCCCACCCCCTCCACCGCGGCCAGCTCCTCGAGGCCGGCCTGCCGCACCCGCTTGAGCGACCCGAAATGCCGGAGGAGCGCCTTCTTCCGACCTTCTCCGACCCCGGGGATGTCCTCCAGCACCGACTTGAAGTTCCGCCGGCGCATCAGCTTCTGCTGGTAGGTGATGGCGAAGCGGTGCGCCTCGTCCCGCAGCCGGGTGAGCATGAACAGCTCCGCCGAGTTCTGCGCCAGCACCACGGGGTCCCGCTTCCCCACCAGGAAGATCCGCTCCGGGCTCCGCTCCGCCGGCGCGTCGCTGGGGCCCACGCCGACCTCGATCTCCCGGCTCTTGGCCAGGCCCACCACGTCCACCTTCTCGACCTTCAGGTCCTTCATCGCCGCGTGCGCCGAGGCCAGCTGCCCCTTGCCGCCGTCGATGACCAGCAGGTCCGGCAGGTCCCCCTCCTTCAGCCCCCGCCGCAGCCTCCGGGTGATCACCTCGTACATGCTGGCGAAGTCGTCCTGCGAGGCCACCGACTTGATCCGGAACCGCCGGTAGCGCGCCTTGTCCAGCTCGCCGTCGGTGGAGGCCACCTGCGAGGCGACGATGGTGGCGCCCTGGAAGTGCGAGATGTCGTAGCACTCGATCCGCCGGGGCACCCGCCCGAGGTGGAGCCGGCCCTGCAGCTTCTCCAGGATGGCGTCCACCTCCTCCTTGGAGCGCTTGCGGTCCTGGAAGGCGGCCTCCGCGTTCCGCGCCGCCATCTGCACCAGCTCCACCTTCTCGCCGCGCCTGGGGACCAGCACCCGCACCTTGTCCCCGCGCTTCTCGGTGAGCACCTCCGCCAGCGCCTCCAGCGCGGCCTCCTCCGCGCCCAGAGGCAGCAGCACCTCCTTGGGAACGAGGTTGTCGTTGTCGTAGTAGAGGCTCACGAAGGAGAGCAGCAGCTCCTCGGTGGGGAACTCCTGCCCGGTCAACGGGAACGCCTGCCCTCCGGTGATCCGCCCGCGCCGCACGTAGAGCGCGTAGAAGAGCAGCCGGTCCCCCTCGCGGTAGAGCCCGAACACGTCCTGGTCCGTAGGCTCGGTGTGGGCGATCTTCTGCCGCTCCAGGCTCCGCTCGATGGCGTAGAGCTGGTCACGCACCCGCGCCGCCTCCTCGAAGCGCAGCCCCCCCGCCGCCGCCTTCATCCGCTCCTTGAGCGCTCCCGTCAGCTCGTCCGCGCGGCCCTCCAGGAACAGCAGCACCTCCTCCACCGACCGGCGGTACTCCTCGGGCGGGATGGGGAGGACGCAGGGCGCCGGGCAGCGGCCGATCTGGTACAACAGGCACGGCCGCTTGCGCGTCTCCAGCACGTGGTCGGAGCAGGTCCGCAGCCCGAAGAAGCGGTTGATGATCCGCATCGACTCGCGGATGGAGGCCGCCGACGCGTAGGGCCCGAAGTACCGCGCCCCGTCGTTCTTGAACCGCCGCACCACCTCCAGCCGCGGGTACGGGTGCCGCCCGTCCAGCCGCAGGCAGATGAAGTTCTTGTCGTCCCGCAGCTTCACGTTGAAGCGCGGCTGGTGCTTCTTGATCAGCTCGTTCTCGAGGAGGAGCGCCTCCTTCTCCGTCCCCACCAGCACCACCTCGATGTCCCCGAGGAGCCGGTCCAGCAGCGGGATGAAGGCGCGCGAGTCGCCGGTGCGGTCCTGGAAGTAGGAGCGGACGCGGTTGCGGAGGTTGGCGGCCTTGCCGACGTAGATCACCTCTCCGGAGGTGTCCTTCATCAGGTACACGCCCGGCTCGGGGGGCAGCGACGCCAGCTTTTCCTCGAGGTTCTTCACCGCCTTCGCCGGTTGCCGGCCCCGCGACGGTAGCGCGGCAGCTCCTTCCCCTGCTCCTGCTTCTTGGCCCTGGTGGCCTGCACCAGCGCGCGCGAGGGCGGCTTGAGGCCCAGGTCCATGTCCTTGAGCACCAGGAGCTTGTCGCGGAAGTCGGCCGCGGACTCGAACTCCATCTGGTCCGCCGCCTCCTGCATCCGCCGGGTGTACTCCTCGATCAGCTCCTGGATCTGCTCCTTGGTGAGCAGCTCGTCCTCGCCGTCCGCGGACGCGCCCAGCGGGGTCGGGCCGCCGTCGTAGAGGAACTGCGAGAGGTCGGTGATGTTCTTGCGGACCGAGGTGGGGGTGATGCCGTTGGCCTCGTTGAACTGGCGCTGCACCTCGCGCCGGCGGTCCGTCTCGTCCAGCGCCTTCTTCATCGAGGCGGTGACCTGGTCCGCGTACATGATCACCCGCCCGCTCAGGTGGCGGGCCGCGCGGCCGATGGTCTGGATCAGCGACACGTGCGAGCGGAGGAAGCCTTCCTTGTCGGCGTCGAGGATCGCCACCAGCGACACCTCGGGGATGTCCAGGCCCTCGCGCAGCAGGTTGATGCCCACCAGCGCGTCGAACTCGCCCTTGCGCAGGTCGCGGATGATGGCGGTGCGCTCGATGGCGTCGATGTCCGAGTGGAGGTAGCGGACCTTGACGCCCACGTCCGTGTAGTACTCGGTGAGGTCCTCCGCCATCCGCTTGGTGAGGGTGGTCACCAGCACGCGCTCGCTCTTCTCCGCGCGCTTCCGGATCTCCTCCAGCAGGTCCTCCACCTGGTTGCCCACGGGCCGGACCTCCACCTGGGGGTCCATCAGGCCGGTGGGGCGGATGATCTGCTCCACCACCACGCCGCTCGCCTTCTGCAGCTCGTACTCGGCGGGGGTGGCGGAGACGTAGAGCGCCTGGGACACCATCGCCTCGAACTCGCCGAACTTGAGCGGCCGGTTGTCGAGCGCGGAGGGCAGCCGGAAGCCGTACTCCACCAGCACCTCCTTTCGCGACCGGTCGCCGCGGAACATGGCGCCGATCTGCGGGACGGTCTGGTGGCTCTCGTCGATCATCACCAGCAGGTTCTTGGGGAAGTAGTCGATCAGGCAGGGCGGCGGCTCGCCCGGCGGGCGCCCGGAGAGGTGGCGCGAGTAGTTCTCGATCCCGTTGCAGTAGCCGACCTGCTCCATCATCTCCAGGTCGAACATCGTCCGCTGCTCCAGGCGCTGCGCCTCCAGCAGCTTGTTCTCCGCGCGCAGCAGCTGCAGCCGCTCCCGCAGCTCCTCGCGGATGGACTGCATGGCGGCGATGCGCTGCTCGGTCTCGGTGACGTAGTGGCTGCCGGGGTAGATGACCGCCTTCTCCGTCGTCCCCAGCGTCACCCCGCGCAGCGGGTCGAACTCGGTGATCTTCTCCACCGTGTCCCCGAACAGCTCCACCCGGGTCGCGCGGTCCTCCTCGTAGGCGGGGAAGATCTCGATGGTGTCGCCGCGGGCCCGGAAGGTCCCGCGGGAGAAGTCCATGTCGTTGCGCTCGTACTGGCTGTCCACCAGCTTGCGGATCAGCGCGTCCCGGCCGATGTCCTTTCCGGTCTCGATGGTGACCGCCATGTTCACGTACGAGCGCGCGGTGCCCAGGCCGTAGATGCAGGAGACGGAGGCGACGATCACCACGTCGTTGCGCGTGCGTAGCGAGTGGGTGGCGGAGTGGCGCATCCGCTCGATCTCGTCGTTCACCATCGAGTCCTTCTCGATGTAGGTGTCCGAGGAGGGGACGTACGCCTCCGGCTGGTAGTAGTCGTAGTAGCTGACGAAGTACTCCACCGCGTTGTCGGGGAAGAGGTCCTTGAACTCCCCGTAGAGCTGCGCGGCCAGCGTCTTGTTGTGGGCGATGATCAGCGTCGGCCGCCGGACGTTGGCGATGACGTTGGCCATGGTGAAGGTCTTGCCGGACCCGGTGACGCCCAGCAGCACCTGGGACTGGTCGCCGCGCAGGACCCCCTCGCTCAGCTCGCCGATGGCGCGGGGCTGATCGCCCTGGGGCTTGTACTCGCTGACCAGCTTGAGCTCCGGCATGGCCCGCTCTTGTAACACCGGGGCCTGGCGAGGACAGGCCCGCCTGCCAAGGCCACTGTCAGCTCCCGCCAGGCTGCCCGCCCGCTCCCTGCGTGTTGGGCTTGCGCCCTGGAGGGGCTGTCTTAGAGAAGGCTGATGGAGGTCATGGTCTTGCGCATGCGTGCTTGGAGGCGAGGAGCGTTGGTGGCCGCGCTGTCGGCGGCGATGGTGGCCTGCGGCGGCAATGGCGGGAGGCCGGCGGAGGGTCGCACCCCGGCGCCTTCGCGGCCCGGTCAGGCGGTGAGGGAGGCCGTGCAGGGGGCGGCGCCCACCCTGCCCCCGGCGCCCGCGGTGGCCCCGGCGCCGGCGGCCGGCGCGCTGCCGTCCCTGGCGCCGCTGGTGGACTCGGTGAAGGCGGCGGTGATCAACGTGGAGGTGCGCTCGCGGGCGAACGGGCAGATGAACGACGCGGCGCGCGAGCTGTGGGAGCGCTTCTTCGGGGGCGCCCCGCCGGAGGGCCGCCAGCGCGAGCAGTTCCAGCGCGGGCTGGGCTCCGGCTTCTTGATCAGCCCGGACGGCCTGGCGCTCACCAACAACCACGTGGTGGAGGGCGCGGTGGCCATCAACGTCAAGCTGGACGACGGCCGCCAGTTCGACGCGGAGGTGCTGGGCCGGGACCCGCTCACCGACGTGGCGCTGATCAAGCTCAAGGGGAAGGTGGGCAAGCTGCCCGCGCTGGCGCTGGGGGATTCGGACGCGCTGCGGGTGGGCGACTGGGTGGTGGCCATCGGCAACCCGTTCGGCCTGGCGTCCACGGTGAGCGCGGGGATCATCTCCGCCAAGGCGCGCGAGATCGGCGCCGGGCCGTACGACGACTTCTTGCAGACGGACGCGGCGATCAACCCCGGCAACTCCGGCGGGCCGCTATTCAACCTCAAGGGCGAGGTGATCGGCATCGACACCGCCATCGTGGGCGGCGCCAACGGGATGGCGGCCACCGGCATCGGCTTCGCGGTGCCGTCCAACATGGTCAAGGCGCTGCTGCCGCAGCTGCAGAAGGAGGGCGTGGTCACCCGCGGCTACATCGGCGTCTCGGTGCAGAACCTGACCGCGGACATCGCGCGCGGGCTGGGCGTGCCGGTGCAGGAGGGCGCGCTGGTGTCCGCGGTGTCGAAGGGGTCACCGGGTGAGAAGGCGGGGATCAAGATGGACGACGTGATCACCAGGATGGACAACGAGCCCATCGCCTCTTCGGGCCAGCTCACCCGGAAGGTGGCGATGCGGAGGCCGGGCACCCAGGTGCCGCTGGAGGTGTACCGGGCCGGCAACAAGATGGAGAAGAAGGTGACGCTGGGCACGCGGCCGGACCTGGAGGGCATCAGCGCGCGCGAGAAGGGCCAGAGCGGCGGCGAGGAGGACCAGCGGCAGGAGCAGATCGGCCTGGTGGTGCGCGACGCGGGCCCGGGCACGGGCGGCGCCAACGAGGAGGGCGAGGCGCCGGGCACGGAGGGCGCGGTGATCGTGGAGGTGAGGCCCGGCTCCACCGCCGAGCACGCCGGCCTCGTCCCCGGCATGGTGGTGGTGGAGGCGGCCGGCAAGCCGGTGCGCGGCGCGGCGGATCTGCGGAAGCTCCTCCGCGGCGCCAAGCCGGGGACCACCGTCCTGCTCCGGGTGGCGTTCGGCCGAGAGGGGCGCGCGCTGCGGGCGCTCACCGTCCCCGAGTAACCTCGGGCCGTGGCGACGAGGCGGCGCGACTACTACGTGGTGCTGGGCGTGGAGCGCGGGGAGCCCTCCGAGGGCATCCGCCGCGCCTTCCACGAGCTGGCGCTCCGCTACCACCCCGACCGCGCCGGCGAGAGCGCCACCGCGCTCTTCCAGGAGCTGGTGGAGGCGTACCGCGTGCTCTCCGACGCGCGGACCCGCGCCGCGTACGACCGCGCGCTCAAGCACGCAGAGAGCGCGCCCAAGCGGGCCTCGCTCCCCATCCCCGTCCCCTTCTCGCCCAAGGACGACGTGCCGGAGCCGCTCGCGGCGTGGGGGCTGGCGGGGTCTCGCGCGGCGCCCGTGGACGCGTGGTTCCAGCGCAGCCCGCGCCACCAGACGGCGCTGGCGCCGCGGCGGCAGAACGCGCTGCACAACGTGTGGGTGAACCCGCCGGACCTGGACCAGGTGCTGGACAAGGTGAAGCGGAGCCTGCGGCGGCGCATGCCCCCCGAGGGCGAGGCGATGGAGCCGCTGGTGGTGGAGCTGATCCTCACCGAGGAGCAGGCGGCGGTGGGCGGCGGGCTGACGCTGGAGGTGCCGGTGTTCTTCCCCTGCGAGACCTGCCGCGGCACCGGGCGGCGGGACGGGGAGAAGTGCCCGGCGTGCGACGGCGCCACCGTGCTGCCGGAGCCGCGCCCGCTCACCGTCCCCATCCCGCCCGGCGTGGAGGACGGCGGGGTGCTGGAGCTGCAGCTGCGCGGGCTGGGGCTGCACAGCCTCTACGTCCGCGTGCGCGCGCGGGTGCTCCGGGGCGGGCCGCGGGCGAGCTAGGTGCTCTAGAATCCAAAGGACCATGGGCCACCCCCAACCAGGCGACGTGTTGCTGGTGAAGACGCCGCGCAAGTCGTGGGCAGTGGGCCGGAAGGTGATGGGGTCCGCCTGGGACCACGTGTCGGTGGTGATCCGGGACGACCACACGCTCAACGTCGTCTTCCCGCGCGTGGTGCGGACGCCGCTGCACCGGATGCTCCGGCCGGAGCGAAAGCCGCTGCTGCTCCGGCCCGCGTGGCCGTCGGAGGCGGCGCGCGACGGCTTCGTGGACGCGTTGGAGGCGCTGGCGGACGCGCCCTACGACTCGGCGCGCGGGGCCTCGTTCATCCTCAAGCTCGCGCTCCGGCGCGCGCTGGGCGTACGCCTGCCGCTCCGCCCCCCGAGCATGAAGGGACCGCGGTTCGTGTGCACGGACACGGCGCTGCTCGGGTTGAGCGCCGCGCTCCCCGGGTTCGAGGAGGCGCTGCGCACGCTCCCGCTCGACTACGGCGCGCTCCGCTGCGCCAGCACCACCGACTTCCTCCGCATCGCCGAGGCCCGCCCGGACCTCCTGCACCGCGAGGCGCTGTGACCCAGCAGAAATGAACGCGCCGGCACGGAGGGTGAACGAGGCCCTCCGGCCGGCGCGCGAACTACCCCCAAGACACTCGTTTCGACTACGCGGCGAAGAAGCGCGGCGGCGCGAGCGCGCGGCGCATCTCGTTCAGCATCGCCGAGTACTGGCCCTGGTCGATCCCGGTGGAGCCGTTCAGGAGCGCCTGGGTGGCGTACTTGGCGTAGATGGCGACGATCTTCTTCGCCTCCGGAGACAGGCGGTTGGCGTTGTCGCGGGCCCACGCCAGCACGTCCTGCATCTCGGTGCCGGCGGCCTGGCCGTCCAGGTCCTCGGTGCCGGACTTGATCGCGTCCAGCATCTGCCGGCCGCTCACCGGGCCGGTGGTGTGGTTCAGCTTGTCCAGCGCCTTGCCGGCGGACTCGTCCTGGTACGTGTGGACGTTCTTCATCTCGCCCAGCATCTTGTCGTAGTCGCCCTGGCTGATGCCGGTCTGGCCGTTGGCCTTCGCCTGGTCCGCGTACTTCTTGTAGATGTCCATCACCTGCTTCGCCTCGGGGGAGAGGCGGCCGGGGTGGTTCTGCGCCCACTTGGCGAACTGGTCGAACTCGCGGCCCGCGGAGGCGTTGTCCAGGTCCTTGGTGCCCTTCTCGATCGCCCGGGTCATGTCCTCACCGGAGACCTTGCCCTGGCCCTTGTTGAGCTCGTCGATGGCCTGCTTGGCAGAGACGTCGGTGTGGCCGACCTTCGTCATCTCCTTGCACATCTTGTCGTAGTCGGCGGAGCTGATGCCGGTCTGGCCCTTGGCCTGCGCGGCCTTGGCGTACTTCTCGTAGACCTGCATCACGTTCTTCGCCTCGGGCGACAGCTTGTCCTGGTTCTTCGCGGCCCAGGCGGCGAACTGCTTGTATTCCTTGCCGGCGGCGGAGTTGTCCAGGTCCTGCGTGCCCTCCTTGATCGACTTGGCCATCTGCTCGCCGGAGATCGGCTTGGGCATCTTGTCCAGCTTGTCGGTGGCGGCGGCGACGGAGGCGTCGGTGTGGCCGACCTTGACCATCTCCTTGCACATCTTGTCGTAGTCGGCGGAGTTGATGCCGGTCTGGCCGTTGGCCTGCGCGGCCTTGGCGTACTTGTCATAGACCTGCATCACGTTCTTCGCCTCGGGCGACAGCTTGTCCTGGTTCTTCGCCGCCCAGTCGGAGAACTGCTTGTACTCGTTGCCGGCGGCCTGGCCGTCCTTGTCCTGGGTGCCCGACTTGATCACCTGGGCCATCTGGTCGCCGGTGATCGGCGAGGGCAGCTTGTCCAGCTTCGCGGTCGCGGCGGAGGCGGAGACGTCGGTGTTGCCGACCTTCGTCATCTCCTTGCACATCTTGTCGTAGTCGGCGGAGTTGATGCCGGTCTGGCCGTTGGCCTGCGCGGCCTTGGCGTACTTGTCATAGACCTGCATCACGTTCTTCGC
>Ga0068860_100007722_pt1 | contig 10754 bp, 10 predicted proteins | sample KBSSwiS32_FD_66597 | JGI IMG/M metagenome (GOLD analysis project Ga0068860, IMG submission 66597) | Switchgrass rhizosphere microbial communities from Kellogg Biological Station, Michigan, USA - KBS Switchgrass S3-2 | ecosystem: Host-associated > Plants > Roots > Rhizosphere > Soil ...
CTGCGGGATGCCGCACGCGAACTCGACGATGTCGATGCCGCGCGTCACCTCGCCCTGGGCGTCGCTGAAGACCTTGCCGTGCTCGGCGGTGATCATGCCGGCGAGCGTGTCGCGGTGCTCGTTGAGCAAGGCGAGGAAGGCGTTCAGGACGCGCGCGCGCCGCAGCGGCGGCAGGTCGCCCCACGCCGGCTGCGCTGCCTTCGCTGCCGCGACCGCGGCGTCGACCTCGGCCGCGGAGGCGAGCGCGACGCGGCGCGCGACCGCGCCGGTCGCCGGGTTGGTGACCGGCTGCGAGCGGCCGCTCGTGCCGGCGACGCGGCGGCCGCCGAACCAGTGGCCGACCTCGGTGCCGCTCGTGAATTGCTCGTTGGCGCCCATGGGGCAGTCTCCTCGGCAGTGCGGTGGTCAGCGGCGCCGCGGGTCGGGCGGCGGCTCCTCGGGCTCGAAGCGCATCGCGCGCAGCGGCAACGACGTCGCGTTCAGCAGTTTCGCCTCGGGCGCGTTCCACATCAGGAGCGAGATCTTGTTGATGATCGCGCGCACCGACGTCGCGTCGCCGACGTGCCACTCGCGGCGGTACGGCTCCTCGCAGCACACCATGCCGTAGGTCCGGTTGTTGACGATGACCGCGGCGTCGAGCATCGAGACGACGTTGTAGGGGATCAGATAGTGCTCGCGCATCGCCTGCAGCGCCGGATCGTTCATCGCGTCCGCGCTCATGTAGATGCCGCTCTCGATGAGGCCGTTGAAGTAGTGGATGAACTCGTCGCGCTGCAGTCGGCCCTGGTTCTCGAAGCGGAAGTCGCCGCCGGCCGTCTTCGAGGCGAAGCACTCGAGCACGAGGTCGTCGCCGGCGCCGTCGAACTTCCACATGCTGATGCGCGCGCAGCGCATGCGCTGGAGAATGACCTCGAACACCGCCGAGCGCATCTCGTCGCGCGGCATCCGCTCGGCGTAAAGGTCGGCGAACAGCTTCTGCAGGCGGGCCGAGTCCTCGGCTTGCGGGGTCATGCGCCTGAGTATCCGTCAAGCGCGAAGGCACGGCGATTGGCTATGCTGTCGTTGCCACGCGAGTGAGGGAGCCATGCCGAGACCCGACGTCACGATCGAGAGCCTGCACCGGCGCCAGGCCGAGTGCCTGCCGGGCAAGTTCGGTCTGGTCGTGACGCGGATCGCCGACGGCGAGCTCGACGCCGAGGTCGCCCTGCAGCCGTGGATGCTGGCGCCGAACGGCTACCTGCACGCCGCGAGCGTGCTGCTCCTCGCCGACACCGCCGCCGGCTACGCCAGCATCGCCCACCTGCCCGACGGGGCGAAGAACTTCACGACGATCGAATTGAAGAGCAACTTCCTCGGCACCGTGCGCGAGGGCACGATCCGCACCGAATGTCGCGCCGAACACCTCGGACGGACGACGCAGGTCTGGTCGTGCGTCGTCTTCGGCGGCGACGGCCGCCGCATCGCGCTCTTTCGCTGCACGCAGCTCGTGCTGTGGTGACCGCGAAGAAGCGCGCGCCGCCGGCGCGGCCCAAACGCACCGCGAGCGGCGCCGCCGCCGTCGCGCCGCTCGGCGAGCGCGAGATCGCCGAGCTGCAGACGCTGCTCGACGCCGTCCCGGCGCCGCTCGAGCCACTCGACGTCTCGGCGGTCGACGGCTTCCTGTGCGGCGTCCTCGTCCAGCCGGAGGCGATCGCGCCGGCGCGCTGGCTGCCGTTCCTGACCGACGTCGATGGCCGGGCGCTGCCGCGCGGCTTCGACGCGCACCGCCTGCACGCGCTCGTGCAGCGGCGCGTCGACGAGCTGCGCCACGCGATCGAGCGGCGCGCGTGGTTCGATCCCTGGGTGTTCGAAACCGACGCTGCCGAGGACGACCTCGCCGACCTCGGCGCTGACGACGACGTCGTGGAGGACGTCGAGGACGACGAGCCGCCGACCGACGACCACGTCCACCGCGAAGGCACCGCCGCCGCCGCGGTGCTGCCGTGGGTCGCCGGCTGCACCGCCGCGCTCGAGACGTTTCCGGCGCTGCTCGGCAGCGACGACCCGGCGCTGACCGCGCCGCTCGCGCTGCTCTATCGCCACGTCGGCACGGACACGCTCGAGGAGGCCGCAGCGCTCGACGCCGAGATCGAGACGCTGGCGCCGCCGGCCGACCTCGCGGTCGCGGTCGAGGAGCTCGTCCGTGCCACGCTGCTGCTCGCCGACGTCGCCGGCCTGCCGAGCGTGCGCTGACCTCGCGCGCCGCTCAGATCGTCAGCGGGTCGACGTCGATCGCCCAGCGCAGGACGCGTGCACCGACGTCGCTGCGCGCGGCGTGGAGCGCGTCGAGCCGCGGCCCCCATGCGTGCAGCATCGCCTGCAGCTGGGCGCGCGACGTCGACTCGACGAGCATCTGCATGCGCTCGACGTCGGCGACGCGGGCGACGTCGAGCGGCACCGGCGGGTAGACCATGACGCCTTCGCTCGCGGCGAGGCCGTGTGCCTCGGCGGCGGCGGCGTCGAGGAACGCGCGCGCCGCATCCGCGCTGCGCGCGTCGGCTCGCAGCACGGCGAGGTGCGAGTACGGCGGCAGTCCCGCGCTCTCGCGCTCGCGCAGCTGGCCGGCGGCGAACGCCGCGTAGTCGTGGCGCGCGAGCGCGTGGTAGAGCGGATGCGCCGGATGCCAGGTCTGGATCCACATCTCGCTCGCGTTCGAGCGCGCGGCGTCGCGCCCGGCCCGACCGGCGGCCTGCATGAGCAGCGCGAACAGCCGCTCGGGCGCGCGGAAGTCGCTGCTGAAGAGCGACGTGTCCGGGTTGACCGCGGCGACGAGGCCGATGCGGCGAAAGTCGTGACCCTTCGCGACCATCTGCGTGCCGACCAGGATGTCGACGTCGCCGGCGTGGACCGCGCCGAGGGTTGCTTCGAGCGCGCCCTTCCTGCGCGTCGAGTCGGCATCGATCCGCGCGATCCGGGCGCCTGGAACGAGCGCCGCGAGCTGCTCCTCGAGCCGCTCGGTGCCGCGCCCGACCGGCGCGATGTCGGGGTTGCCGCAGTCCGGACAGCGCCGCGGCACGCGCTCGCCGAGCCCGCAGTGGTGGCAGCGCAGCGTGCGATCGTGCTTGTGGAAGACGCGCCAGGCGCTGCAGTGCGGACAACCGCTCAGCCAGCCGCAGTCGCCGCACTGCAGCACCGGCGCGTAGCCGCGGCGGTTGAGGAAGACGAGGCTCTGTTCGCCGCGCGCGACGCGTTCGTGCAGCGCGGCGACGAGCTGCGGCGCGAGCGCGGGCGGCGGCGCCGCCGCGGCGAGTCCGAGCGTCGGCCGCGGCAGCCGGGCCATGTCGACCAGCCGCACCGCCGGCCAGGTCGCGCCGCCGATGCGCTCGGCGAGCGCGAGGCGCGCATAGCGGCTCGTCTCGGCGTGCCGCCACGTCTCGAGCGAAGGCGTCGCCGATCCGAGCACGACGACGACGCCTTCGCGGTGGCCGCGCCAGACGGCGAGGTCGCGCGCCGAGTAGCGCGCGCCTTCCTGCTGCTTGTACGAAGCGTCGTGCTCCTCGTCGACGACGACGAGCCCGAGCCGGGGCAGCGGCGCGAACACGGCGAGCCGCGTGCCGAGGACGAGGTCGGCGAGGCCGAGCTGCGCCGCGAGCCAGCTGCGCAGCCGCTGCGCCGGGGTCAGGCCACTGTGCAGCGCGACGATCCGGCGATTCGCGAAGCGGCGCGAGAAACGGTCGATCAGCTGCGGCGTCAGGTTGATCTCGGGGACGAGGACGAGCACCTGTCTGCCGCCGGCGAGCGTGTGCTCGGCGCTCTGCAGGTAGACCTCGGTCTTGCCGCTGCCCGTGACGCCGTGCAGAAGCGTCGTCCCGGGAGCGGCGCTCGCCAGCGCGGCGACGATCGCGTCCTTCGCCGCCGCCTGCTCGGCGGTCAGCTCGGGCGCGGTCTCGTTCGCCGGCGTCGCGGCGACGTCGGCGCGCTCGAACGCGCGCCGCAGCCGCCGCACGCGCTCGGCGACCGCGGTGCTGCCGAGCCGGCGCAGTTCCGGCGGCAGCACCGACAGCGCGATCTCGCCGACGCTGCGCTGGTAGTACGAGGCGGCGAACTCGACCAGCGCCCGCCAGTCGGCGGTCAGCGCCGGCAGGTCGTCGCAGACCTCGGCGACGTCGCGCAGCGCCTCGGGCGCGTCGCTTGCGGACTCCTCGCTCCACGTCAGCCCGGCGACTTCACGGCGTCCGAACGGCACGCGCACGAGCAATCCGGGCGCGAGCATGTGCTGACTTCGATAGCTGAGCGCCGGCGCCAGCGCGGCGTGGCGCGGCGCATCGACGAGCACCGGAATGACGCATTCAGGCATCGCCGCGGGGACAGCGGCGATGGTCCCGAACGCAGCTCAGGTTCCGTTCAGGTTCACGCCCTAAGTTCTTGATTCGAGGAGGCTTTTGGTTTTCTCCACCGTGGCTGTGGAAAACTTTGTGGGCAAAGCCCCGCCGCCGGTCCCAAACGCTTGTCCTGTCTCGATTCCGGACGCGATGCACGCTTTGGAAGCAATCTGCGAGCCCCAGGAAAATCAACAACTTAGCTCGTGCCCCGGTTTTCATCATGACGCGTTGCAACAGTCGCGTCGCGCTTCGTGACAGGATCAAGTCGTGGGGATAAGTCAAGCCCTGAGTGCTCACTCACCCGTACTTCGTCACGCCACGCGGATCCGTGAATTCGTTCACGCCGAAGCACCGTGGAGGGGCGGTGATGCACGGTGCACCTCATCGACGAGCACCGCGACGTGCTCGGGCGGCGCGTGCTGGCTGATGCCGTGGCCGAGGTTGAAGACGTGGCCGTTGCGGGCGCCGTCGCGCTCGAACGCGCCGAAGCTCGCGAGCACCCGCCGCACCTCGCCGCGGATCGCCTGCTCGTCGGCAAAGAGCACGGCCGGATCGAGGTTGCCTTGCAACGCGACGCCGGCACCGACGCGCCGCCGCGCCGCGCCGAGGTCCTGCGTCCAGTCGACGCCGATGACGTCGGCGCCGCTCGCCGCGACCGCCTCGAGCCACGGGCCGCCGCCTTTCGTGAAGACGATGTGCGGGACGCGGCGGCCGTCGGCATCGTGCTTCAGCAGTCCGAGCACCTTGCGCGTGTAGGCGAGGCTGAACGCCTGGTAGGCGCCGTCGGCGAGGACGCCGCCCCAGCTGTCGAAGACCATCACCGCCTGCGCGCCGGCGTCGATCTGCGCGTTGAGGTACGCCGCCACGGCATCGGCGTTGACGGCGAGGATCCGGTGCAGCAGGTCGGGCCGCTGGTAGAGCATCGTCTTGACGATGCGGTAGTCGTCCGTGCCCTGGCCTTCGACCATGTAGCAGGCGAGCGTCCACGGGCTGCCGGCGAAGCCGATCAATGGAACGCGGCCGGCAAGCGCGCGACGGATCGCGGCGACGGCGTCGAACACGTAGCGCAGCTTCGCGAGGTCGGGGACGGCGAGCCGCGCGATCGCTGCCTCGTCGCGCAGCGGCGTCGCGAAGCGCGGGCCTTCGCCTTCCGCGAACGAGAGCCCGAGCCCCATCGCGTCGGGGACGGTGAGGATGTCGCTGAACAGGATCGCGGCATCGAGCGCGAAGCGATCGACCGGCTGCAGCGTCACTTCGGTGGCGAAGTCGGGGCTCGTCGCGAGGCCCATGAAGCTGCCGGCGCGCGCGCGCGTCGCGCGGTACTCGGGCAGGTAGCGGCCGGCCTGGCGCATCAGCCACACCGGCGTGACGGCGGTCGGCTGCGAGAGGCAGGCGCGCAGGAACGTGTCGTTGGCGAGCGGCGCAGGCATCGGCCGGATTGTCGCCGCCGCGGACCCATAATCGCGGCGGCCACTCGCACGGACCCGACCATGCTCGCCAACGACGTCTTGCACACGGTCGGCAACACGCCGCACATCCGCGTCAACCGGCTGTTCGGATCGACGCACAGCGTCTACATCAAGAGCGAGCGCGCCAATCCCGGCGGCTCGATCAAGGACCGCATCGCCGTCTCGATGGTCGAGGCCGCCGAGGCTGCGGGAGCGCTCCGTCCGGGCGCGACGATCGTCGAGCCGACGTCGGGCAACACCGGCGTCGGCCTCGCGATGGTCGCCGCCGTCAAGGGCTACAAGCTCGTCCTCGTCATGCCCGACAGCATGAGCGTCGAGCGCCGCCGCCTGATGGTCGCGTACGGCGCGACCTTCGTGCTGACGCCGCGCGAGAAGGGCATGAACGGCTCGATCGCGAAGGCGCAGGAGATCGTCGCGTCGACGCCCGGCGCGTGGATGCCGCAGCAGTTCGACAACCCGGCCAACATCGACGTCCACGTCCGCACGACCGCGCAGGAGATCGCGGCCGACTTTCCGAGCGGCATCGACGCGCTGATCACCGGCGTCGGCACCGGCGGCCACATCACCGGCTGCGCGAAGGTGCTGAAGCAGCTGTGGCCGAAGCTGAAGGTGTACGCGGTCGAGCCGGCCGCGTCGCCGGTGATCAGCGGCGGCAAGCCGAGCCCGCACCCGATCCAGGGCATCGGCGCCGGCTTCATCCCGAAGAACCTGCACGTCGACCTGCTCGACGGCGTCATCCAGGTCGACGCCGAGGCGGCGCGCGAGATGGCGCGGCGCTCGGCGCGCGAGGAAGGGCTCCTGGTCGGCATCTCGTCGGGAGCGACGCTCGCCGCGATCGCGCAGAAGCTGCCCGAGATCGCAGTCGGCGCGACGGTGCTCGGCTTCAACTACGACACCGGCGAACGGTACCTCTCGACCGAAGGCTTCCTGCCGGAATGACCCGCTCGCGCCTGTCGCCGCGATGAAGCCGCGCATCCTCATCGTCGAGGACGAACCCGGCATCGCCGACACGCTGCAGTACGCGCTGCGCACCGAGGGCTTCGAGCCGCACTGGTGCGCGACCGGCGAGGACGCGCTCGCCAACGCACGGGCGACGCCGCCGGCGCTCGTCGTCCTCGACGTCGGCCTGCCCGACGTCAGCGGCTTCGAGGTCTTCCGCCGGCTGCGCGAGACGAGCGACGTGCCGGTCGTCTTCCTGACCGCGCGCAGCGACGAGATCGACCGCGTCGTCGGCCTCGAACTCGGCGCCGACGACTACGTCGCCAAGCCGTTCTCGCCGCGCGAACTCGTCGCCCGCGTGCGCGGCATCCTGCGCCGCGCCGGCAGGACCGCGCCGTCGGCGAGCACGCCGGGCGCGGCGACGATCGCGAGCGGGCCGATCGTCGTCGACGAGGGGCGCATGCAAGTGCGCTACTACGGTCGCGCGCTCGAGCTGTCGCGCTACGAATACGGCCTGCTGAAGACGCTGGCGGCGCGCCCCGGCCACGTCTTCACGCGCGAGGCGCTGCTCGACCGCGTCTGGGGCGACGACAGCGAGAGCATGGACCGGACGGTCGATGCGCACGTGAAGACGCTGCGCGCGAAGATGAAGGCGATCGCACCGGGGATCGATCCGATCCGGACGCTGCGCGGCAGCGGCTACGCGCTCGCCGAGGACATGCCCGACGCGCCGGCGTGACGACGAGGAGCCTTTCGATGACGACGATCACGCGCCGAGCCTGCTGGACGTTCGTTCTCGCACTCGCGGTGCATGCGAGCGCTGCCGCGCAGACGACGGCAGCGCCGCCCGCAGTGACATTCGCCGTGCTGTCGCTCGTCGGCGACGAGTTCACGGTCGTCACCCGCAAGGACGAGGTCGGCTCCCGGCTCGACCAGAACACGCGCCGCAGCTACAAGGTCGACACTTCGATCCTCGACGAGTACGCGCTCGATGCGGCCGAGAAGACGATCGCGAAGCTCAAGCCGGGCGCCTCCGTATTGCGCTTCTCGATCCGCGACCCGCGGCTCTTCGAGCTTCAGGACAGGCTTCTCGCCGACAGCGGCGATTCGCGCGGAATGCGCGAAGCGCTCGCCAAGCTGGCGCGCGAGCACAAGGCGAACCGGCTCGTGATCGTCACGAAGTGGCGCGATGAAGCGAGCTTCAAGGTTCGCAGCGGCACCACGGGCACCGGCAAGATCGGCGGGCTCGGCTTCTACCTCGACCCGACGAAGCGCATGGAACGCCTCGAGAGCGGCGAGGAAACCTTCGGCTTCCTCGCCCCCTACGCGTACGTGAGCGTCGCTCTTGTCGATGTCGCCTCGATGGCGCTGATCCGCTCGGCGCCGGTGCGCGAATCCGCGATGAGCCTGCCGGTGCACTCGACGGGCGCCGTCGTCGCGTGGAACGCGCTCACGGTCGAACAGAAGATGACCGCGCTGGAGCGCAACATTCGCACCGCCGTCGAAACCGGAACGACCGCCGTCCTTGCCGACTGACCGCCGGCTCTGCGTTGTGCGCTGCGGCGCGAGCGGTCTGCCGCGATGACCAAGCGCACCCGCATCTTCATCGGCATCCTGGTCGCCTACGCGCTCGGCGTCGCCTTCCTGATGTATCGCCAGCTCGGCGACATCGACCCGCGCTACCGCGAGTCGACCGAGGATTCGCTGGTCGAGACGGCGCAGCTGATGGCGTCGCTGATCGAGAACGCCTCGCCCGACGGCACGCTGCACGTCGACGCGCTGGCGCCGCTCTTTCGCACCGTCTACGCGCGCCGCTTCGTCGCCGACATCTACGGCGTCGAGAAGACGCGCGTCGAGCTGCGCATGACCGTCGTCGACCGCCTGGGCACCGTCGTCTTCGATTCGCGCGCGCTGCCGGGCGCGGCCGCCGCGGCGTCGGCGCCGCCGTCGCAGGTCGGCGCCGACCATTCGCGCTGGCACGACGTCCATCTGGCGCTGCGCGGCCGCTACGGCGCGCGCACGACGCCCGACGTCGAAGGCGATCCGCGGACCTCGGTGATGTACGTCGCCGCGCCGATCCACGACACGACGGCGGGCGGCGCCGGCGGCGAGATCATCGGCGCGGTCAGCGTCGGCAAGCCGGTGCAGAGCTTCGGCCGGTTCGTCGAGGCGGCGCGCAGGAAGACGCTCGAGCTGGGCGCGACGTCGGTCGTCGCGGTTCTGCTGCTGGTCGTCATCCTCTCGGTCTGGCTGGTGCGGCCGTTCGGCCTCATCGCCGACTACGTCCAGTACGTCAAGGCGCAGCGCTCGTTCAGCCTGCCGCGGCTCGGCCGCCGCGCGCTCGGCGCCTTCGGCGCCGCCTACGACGAGATGCGCGACGCCCTCGCCGGCCGCAACTACGTCGCCGACTACGTGCAGACGATGACGCACGAGGTGAAGGGCCCGCTGTCGGCGATCCGCGGCGCCGCCGAGCTGCTGCACGAACCGATGCCCGATGCCGATCGCGCCCGCTTCGTCGCCAACATCGCGCGCGAGACGCAGCGCATCCAGGAGCTCGTCGACCGCATGATGGAGCTGACCGCGCTCGAGTCGCGCCGGAGCCTCGACCGCCACGACGCGGTCGCGCTGCGCGCGCTCGCCGCCGAGGTCGCGGCGAGCGCGTCGCCGGCCGCGCTCGCGCGCGGCGTCACCGTCGAAGTCGTCGCTGGCGACGGCGACGCGATCGTCGCCGGCGACGCCTTCCTGCTCCAGCGCGCGCTCGCCAACCTCGTCGACAACGCGATCGACTTCTCGCCGCCCGGCGGCCGCATCACGATCGCGGTCGTCGTGCACGCGCGCACCGCCGACCTCGTCGTCCGCGACCAGGGACCGGGGATCCCCGAGTTCGCCGAAGGCAAGGTGTTCGAGAAGTTCTATTCGCTGGCGCGGCCGGCGACCGCGAAGAAGAGCACCGGCCTCGGCCTCTCGTTCGTCAAGGAGATCGTCGAGCTGCACCGCGGCCGCGCGACGCTGAAGAACCACCCCGCCGGCGGCGCCGTGGCGACGCTGTCGCTGCCGACGTCGGAGCGCGCGCGCTAGCGGCTTCGGCTGTCGCGCCGGCGCCGCCTCCGCTAGCGCTTGTTGGCTAGCGTCAGCAGCAGGTCGGCGTGGCACGGCCCGTTGAGGGCGCACCAGCACGCGAGGTTGCGGCCGGCGAGCGCGGTGCGCAGCGCATCGCGCGAAGGCGGCTCGGCACCGCCGGGGGCGGCGATCTCGCCGCGCATCCAGCGCCCGTGCTGCGCGACGGCGATCGCAGCGCTGCCGCACTCGGCGATCGTGAACGGGTTGCCCCAGCGCGTCGTGCGATCGACCTTGACGGTGTTGGCCGGCATCTTCCAGCCGGCGCTGCGCTTGAGCTGGACGCGCTGCGGCAGGGCGGGGCGCGGCGCGCCGCGCGCAGCGGCGTTGGCGGGCGCGCTCACCGCGCGTCCGCCCGCGCGGCGAGCGCGCTCCTCGTGTAGTCGAGCACCGCGTCGACGAGCTCGAGCAGCTCGCGCTGCAGCTTCGCGAAGTTCGCGTTCTTCGTCCGCGTCGCCTCGTCCATGTAGAGGCGCTTGTTGATCTCGAGTTGCAGGCTCATGCGGCCCTCCGCCGGGTTGGAATAGGCGCGAACGAGCTCGACGCCCTTGTACGGATCGTTGACGCGCACGTCGTAGCCCATGCCCGCGAGCGTGCTGCGGACGAGCTCGGTGAACTCCGCGTCGCACGTCGTGCCGTCGCGGTCGCCGACGACGAAGTCGGCGCGTGCGTGGCCGGCGCCGCCTTCGGCCTGGACGCCGCCGACGGCGTTCATCGAATGGCAGTTGATGTGCCAGCTGCTGCCGAAGCGCGCGTGCGTCGCGGCGATGCGCTCGCGCACCGCCGCGTGGTACGGGCGGTGGAAGCGGTCGATGCGGCGCTGCACCTCGTCGACCGCGAGCTTGCGACCGTAGATCGCGCGGCCGTC
>Ga0068860_100007723_pt1 | contig 10754 bp, 6 predicted proteins | sample KBSSwiS32_FD_66597 | JGI IMG/M metagenome (GOLD analysis project Ga0068860, IMG submission 66597) | Switchgrass rhizosphere microbial communities from Kellogg Biological Station, Michigan, USA - KBS Switchgrass S3-2 | ecosystem: Host-associated > Plants > Roots > Rhizosphere > Soil ...
GGGACAGCGCAAGGGCTACGAGGCGACAATCCAATTCGGCGCCACCACCGCCACTGATGATCTGGAATCGCCATCATTGCCATTTCCAGGCGCCACCGAGCGCGGCCCCATGCTGACGATTCAGCAGTTACGATCTGCGGCTGAAAAACTCGTCGGCGAAATCGAGCAGACCCCGCCGGTCTACAGCGCCCTGAAATTGGGAGGCCGGCCCGCATACGAACTGGCCCGAAAGGGCCTGCATGTGGAAACCAAGCCCCGGCGGGTGACCATCTACTCCCTTGATGTGCTGGATTTCGTCTGGCCCATCGCCCGCATTAACGTGGAATGTGGCCGCGGAACCTACATTCGCTCGATCGCACGCGATCTCGGCGCAATGCTGGAGGTTGGCGGGTATCTGACACAACTTCGCCGGACATTTGTCGGCGATTTTCACGTCAAAGATGCCGTGACAGTCGAGCAACTCATCGCAAAGGGCGTGGAGTCTAACTTGCGGCAGGTGGGGTAAGCATTGCGGGTGGTTATGCCGGCCAGCGCCAAGCATCGGGGCGATCACCGCGACATGCATCCAGACTTCACCGGAAACGTGCGACACTCCGCGCGCGGTGGAACCGGCCGAAAGAATACCGCAACCCGAAAAGATTGAGCGCGCTGCCAGGCGATCGCCCGACTTTGAGTTCCGATAATCGCACGAGTTGTTGCAGATTCAGAATTATATTGACAATTTGACGTAGGAGACCAGAGAATCCGCCACCTTCCGAGGGTGTGCGATTGTCGCAGAATCGATCAAAATTCCTGGCCTGTGCCGCTTGTCTATGCCTGGGCTGGCAAGTGAGCGCACGCGCAGGCATCGCGCTTTATTTCGATGCGGATCAGGCAACCCCCGGCATGCAGGGCGGGATCGCAGACTGGTCCTCCCAAAACTGGTACAACGGCACCACTTGGACCGGCTGGAATAGCTCGGCATTGGATCTGGCGGTCTTCTCCGGCCCTCCCGGCGGATCCGTGACCATTCGCTCCAGCGCCGTCGCTAGCGGTCTGCAGTTTGACGCTTCGGGGTACACCATTTCCGGAACCGCCAGTAGAATCCTCACTCTGTCCAGTGGAACGATTGCCGTCGCCGACGGTGTGACAGCAGCAATCACGCTTCCCTTAGCGACGGGCTCGGGCACAGGTCTTCACAAAATCGGTGGCGGCCTAGTCGCCATCAGCTCCGCCAATACCATCAATTCGAACATCACCATAGAGGGTGGAACTCTTTCCATCGCCGCCGATGGCGCATTCGGAAGCACTGCCAATGACATAAGCCTCTCAGGAGGCGGCGCGCTCCGCCTTACCGGCTCCCAGGACTTTGTGATTCCCAACGCGCGGCAAGTCACGATCGGCGCTGGGGGCGGACGCTTTGATACTGCAGGCGCAAACATCACGCTCAACGGCGTCGGCCAACTCACCGGCTCCGGCGCGCTCATCAAGTCAGGCACGAAATCGCTGGTTTTCGGTTCGTCCAACATTGGTTTTTCAGGCTCTATTTCGGTGCTTGAAGGAATACTCGCCGTGCGTTCGGGAGCGGCCGTGGGAGGAGGACCGATCGCGCTTTCAGGTGGGTCGCTGACGCTCGCGGGCGATACGCCAACCAATTTTGGCTCGGATATCTCGGTGTCGGCTAATGCAGTCATTCAGGTGGAATCGCTGGGCGTTTCGACGGTGACTTACGCCGTACATTCAGTTGGAACGCTTTCTGTAAACACGGGAACGACGCTCGATTTAAACGGACTCGGCACACGTTGGCTCTCGGCGTCGAGCGTTCAAAATGAAGGTGTGATCAAGCTGGCGCTCGCGGGCCTTGAAGTGCGCGGCGCACTCACTGGAAGCGGACAGGTGCGCTTCGGCGTAACCAACATATCCATCGAAAGCATGCGCATAGGTCTGATCTTCACCGGCGGAGGTTCGCGCACCATAGGAACCGGTCTTGCAGCAGAAGATGCCGTCGCGGGGAAGATCATCCTGGCGACAACGGCGACTCCAGTAATATACAACGGCACCTGGCAGGGTGGCGGCGCCGCGCAGGAGAGCTACGCTGTAATCCACGATGGGGGCAACATCACGCTGGGCACAGATGCGCGTCTGAACCTGGTGACAACCGATCTGACCAGCCTGCGGACGCTTCACGCCTGGGGAAATGGCCTCTCAAACACCTTTGAAATTGCCACAGGATTCATCGCTGACCGCACGGTTGGCGGAACAATCCCCGAGGGCCTGGGCGGGCTTGAGATCAAGGATGCAACTTTGATCACGCGCGCAAGCGCAGGCCTCCCGGTAGTCACCAAACTCGATGGCCAAGGCGCAACACATCGCGCGGGACTGATCACTTTCATCGGCACCACCGCCAAGTGGCAGACGGCCAGCGCCGCCCAGACCTACGACGGCGGCGTGCGTTTCGATACCAGCGCGACAATTCAGACCGATCAAGACCTCACCCATACCGGCACTACCTCGCAGAAATGGGATGGGCAGTGGCAGGTTCCCACTGCTGGCATCACGCTCACCAAGACCGGCCCGGCGTGGCTCACTCTGGAAACGCAGGGCTATGTCGCTGGCACCGCGCTCATGGTGAACGAAGGCAGCGTCCGATTCACAGGCGATGCCGGCGCAGGCTGGTATGAGGGCAACTATGCCAGAGGCGCAAATGCAGCCATCACCGCGCCGCCCACGCCCGACCGAACGCTGGCGGTCAATGTCGGCAGCGCCGCCGCTGTTGCGACCGTCGAGTTCGCCGCGCCGCTGAATCAACTCGCATCGCTGACGATCGGCGCAACTGGCATCGCGCGAGTGACAGATTCGCCATCGGTTGGTGAAAAGGCCGTCGTTGCCACGTCGCTCGGTATCGCAGCAGGCGGCGTGATGGACCTGCGGAACAATCGCCTGATCATCAATTACGATGCACTGGCTTCATCCCCCCTAAGCGCGCTCGAAGCCATGGTCTTGCGCGGCCGCGCCGGTGGCCCGCCGGGCACACTCTGGCAAGGCGATGGAATCACCAGCAATACCGCAGCGGCCGCGCCCGGCAACTTAGCAGTGGGAATCGCCGAAGCCACCGAAGTCATGTCGCTCACGGGCAATCAATCCGCCGCCTGGGGCACCGCTACGGTCGATGCAAGCAGCGTACTGCTCCGCCTCACGCTCGCGGGCGATAGCGACCTGGACGGCGCGGTCAACCTGAACGATCTCATCCGGCTGGCGAACCACTACGGTTCATCAACCAATCAGCATTGGTCCGGCGGCGATTTTGATTACGACGGCGCAGTCACCCTGAATGACCTGATCATCCTCGCCAATAACTACGGCTCAACCCTCACCGGCGCAGCACCGCTTGGCGCAGAAACATTCGCAGGCGATCTGGCGAGCGTGATGTCCGGGGCGAGCGTCCCCGAGCCGGGGGTAGGCTGGGTGATCGGGCTTTTGACGTTCGGCTTGGGGCGGCGCAGGCGAAAGTCTTGAAGTCACAACCGGCGCACGGATAGCACGCCAATACCATGGCGTCACAGTTACAGCTTATGAATGGCAGCCGCGCGCGATCGCCAGATGACAACGCGAACACACAAAACAACTCCGCCGATAAACCCCTCAATGTAGCTCGCCAGGTGAATCCAGATATCGGTGATGAATGGGATGTGCGTTTCCAGTGGAAGCTCTTCAGCAAGCGGCCCGTAGAGTCTGACAAAGCCGCGCGTCGCTGCGAAGTGACCCACTACCCCCGCAAGCATCGCGATGAAACCGACTACGATTAGCGTGATTGCCAGAGGACGTGCCAGCTCGCGTGCTGCGTATTTTCGATGGCTTCCCACACGGGCCACCAGCGCCAGTGGAATCCCCAGAATCAATCCCACCCACCATGTGGCAATTACGCCCCAGCCCAGCGCCAGCAGCGTCGGATCGACTGTGTTGAAGACGGGCGGATGGCCCACCGTGAAATACTCCACGCAGATGCGCGCGGTGACCTGATCATGAAGAATGCCGTAGATAACGGAAGCAAAGATCGAAAGAAAGATGATCGCTATAGCATGCACGATGCATAATTCGCTTTGTCCAGAGCGAGCATAGGTGTCAGATCGGAAAGTGAATGAAGCGCCTATGCGACGCCCACCCCGGGACCATTCACCTCTTGGTCTTCTTCCCGGCCTCGCGTAGGGTTGGCGCAGATGAAGATCGTCCACATCATCACGCGTTTAATCGTTGGCGGGGCTCAGGAGAACACACTCCTTTCCTGCGAAGGACAGCATGATCTTGGCCATGACGTAACCCTCATCACTGGCCCCGCGGTAGGGCCTGAAGGCTCGCTGATGGAGCGCGCCCAGCGGTATGGATATCGCGTGGAAGTGATCGAGGCGATGGGCCGGGCGATCAAGCCAATGCGCGATTGGGGCGTTTATAAATCGCTGATACGAAGCATCGTGCGGCTCGCGCCGGATATTGTGCATACGCATTCATCCAAGGCCGGAATCATCGGTCGATGGGCATCTCACAAGGCGGGAAAGCTCCTCGCCAAAGCAGGGGGCCGCAGGCCAGGCATCGTGCACACGATCCACGGCCTGGCCTTTACCGCATCCACCAAACGATCGGTCAACAAGGTCTATGAGTGGCTCGAGCGCAAGGTCGCGCCGATCACGGATAAAATCGTCTGCGTCGCCGATGCCATGGCCGAGCAAAGTCTGGCCGCGAACATCGGAACTCCCGAGCAGTATGTGACAGTCTATAGCGGCATGGAGACTCAGCCCTTCATCAATCCGCCCATTTCACGCGACGCAGTGCGCAAGTCCTTCGGGATCGCAGACGATGACATCGTAGCGGGCACCATCGCGCGCCTCTTCGAGCTCAAAGGCCATGATGATCTCCTGGCGATGGCGCCGAAAATGTGTGAGCGATTTCCAAAGCTCAAAATCATGTGGGTCGGCGATGGACTCCTTCGCAGTGAATTTGAACGACAAATCAAGCAAATGGGCCTGGAATCGCGCTTCATCCTGACAGGCCTCGTGCCGCCGACACAGATTCCGCAACTCGTCAATGCGATGGACATCATGGTTCATCCCTCCCGGCGCGAAGGCCTGGCGCGGGCGCTGGCACAGGGCGGCCTGGCCTCAATTCCCGTGCTGACCTATGACGTGGATGGCAATCGCGAAGGTGTCCTTGAAGGCGTGAGCGGATGGGCGGTCAAAGCATTTGATCAGGCCATCCTTGCGGAGAAACTCGCGATGCTGCTGGGGGATAGCCAACTCAGGCGGCGCATGGGAGAGGCCGGCCGCGCTTTTGCGCTCGGGCAGTTTGATACCAGGGTGATGGTGGAAGGGCTTGAGAAGGTCTATCGCCAGGTCGCAGAACAAACGAACCGCGCTTGATGCAGCGAAGGTTCTTTCGCGTAGTACAATATCTTGGCGAGATCGACGTCTCTGGTTGAGATAAACGATTTGGCAGGGGAACAAAATGGATTCATGGGTTGCTTGCCCATGCAACGAGCGGAGAAACGACATGGGTGGTTGGACGAGGCTACTAGCGGCGATACTGATCGGTCTTTCTTCGAGCGCCACCGCGCTCGCGGCCCCGCCGCCGCCTGATAAACCCGCCGGAAACACCAGCTCGATCAAGTCCATCCTGACCGATGAACTGGCCCAACTCGAAAAAGATCTCGCCGCCCGCATGATGAGGCGGAACGATCACACCGGCGATCGCCGCGCGCGAGTCGAAATGGAAATCGATCTGCGCATCATCCATCGCGCCGTGCTCGGGACAGCCGCAGAGGCCAAAGCCGAAACACAGGATCAAGCCGTCGCCTGGGCACGCTCGCGGCAGATCGTCGCCGTCATTCGCGGTCTTGAAGATACGCTCGCGCAAGAAGGCGCCTGGTCCCCCGGCCCCACGCAGAAAGACGCCATGGAAAAGCTCCACAAACTGAGCTACTCCGTCGCCGAGATCAAGGGCGGCAAAGAGCTCGATGATTTCTGCAGATCCTTCGCGCTGGGCGTGGTGAATGTGGTCAATGCAACGCCCGTCTCCGATAGATCGCTGCTGTTGATGCGCCCCAAGCCCATCGCCGGCGCGATCAGCGAGTCTGCGCCCAAAGAAGGCACGCTCGCCGATCTCACGCAGCAGGTCCAGCGGCTGGCGGCAGTTTCGGTGACACTGCGCGGGCAGCTCATGTCCCTCGCGCAGGCCGCCGGAGCAGAAAAGGAAGGCGGCCCGCTTACGCAACTACTTTCCCAGGCGGTCACGCTCACGCGCGGCCTGCAAAGCAATACCGCCGTCGGCGCTGAATCGCGCGGACAGATTGAAACGCAGCTCGCTGAAGGCCTGGTGCTCTATCAGGATGAGCGAACCCGCGCCGCGGGCAAATCGCGCATCGATTCGCTCGCCCAGTATCGCCAGGTGCTCGGCCGCATCGGGCGGATGTCGCTCACCCAGGCGCAGATGGAGCAACTCGCCCCCGCGCTCACCTGGGCGCAGGCCAATGGCGACCAGGGAATGAAGCTCCTCACCACCATCGAGCACTACATCGAAATCTGCAGCCGCTGGGATTCAGTCCCGCGCGAAGTCAATGTCATGCCCTCCGTCAAGCGGGCGCTCGAAGATCTGATCTCGCAATACGTAAAACATCGCGCCGCCTTCCTGACCGATGCTTCAAAAATAGGGTCGGGCGGCGCATTCGGCGTCGGCCCCACCGAGCTTGAGCAACATGTCGAGGAAATGCGCCGGCTCAATGATGTGGCCCAGGATGTCGCCGGCGCAGGGGCAGCACTGGAGGTCATCAATTCATACAAGGTTCGCCCGGCAGGGCAGCTTGAAATGAAGATCCCCAAGGCGGCGCTCGCAGCCGCTGCGGCCGTTAAGGCGCCCGCGCGCAATGACGCCGACAAATACCTCCATGCCCTTCGCGAACTCGCCGATTACTCCAAGCGCCTCACCAGTCGAAACCCCGCCGATGTTCCTCCCGGAATTACCGCTACCTGGGCCGGCGGTAAGCTCGATGCCTTTGATGCCAAGTGGAAAGCCACCATCGTGGAACTGGCCGGCGGTCTGATCACCGGAAATATCGAACTGGATAAAGCCAAGGTCGCCAAGCTCGATACCGCCTTGGCGATGTGGGAGGCTTTGAAGGAGGCCGGGCAACTCGAAGCCGCCCTGGCAAAGGTCGGCCCGCTCGCGCGCTGGGTGGATTGGGGAATCGATCCAGCCGCTCTGTCGCTCGTCTTCACCAACTACCGCGAAGGCTCCGCCGGCGCATTTGCCGGTTACGCGACAGACAACAACGATATGCTCGATCGCTGGCACCGCCTGCATTCCCGCTATGCCCCCCTTACGGCCCTGGTCGTCCGCGATTCAGCCTATGCAGAGCCCTGCGCCGCTCTGCCCATTGGCTTTGCAGGCGATGTCTCAAGGCTCGCCACGCCCATGGAAGGCGTGCCATTTGGAACCGAGCGCTACGCCGCCTACGCGGTAACCTTCTGGGCCCTCTTCGAAAGAGCCGGCGATTACGACACAGCCGACCGAATCGCCACAACCCTCGCCAAGCGCATCGCGCGCGATCTGCGAATGAAACTGGAAGTATCCGACGAAGCCGGCAGCCGTCGCCGACCGCGATAGCCCCCCACCCGACAGATCGCCTCCTGTGGCATGGCGTAAGGCGACAGCCTTACCCGTGTCTTATCTTCTGACCAAACGCAGACCACGGGTAAGGCTGTCGCCTTACGCCATGCCACCAAACCAGATGAATGTACGCCAAATGTACGGTTTCTTTAAAGTCCCTACCTGAATCCTGCCGATGAGACGGTACCGCGCAGCATCTGCGGGGCCGATAAGGTTGAAGGTCTCATAAGATCGGCGTCGCCAGTTTTGGTAGATGACTTGGCTGGTGTATTTGGGTAGTTTGGATAAGATGGGAAGAGCATTCGGGTCGGCAAAGACCGCGCGGTGAGCAGAAAAATTTGCCGATCGTCTTTCATGGAATTCATAAGCACATAATTTTCAATGGCTTATGAGGATTGAAGAAAGTTTCACAGGGCTCAAGAGAGGCGATTCCTGCCTCCGATGTAGGTTGAGCCGAAACACGTGTGGGTCGGCGTGGTGTGGCGGTGGAACCGCTCGCCGATGTTCTGAAGCACTGTCTCTTAGCCCGGGGTCTTTATCATGAATCCGATCAACAACGTCGGCGGCAACAGCCCTGTCCAGAAGCTCGTCTCTAACCCAATCCAGAAGCAGGTCCCTACTTCGCCCACCGGTTCTTCCTCCGCCACCGATCGCCTGGAACTCTCCGGCGTCGGTCACATGCTCAAGGCGCTCCAAAGCAACGACATCCGCGCCGACAAGGTCGCCTCCATCAAGGCCCAGATCGAAGCCGGGACTTACGATGACGATGCCAAAATGGATGTCGCGGTCGATCGTCTGATCGATGATCTGAACAAGTAAGGGCGTTTCAAAACCGATTCAAAAGCGAGAACCCACGGAACCAATGTTCCGTGGGTTTGTCATGCGCCCAGATCCTTCAATGCACAGCCCTGAACAGGTCCGTGCACCTTAAGTCAACTTACGCAGCAGCAATCGGCTGCTCTAATCACGGCCCGCAGCAGAGAAATGTCGATCGCCCGAGCGTATCGGGCCGCTGCCTGCGAAGAAGACGCGGTCCATCGACCGCGGAGGCATATCGTGATGCGTACTGCGTTTTTTGTGTTCGGCGTGATTTGTCATGCGATGTTTCTCGTGGTGTTCTTGTACATGGCGTGCTTCGTTGGGAACCTGCCCGTCCCCAAAACGATCGATACGCCCGCTATCTCAACGTCTCCGGGTTGGGCGGCACTCATCGACGTAGTGCTGCTCGCGCTCTTTGCCGTCCCGCATAGCGTGATGGCCCGCCCCGCCTTTAAACAGTGGTGGACGCGCTTTGTACCCAAGCCCCTTGAGCGGAGCGTGTCTGTGCTGATCGCCAATGGCTTCATGATTTTGCTGCTCTGGCAGTGGCAGCCGATCAACATCATCATCTGGAACGTGCCCGGATCGGTGGGGCGCAGCGTGATGTGGGGGATTTTTGCGGCTGGCTGGTTGCTGGTCCCGCTGGCGAGTCTGATGATTCATCACTTCGATCTCTTCGGCACGCGGCAAGTCTGGCTGCACATGCGCGAACAGGGGTACACATTTCTGCCGTTTCGCACGCCGCTGCTCTACAAGTTTCTCCGCCATCCGCTGTACACGGGCTGGATCATCGCCTTCTGGGCGACGCCAACAATGACGCTGGGGCACCTTGCGTTCGCCGGTTTTCTGACGGCGTACATCTTGATCGCGATCCCGATCGAAGAGCGAGACCTCGTGAAGATCTACGGGCCGGCGTATGAGGAATATCGCCAGCGAGTCCCCGCCTTGGTCCCGCGGGTCGGATCGTTGCTGACCAAGCGCGATAATCCATCGCCAATCGAGGACGAGGCTTCTCCCTCTCCTGTCCTTGAGAGAGGTCAGGGATGAGGGTCTGCTACCGGCGATTCGTAAAGCTCGCCACCAGCGCGATGAGCTCCGCTGCTTCCACCGGTTTGGCAATGTGCGCCTGGTATCCCGCGCGGAGGGCGCGGGTGCGATCTTCGGTTCTGGCAAACGCCGTTAGCGCCGCTGCCGGAGTTCGGCCGCCTTTCTCTACCGGCAACTGTCGTACTTTCCGAATCAGTGCGTAGCCATCTTCGCCCGGCATACCGATGTCGCTCAGCAGCATGTCCGGGCGCTCGCGCTGCAGCAGTTCAATCCCCTCGGGCGAGGTGGCCGCGACCAGCACGCGTGCCCCGCGCTCTCCAAGCACACGGCGAAGAAGTTGCCGTGCATCAGGATCATCATCCACCACCAGAACCGTGATCCCATCAAGCGAAGGAAAATCGTCCGACAAAACAGGAGCCGTCGCGCTGCGGGGATGCTCGCGCAGCGTAGCGGGATCCACCGAGTGAATCACCATCAGCGGAAGCTCGACGGTGAAAGTCGCGCCCTGTCCTTCGCCTTCGCTGCGCGCTTGAATACTTCCGCCATGAAGCTCGATCAAATGTTTGACAATTGACAGGCCAAGTCCGAGCCCGCCATGCCGCCGGGTAATCGATCCATCCGCCTGCCGGAAGCGCTCAAAGACATATGGCAAGAACTCCGCCACAATTCCCTGCCCACTGTCCGAAACGCACACCTCCAGATGGCTGTTCACGCGCGAGAGCGCGATCTTCACTTTCCCGCCTTTTGTCGTGAACTTGATCGAGTTGGAAAGTAGATTCCAGAAGCATTGCTGGAGTCGATTCGGGTCGCCCTGCACCGGCCCCGCCGCCGGGTCCAAAACAACCTGCAGGCGAATGTCCTTCGCCTCCGCCGAGTGTCGAACGGCCGCCACCGCATCTTCAATCACGCTGCGCAGATCCACCCGCTGAACATCAAGCCGCAGCTTCCCGGAGATGATCCGGCTCATGTCGAGCAAATCTTCAATGAGCTGCGTCTGAGCGCGGGCATTTCTCTCGATCACGCTCAGGCCCTCGCGCAGATCATCATCCTCAGGCGGCGTTGTGCTCAATATCTGCGCCCAACCCAAAATCGCATTCAGCGGCGTGCGCAGCTCGTGCGAAAGCGTGGCAAGAAATTCATCCTTCATCACACTCGCACGCTCCGCCGCCGCGCGCGCAGAACGTTCGGCATCCAGCAGCGCCTTGCGCTCCTCTGCGGCACGATTGGCATCGGCATACAGCCGCGCGTTGTCGATC
>Ga0068860_100007724_pt1 | contig 10752 bp, 7 predicted proteins | sample KBSSwiS32_FD_66597 | JGI IMG/M metagenome (GOLD analysis project Ga0068860, IMG submission 66597) | Switchgrass rhizosphere microbial communities from Kellogg Biological Station, Michigan, USA - KBS Switchgrass S3-2 | ecosystem: Host-associated > Plants > Roots > Rhizosphere > Soil ...
CGAGGTCGGTGAGGTCTTCGGTCAGCCGCCGCAGCCGCTCCACCTCGCCCAGCACGTCCGCGAGCGCCTCCGCGTCCTTGAGGGTCAGGGTGCGCTTGAGCCGCGCCTGCATCAGCTCCACCGTCCCGCGGATGACGCCCAGCGGGTTGCGGATCTCGTGCGCGGCCATCGCCGCCACCCGGGCGAAGGCGTCGGCGCGGGCGGCGGCGGCCTGGCCCTGGAGCGCGCGCCGCCCGATGACGCCGATGGCGGCCGCGGCCAGGAGCGCGCCCAGCACGCCCAGCGCCAGCGCGCGCGACAGCCAGGGCCCCGGGTCGATGAAGGCGCGGCCCGCCTCCAGCGCCAGCACGAAGGAGATCTGCCCGTTCGAGCGGACCGGGAAGTAGCCGGTGGCCACCGCCACCTCGCCCAGCGCGTAGGTGGTCGCCACCGTGACCTCGCCGGAGAACGCGGCGGCCACCCGGTCCGGGTCCACGCGCAGCAGGTCGGCGCGCCCGCCCGAGGGGCCGGTGGCGTCCGCGAGCACGGTCAGCTTCCGGTCCAGGAGGTACGCGCCGTCCAGGTGCTGGGCGGCCATCAAGGACCGGAGCGCCTCCGCCCCGGGCGGGCGGCCCTCCATCAGCAGCGCCGCGCTTTCGCCCGCGCCCTTGAGCCGCGCGTCCAGCACCCGCTCCAGCGAGAGCTGGGCGCCGCGCCAGAGCGCGAACATGGCGGCCAGCGGGCCGGCCAGCGCCAGCGCGGCCGCGGCGATCGCCCACCACACCGGCGAGGGCCGCCTCACCACAGCCCCGCGGTGAAGATCATCCCCGCGCTCCCGTAGAGCCGCGTGTAATCCAGGTTGGCGACGTTGGAGAACGCCTGCCGCCCGCCGACGGAGACGTAGAGCGACCACTGCCGGTCCAGGTCCTGCTGGAACGAGATCGCCCCGTCGAGGTACTGGTCCTGGCGGATCATGCCCTCGAAGCCCGGGTCCTCCGCGCCGTAGGTGCGGACGATGACCTGGGCGTCCACCACCAGCCGGCTGGAGGGGAACGCCACCAGCGCGCGCGCGCCGGGGCCGTGGTCCAGCCACGACCGATCGGCTTCCTGGGAGCGGTGCAACTGGCCGCGGTAGCGCAGCCGGAGCTCCATGGTGCCCCCGCCCCAGCCGAGCGACGCCTCGCCGTCGAAGGTGGGACCGGAGTACGCGGCGATCTCGGGCGGGGCGATCTGGGACGGCAGGTACGTCTCCGCGCGGGCGGAGGCCAGGGCGCCCAGCCGCGCGAACGGAAGATCCAGCGCGCCGTCGACCTGGAGCTGGTGCGCGTGGCTGAACGGCTGGAAGCCGAGCCAGATCCCGTCGTAGGCGTACTCCACCTGGAGCTCGTTCCGGCCGCGCTCGAAGCGGTAGCCGGCGGCGCCGCCGGCCCAGGCCAGGCCGTAGTCGTCGATCGTCAGGAAGTTCTTCAACCGCCCGCCGGCGACGGCGTAGGGGCCGCGCTGGCCAAAGGGTCGCAGCAGCGCGGAGACCGTGCCGCCAAACAGGAGGTCCCCGAGGTCGCCGGGGCCGCTCAGGCCCGGGTACAGGGACACGTTGCCGTCGTAGCCGCCCTCGGCCTGCAGGCTCACCGCCAGCCGGACGTCGCGCTTGGCCAGCGCGGACAGGTCGCGAGCGGTGCGCGCCAGGTCGCCCTCGGCGCCGCGGTCGGCGCGGTCGAACATCGACGCGGCGCGCTCCGAGTCCCCGGACCGCAGCGCCAGCAGGCCCAGGAACACCGACGCCGCGTCCGCCGTCTGCGGCGACTGCGCGGCCAGCTCCAGCGCCCGCTTCGCCGCCGCGTCGTCCCCCCGCTCGTACAGCGAGATGCCGTAGAGCAGGGCGGTGGCGGGGTCCGGCGCGTCCTTGCCCGCGAAGCGCGGCCCGAGCACCGAGAGCGCCTCCTCGTAGCGGCCCTCCTCCACCGCCCGGACGGCGCGGTCGAAGTCCTCGTCCGGCGCCTGGCCCGACTCGCGGCACAGGCCCAGGAGCCGCGCGCGGGCGGGCGCGCTCGAAGGGGCCAGCCGGATCGCCTCGCGGAAGGCCACCGCCGCCGTGGCCGTCCGGCCCTGGCGCCACTCCGCGTCGCCCACCTCCAGGTAGGCCCGCGCGGCGGCCGGGTCCGGCGCCGGGGCCGGCTCCACCTTCGAGCAGTCGATGGGCTCCGCGCCCGCGGCCCACGCCCACAGCGACAGCGCGAAGGCGGCGGCGCGCGGCGCGTGGATCGCGTCCAGGCTCACCGCCGCGCCTCCGTGGCCGCGGCGGCGGCCTTCGCCTTCGCCTGGAGCGCGTTCGCCTCCGCGCAGCGGTGGCAGTCCTTCCGCCGCCCGCCCAGGCTCCGCGCCTCCTCCGCGTAGAGCAGCCCCAGCCCGGGCTGGCCCGCTTGGAGCGCGTCCTCGCCGTGCTGGAGGTACCAGTCCACCGCCTGCGCCTGGATCTCCCCGGAGAGCGTCCGCTGGATCTGCGCCCGGAGCGCCTTGGCCTCCTCCGCCACCCGCGGCCCGAACCGGCCCATGGCCGCCTCCAGCGCCTTGTCCGCGCAGGTGAAGAGGCGGGCCTGGTAGCAGGCGAGGGCGCGGTAGAACTCCAGCACCGGGTCGGCCGCCGGCTTCGGGCCGAACAGCGCCACCGCCTCCTCCGGCCGGTCGAGCTTCACCAGCGCGGCGGCGGCGTAGGCGCGGGCGTCCGGGCCGGCGCCCATCTTCTCCGCTACCTTGAACTCCACCAGCGCCTCGGCGTACCGCCCGGCCCGGAAGGCCCGGGCCCCTTGAAGGAGGTGGTCGTCGGCAGGTCCTGAGGCGAGGAGGGAGGCGACGATGACCGTCAGCAGCTTGGGCAAACGCCCTCCATCCCCGCCCCCTGGACCGCTAGTCCTGCTTCCCGCGGTTCGGCTTCGACGGAGGCAACCCCTGGCGGACCTCCTCCGCCCGCCGCTCGCTGGCGGCGGCCTGGCTCTTCTGCCCCGCCCGCTCCGCGGCCGTCTCGGCGGCCTTGCGCGCCGCGGCCGTGGCGCTGTCGTCCTTCGCGGCCCGGGCGGCCTGGTTCGCGGCCCGCTCGGCCGCTCCCTTCTGGCCGAAGGCGATGGTCGATTGGACCTCCCGCGCCCGGTCCGAGGCCTGATCCGGCAGGGTTGGCCGCGCGTCCGGAAGCCGCGCCTGGGATTCCAGGGCTTCCAGGACCTCGCCGCGCGCGGAGGTCGCGTCTTCGGCCCTGGCGCTCGCCGGGAGGACGGCTACGGCAAGGAAGGCTGCGGCGGCGATGGTGGCCTTCATGGGAACCTCCAACCCTGCCTCGCCTGCATACGGCGTGCGCTTGCTAAGACCGCAAGCTCAAGGAGATCGCCTGCGCTCGACGTTCCGGCCCGTACGCCAACACTGTACCAGCCCGTACGAGCACGGATGGAGTGGAAAAATATGTGCGTATTGGTGCGTTATGGAGCATCCATTGGCCACCATGCGCCTACCTGCTCACACAAGTTCCTAGAATCTGGGAAGTTCGAGACAACTCCAAGCGCCGATCGACCGAGAATGTGATCGGGGCGGCTACCTGGGCACCTGGAGGTACTTTCAATGAGCCACGGCGTTCACAATCACGGCCATCATCATCTTCATGGGAACCACGGCGCCCATGGTGCTCCCGCTGGAGCCAAGAGGGCTTCCGGCGAGAAGGCGCCGCCCGCCGCGGCGAACACGCCTGCCGCGCAGGCGCAGCAGCCGCAGCAGCCGTCCATGGACGCCTCCATGGCGGCGCTGGACCAGGCCATCAAGAACCTGGCGGCGAACTTCCACACCGACTCCTTCAACGGCCAGCAGGCGCCGGCGGGCTTGCAGGCGGCCCCCAGCACGCTGACCAACAACGTGGGCGCGCGCAGCGCGGACCTGTTCGTCGACCAGGCCGGCGGTGCGCCCGCGCCGGCGGCGGCCCCCGCGCCCGCTCCCACCGCCTCCGCCCTGGACGCCGACATCCTGAACATCAAGGGCGGCGGCGGCATCGCCGGCGGCGTTCTCCGCAGCGGCAGCTTCCTGGATCAGTCCGGCGGCGGCGGCATCAACGGCGGCGTGCTGTAACGCATCTCCACTGGCCGGGCTGGCGGGCTGACGTGGCGCAGCGTGGCTGCCCACGCGGCCCCGGGCCGGCTATGGTTGGGGCGCCTTGACCCCCGATCCGCCGCCCGCGCTCGGCCCGATCTCCGGGCAAGCTCCCACGCGTGAGTTTCCGCAGGCCCAGGACACGCTCCAGCGCGGGTCCTCGGTCGGCCGTTACCTCGTCCTCGACAAGCTCGGCGAGGGCGGCATGGGCCTGGTCTACGCCGCGTACGACCCGGAGCTGAACCGCAAGGTGGCGGTGAAGCTGCTGCGGCCGTCCGTCCGCGTCGCCTCCTCTCCCGCCCAGGCCCGCCTGCTCCGCGAGGCGCAGGCGATGGCGAAGATCTCCCACCCCAACGTCATCTCCGTCTTCGACGTGGGCGCCCACGGCGACAACCAGGTGTTCGTCGCCATGGAGTTCGTGGACGGCGGCACGCTCAACGACTGGCTGTTGAAGCAGAAGCGCACCATCCGGGAGATCCTCAAGCTCTTCGTCGAAGCCGGGCGCGGGCTGGGCGCGGCGCACGCCGCCGGGCTGGTGCACCGGGACTTCAAGCCGGAGAACGTCCTGCTGGGGTCGGACGGGCGGGTGCGGGTGACGGACTTCGGGCTGGCGCGGCTGACCACCGACGACCAGGAGGTGTTGGGGGAGAGCGCCCGGGTCCCCACGGGCGCGCCGCCCGGGGGAGCGGTGCTGGGCACCCGGCTCACCCAGGCAGGGGCGATCGTCGGCACGCCGCTGTTCATGTCCCCCGAGCAGCACCGGCGGCAGACGCCGGACGCCCGGAGCGACCAGTTCAACTTCTGCGCCTCGCTCTACTGGGCGATCTACGGGAGCTCGCCGCTGCTGGGCCTGGAGCGCATCTACCTGCGGCGCCAGCAGCCGCAGGACGACGACCACACCAGCACGGTGGACACCATTGGCGGCGCCCAGGACGACGGGCCCACGCTGGTGAAGGAGTTCCCCAAGGAACCGCGGCTGCCCGCCTCGTTGCGCCGAGCCCTGGTGCGCGGCCTTTCGCTGAACCCGGACGAGCGCTTCCAGTCCATGGAGGAGCTGCTCAAGCAGCTCTCCTACGACCCGCAGGTGGCGCAGCGCCGGTGGGCCATCGGCATCGGCGCCGCGCTGGCGCTGGGCGTGGTGGGCGTGGCCTACCAGCGGGCCATCGGCCGGCACAACCAGCTCTGCCAGGGCGCGGACCACCAGCTGGAGACGGTCTGGAACCCGCAGGCGAAGGAGCAGATGGAGAAGGCGTTCACCGCCTCCGGGTCGCCGTACGTCGCGCTCCTGCTCCCGCAGGCGGTGGCGGCGCTGGACGCCTACGGCAAGCAGTGGGTGGCCATGCGCACCGACGCCTGCGAGGCCACGCGGCTGCGGGGCGAGCAGACGGAGGAGGTGCTCTCGCTCCGGATGAGCTGCCTGGATCGCCGGCTGATCCAGCTGGGCGCGCTCACCCGGATCTTCGGCGCCGCGGACCTCAAGGCGGTCGACAAGTCGGTGGACGCGGTCCAGGGGCTCCCGGGCCTCTCCGGCTGCGCGGACGTGGCGGCGCTGAAGTCGCCCATCCCGCTCCCCGAGGACCAGGCCACCCGCAAGGCGGTGGACGACCTGGAGCAGAAGCTGGCCGAGTCCCGCGCGCTGAGCGACTCCGGCAACCTGGCCAAGGCGCGCCAGGTGGCCGAGGGCGCGGTGAAGGACGTGGCGGGCGTGCGCTACGCGCCGATCCGCGCCGAGGTGATGGGCCAGGCCGGGTACATGCGGATGCGCAACGGCGACGCCGCCGGCGCGGAGTTGGCGCTGATGGAGGCGATCATCGCCGGCGAGGAGGGCCGCAAGGACGACGAGAAGGCCACCGCGCTGGGCCGGCTGATCTACGTCAAGGGCTACATGCTGGGCCACCAGGAGGACGTCGCCCAGTGGTACCGGATGGCGGAGTCCGCGGTGAAGCGCGCCGGGAGCCCGCGCGCGGAGCTGGAGTCGCTCAACTCCTGGGGGAACGTCCTCCTCCGGACCGGCCGGTTCCAGGAGGCGGCGAAGGTGCTGGAGCGCGGCACCAGCGTGGCCGAACAGGAGTACGGCGAGCGCGACGCGCGCACCAACGTGCTGCTCTCCAACTGGGCCAACGCGTTGCTGCGCATCCACCGGCCGGAGGAGGCCCTCAAGCTGCTCACCCGCTCCATCAGCTCCATGGAGAAGGTGCGCGGGCCGAACTACCCCACGGTGGGCGGGCAGCGCCGGGTGCTGGGGCAGACGTACCTGGTGCTCAAGGACTACCAGCACGCCTACGAGGAGCTTCAGAAGGCGGTGGCCATCCACTCCTTGAACTTCGGGGCGGAGAGCCCCGACGTGGTCCTCGACCTGGACTGGCTGGCCGTCACCCTCCAGCTGGACGGCCTGTACGCGGAGGCGCTGGAGGAGGCGCAGCGCTCCCTGGCCATCCGGGAGAAGCTGATGCAGACGAAGGTGCTCCCGCCCGGCTCCCCCGACATCGCCTACTCGCTGGAGAACATCGGCCAGGCCTACCTGGGGCTGCATAGGACCCAGGACGCGATCCAGACGCTGGAGCGCGGCCTGGCGCTGCGCGAGAAGGCCGGCCAGGAGCCGTCCGAGATGGCGGAGGGGCGCTACGCGCTGGCGCGCGCCCTCTGGGAGCTGGGCAAGGACAGGAAGCGCGCCCTCGCCCTCGCCGAGCTGGCCCGCACCGGCTACGCCGCGGGCAAGGACGACGTGCAGGCCGCGCAGGTCGCCAAGTGGCAGGCGGAGCACCCCGCCGGCGCCGTCGCCGCCAAGGGCGGACCCAGGCGATGAGCCGGGCCGGCGCCCTGCTGGCCGCCGCCGCGCTCGCGGCGTCGCTCCAGGCGCGCGCGGCGGACCCGGCGCCGCTGGTGCTGGAGGGCCTGGTGCCGGAGGACGCCTCCCGCTTCTTCGAGCTGACCTTCGACGTGCCCGCGGGGACCCGGGAGGTCGAGGTCCGCCACTCCGACCTCTCCTCCGGCAACATCCTCGACTGGGGGCTGTTCGACCCGGACCGCTTCCGCGGCTGGGGCGGCGGCAACGAGGAGCCGGCGGTGGTGGGTGAGCAGGCCGCCTCCCGCTCCTACCTGGCCGGCCCGCTGCCGCCGGGGACGTGGAAGGTCATCGTGGGCAAGGCCAAGATCTCCGAGCGCCCGGCGCGCTACCGGGTGGAGGTCCTCCTCCGCGACGCGCCCACCCTGGCGCGGCAGGTGGACCGCCGCCCCTACACGCCGGCCGCGCCGCTCCAGCGCGGCGCCCGCTGGTACGCGGGCGACTTCCACGTCCACTCGCGCGAGAGCGGGGACGCGCGGCCCACGCTGGACGAGATCGCCGCCTACGCGCGCGGGGTGGCCGGCCTCGACTTCGCGGTGATCACCGACCACAACACCGTCTCGCACCTCGACTTCCTCTCCGACGCGCAGTCGCGCCACCCGGACTTCCTCTACGTGCCCGGGCTGGAGGTCACCACCTACTGGGGCCACGCCAACGCCTACGGGATGACGCGCTGGGTGGACTTCCGGCTGGACGCCTCCGCGCCCTCCATCCAGGCCGCCGCCGACCAGGTCCACGCCGCGGGCGCCCTCTTCGCCATCAACCACCCGGTGATGGAGCTGGGGGACCTGTGCATCGGCTGCGCGTGGCACCTGGCGTTCCCCACCGCGGTGGACGGGCTGGAGGTGAACAACTCCGGCTACCGGCAGTTGGGCGCGCTCTTCAACGACCCCTCCACCGCCTTCTGGGAGAGCCTCACCTCGAAGGGGATGAAGGTGGCGGCGGTGGGCGGCAGCGACGACCACACCGCCGGGCGCGAGGACACGCCGTACGGCAGCCCCATTGGCCAGCCCACCACGCTGGTGTGGGCCACCGAGCTGTCCGCCGCCGCCATCGTGGACGCGGTGGCGCGCGGGCACACGGTGGTGAAGGGGCAAGGCCTCGGGGACCCGATGGTGGAGCTGCGCGCGGGGAGCGCCTCCGGCGGCGCCATGGGCGGCGACACGGTGATCTCCCCCGACCCGGTGTCGCTCACCGCGGTGGTCACCGGTGGCCGCGGCCTGCAGGTCCGCTTCGTCCACGACGGCGTCCCGCTGCCGTCCACCCTGGTGGACGCGGACTCGTTCGTCGCCGCGCTGGAGGTGACCCCGCCCGACCAGTGCGAGGACCGCTTCCGCGCCGAGGTGCTGGTGGACGGGCGGCCGCGGACCGTCACCAGCTACCTCTGGCTGGGGAAGACCGCCGGGACCGGCTGCGCCAACAACCCGGCGCCGGCGCCGCGGGCCGCGCTCTCGGGCGAAGGGTGCGCGTGCGGCGCGGCCGGCGCGGGCGCGGGCACCGCGGCGCTGCTGGCGCTGGGCCTTGCGGCTATGGCCGGAAGGCGCCGCGCACGCCGGCCATGGGCAGCGGGTACCACAGGCCCGCCTGGCCGCGGGTGAGCGTGCGCTGGCCGGAGGCGTCCATCGCCACGCCGTACGAGTTGCCGACGACGTCGCGCTGCAGGGACAGGTCGTAGACGTCCAGCCAGACCTCCAGGCGGAGGCGGTCCAGGTCGAACGCCTTCGACGCGCGCGCGTCCAGCCGGAACAGCCACGGGAGCCGGTCCACCTGGTCCAGCGGGACGGGGACCCACGCCGGCGCCCCCTGGGCGTTCGTCCCCTCGCGCATGGTCCGCGAGGTGAAGAGGGAGCCCACCTCCGGCGCGCCGGAGCGGAGCAGCACCGCCCCGCTGAACGTCCAGCCGCCGGGGAGCTGGTAGGCCAGGACCCCGTTCACCGCGTGCGCCTGCTCGTAGGTGAACGGCAGCTCCTTGCCCAGCGCCGCGTCCGCGCGCGAGCTGCGCTGGACGGAGTAGGAGAGCCAGCCGGTGAGCCGGTCGCCCAGGGACTTGCGGAGGAGGAATTCCACGCCCAGCGCCGAGCCGGTGGTCGCGCGGGAGAGCACCTGCGCGTCGGCGAACGGCGCGTCCGCGAGCACCGCGGGGTACGCCGCCGGGTCCAGCACCGGCAGCTCCAGCGTCCGGAGCATGGGGTCCCAGTACGCGTCCACGCTCAGGTCCACGCCGAGCAGCGGGTGGAAGGTGACGCCCGCCGTGGTCTGGACGACCGCGTTCATCCCCGCGGGGAGGTGGAGGAGCTGGAAGCCGGGGAGCGGGACCAGGGTGGTGACCGGCTGGTGGTACCAGCCCGCGCCGCCGTGCAGGTCGAACGGCTGGCCGCCGCGGTAGTCGATCCACACCCGCGGCTCGAAGGCGACGTCGGTCTCGTGGAAGCCGCGGTGGGCGGTGGAGAGGCGGAGGCCGGGGGTGGCGGTGAACGGGCCGTCGGTGCCGGAGACCTGCGCCCAGGCGCCCGCCAGCACGCCCACCGCCTGCACCCGGTAGTCGGACGCGAGGCCCGGGTCGCCCGGCTGCGGGCGGGTCACCGCGGCCAGCTCGAAGTCGCCCTGGCGGCGCTCCACCTCCGCGCCCAGCTCCAGCTGGATGGGGCGCCCCCGCGCGGTGAGGGCGCGCGTCCAGCGCACCTGCGCCCGCAGCGTGCGCTCCGCCGCCTCCAGCACGGTGTCGTTCACCGTCCCGCCCGCGCTCAGCGCCAGCCGGTCCAGGCCGTAGGTGGCGGACGCCTCCAGCCCGCTCGCGTCCCGCCAGCGCAGGTCCACCCGCTGCATCTGCGAGCGCGGCCGCGCGAAGGAGTACTGGGGCAGCCCGGGCGGCGGCGACTCCGGCTCGCCCTGCGCGAGCGCCACCCCGTCGTACGCGCCCAGCCACAGCAGCCGCAGCTCGCCTCTGCCCAGCGGCTGCGCCACCGAGAGCTGCCAGTCCCCCAGGCTCGCGTCCACCGCGCCGCCCGTCGCGCGCGAGAGGATCCACGGCGTGTAGAGCGCGCCCGCGGAGGCCATCACCCGGGTGCCCAGCGGGCCCACCGAGGCGAGGACCGTGCCGCGCGCGGTGAGCAGGTCCACGTCCGCCAGGGCGGTGACGCCGGTCACGCGCTCGGGGAGGTGGAGGTCCACGGCCCCGCCGGTGAGGAAGCCGAAGCGCGCCGGCGCCTCGCCGCGGTAGTAGTCCGCCCGCGCGATCAGCTCCGGCGAGATGGCCGCCGGGCCCACCAGCGCGTGGAAGGGCCAGCTCACCTGGACCCCGTCGACGAAGGTGGGCGTGGCGTCCGGGAGCCGCCCCCGCACCACCATGGGCCCCATCCCGCCGATGACGGACGTCGCGCCGGGGAAGCGCGCCAGCGCGCGCAGCGGGTCGCCCCAGGTGCCGGGCACGGAGCGGAGCAGGTCGCCGTCCAGCGAGAGCGCCGAGGACGTGGCGTCCGGCGCGGGCTCGGGGGTCGCCGGTGACACCACGCGATCGGAAGGTTCACCAGCCGACGCCGCGGCGCCGAGCGCCAGGACCAGCAATGCAAAGCACGTCCGCATGCAGGCCGAGCAGCCTAGTCGAGCCGGACCGTCCTGGGTCCGACGTTGCGCTCCGGGCATAGCGCGACAGCGTCGAATTCCGCTGCGAGCGAGCCTGAAAAACTTCTCCCAGCGTCGAGGGCCGCACTGGATTTCGTACAGCCGCGTTGCGCGCCGATCCGGCGCAACCGCCTGTGCCGAGCCTGTCCCGGGAAGGGCACGCTCGCTGCATCCCTGGTCGG
>Ga0068860_100007728_pt1 | contig 10747 bp, 7 predicted proteins | sample KBSSwiS32_FD_66597 | JGI IMG/M metagenome (GOLD analysis project Ga0068860, IMG submission 66597) | Switchgrass rhizosphere microbial communities from Kellogg Biological Station, Michigan, USA - KBS Switchgrass S3-2 | ecosystem: Host-associated > Plants > Roots > Rhizosphere > Soil ...
GTCGTCGAGCGGCCAGCGGGCCCGCGCCGGCGCGTCGAGCGGGTCGGTGAGGCCGGCGGCGAAGCGCTCGGCCCCGGCCCAGGCGATCATTGCCGCATTGTCGGTGCACAGCCAGGCGGGGGGCACGCTGAACCGCCGCTGTTCGCGTTCCGCCAAAGCCGCAAGCGCGCCGCGAATGGCCTGGTTGGCGGCGACTCCGCCGGCGACGACCAGCGCCGGAGCGTCGGTCTTGCCGAGCGCGACCGCGGTCCGGTCGACGAGGCAGTCGACCACCGCCTGCTGGAAGCTGGCGGCGATGTCCTCGTGGGCATGCTCACCCGCGGCGATCGCGCGCTGCACGGCGCTCTTCAGCCCGGCGAAGGAGAAATGCGGTTCGCCCGAGCCGACCAGCGGCCGCGGCAACGGCACCGCGTTCGCGTCGCCTGATTTGGCCAGCTCCTCGATCGCCGGGCCGCCGGGATAGGGCAGGCCGAGCAGCTTGGCGGCCTTGTCGAACGCCTCGCCCGCGGCGTCGTCGATGGTCGTCGCGAGGCGGCGATAATCGCCCACACCGCGCACTTCGAGCAACTGGCAATGGCCGCCCGACACGAGCAGCAGCAGATAGGGAAATTCGAGGTCCGGGTCGGCCAGGCGCGGCGACAGCGCGTGGCCCTCGAGATGGTTGACCGCGATCAGCGGCTTGCCCGCCGCGAGCGCCACGCCCTTCCCGGCGAGCAGCGCGACCATCACCCCGCCGATCAGCCCGGGGCCGGCGGTCGCGGCGACGGCATCGACGTCGTGCACCGACAGCTTGGCGTCATCGAGGACTCGGCGGATGAGGTCGGGCAGGATCTCGACATGGGCGCGTGCGGCGATCTCCGGCACGACCCCGCCGAACGGCTGATGCGCGCTGGTCTGGCCGACCACCGCCTGCGCCACGATCCGGCGATCGGAGCCGACCAGCGCTACCGCGGTGTCGTCGCACGACGATTCGAGGCCGAGGATCAGGGTCATTTCGCGTCCGGCCCTTTGCCTGATCCTCTTGAGATGCACTAGGGGTAGGCCATGCACGGCCTCAAGCTCGGAACGCGCGGTTCCCCCCTGGCGCTGGCCCAGGCGCGCAAGGTCGCGGCGGCGATCGAGGCGGCGCAGCGCTGGCCCGACGGCTATGTCGAGCTGGTCACCATCACCACCACCGGGGACAAGGTCCAGGACCGGCCGCTGGCCGAGCTCGGCGGCAAGGCGCTGTGGACCAAGGAGCTCGACCGCGCCTTGCTCGCGGGCGAGGTCGATTTCTGCGTCCATTCGATGAAGGACGTGGAGAGCGTCCGCCCGGGCGAGATCCATATCGCCGCCGTGCGCCCGCGCGGCGACGTCCGCGACCGGCTAATCGGCGCCGAATCGATCGATGCGCTGAAGAAAGGGGCGACCGTCGGCACCTCCTCCGCGCGCCGCGCCGCCCAGCTGTTGCGGCTCCGGCCCGACCTTCGGATCGTCCCGCTGCGCGGCAATGTCGAAACCCGTTTGCGCAAGGTCGCGGCGGGCGAGGTCGACGCGACCCTGCTCGCCGCCGCGGGCCTCAAGCGGCTGGACCTCAGCGTCGGCACCTCGATCCCGACCGAGGTGCTGCTGCCAGCGCCGGGGCAGGCCGTCATCGGCATCGAATGCCGCACCGACGACACCAGGACGCAGAGCGTGCTGTCGACGGTCAACAACGCAATCACCTACGACTGCGTGATGGCCGAGCGGGAGTTCACCCGGGCGCTCGGCGCGACCTGCGCCTCACCGGTCGCGGCCTTCTGCGTGCTCGAGGACGGCGACCTTAGGATGCGGGCCCAGATCTTCTCCGCCGACGGCAGGGAGATGATCGAGCAGCGCGCCGTGTTCGACTGCGGCGACCGCAGGACCCCGGCGAAGCTGGCCCAGGACATGCTGGCCGCGGCGCCTGAATCAATCCGGAAACTGTTCGAAGCCCAATGAGGCGCGTGATCGTCCTGCGTCCCGAACCGGGCGCAAGCGAAACCGTCGCCCGCGCGCGGCAGCTCGGGCTCGACGCGGTCGCGATGCCGCTGTTCGAGATCGAGCCGCTCGACTGGGCCGCGCCGAACTCCGCGGCATTCGACGGTCTGCTCCTGACCAGCGCCAATGCTGTCCGCCAGGCCGGCGGGCAGCTGCACCTGCTGCGCCAATTGCCGGTCTATGCGGTGGGGGAGGCGACGGCGGCCGCGGCCCGGGAAGCCGGATTGAACGTGGCCGAGACCGGCGCTTCGGGGGTCGAGGCGCTGCTCGGCTCGCTCAGCCCGAGCCTGAATTTGCTCCACCTGTGCGGCGAAGATCGGACCGTGCCCGCAGCCGCCCGCCCGGTGCTGACGGCGGTGCCCGTTTATCGGGCGAGCCGGTGCGCGCCGCCCGACCTGGGCGCGGCGCGCGGGGCCGTCGTGCTGGTCCATTCGCCGCGCGCCGGCCAGCGGTTGGCGGAACTCGTCGCCGACCGAGGGTCGATCGCGATTGTCGCGATCAGCCCCGCCACGGCCGCCAGCGTGGGCGACGGGTGGGGCCGGATCGCGATCGCGGACCAGCCGAGCGACCAAGCGCTGCTGGCCCTCGCCGCACGGCTGTGCAACAACACGGGCGCGTAATGAACGGTGCGACCACTCGGAGCGGCATGGGCTGGACCTCGCGCCTGCTGATCGGGCTCGTCCTGGTGATCGTCGGCGCGGCCGCCGCGACCTGGGGGCTGGCGCACTACCAGCCGGCCGCGAAATTCCTCGGCGTGGTTCCGGCGAGCCAGCGGCAGGCGGTGTTGACGCCAAAGCCGGTGGTGTTGAATGCGGCGCCTCCCGAGGCGGGCGCGGCGGACGCGCCGAACGACCCGGAAGACGCCGCCAAGATCGCCACCCTCGAGCAGCGCGTGGCCCGGGTCGAGAATGCGACCGAGCGGGCCGAGGGCTTCGCCGGCCGCGCCGACGCGCTGGTCGTCGCCTTCGCCGCTCGCCGGGCGATCGACCGCGGAGTCGCGCTCGGTTATCTTGAGCCGCTGCTGGTCGACCGTTTCGGCGCCCGGCATCAGGCGGCGGTGGCGACGGTGGTCACTGCCTCGCGTGCTCCGGTCCGGCTCAACGACCTGATCAGCGAATATGAAGCGCTCGGCCCCGAGCTCCGCCGCGGCGGCCCGCAGGAGAGCTGGTGGAGCGGGTTCAAGCATGAGCTCGGCTCGGTGGTCGAGGTCCACCGCTCCGACCGGCCGGCAATGAACGCCGATGCGCGCTACACCCGTGCGCTGCAGCGCCTGTCGACCGGCGACGCCGACCAGGCGCTGGCCGAGACCATGCGCCTGCCGGGCGCGGCGCGGGCCGGCGACTGGACCGCCAAGGCGCGGCGCTACATCGCCGCGCATCGCGCGCTCGACGAAATCGAATCGGCCGCCCTGCTCGGCGGCCAAAACCCCGCGCGCTGACTCTCGAAACAGTCTTGGCAAGCCGACTCGAGGATGCGAGTCTCGGGTCGGGGTCGCACAGCAGGAGTTCAGCTGTCGTGAGGCAAATGATTGGAATCGGGAGAAAGTTGAGGAGTGTTCGAGGCGTCATGACGTCGCTTTCCAAGTCTCTGGGATTGGCGCTGACCGCGGCTCTGATGGCCCAGGTCTCGGCGTCGGCCGCGGCGCCGCGCAAGGCGCCCGTCGCGCGGCCGGACCGGACTCCGCCGACACCCGCCGCGCTTCCGGCGCCGGACGATCTGCGCGATCGGGTGACCGGCCTCGCTCGGGCGTTCGACGGCAAGGCGGGGATTGCGATCGTGTCCCTGCGCGACGGGTGGGAGATCGGCTGGAACAGGACTTCGCTGTTCCCGCAGCAGAGCTGTTCCAAATTGTGGGTCGCGATCACGGCCATGGACGCGGTGGACCGCGGCAAGATCAGCCTCGATGACCGGGTCACGCTCGGCCGCGCCGATCTCACCTTGTTCCACCAGCCGCTGCGCACGAAGATTCTCGACGGCAGCTACACGACCACGCTCGGCGCACTGATGTTCGCCGCGATCACCGAGAGCGACAATACAGCCAATGACAAGCTGATGCGGTCCGTCGGCGGCCCGCAAGCGGTGCGCGACATGATCGCCCGCAAGGGCTTGGGGTCGATCCGCTTCTACAATGGCGAGCGCGCGCTGCAGTCGAAGATCGCCGGGCTGGCCTGGAGCCAGAGCTATTCCCTCGGCAATGCCTTCTTCGACGCGCGCGACGCACTCCCGATGAACGTCCGCAGGGCCGCGTTCCTCCGCTATCTGTCAGACCCTTACGACGGCGCCTCGCCGCAGGCCGTCGCCAGGGCGCTTGCCGCCTTGCGCAAGGGCGAGCTGCTGTCGCCGGCTTCGACCTCGCGGCTGCTGTCGATCATGGGGCAGACTCGGACCGGCGGAATGCGCGTCCGCGCCGCCCTCGCGCCCGGCTGGGACTGGAACCACAAAACCGGTACCGGGCAGGAGCTCAAGGGGCGGATCGGCGGGATCAACGACATCGGCCTGCTCACCGCGCCGGACGGCACGGTCTACGCGATGGCGATCATGACTATTCCCCGCAACAATTCCGACGGCGACGCGCAACGGCTGATGCGCGACGTCGCCAAGGCGGTGATTGCCGACCATCAGGTGCGACGGGGGCAGGGCTACGCCGGCTGACCTCGCCGGGCCAGCGGCCAGGCTCGCCGCCGCGGCCGGAGTCCAGCGCGTCCCGACCGGCGAGCTCGACCTGTTCATCGTTCGCGGCTTCGTCGACCGCCGGACTTGCGCCGCGCTGATCGAGCGGATCGATTCCCGCTGCCGCCCGTCCGAGATCGCCGACGACGTCGGAATCGCGAACTTCCGCACCAGCGAAACCTGCGACCTCGACTGGCGCGATCCGACGGTCGCCGAGGTCGACGACCGGATCTGCGCACTGCTCGGGTTCCCGCCGCGTTCGGGCGAGCCCCTGCAGGGCCAGCGCTATGCGCCGGGCCAGGAGTTCAAGCCGCATACCGACACGTTCGAGCCGGGCGGCTACGATTTCTACGTTCACACCGCCGATGCCGGCCAGCGGACGTGGACCGCGATGATCTATCTGAACGTGCCCGACGCGGGCGGCGCGACGCGGTTCAAGGCGATCGCCAAGACCATCCCGCCCGAGCCCGGCAAGCTGCTCGCCTGGAACAATCTGTTGCCCGACGGCCGGCCCAATCCGGCTACGCTCCACCAGGGCATGAAGGTGCGGCGCGGGACCAAGTACATCCTGACCAAGTGGTTCCGGGAGCGCTGACCCGCCGGCCGAGTCGCCGAGCCGGCGGGAACGAAGGGGGCATGGCGTGAAGGGGAATAAACTCCACGGCGATCCACGCCCCCTCCTCTCCGGCTCTCGAGCCGAGGCTTGGTAGGGGCCGGCCTGGCGGACCAGGCAGCTCGACCTCGAGCTCGGGGTCAGCACGGACACATCTCACCTGCGGTTCGATGGTTGCGTTGCCCGCCTGACAGGAGATTGGTCTCGTCTTCTCCTCTAGAAATCCACGGTGACGCCGGCGAACAGGAACCGCCCCAGCGCATCGTAGACCTGCGGGAAGGTGTTGCCGTTGCCGAACGGTGCGTTCGCCACTTCGCCGCCGACGATCGGCGGCTCCTTGTCGAGCAGGTTGTTGACGCCGAGGCGGAAGTTGTAGCGATCCGCCAGGCGGGCGGTCATCGCCAGGTCGAAGAAGCTCTGGGCCTTGATGTGCCGGTTGGCGTCCGCGACGTTTCCGGTGCAGGTCGCGGTCGCGCTGATGTCGCAATCCGCTTCGAGACCGTCGTTCTTGACCGACGAGAAGTAGCGCCACTGGCCGGAGATCCCGAGGCCGTTCTTCATCGTCAGGCCGAGCCGCAGCTTGTGGCGGTATTTCGGGTTGGGGGCCCCGCTTAGGAAACTGCCGCAGGTGCTGCCGTAGAGCCCGGCGCAGTCGAACTTGCCGTCCTGCCCGGTCCCGCTGCCGCTGACTCCGGTGTCGATCACCAGCTTGCGCAGCATCGTCCCGACATAGCTGACGTTGACCGTTCCGAGCCCGCCAAGGCGGCGCGAATAGGAGCCGTTGAGGTCGAAGCCCTTGGTTCGAAGGCCGCCGATGTTGGTGTTGGTGGTCTCGATGAACCCGGCTGGCGACAGCCACAGCGAGCCGTTGCCGGCCGTGCGGTGGATTTTCGAGCAGAAGAACGGATCGCCGCTGGCGAGGCACTGGCTCATGATCGTCTGGAAGCCCAGCGTGCTGATCAGGCCCTCGACCTTGATGTCGAAATAATCGAGCGTGAAGGCAAGCCCGGGGAGGAAACGCGGCTGAAGCACGAGGCCGACGGTGTAGGTGTCGGCCTTCTCCGGGGCGAGGTCGGGATTGCCGCCGATCAGCGCATTGTACTGGTTCGCCGGATTGGCGGCGATCGAGCCGTAGGTGCCGAAGCCGGCGCCGACGCCGGTGTTGAGGCATTGCGCCGCCGTCGCCGTCGGCGCCGCGCCGGCGCACGGGTCGACCGTTCCGCCGAGGCCGACCGCCTGCGGCGCGAACAATTCGACCACGTTGGGGGCGCGAACGGCGCGGTTGTAGCTGGCGCGGGCCCGGACGTCGTGGATCGGGGCGAACTCCACCGACAGCTTGTAGGTGTCGGTGTTGAAGTGGTTCCCGGCGACCTTGTAGTCCGAGTAGCGGTAGCCGGCCCCCACCGTCAGCTCTTCGAAGAAGCTGTGGCTGACGATCGGGATCTGCAGCTCTGCGAACGCCTCGCGCACGTCGAAGTGGCCGTTGACCGGGACCACTGCCCCGCCCTGGCCGGCGCCGTCGCCGGACTGGAATTGGATGTCCGGCAGGAAATCCAGCGCCTCCTTGCGATACTCACCGCCGAAGTTGAGGCCGATGCCGCGGTCCGACCACGGCGTCTGCACGCCGTACTCGCCGCCGTCGACGGTAATGTTGGCGTTGGCGATGGTCTCGTTGACGTTGCCGCGCGAGATCAGCGGGGTCTGCAGGTAGGCCAGCGCCTCCGGAGTGACTCCGCCGAGGGTGAAGATATTGTACGGGACGCAGGTCGCATCGAGCGCACCGCCGCCCGGGCCGGATCCCGGAAGCGCCGCGCGGCAGACCGGGGTTCCGGCTGCTACGCCGGGCACGCCGCCGACCGCGGGATTGGCGATGACGTCGAGCGCCATGTTCAGCCGCCGGATCGAGAAATCGTTGAGAAAGGCCTGGGAAAAGCGCGTCGTGCCATATTGATAATAAGCGTCGTACGACACGCCCTTGAGCAGGTCGCCGCGGATGCCGCCGACCACCCGCCACGAACTGCGCTCGAGATGGTCCTCACGACCGCCGCCTTCGACGTTGCGCCGGCCGGTGTAGGAGATCGCCCGGGTCACCCCCTGGGCATCGACAAACGTGTTGTTCGGCACGCAGATGGTGTTGAACTGCTGGGGCGACAACAGCGGGTTGTCGCAGTTGATCGTGGTCGTGTTGAAGAAGTCGCCCGACGGCGCAATCTTGGAATGCGACGTATCGTTCATGAACATCGCCTCGAGGTATGGCTTGGCCCCCGGGCTGATCTCATATTCGGCGAAGGCGCCGAGCGTGTAGCGCTCGTCGGGACGCTGATAGAAGTTGTATGGGCCGAAGTTGAACGGGATCGAGCCCGGGACGAAGTCGTTGCCGTTGGCCCCGCCGACATGGAACGTACCGACGTTGGTGAAGAAAGTGCCGAACGCCGAGGTCGCCGAACCGCCGCAATTGAAGTCGGAACCGCGGGTGCCGCTGCCGGCGCCGCCCTGGGCCGCGGTGCGCGCGGCGAGCGAGCAGAACGAATAGTCGCGGCTCGCCTGGAGCACGGGATCCTGCTTGCGATAGGTCGCGTACGCCATGATGCTGCCGCGGTTGTCGTCGAATCCCGCGCCGAATGCCGCTGCAAGATCCTGCGCGCCGCCGTTGACGCTCTGGCCGTGCGGCGGACGGAAATTGCGGTTGGCCGCGAAGTTGCCGCCGATGATCCGGTCCGACGCGTCGTTATAGTGCATGAAGGTCGAGGCCTGGGCGTCGATGCGCAGGCCGCGGAAGCTGGTGTCCATGATGAAGTTGACGACGCCGGCGACCGCGTCGGCGCCGTACACCGACGACGCGCCACCGGTCAGCACGTCGACCCGCTTGACCAGCGCGGAGGGGATGAAGTTGATGTCGGACACCGGTGCGCGCGGGTCGCCCGGCTGGAGCCGCCGGCCGTTGATCAGGACCAGCGTTCGGGTCACGCCGAGGCCGCGTAAATTGACCGTCGCGATGCCGAGCGCGCCGTTGGAAATGTTCGAACCCTGGCTGGCAAACGACTGCGGCAGCGAGTTGATCAGATCCTCGGTGCGGGTCGTGCCCTGAAGCTTGATATCCTGGCTCGACAGCACCGTCACCGGGCTGGCCGAGGTCAGGTTCGGCTGCGGGATGCGCGAGCCGGTGATGACGATGTCGCCCCCGCTCGACACCGGGGCGCCCTGGGCGTTGGTCGACGGCGGGGTGGTTGCCTCGACCGGAGCCGTCGTCTCCGGCTGCGCCCCGTTCGCCGTGTCCGCGGGGCTGGCCGGCGGCGGCGCGGTCTGCGCCGTCGCCGGGGCGGCGAGCAGGCCCGTCCCGACCAGGAGTGTGGTGGCAAGCAGGCGCGAGCGAACGTGAAGCATGACGATCAACCTTTCAGGCGCAATGAGCGAAAGCTCGCGAAGGGGCGCAGCACGGCGTTCGGCACTGGTCGCGCGCACGGCATTTTCGGCCCCTCCAATCCGGCGCACTTTCGAGCAGCGGCGCGGCGCAGATGAAGGCGGTTGTCGCCGAAGCCCGGTTTCATGTCGGCGAAGGGCCCGAAGAGCGGGCGAACGTTGCGAAACTGCGGGCGAGCGGCAGTCGACAAGCCCGGCCGGCGTGGGCCATTGTGTCGCCATGGCCACACTTCCGCTCGACCCGCCGCACGTCGAGAGGTTCGAGCCGAGCTCGGACCTCGCCGCGCTGCGCGACCAGCGCATCCGAGCGGTCGTCTGGCTGACCCTGATTTTCTGGGTTTCGAACTACCTCCTCTTGACCCTGGCCACGGCGCTGGCCGGGAACGTCCACCTGAAGCAGATCGTGCTGGTCCGCTTCGGCGAGGTGGTCCTCGGCATCGGCGTGTCCTTCCTGTTCCACCTGATGCTGCGCAGCCCGTGGCTGTCGACCACCCGCCGGCGGCTGATCGCGCTGGCGATCGTCACCCCGATCGCGGCCGAGATTTTCGCCTGGGCGGTGTTCTTCATCGAGGCCGCGGTCGACCCGAGCCTCAATCTTAGCGGCTTCACCTGGGCGGGGGCGGTCCGGACGATCACTTTCTGGACCTGGTTCTTTCTCGCCTGGGCGGGGATGTATTTGTCGGTGTCCTACAGCTTCGACGTGCGCGAGGAGCAGCAGCGCGCGGCCGAGACCCGCGAGCGCGCGCACGCCGCCCAGCTGCGCGCGCTGCACAGCCAGATCAACCCGCACTTCCTGTTCAACAGCCTGAACTCGGTCTCCGCGCTGATGCTCGACGGAAGCGTTGCCCGGGCCGACGAGATGGTCACCAAGCTCGCCCGCTTCCTGCGCCTCGGGCTTGCCGCCGACCCGACCGACAAGATCGCGCTCGCCTCCGAGATCGAGCTGCAGCGGACCTATCTCGAGATCGAGCAGCTGCGCTACGAGGATCTGGTCGTGCGGTTCGACGTCCCGGACGCGCTCGACACCGCGCTCGTCCCCGCGCTGATCCTCCAGCCGATCGTCGAGAATGCGGTCAAATATGGAGTCGCGGGCGCGCCGCCCCCGGCGAGCATCGCGGTCAAGGCGTGGACGGCGGGCACCCGCCTGCTGCTCGAGGTGGTCGACAGCGGCAAGGGGCACGGGCCCAAGGCTTCGGGCGGCGGGATCGGCCTCGCCAACGTCACCCAGCGGCTCGGCCTGATTTACGGCGAGGCCAATGTCGCGCTGTCGCGGCACCGGCTCGCCGACGGCAGCTTCCACGTCCGCGTCGAATTCCCGCTGGAGCTGGCGGCATGAGCCTGTTGCGCGTCCTTACCGTCGACGACGAGACTCTCGCCCTGAAGCGGCTGAAGCTGCTGCTCCAGGCCGTCCCCTATGTCGAGCATGTCGGCGAGGCCAACTCCTGCGCCGAGGCGCTGGCCGAGATCGCGGCCCTCGCGCCCGACGTGATCCTGCTCGACATCAAGATGCGCGACGGCGACGGGTTCGACGTGGTCGAAGCGCTCGCCCAGCGGCCCAACCCGCCGGCGATCATCTTCGTCACGGCGTTCGACCATTATGCCGTCCGCGCCTTCGACAGCGCGGTGGTCGACTATCTGCTGAAGCCGGTCGAGCGCGAGCGCCTCGCCCGGGCGCTGCGCAAGGCGCGGCAGGAACGCCGGGCGATCGACGCCGAGCAGCGCCTGAGCGACATGCGCGAGATCGTCCGCAACCTGCGCTCGCTCGCCGGGGGCCGCCGCTCGAGCCCGTTCGAGACCGAATTCTGGCTGCGCGGCTCGGCCGGGCTGGTGCGGGTGACCCTCGATGCGATCGACTGCGTCAGCAGCGAGGATGATTATGTCGCGATCCACACCCACGGCGGGTCGCATTTGATGCGCGGCTCGATCCGCCAGTTCGAAAGCCGCGTCGAGCCCGGCTTCTTCGTCCGCGTCCACCGTCGCTGGCTGGTGCGCAAGAACGCCATCACCGAGCTCCGCACCCCGCGCCTCGGCGGCTCGGAAGTGCTG
>Ga0068860_100007735_pt1 | contig 10739 bp, 8 predicted proteins | sample KBSSwiS32_FD_66597 | JGI IMG/M metagenome (GOLD analysis project Ga0068860, IMG submission 66597) | Switchgrass rhizosphere microbial communities from Kellogg Biological Station, Michigan, USA - KBS Switchgrass S3-2 | ecosystem: Host-associated > Plants > Roots > Rhizosphere > Soil ...
GAGGTCCAGGCCGGGATCAGCAAGCGGCTCGTCGCGGAGCGCGGGATCGACCCGGCCGGCCGGACCGTCCGGCTCGAGACCCATCCGTCCGGTCATGACGAGGCGGACCGGATCGCGGCCGAGATCGCGGCCCGGATCGCCGCCGGCGCGGCCCCTCGGGACATCGCGATCCTCGTCCGCGCGAACGGCCATGCCGATCCGATCCTGCGCAGCCTCGACGCGGCCGGGGTGCCGTGGCGGTTCTCCGGGATGTCGGGGCTGTATGCCCGGCCCGAGGTCCGCCGGCTCCTGGCCTTCCTCCGGACCATCGCCGACCTCGGATCGTCGGTCGACCTGTACGGCGTCGCAACCGGCGAGCCGTATGACCTCGGCGGCGAGGACCTGACGGCGATCGTCAACAGCGCGCGGCGCCGCAACCGGACCCTCTGGGAGGTGATCGAGGAGCTCGAGCGGCAGCCGGGCATCCTGCGGATCTCGCCGACGGCGCGGACGTCGGTCGGGCGCCTCGTCGTGGACCTGCGTGAGCTCTCGACGCTGGCCCACGAGCGCCCGGCGGGCGAGGTCCTGTACGCGTTCCTGCGTCGCTCGGGGACCTTGAGCCGGCTCGCCGCCGAGGCGACCGTCGGGGCGGAGGAGCAGCTCCGCAACGTCGCCCGCTTCTTCGACATCATCCGCTCCCAGTCGTCGCTGCTCGCGGACGACCGGGCGACGTTCGTGGCCGGGCACCTCCAGACGCTGATCGAGGCGGGCGACGATCCGGCGACCGCGGATCTCGATCCGGACGCCGATGCGGTCGCCGTGCTGACGGTCCACAAGGCGAAGGGCCTCGAGTTCCCGATCGTCTACCTGCCGGGCCTCGTCGCCGGCCGCTTCCCGATCCCGAACCGGCGGGATGCCCTGGCCCTGCCCGCCGTGCTCGGTGACGTGGCCGGCGGCGCGGACGAGGAGGTTCAGCTGCGCGAGGAGCGGCGCCTGTTCTACGTCGCGATGACCCGGGCTCGCGACGAGCTCGTGCTGTCCCACGCGGTCGACTACGGGGGCGTCGGGGTCCGCCGCCTCTCGCCGTTCGTCCTCGAGGCGCTGGATCTTCCGCCGACCGCGGTCGATCCGGTGGTCCGGGCGGCGACGTCGCTCGATCGGATCGAGGCGGCGGGCACGGCGCCGGCTCCAGTCCGGCCGGCGTCGGAGCGGACGGCCACCGGCGAGCCCCTGGTGCTGTCGTTCTCGGGGATCGACGCCTATCTCAGCTGCCCGCTGAAGTACAAGCTCGGCAACGTCGTCCGGGTTCCCGTGCCGCCCCACCACGCGATGATCTATGGGTCGGCGCTCCACCGGGCCGTCCAGGAGTTCCATCGCCGCCACGCCCGCGGCGAGGTGATGACCGAGGATGAGCTGGTCGCCGCGTTCGAGGCCGCGTGGACCGCGGAGGGGTTCCTGTCGCGCGACCACGAGGACGCCCGGCTGGCCGCCGGCCGCGAGACGCTTCGCCGGTTCAGGGCGGCCCAGCTCGAACCGGGCGCGGTGATCCCGGCCTACGTCGAGCGCGAGTTCAGCTTCGCCCTCGGCGGGGATCGGATCCGCGGCCGCTGGGACCGGGTCGACATCGAACCGGCCGAGGATGGCGTCGCGAGCGAGCCGCCGGGGGATCGTCCGGCTCCGCACGCGGACACCGTCGCGCCGACCCTGGAGCTGACGGGCCGCGAGCGGGTGACGATCACGGACTACAAGACGAGCGACGTCCGCGACCCGGTCAAGGCCCGGCAGCGGGCCCGCGAGTCGCTCCAGCTCCAGATCTACGCGATGGGCTACGAGGCGGTCACCGGCCGGCTGCCGGATGCGGTCCAGCTCCACTTCCTCGACACCGGGATCACGGGACGGGTCGCGATCGACCCGAAACGGCTCGCCAAGGGCCGCGAGAAGATCGCCGCGGCGGCGGCGGGGATTCGGGCCCGCGACTTCACGCCGAAGCCGGATCGGTCGACCTGCGGCTACTGCCCGTTCAAGACGATCTGCCCGTCCAGCGTGGCCACGTGACGCAACGGCTCGACGGGATCGCGGCGATCACGTTCGACTTCGGCAACACCCTCGTGCCCGTGACCCGCGAGGCGCTCCGCAGGGTGGTGGAGCTCACCGCCGAGGCGATCTGCGCTCGGTGGCCGGACCTGGAGCGGGCGGCGTTCCTCGCGGCCTGGGCCGAGGAGCGCGAGCGCCAGTTCCGGGAGGAGGTCCCGCAATTCCGGGAGGTCGATCTCGCGGAGCGCCTCGTGCGCGTGTTCGCGCGCCTCCGAGGGATGGACCCGCCGCCGCCCGGCGAGCGCTGGGATCAGGCGCGGGCCGCCGAGCGCTCGGATCCGGGCGACGTGGCCTGGGGCGTCGAGCGCTACAGCCGGGCATTCGTCGACGGGTTGCCGGAGACGCCCGGCGCCGGGGCGCTGCTCGGCCGGCTGGCGGCCCATCGCGACCTGGCGATCCTGTCGAACTGGCCCCTTGCCGCGACCGTCGATCGCTACGCCGAGGCCCGTGGCTGGACGCCCCATCTGCGGGCGATCGTCGTCAGCCAGCGGGTCGGGACGATCAAGCCGCAGCCTGCGATGTTCGAGGCCGCCCGGTCGGCGCTCGGGGACCCGGAGCCACGGTCGATCCTCCACGTCGGCGACGATTGGGCCGCGGACGTCGTCGGCGCGAGCGCCGTCGGCTGGCGCACCGCCTGGCTGACGACGCGACCGGATGGATCGCCGTTGCCGGTGAGCGAGCGCGACGGGTCGCTCGATCCCGATCTGGAGCTGACATCGCTCGGTGCGCTCGAGGGGCGGCTCGCGGACCCGCCGAGGGCTGCGCGGGCAGGCGCTCAGGATCGCGCCGTCGCCGGATAGGGCATTCGCCCCATTGGCGCGCCCCGGCCTCGGTGCGAGCATGCACCGCCCGCCATCCGGCGGCAAGGACGGGATGCCGCGCGGGCACGGAGGACGAGATCGGCGATGCGCAGCGCCTCGACGCGCAGGCCTGACGGTGTGCACCCACCGTCCGACACGGCCGGGCCGCTCACCGTGCTCGTGGTCGACGACGAGGCTGCCATCCGGGCATTCGTCGCCCGGGCCTTGACCCTCGCGGGTTTCGAGGTCGCTGTCGCGGCTGACGGTCGCGAGGCGCTCCGGCTCGTCGCCGAGGATCGCGTCCGGCCGGCGGTCGTCGTCACCGACATCGAGATGCCCGGGATGACCGGCATCGAGCTGGCCGCCCGCCTCCTCGCCCTCCGGCCCGCCCTCCGGATCGTGATGATGACCGGCGACGAGGAACGGGCCGAAGCCGCCCGGGGTCATCCGTCGATCGTGGACGAGGTCCTCCTCAAGCCGATGCGCACCGAGGCGCTCGTCCATGCGGTCCGGCCGGCGCCGAGCGGGACGCGCGTCGGGTGACGGTCGAGGAGGCATCGCTCCGGGGCGGCTTCGACGCGGCGGACGTCGGCTGCGGTAACGACGCTGAGGATGGCGCCGGGACCGGCAACGGGCCGGACGGGCGGCTCGACGCCATAGACTCCCTCGTGATGGAAGCGCGCGATCGCCTGATGAATCTCGGCTGGTTCGCCGCGGCCGGGACCGTCTGGATCCTCGTCGCCCTCGTCCTGACGACGCGCGATCCGCGGATCGACCCGACGGCCGGATTCATCGGCGCGATCCTGATCGGGCTGGCCGCCGGATTGACCCTGGTTCCGCTGTTCTGGCTGGCTGTCTTCGCCCGTCACCGCCGAATCGCCTATCGTGGCGACTGGACGAGGGCCATCCGCCGTGGCGGATGGGTCGCGATCGTGACGGCGGTGTTCGTGATCCTCCGTCTCCAGGGGGCGTTCGTTCCGGCCCTCGCCCTGTTCATCCTGGCCCTCGTCATCCTGGCCGAGGCCGTCCTGTCCGTGGAGCGCTGACCACGACGAGCGGCCCCGGGCATTCCCCATGGAGGTCGCGTGACTCGAACGTCAGACCCGTCAGGCGCGACAGCTCCGACCGCGCCCGGCCCTCTCGCCGGCATCGCGCCGGCCGGCCCGCACGAAGCCGCCAAGACCCGGCTGGCCGAAGCGGTCGACGCGGCCCGCGACGAGATCCTCGGGCTGTCGCACCGGATCCACGAGCACCCGGAGCCGGCATTCGAGGAGGAGCAGGCGGCGGGATGGGTCGCCGAGGCCCTGCGCAGCCACGGGTTCTCCGTCGAGCATCCGGCGGGTACGCTCGCGACGGCGATCCGGGCCACGCTCCGTGGCGGCCGGGGCGGTGACGGGCCGCGGGTCGGCATCCTTGCCGAGTACGACGCGCTGCCGGGTCTCGGTCACGGCTGCGGCCACAACACGATGGCCGCATCCGGGGTCGGCGCGGCGATCGCCCTGGCCTCGATCGCGGCCGAGCTGCCCGGCGAGATCGTCTTCCTCGGGACGCCGGCCGAGGAGCGCGGGAGCGGCAAGAAGACGATGATCGACGACGGCCTCTTCGCGGGCGTCGACGCGGCGTTGCTCTTCCACCCCTGCGACCGGAACCACGTCGAGTCCCACCCGCTCGCGTCGGAGGACGTCGACATCGTGTTCCACGGCCTGCAGTCGCACGCGGCGGCCGATCCGTGGCTCGGCCGGAACGCGCTGGACGCGATGATCACGCTGTTCAGCTCGGTCGGCCTGTGGCGCCAGCAGCTCCGTCCCGACGCGCGGGTCCACGGGATCATCCAGGAGGGCGGCACCGCGGCCAACATCATTCCGGACCGGACGCGGGCGTGGTTCATGCTCCGGAGCGCGGACCAGGCGTACTACGAGGAGATGAAGGCGCGGTTCCTCGACCTCGTCAACGCGGCCGGCCTCGCGACCGGGACGACGCCCGACATCACGTTCAGCGGCGGGGCGATGACGATGAAGCAGAACCGGACGCTCGAGGCTCGCTGGGTGGCCAATGCCGCGGCGTACGGGGTCGTCGACGCCGGTCCCGATCCGAACTCCGGCAGCACCGACATGGGCAACGTCAGCTGGGTCTGCCCGACGATCCATCCGGAGCTGTCGATCGCGCCGCTCGGCACGCCCGGCCACTCGATCCTGTTCCGCGACGCCGCGGCGACGCCGGCCGCGGACGCCACGACCCTGCTCGCGGCGACGCTCGTCGCTCAGACCGCGTACGAGCTGTTCGCGGATCCGGAGCTGGTCGCCGCCGCGTGGCGCGACTTCCGGGGCGAGTCCTGACGGCGCGCAGCGCTAGGGCTTGACGGTTGCGCTGATCGCGTAGATCGAGCCCGTCGCCAGGTCGCAGACGTACAGCTCGCCGGCCTCGTCCTCGCCGAACGAGCTGATCGCGAGATGCGGGCTGGCCATCGTGTTGCGGACGACGGTCGCCGTCACGGGCGCCGACGCGACCGACGAGATCATCCACATCCGGCCCGAGCAGAAGTCACCGTACAGGTAGCCACCGGCCAGGACCGGATAGGCGGATCCGCGGTAGACGAAGCCGCCCGTGACCGAGCAGTTGTCGGCCCCGCTGACGGCATGCGCATAGACGGTCTGGGGAGGCTGCTTGCCCGTCGTCGAGCAGCCGGTCGACGGCTTGTAGCAGGCCCGGCCCTCGAGAACGTTCCAGCCGAAGTTGACGGCCCGCCCGGCCGGATACCCGTTCCTCGGCGTCGAGCGGTTGACCTCCTCCCAGCGATCCTGGCCGACGTCGGCGATCCACAGCTGGCCCGTCAGCCGGTCGAACGACCAGCGCCACGGGTTGCGCAGGCCGAGCGACCAGATCAGGTCGAGCCCGGTCCGTCCGACGTACGGGTTGCTCGCCGGCGCGCGGTAGTGAAGAGAGCCGGATCCGTGATCGACGTCGATCCGGAGCATCTTGCCGAGGAGCGAGTTGAGGCTCTGGGCGCGGTTCTGCGGATCGCCGGCGCTGCCGCCGTCGCCCATCCCGACGTAGAGGTACCCGTCGGGACCGAAGGCGATGTTCCCGCCGTTGTGGTTCGAATAGGGCTGCGTGATCGTCAGGAGGCGCAGCCCGCTCGAGCGGTTCGCGACGTTCGGGTTCGAGCTGACGCTGAACTTCGTGATCGCGGTGTTGCCGTTCCGATCGGTGAAGTTCACGTAGAGGTACGGGACCGCCGGGTAGCGCGGGTGGAACGCGAGGCCGAGCAGCCCGCGCTCGCCGCCGGTCGTGATCGCGGTCCGGAGATCGAGGAACGGCGTTGCCAGCGTCGTCCCGTTGGCGATGATCCTGATCAGCCCGGTCTGCTCGACGACGAACAGCCGGTTGCTCCCGTCGCCGGCATTCGTGACGAGGACCGGATCGCTGAAGCCGGACTTGAGCAGGCTGAGACCGAGCTGGACCTTCGACGGGTCGAACGCAGCGACGGACGCCGGGGCCGGGGTGACGGCCGTCACGGGAACTCTCGCTCCGACCGTGACGGACTCCGGATCGGCCGAGCCGACCGCGACCGATCGCCCTCCGGGCTGGCCACCTGCGATGAGCGCGAACGCGGCCAGGCCGCCGATGAGCGCTCGAGTGACCGAAGGGCGGCGAATCAGGTCCTGCAAGACGTTCTCCCGGCGGCGTGGAGCGGGGGATGCTCGACATGCGCACGGGCCCCCGGTCGCTCGAGAATCATGCCACGTGGACGCGACCGGACGGCGGTTGGCGGCTGGTCCGGTGCTAGGATGGCCGCGGCGCGCCCCGCTGGACGCTCGTTGCGAACCGGCGGCGCCCCCAGCGAGACGATGACGTCGGAGGCCGCTTCCCAGGGAGTGGCACGATCGTCTCCCGGAGGACCCGTGGCCGAGCGCCCCCACGAACCCCGTCCCGACCCGACCGCCGGGACCGATTTCGCCCACCTCAACGGCTGGGATCGCGACTGGGAGACCTTCAGCGACTTCGACCTGCCGACCTATGTCGGCCCGACGACGTTCATGAACCTGCCCTGGATCACCGATCCCGCCGAGCTCCGGGCGCGAAACGTCGACGTCGCGATCATCGGCGCGCCGTTCGACGACGCCGTCAGTCATCGCCCGGGAGCGCGCTTCGGGCCGCGGGCGATCCGCGAGGCGCAGTACACCTCCGGGTCCGTCCACTCCCTCCAGCTCGGGGTCGAGCCGTTCGAGCTCCTGACCGTCGTCGATGCGGGTGACGCCAACATCATCCCGGCCTGGATCGAGCGGGCGCATGGCCTGATCCACCGCAAGGTCCGCGAGGTCGCATTGACCGGGGCGATCCCGATCGTGTTCGGCGGCGACCACTCGATCACCTGGCCGAGCGCGACGGCAATCGCCGAGGTGCGCCGACCCGGGAGCATCGGGATCGTCCATTTCGACGCCCACGCCGACACCGCCAACGACGACTGGGGCGTCCTCGCCGGGCACGGCACGCCGATGCGCCGCCTGATCGAGTCGGGAGCGGTCGCGGGCAGGAACTTCATCCAGGTCGGGCTGCGCGGCTACTGGCCGCCCGTCGAGACGTTCGAATGGATGAAGGCGCACGGCCTCCGCTATCACTTCATGACCGAGGTCGAGGAGCGCGGCGCCGACGCCGTCATCGACGACGCGATCGCCGAGGCCCTCGACGGACCGGATTCGATCTACCTCAGCCTGGACATCGACGTGGTCGACCCGGGCCTGGCGCCCGGCACCGGGACGCCGGAGCCCGGCGGCTTCCTGTCCCGCGAGCTGCTCCGGGCGATCCGCCGGGTCGTCGCCAGGGTGGAGCTTGCCGGCATGGACATCGTCGAGGTCTCACCGCCGTACGACCACGCCGAGACGACCGCGATGATCGCCAACCGGGCGGCGCTCGAGGCGATCAGCGCCCTGGCCGTGAAGGTTCAGGCCGGCGGGTCGGTCCGGTTCGACGGTCCGGCCACGCGCGCCGCCGCGACCGGCGACTCCGCCGCCGGTCACGCCGCGGCCGGCGACGCGGCCGCCGGCGACGCCACGGCCGGATGACGTCGCGGCGGGCACGAGCCGCTGCCGACGAGCCCACGTCGACGGCCCGGGCGCTGGCCCGCCTGTACGACCTCGATCTCGTCGAGGACCCCGGCGACGTCGACCTCTATCTCGCCCTGGCGACGCGGACCGGCGGTCCGATCCTCGAGCTGGCTGCGGGCACGGGCCGGATCGCCGTCCCGCTGACGATCGCGGGCCACGACGTGACGGCCGTCGACCTGGACCCGGCGATGCTCGAGCGGGCCTTCGCCCGGGCACGGGCCGCTGGCGGCCGCGGAGCCGGCCGGCTCGAGCTGATCGAGGCCGACCTCCTGGATCTCGAGCTCCCCGGAGCCGGGACGTACCGTCTTGCGATCATCGCCCTGAACTCGCTGTTCCTGCTCGCGACCCGAGAGGCGCAGCGCCGGGCGCTCGGGACGCTGGCCCGCCACCTCGCTCCCGACGGCCTCGCCGTCATCGACGTCTGGCTGCCCGAGCCCGAGGATCTTGCCCGCTTCGACGGCCGGCTGATCTTCGAGTACGGGCGACGCGAGCCGGAGACGGGGCTCGAGGTGACGAAGATCGACGCCGCCCGCTACGACCCGACGACCGCGATCGTCGACCTGACCGCGATCTACGAGGAGGGCTCCGCCGGCGGCACCACGGTCCGCTGGATCCGGCGCGACTCCCTGCGCCTGGTCGGGGCCGACGAGCTGCGATCGATGGCCGAGGACGCCGGGCTCGTCGTCGAGGACGTCGGTGGCGACTACGACATGGAGCCGCTCGGGCCGGGCAGCGAACGGGCCGTTCTCGTCGCCCGGAAGCCCGCGAAGGCCCGTCGCTGACGCCGTCACGGTCGTAACCCGCCGGGTCCGAACGACCCGGGCGTTCCCGGCCGCGATGCCTCGGCCGACGGGCTTGGTACACTCGGCCGCGATGGCATCCAGCGACCAGACGCGCCTCCTCCTCGTCGAGGACGTTCCCCAGGTGGCGCAATACATCCGCGGCCTCCTGAATTCCCAGAGCACGGTCAAGTTGCTCGACGTGCTGAGCGACGGCAGCAAGGTCATTGCCCAGGTGCAGCAGCTGCGCCCGGACGTCGTTCTCGTCGACGCGCTCCTCCAGGGCCGGGTCAAGGGCCTGCCGCTCGCCGAGCAGATCCTGGCGTCCGGTTTCGGCGTGCCGGTCATCGTCCTGACCGTCCCCCAGAACCCGGTCGAGCCGGATCCGCTGAAGGGCGTCCACGGCGTCCTCGCGATGCCGTTCTCCGGCTTCGACCTGATGAACCGGATCTCCCAGGTCCGCAAGGAGTTCGACGAGCACTCGACGACCGGCACCTCGCGGATCTACTCCGTGTTCGCGCCGAAGGGCGGGGTCGGCAAGACGACGATCGCGTTCAATCTCGCGGTCGCGCTCGGCCAGGCCGACCAGCGGACCGTCCTGATCGACGGCTCGCTCCAGTTCGGGGACCTGCGCTCGCTGCTCAAGGTGCCGGTCGACGCTCCGTCGATCCTCGACCTGCCGACCGACCGGGTCGCCGAATCCGACCTCCAGGACGTCCTGTGGCGCGACCCGTCGGGGATCGACATCCTCCTCGCCCCGCCGCGGGTCGAGATGGCCGAGATGGTCACGGCCCGCGACCTCGACAAGATCCTGTCGCTGCTCCGCCGGGTCTACGGATCGATCGTGATCGACATGTCGTCGGCGCTGAACGACATCAACCTCTCGTTCCTCGACCTGTCGGACACGATCGTCGAGATCGTGACCTACGACTCGACGACGATTCACAACACGATCGCGGTCGCCGACGCATTCCGGATGATCGGCTACCCGGCGTCCAAGGTCCGGTATCTCGTGAACCGGGCGGACTCGCCGGGCGGGATCGATCCGGGCGACCTCGAGCGGGCGCTCGGCCGCGTCCCCGAGCACCGGGTCGTCAGCGACGGGCGGCTCGTCGTCCAGTCGAACAACGAGGGCGTCCCGTTCGTCCTTGCCGATCCGAACGCGCCGATCAGCCAGGACCTCACCCGCATCGCCTCGGAGCTCCTCGCGGCGAACGGGATCGTCCGGGCGACGGCGGCGGGCAGGCGCTAGGCGGCCCGATGTCGGACCCGCGCCCGATCGGTGTCTTCGACTCGGGGGTCGGCGGGCTGACCGTCCTCCGCGAGATCCTCCGGCGCTCGCCCCACGAGTCGACGATCTATCTGGGCGACAACCTCCGGGCGCCGTACGGGATCCGCAGCGACGATGAGGTCCGGTCGTTCTCGATCGAGGCGCTCGACGAGCTCGCCGCCCGCGACGTCAAGGCGATCGTCGTCGCCTGCAACACCTCGACCGCGGTCGCCCTCGGGGACTTCCGGCGGCGCTATGACCTGCCGATCCTCGGCGTCGTCCGGCCGGGCGCCGTGACGGCGTCCCTGACGACGCGCAACCGGCGGGTCGGCGTGATCGCCACGCCCGCCACGGTCCGCTCGCACGCCTACTTCAATGCGATCAAGGACGAGAACCCCGCCGTCGAGGTCTACGAGCACGCGACCCCGGCCTTCGTCCCCCTCGTCGAGGCCGGCCGGATCGGCGGGCCGGACGTCGAGGCGATCGTCGCCGAATCGCTGGCGCCGCTTCTGGGCCAGCGCGACGAGGCCGGCGAGTTCGTGTTTCCCCTGCCGGCCTCGGCCCGGATCGACACGCTCCTCCTCGGCTGCACCCACTATCCGCTCCTCCAATCGGTGATCGCCGGGATCGCCGGCGATCGGGTCGCGATCGTCGACTCGGCGACGGCCACGGCGTCCGCCCTGGTCGAGCTGCTCGCGATCAACGGGCTCGA
>Ga0068860_100007738_pt1 | contig 10738 bp, 13 predicted proteins | sample KBSSwiS32_FD_66597 | JGI IMG/M metagenome (GOLD analysis project Ga0068860, IMG submission 66597) | Switchgrass rhizosphere microbial communities from Kellogg Biological Station, Michigan, USA - KBS Switchgrass S3-2 | ecosystem: Host-associated > Plants > Roots > Rhizosphere > Soil ...
GCGGCCAGCCGACCGGTGGGGAAGCCGCCGGGCTCGTGGGCGACGACCATCGTGCGACTGAGCAGGGGCAGGCCGAAGGTCTCGATCGCCTTGCGTTCGACTTCCAGCGCTTCGGAGGAACGGGGGAGGAGGCTGCCCAGCTCCCCGCTTTCGGCATCGAAGATGGAGGGCAGGTGGATCGTCGCGATCGCGGCGCCGGCGATCCAGGCGGGCAGGATCAGGAAGCGCAGCCAGACGATCGTGCGAGCGATTGGTCTCCACACCCAGGTGCTTTCCTCCTCCCACTTCCGGCTCCCCGTTTTGGAACGGGTTCCTTGCTCAACGGCGAGCTACCCACCGCAGCTTTCAGGGAAACCGGATCGAGGATTAGCCCGCCAAATAGCGGGAAATAGCAAGAAAGGAGAGAGAACTTGCGTGGTTGAGCATTTGCCGCGCGCCCCTAATCGCCCACAGCCCACAGGAGAGTGCAATGGCTCAGACGAAAACCAAAAGAGCGAGAAGTTCCGGCAAATCGAGGGCCGGCGGCAGTGCAAAAGCAAAAGCCGCGCCGAAACCGAAAGCGGCGAAAAGACCGTCGCGCCCCAGGGGTTCGGGCCACGGGTCGAAAGCGACCTCCCACTCCCACAACGGGGTTTCGAATGGGATCGAAGGCGGCGCCAAGGCCGCGCGAGATGCCGTGCGCAGTGCCGGAAAAGACGCCGCCCACGTCGCGAGCAAAGCGAAGGTCCCCCTGCTTGCCGGCGGTGCCGCCCTGGTGGGCACCGTGGGTGGGGTGGTCATCGGATCGACCCACGCCGGGGACAAGGTTCTGGGGATCAGCCTGCCGAAGCGCAAGCGGGCGAAGATCAGCTCCAAAGACCTCGCGAAGGCTGCGAAGGAGGTCGGCCGCTTCGGCGACAGCGTCGGCGAGCTGGGCGCGGAGCTGAGGCGAGCGCGGCAGGGATTTGCCGACGGGGAGGAGAGGCAGAACTCACCGCTCGAGGTTCTCCTCAAGGGGCTGACGACTCGGCGTTAGGCCTTTAGGCCATGAATGCGCTTTGAGGCCGCAGATTGCGACCTCAAAGCGCGGGGCGCGGCAGGGGGGACCGCGCGGACTCGTCCTCCAGCTACTAGTCGCCGCCGGGCTGCAGCTCCCCGTCGGGCTCGTGCTCGATCGCGTCGGCGTCGTGCAGGGCCCATCCGACCCGCTCGACCAGCTGGTTCGAGAAGTGGTCGGACTCGAGGTCGCTGAGGTTGATGCGCTCCCGGTAGACGACCTCGCCGGCGTCCTCGTCGCTACGGTCGGTTGAGATCAACAGCTGGGGCATGGTGTCTCCTTCCGCTCGTTTGCTGGCAAGAGCAGCGTTGCGTCCCCGGCTTGTCCGCGGGTGAACGGGCCGTAAACACCGACTAAAGATCGAAGCGCCGAGGGCCATCGCCGCCGGCGCGCGACTCGGCACTACTTACGCAGCCACTTGTCGTCCTCTTCGGTGTCGGCAAGGATCGCCACGACCTGGTGGTGTGCGGCGACCTCGGAGGCGAAGAGCTTTTCCGGGATCGCTCGGACCAGCCTCTCGCCGGCGCGACTGACCGCCCCGACGTTGAAGAGGATCCGCAGGTGGTAGGAGATGTTGGTCGGATCGGTGTCGATCCACTCGCTCAACTGGCTGGCGCTGCAGGCGCCCCCCCGGCGGTGCAGGGAGCGCAGGGTCTCGCGCCGCGTGGCGTTGTCGAGGGCGCTGATCATCGAAGCCGTCATTCGCTGTGCGCCCCCCGGCTCCGCCCCCCTTGCCTGTTGGTCGTCGGTCCCATTCTTCGCCACCGGATCTCCTCTCTGCTCTCGATCGGGGTCGGCGTGCTGACATGCGTCCGGGAGCGCTGACAGTGCCGCTTGCTCGCCGAACGGTGGGTGCAATTGCTCAAGAAATCCAGTGTAAAACCCGTGTCAATTGGATCGCCCGGCTAAGGTTTGCTCGAGGTGACAGCGACCAGTGCCGGGATCATGTTGTTTCGCCGCGAGGAGGCGGCGACCGAGGTGCTGCTCGTCCATCCCGGCGGTCCTTTTTGGGCCAGGAAGGACAACGGCGCCTGGTCCGTTCCCAAGGGACAGGTGGAGGACGGGGAGGAGGTGAGCGCCTGCGCGCTGCGCGAGTTGGAGGAGGAGATCGGCTCGCGCCTCGGCCTCACGGCCGCCGACCTGATGGAGCTCGGCTCGGTGCGCCAGAAGAGCGGCAAGGTGGTCCACTGCTGGGCTGCCGAGCGCGACTTCGACCCCGCGGAGCTGCACAGCGAGACCTTCACGATGGAGTGGCCGCCGCGCTCCGGCCGCCAGCAGGACTTCCCCGAGGTGGACCGGGCGGAGTGGTTCGATCCTGACGAGGCGCGGCGCCGGATCAACCCCGCACAGGCCGAGCTGCTCGACCGCCTGCTCGCGTCTCTTGACGGGTCGTAACGCGTTTCCCATGCATCCCATTGGAAATGCGTTGCGACCTATACTCGCCGCGATGGAAAACGGCCAGCCACCGCGCTCCACGCCTCCCGGCGACGGCCCTTCCGGAAGGCCGCTGCCGCTCTCCGTGCGGCTGCTCGAGGCGGGCGTGCGCAGCGCCCGCAGCGTGACCAGGGCGGCGGGCATCGACCGGGCGGTCGAGAGCGCCGCCGAGGAGGCGATGGTCGCCGCGGTCGAGAGCGAAGCCGTCGAACGAGCGCTCGCCCGCGTCCTCAAGGGCCCGGCGGTCGAAGAGGCGATGAACAGCGCCCTGGAGAGCGACGCCGTCAAGCGCGCCCTGGTCGAGGCGCTCGACAGCGAGCTCGTCGACGAGGTCTGGCGCCGGCTGCTGGCCAGCGACGAGGCGCAGCGGCTGGTCGAACGGATCGCCGAGGCGCCCGAGCTGCGCGCCGCGATCAGCGCCCAGAGCGTCGGCATGATCGAGGACATCGGGCACACGATCGGCAACGGCACCGAGCGTGCCGACGGCGTCGTCGAGCGGCTCGTGCGCCGCATCTTCTTCCGCAAGCGCCGCTCCGAGCCGACCGACCGGGCCGGCATCGTCACTCGCGGCGTCGGCTTCGGCCTCGACGCGCTGATCGTCAACCTCGCCTTCTCGGGACTGGCGGCGATCGCGGCGCTGGTCGCCTCCGCCTTCACCGGCAACGGCAACGGCGTCTCCGACCTCGCCCTCGCCCTGGGCACCGCGGCCTGGTTGGCGATGGGCGCCGTCTACCTGATCGGCTTCTGGTCGCTCTCCGGGCAGACGCCGGGCATGCGCTTCCTCGGCATCCGGCTCGACGTCGCCGGGCGAGGGCTGCCCTTCGGGCGCTCGGTCAAGCGCCTGGTCGGCATGACGCTGGCCGTGCTCGCCTTCGGCCTCGGCTTCCTCGGCATCCTCTTCGACGAGCGCCGCCGCGCCTGGGACGACCGCCTCAGCAAAGCCGACGTCGTCTACGAGGGGGACGAGCGCCGTCTGGCGCCCTGGGCGCGGCTCGAGCCGAGCTCGACGGAGCCGCTCGCGGAGCCGGGTCCCGAAACGACGAAGGCCCCGGATGCCCGGGGCCTTCGGCCAGATCGCATCGCGGAGAAGCTCTCCTAGCTGACCGAACCTTCCGGTCCCTCCGCGAGCTTGTAGACGATGATGATCGCGAGCGCGAAGATCGCCAGCGACCAGAGCGGATACGCGCCGCCCATCGAGAGCAGCGCGCCGATCGCGTTCAGCGAGGCGATGAAGATGCCGAACCAGCGGCCGAATTCGCCGCCCGAGAAGAGCGAGAAGGCCGCCACGAGCTCGAGCACGCCGATGATCAGGAGGACCCACCCCCATGTGTGCAGGCTGCTGAAGACGTACGTGACGTTTTCGGTGAAGAACTTCGAGTCGCCGATCGCGGCGATCCCGTAGATGATGTTCAGGACCCCAGCGACCAGAAGAAGGATGCCGGCGAAGACCCACCAGCCGCTGAGCATGCTCTCATCGTTCATCAGGAAAATCCTTTCTGACGCCAAAAGTGAATAGACGAGTGAATACAGGGGCCGTTTCGTTGCAGGTCACATGTTTCCTTTGCGCGGCCGTCTTCGTGCTCGTCGTGGGACTCTTCCCCGCGGCGGCCGGCGCCACGCCGGTGGCGGGCGCCAGCAGCCTGCCGGTCGCCGAAGCGGCCAACGCCGAAAACCGCACCAACGGCAAGATCTTCGGCTTCGACCCGGTCGACGGCCCCTACACCTGCTCGGGCACGGCGCTGGCGACGCCGAGTGACTCGATCGTCCTCACCGCCGGGCACTGTGTAGTCGAGGGCGGTCACTGGGGCAGGGACATCCGCTTCGTCCCCGCCTACGACCACGGCGCGCATCCATACGGCTCCTTCGTCGCCGAACGCGTCTACACGACGTCGCAGTGGCGGCACAGCAACAACCCCGATTTCGACGTCGCCGCGATCCAGGTGCGGCCGAACGAGCTGGGGACGCTCGGCGAAGCTGTCGGCGGGCGCGAATGGACGACCGGGCGCTCCCGCCGCTCTCGTTTCGAGATCTTCGGCTACCCGGCCGCCGGCCTTCGCGGCCAGTCCCTGCGCGCCTGTCTGACGCGCGGCCTCGGCAGCGATCCGTTGACCAACCGCCTGGGCGGGCCGCCGACCGTACCCGGCCTCTGCGACATGGCGGGGGGCGCCAGCGGCGGCGCCTGGGTAGTCGGCGGTCGCTACGTCGACGGCGTCACCAGTTACGGCTACGAACACGAACACACCCGCCTCTACTCGCCCTACTTCGGCGAGGCGGTCGGCCGCTTCCTCGCCAGCCTGCCCTAGCCGGGCTCGCTCCGAGCTGGGCGCCGGGCGCGACGCGGTCATCTAGGCTCCCCCGCCATGGACGTGTTCCGTACGCCCGAGGAGGACCTGCAGGGGCTGCCCGACTTCCCCTTCGAGCCGAGCTACCGCGAGATCGACGGGCTGCGGCTCGCCCACCTCGACGAGGGCGAGGGCAAGCCGGTCGTCTTCTTCCACGGCGAGCCGACCTGGTCCTATCTCTGGCGCAAGGTGATTCCGCCCGTGCGCGACGCCGGCTTCCGCTGCATCGCGCCCGACTACGCCGGCTTCGGCCGTTCCGACAAGCCGACCGACATCGACTGGTACACCTACGACCGCCACGTCGACCTGATGTCCCGACTGCTGGAGGAGCTCGACGTGCGCGACGCGACCGCGGTCGTCCACGACTGGGGCGGGCCGATCGGGCTGAGGCTTGCGGTCGAGCACCCGGATCGCTTCAGCCGCCTGGTGATCATGGAGACCGGGCCGTTCACCGGGCACCAGCGGATGAGCGAGCCCTGGCTCCACTTCCGCGAGTTCGTCCGCGGCAACGCCGACGTGCCGGTCGGCGTGCTGGTCCGCGGCGGCTGCAAGGAAGACCCGGGAGACGAGGTGATCGCCGCCTACGACGCGCCCTATCCGACGCCGGAGTCGAAGGCCGGCGCCCGCGCCTTCCCGCTGATCCTGCCGACCGAGCCCGACGCGCCCGGAGCCGCCGAGGGGCGGCGCGTGGCCGACGCCCTGCGCGAGGACGACCGGCCGACGCTGGTGCTCTGGGCCGACTCCGACCCGATCCTGCCCTTCTCGGTCGGCGAGCGGGTGTCCTCGCAGCTCAACTTCCCGGCGCCGCGACCGATCGAGAACGCCTCGCACTTCCTGCAGGAGGACGCCGGGCCCGAGGTCGGCCGCATCATCGCCGAGTGGTTGTAGGCGACTGCTCGGCCAGTCGTTCGACCGCGGCCAGCAGCTCTTCACGCGGCACCTCGTGGAGGAGGTCGACGCGGCGCGGCGGCCCCTCGTCCTCGACCCAGGTGACCGTGCCCGGCCAGTAGGGGCCGGGCGGGCGGCCGGGGTGGTGGAAGGCGTCGGCGTAGACCCAGCTGCCGGTGTTGTGGAGGCGACCGCCGCCGAGGACGGTCCAAGCCGGGTCTGAGGCGCCCGGGCCGGCGCGGTGCGTGTGGCCGGTGATCGTGTGGGCGGCCTCGACGCGCAGGCGGCGAGCCAGCTCGGCGGCCGCGTCGACCCCGCTGCGTGAGATCGCGCTGGGGGAGAGGTCGGCGTCGAAGCGGGCGCGGAAGAGGCGGTTGAGCAGCCAGACGCTGCCCGGTACGCCGGCCGCGATCGCCGCCTTGGCGGCCGTCCGGCGCAGCTGACCGCCGTTTCGCCCGCCACCCGAGATCGCGTGCCAGGCCCGCTCGGAGGGCATCGACGCCCGGCCCGAGAGGCCGGCCTCGGCGAGGCCGAAGGCGAGCCCGTAGATCGGGCGCAGGACCCGCTCGTAGTCGTCGGGCGCCGCGGGATCGGAGAGCGGGCCGCCCATTCGCATCGCCGCGGCCGCCGCCACGCACTCGAGCCGCGGCAGACTCATGTGGCAGTCCATGTAATGGCCGTGGGTTGCGTAGGCGTCCTCGCGCAGCCAGAGGCCGGGATAGGCGATGCCGAGCTCGGCATCGCCGAGCCAGCCCGCCAGTTGCGTCGCCGGCTCTGCCGTGGCCGGAAAGCGGTGCTCGAGGCCGAGCGGCCCGCCCGCCCGGGCGACCTCTTCGAGCAGCGGCTCGGCCAGGCGGTGGTCGTGGTTGCCTGGGACGAGGACGACGCGTCGGCCCGCCATCGCCCCGCCGAGGTCTTCGAAGAACGGCTGCACGGTCTCGAGCACGCGGGCGAGCGGCAGCGAGCGCAGCTCGAGCACGTCGCCGAGCAGGATGAGGCGATCCGCGTCGCGGACCTCGTCGAGCAGGTGGGCGCGGATCGCCGGGTCGCGGGTGACGTCCTCGCCGCTGGGGCTGCCGAGGTGCAGGTCGGAGACGATCGCCGTGCGCATGACCGCAACCTAGCCGCTCCCCTTCGGTCGTAACGCATTTCCCATGGAATGCATTGGAAATGCGTTACGACACTCCGTCAGTCGGGATTGGCTGGTCAGCCAGTCCGACTACTAGACTTCGCGGCGATGGCCGGTCTCAGCGAAGAGCGCCTGGCGCCGAGCAACGGCATCGAGATCGCCTACCAGGAGGTCGGCGACCCGGATGCACCGCCGCTGCTGCTGGTGATGGGGCTGGGGACGCAGATGCTCGGCTGGGACGAGGAGTTCTGCGAGCTGCTCGCCGCGCGCGGCTTCCGCGTCGTCCGCTTCGACAACCGCGACATCGGCCACTCGACGATGCTCGAAGCGGCGGGGGTGCCGGGGCGCGTCGACCTCTTCCTCGGCCGGCGCGAGGGCGCCGCCTACCTGCTGTCCGACATGGCCCGCGACGCGATCGGGCTGATGGATCACCTCGGCATCGAGTCGGCGCACATGGTCGGCGCCTCGATGGGCGGGATGATCGGCCAGACGCTGGCGATCGAGCATCCCCAGCGGGTGCGCTCGCTTGTCTCGATCATGTCGACGACCGGCAGCCGCCGGGTGGGGACGCCGACGCTGAAGGCCTTCGGCCTGATGCTGGCCGAGGCGCCCCGCGACCGCGACGGTTACGTCGAGCGCGTGCTGAAGACCTTCAAGGTGATCGGCTCGCCCGCCTATCCCGCCGACGAGGGGCGCCTGCGCGAGCTCTCCGGGCGGATGTACGACCGCTCGCACAACCCGCGCGGGATCCTGCGCCAGATGCACGCGATCACCGCTTCCGGCGACCGCACCGCGGCGCTGCGCAAGCTGCGCCTGCCGGTCGGCGTCATCCACGGCACCCGAGATCCGCTCGTCCGGCCCAGCGGCGGCCGCGCCACCGCGCGGGCGGTGCCCGGCGCGCGCCTGCGCATCGTCGAGGGCATGGGCCATGACCTGCCCCGCGAGCTCTGGCCGACCTTCGCCGACGAGATCGCCGACACGGCCGCTCGTGCCGGCTGGCGAGCCCCGGTGGGACAGCCTGCCTAGAGAGCCCCGGCCGACCAAGTCGCGGGTCGTCCCAGTGCGGCTGAGAGGAGTCGAACCTCCACGGAGTTGCCTCCACACGGACCTGAACCGTGCGCGTCTACCAGTTCCGCCACAGCCGCGAGAGCAGGCAATCTACCGGTTCGGCTCCATCCAGCCGCCCCACCGCTCCTGCGTCACGCCGCCGCCTCTCGCTAGAATGCGCCCCCTCCTCGCCGCTATCGTCTAGGGGACTAGGACGCCGGATTCTCAGTCCGGAAACCGGGGTTCGAATCCCCGTAGCGGTATGGCCCTGAAAAGCCGAATCCGGGTCGCTCGCTTCTATTCGGAGGCCTTGGCGGTGATGCGCTCGGGGCCGATGCGGACCACGTCCCAGGCAAGGCCGACGCGCTCCATCAGCGAGATCAGCGCGGCGGAGGGGTCCAGCTCCGCTCGCCCGAGGCCGTGGCGCGCCGAGGTGGGGAAAGCGTGGTGGTTGTTGTGCCAGGCCTCGCCGAAGGTGAAGGGCGCCAGCCAGGCGAGGTTACGGGATTCGTCCTCGGTGGGGAAGGCGCGCCTGCCGAAGAAGTGGCAGAGGGAGTTGACGCAGAAGGTGATGTGGTGCAGGAAGAAGATCCGTACAGCGCCACCCCAGAGAAGTCCCAGCAGCCCGCCGTAGAGCGTGCCGGTGATAGCCACGCCGAGGCCAAATGGGAAGGCGAGGCCGAGCACGGCCCAGAGCACGAAGGTGCGATCGACGAAGCGCACGACCGGGTCCTTCAACAGGTCGGGCGCGTAGCGCTCTTCCTCGGCCGACTCGCTGCTGAACAGCACCCAGCCGACATGGGCGTAGAAGAGCCCTCGCAGGGCGCCCGACCAGCCGTCGCCGTGACCGACGTGGGGGCTGTGGGGGTCGCCCTTCCGGTCAGAGAAGGCATGGTGGCGCCGGTGGTAGGCAACCCACTCGATCACCGGACCCTCGAGGGCCATCGAGCCGAGCACGGCCCAGAGCGCGCGCATCGGCGTCGAAGTCTTGAAGGAGCGGTGCGTGAAGAGGCGGTGGAAGCCGACCGTGACGCCGAACCCGAACGGGATCAGAGTGGCAAAGAAGATCAGCACCGCCTGCCAGTCGATCGCGCCTCCCCAGGCCAGCCAGGCGGCGAGGCCGACGAGCACGGGCGGTACGACGGTCACCGTCATGTTGGCCACCCGGTCGACCAGGCTGCCTACGGGGGGCATGGTGTTGAGAACTCCTTCTCCTGCGACTCGGGGCGGCCACGGTAGCAGCCGCTTCGTCCGACCGGCGCCGCCTCGGCCGAGGCTACGCGGCGACGACCAGCGGCGGCACGCGGCGGGAGGCGCCGCGCCGCGCCGGGATGAGGAGGGCTGAGGCGCAGACCATGGCGAACGCCGCAACCTGCAGGGCGAGGCCGAGCGGGTGGGTGGAGAGGGGATCGCTGAAGACGAGGACGCCGCCGAGGATCTGCGCGGCATTGGCGACCAGGCCCATCAGGCCGATCGCCTCGATCGCGCCCGCGCGCTGGAGCGCCGTCGCTGCTGCGTATTGCGCCAGCACGCCGGCGAGCACGATGAGAAGGGCCCAGGGCGCGAGCACGGCGATCGAGACGCCGCCTGTTCCGAGCAGGCCCTTGACCGCGATGCCGGCGAGGGCGAAGAGCGTTCCCGCGATCGCCGCCAGCAGGACGCCGCCGTGACGGGCGAGGCGCCCGGAGCGGTGGCCCATGACGAGGCCGGCAGCAAGCAGGGCGAGCCCGCCCTCGAAGCCGAACATCGCGCCGGCCGAGAAGGAGGAGTGACTGCCGCTGAAGCTCGGCACCGTGACGACGAGCAGCGCCAGGCCCGACCCGCCAAGCAGGAGGGCAAGCCACTGGCGCCGCTCGACGGGGTGGCCGAAGAGGCGCTGCGCCATCAGGGCGAGGCTGACCGCGCCGCCGGCGAGCACGGCCTGGACGATCGAGATCGGCGCCATCGAGAGCGCGGCGACGTGAACCAGCCACGCCACCGCCGCGAGGCCCCAGCCGGCGGCGAACCACGGGGAGGTGGCGAGGCGCTGTGCGCTGCGCAGCGGGCTGCGGATGCAGACCGGATCGGCCAGGTGGCAACCGCGGTGCTTGAGCAGCGATGCGAGGTTGGTCAGCAGCGCCGCCGCAACGGCAAGGCCTATGCCTAGTTGCACGAGGGATCCGGCAGCCGCAGGCGGCGGCGTGCCTGGGCCACGACCGTCACCGAGGTGCGGCAGGCCCGCGCGATCGTCCCGTCGCTCTGATCCGGCGTGCGGCTGACCTCGAACTCGATCAGGGCGGCGCGGCGGAGTTTGGCGCGGGCGGCGACCGGGCTGTCGGGCGCCGAGCCGAGCGCGGCCTCGGCGGCGCGCTCGCGCCTGCAGATCAGGCAGAAGCGGCCCTCGGTCGAGCTGACCCAGGCGTCGGGGAGCGGCATGGGCGCGCCGTCGACGTGACTGACCGTGACGCCGCAGCCGTCGCAGGCCCACTTCTTGGCCAGCGTCGGCGCGGGGCTCATGCGGGCACCTCGCGCCGGCTCTGCTCGAACTCCCGCGAGAGGCCGAGGTCGCGGGCGATGCGTTCCATGTCCGCCGCCTGGTCGGCAAGCACGAAGCTCGTCCCGGCGCCGGTCCGCCCGGCGCGGCCGGTGCGGCCGACGCGGTGCACGTAGGAGTCGCGGTCGCCGGGGACGTCGAAGTTGACGACGTGGGCGATGTCCGCGACGTCGATCCCGCGCGCGGCCACGTCCGTCGCGACCAGCACTTCGACCTCGCCGCGCTCGAAGCGGGCCAGCGCCCGTTCGCGCTGCCCCTGGCTCTTGTCGCCGTGCATGGCGACCGCCTCGAGCTGGCGGCTGCGCAGCCGCTTGACCAGGCGGTCGGCG
>Ga0068860_100007740_pt1 | contig 10735 bp, 11 predicted proteins | sample KBSSwiS32_FD_66597 | JGI IMG/M metagenome (GOLD analysis project Ga0068860, IMG submission 66597) | Switchgrass rhizosphere microbial communities from Kellogg Biological Station, Michigan, USA - KBS Switchgrass S3-2 | ecosystem: Host-associated > Plants > Roots > Rhizosphere > Soil ...
TTTGGACTTGTAGATGGCCTCCTCGCACTTGGCGGCATGTAGAGGTACACTAATCACTCATCGCCATTCTTGAGAGGTGCCATGCGACTTGCTGTCTGTGTTGTCGTTTTCGGCGTGCTTGGGACTACCGGCGCCGGTCAGGGCCCACAAACGCGCCCGCCCGTCATCGACATGCATGTCCACAGCACGAATACCACTCCGCAACAGACGTTGGAGCGGATGAAGCAACTGAACATTCGCTACCTTTTCGTGTCCACCTTGCTCCCGGATCTGCCTCACTGGGTGAGCGTCCTCAACCGGAATCAGTTTGCTGCCGGATTGGTGTTTCCGTGTGACCACGGCCGCGGACCGTACGGTGGCCAGTCGTGCTTCAACTCTGAGGCCGAGTTCCCGGATGTCGCCTGGCTTCGCGCCGAATTGCGCGCGGGGCGTATCAATGCATTCGGCGAGTTGGAACCTCAATACTTGGGCCTGTCACCGGCTGACCCTAGCATGGAACCGTTTTGGCAACTGGCTGAAGAATTTGATGTGCCCGTCGGGATTCACATAGGGCCAGGTCCGCTCGGTATCGCGTATGAATCAAGTCCGCTATGGCCGCCTGTGAAGTCGCCGCGCTATCGGATGTCGGTTGGCGATCCCCTGTTGCTGGAGGAGGTGCTTGTCAAACATCAGCATCTGCGATTGTACGTCATGCACGCAGGCTGGCCGAGGTTCGAATCGATGATCGCGCTCCTGTCGGTCCACCCTGGCGTGTACGTGGACATCGCAGCTTTGCAGTCGGAGGCCGTAATGCCTCGTCCGGCATACTATCGTTACTTGCGCGGTCTTGTGGAATCAGGATTCGCCAAACGCATCATGTTCGGCTCTGATTTCCCGGATCAAGTCGGCGCCGGTATTGATGCGATTGTGGCCGCGGACTTTCTTAACGCCGAGCAGAAGTCCGACATTCTCTGCAACAACGCGGCGCGTTTCCTGCGTCTTAGTCCGTCGCCATGCGGACCCGGCGGGCCGGGGCGGTGAAGCGCATTCCGTGCCGGCGCCTAATACGAGAGTTGGCGCCCGCGCGTAATAAACGGTAGCGAACATCCCGCGGTGAACCGCTACAATGAGTGCGTGGAAACCCGCCGGATGTGTCCGAATTGCCGGGCCTTCATCACCACCAGTGATAAGGTCTGCCCGTATTGCGATATCAAGCTGGAGGCGCCGGCCATTGCGCGCCGCGCGCCGGCTGACGTGCTGGGCGGCCTGATCCCGCACGCGCGCTTCACCACCATTGTGATCCTGCTGATCAATGCGGGGTTTTATCTGGCGGAGGAATTGCCGGGGCTGATATCAGGGAGCGGTTCGACGGGCCTGCCGCTGTTTCAGGCAGGAGCGAAGTACGGCCCCGCGATTCACGACGGCCAGTGGTGGCGCCTGCTCACGGCCGGATTCCTGCACGGCGGCATCCTCCATCTGCTGATGAATTCCTGGGTGCTGTTCGACCTGGGCGCGGCAACCGAAGAGAGCTACGGCACCAACCGCTACCTCGTGTTCTATTTTCTGTCGACGATCACCGGATTCTACGCTAGCTATCTGTGGAATCCAGGAGTGCCGTCCGTGGGCTCGTCGGCTGGAATTTTCGGATTATTGGGCGCCATGATTGCACTGGGGATGCGCGACAAATCGTCGTACGGCGCGGCGATACGCTCGCACTATTTGCAATGGGGAATTTACGCGTTGATCCTGTCGGCACTGTTCGCGGCTACCGATAACGCCGCGCATATCGGCGGCGTCACCGGTGGATTCGCCATCGCCTACCTGGCGGGAACGCCGCGCTTGACGGGCGCCGGAGAACGCATTTGGCGCATGGGCGGCGCGGCCGCGGTTGCACTCACCGTGCTGGCGTTCGGGTTCATGTTCCGCTGGATGATGACGGCGGGGCGCCTCTAGTTTTACTTCGGCGCGACCTCGGAGGAGGTCATGTCCTCGATCACCTTCCAAGCGCCGTCGGCTTGCTTCTTATAAACCGTCATGTAGCTGCCTTTATCGTCGACGGGCTTCTTGGTTTTCGGATTCGTGACGGTCATGCTGTAGGAGCCGCGGGTAGTGGCCAAGTCACCGCCGGCGCTCATTTCGACGCGGTCCGCGGAGAAATCGAGCTTGAAGTTGGGGTCGTCCAGCAGGCCTTTCCAGCCGGCACGAATGGCGTCTTTTCCCTTGGCGGGAGGGGCGCCGGGCATCATGAGAACGGCATCGTCGGCGTAGTGGCCGGCACTCTTTTCAAGGTCCTTGGCGGCGGCCTCTTTCACCCAGCCGGCTTCTATGTCGCGGATTTTGGACTGCTCGGCGGCGATATCCACCGCGGGAGCCGCAGGAGGCGCGGTATTGCAACCCGCCAGCAGCAAAAGGCCCGCTACGGGGACAACCATTAATTTAAGCATGCAGAAGTGATATCCGATCGACGGGCCAAACGCAAGCGGGGGCGGAGCGGACTAGCGAACCACCACTTTGGCGAGGCCCGCGTTGCCGGCGACATCGTAAGCGCGGATAACGATCAGGTGCTCGCCCGGCGGGAAGTTGTCGATGTGGATGCGAAATTGTTCGCGCGCGGAATCGGTGACGCCGTCGAGCGCCTCGACTGGCATCCAGGCGTGGGCGTCGACCGAATATTCGCAACGGCGGAGGATGGAGCCGCGGTCCTGCGCATCGACGTCGATATCGACGGCGGCGCCGTTGCGACGAGGAGCGCTCGCGGTGACGACTGGCGGCGTGTTGTCGATCAACACTGGCGGTCCGATCAATTCCGATTGACGCGCTTGCTCGGCGGCGTTCGAGGGGCGGTCGGATGCAACCACTCGGAAGTAATAGCGGCCGTCGGCGAAAACGTCGCCGTCGAGCAGGTAGGTGTTTTCGCTGATGTCGGCGCGCAGCAGCTTCCATTCGCGTTCGTCTTCGCCGCGAAAATAAAGGCTGTAGGAAAGCTTGTCGCCATCGGGGTCGTCAGCTTGCCAGGAGATCTGGAGTTGCTGCCCGGCCGGGCGCGAGAGTGTTTGTGCCTGCGTGCCGACGGCGCTGCTGGCATCGCCCGTATCGGTAACCGTGATCGAGAAAGCCGATGAAGTGCTCGAACTCGCGCTCTTCGCGGCGCTGGCCGAAGCCGCCTGCGCCGAGACCGTGATGCTGCGAATCGACGGCGCCGTATTCTGCGGCAGGTACGCGATGGTGACGCTGTCGAGCTCGGCAGTGCCCGTGAAGTCAGCGCGCCACTGGATGAAGCGAGCGTTGGGACTCGCGATCAAAGATTTCGCTGGGTCCGTGATGGATTCGGACCAATCGCTCCAGGTGTTGTCGGGGCGGGCGGAATTCCCTGCCCGCGTTTTGAACGCGACTCCCTTGCTGCCCACCCACGACAAGCGGCCCCAGCGCGCGACCGTGCCGGAATCGTGGATCGAAGATTCGAACCAGCCGGCGGCGGTGGCGGATGGATCCAGCCGCAACATCTTGCCGGCATTCCCTGCGGCGATAAGAAGCCCGCGGGCGGACGCCGTCAAGCGGGTGGCGTCGGCCTCGTTGGTCTGGGTGACCAGTGTGGCGTCGCGCGTGCGGTCGGGACGCGGGTCCAGGCGATAGACGCGACCCTGGGCGTCTGTCAAAAACGTCAGAGTGCCCGCGGGGTCGGCGACCACGTCGTAGATATTTTCGTCTTTCGAAGTCCACAGAGTCTCGACGGTATTGTCCGGGAAAATCTTGTAGAGCGCCGAGCGTTCGACGCCGGAGACCTCGACGGCCGTGGCAGGAGCATTGATCGGCGAGGCTCCGATCGCGGCTTTGGTGGGGTCAGGTTTGGGCGCAGGCGCGAGGCCCGCTTGCGCGTCAGTGACGGTAATGCTGGTCGAAGGTGCGGTCACCGTGGGCGTTGAAGACGACGACGAACTCGACGCCGCGGACGTGCGCTTCGCCAAACTGCCGCCGAGAGCCGCGGCGTATATGGAGCCGTCGGCCGCGGGAATAATGCTGCGGATTTCCGGCAGGTTCGCGTCATAGAGCACGAAGCCGCGCGCGGGTGCGCCCGTGATGCGATACAGAATTCCATTGGGCTCACTACCGGCGAGCAGGCGGCCTTCGCGATCGAACGCCAACGCGGTCACGTGCGTCTGGCCAGTCTCATAGTAGAGATCTCCGCGCCCCGCGGCAGTGACCCGATAAATTTTGCCTTGCTGTCCGGTGGCAACGTAGAGCGAGCCGTCGGGCGCAAACGCCAGCGCCCAGATGTAGCGCTCGCCGGGAGAAAAGTATTCCGTGGCGCGACCGTTCTCGATGCGGTAGACCTTGCCATCGGGCGACGTGCCCGCGTAAACCACACCCGCGCGGTCGACCGCGACGGCGAAGATCTCCGGCTGATCGGAATTCCACAGCACTGTGCCGCTGCCAGCTGCGTCCAGTTTGAGAAGGCGTCCGCGATTACCGGTGCCGAGGTAGAGCGAGCCGTCAGGCGCGGGTGCGACGCTCCAAATCTGAGCTTGATCGGAAGAAAAGACCGTGTCGAGCTTCGGGCCGAGGATCAAGCGGCCATCGCGCGTGATCGAGAGACCACTCATACGCCCGCGCAAGAAATCCTGATAGCCGTTGATCTCCCAAGTGGCAGTGGTGGCGCCCACCGCAAAAGAAGTGAACAGCAGGACACATGCTGCGATCTTCATTCCTTTACCTCGACCTGTATGGTCCGGGTGCCGGTGACCACAGAACCCGCCGCGCCGGGGACTTCCAGTTCGGCCACCTTCGCTCCGCGCGTATTGACTTGCGCGGGCGACCCGGCCTGCGCACGGGTGAGCATCATCGCGAGCGACGGCGGCGGATCCGGGATGTCACGGCCTTCGACGGTATAAGAAGGCTCGGCGCGCCACACGCGGACATACGCTTTGGTGTTCGAGCGCAGTCCACTCAACAAGCTCAACACCTGCCGAGGGGAGCGCTGCGGCGTGGCCACGGCGGATTGGAATTCGATTACGTTGGTGGCAGTGGCGTCGGCAATAGTGAAGTTGAGAGTGCCGGGCTGCATCCCGATGGGCACGCGATATTTCACGCGGCGCGCGGTTTCCTGGCCGTTCTCGCCGGACATCACTACGGTGAGTTCCAGCTCTTCGCCTGCGCGCACTGTGCGCGCCGCCATCAGGTCGACCACCTGCTGCTGTCTGCGGCGCTCTACCGGCGTGACATCCAGCGAAACGCCCTTCAACTTCAACGCATCGAAACCGCTCTGCAACGCAAAGGCAATGGGCGAGCCGATGCCGGCGGAGGCGATCACGGCCACCCCAACATCGCCGCTATAAACATCGTCGACGCGCACCGTGCCGCCTTCGAAATCGAGCTGACCGCGGACGGAATACGTCTGGCCGCCCACGCTGCGCTCGGTGGAATCAATGGCCGAGAACACAGCCATCTGCATCAGCAGCGGAGTCATGACGCGGTCCTGCACCAGGCGCATGCGGTAGGCGTTCGCACCGACTCGAATCTGCACCGGGATCAAACTGGCCTGGCGGCCAGTGAGCCCGGAGACCGCGGTCTCGCGATCGGACGTGATGGATCCCATCCATTCGCGCGCCATCGAAATCTTGAACGAACTGGAGAGATTTGGCATCAGAGCCAATACCTCGGCGCGCGCGAAAGGCAGGTCGGTAGAACCTTCGTCGAGAAAGCGGTGCCCGAAAGCGTAGATCCGATCACCGTCGATGGCGGTGACGGTGCCGTCGGCGCCAACGGTCATGTCACCAGAAATCAACTGGACGCTGATCATGGAGCCGGGCTCAAGCTGGCGGGGATCACCGAGACGGTCCGGGATATTGCCGCCGCCCGAGACGCCCTGGCGCGGGTCGAGACCCAACTGTCGAAGCTGCGGCGCGAAATGCTCCAGCGCGGCGGGCGTGAATCCGGTGAATGAAACCGGCGTGACAATTTCTTCCAGACGTGCGTCACCTGCTATAAACGGCCGGCGCGGCGTCGCGGCTGCGATGTTCCGCGGCGGCTGCGGGTTCACTTGGAGCATGTCCTCAATGGGTCGAATCCCGGCGATGGCTTCCTTAGATAAAGGAAAACTCATGGCTACCGCGCCCAGCAACTTGCCATCAATATAAACCGGCGAACCGCTCATGCCCTGCATGACTCCGGTATTCGCCAGCGGTCCCCCGCTCAATCGCGCCAAAATAATGGATTGCCGGGGGCCAAGGTTTTCGAGAACGCCCAGCACCTCCACCTGAAAATCTTCGACCTTAGTACCGGAAAAAACCGTCCGCCCGACGCCGTGCTGCCCGGCGCGAACATCTTTCAGCGGAAAGATATCCGGAGCCGCCAAGGCCAGCGAGGCGAATGACAGGGCGAAAGCCAAAGTCACCGATAGGCGCACAATTTTCATTGTAACGAGTCCTGCGGCTACGTTATCTCACTCTTGATTGGCTCGTAGTAGTATAGGAAAAGTTACTTTGACGGAAGGAGGCGCTTTCCGATGTGGAATCGCCGTAAAGAAGAAGAAATACCACCACAGAGACCCGCTCCGGCACCGCCGACTTCGTCTGAACTCGCCAAGGAAGGAATCCCCATGTCCACTCAGCCCGCTCGCCCCATAGAGACGCGCCCCGAACCTGTTCGCGGAGGCGCCGCTGTCATCGGAAAGTCCGTGGTCCTGAAGGGCCAGATTTACGGGCGTGAAGATGTGACCATCGACGGCGAGGTGGAGGGCACGGTGGAGTTGCAGGAGCACCGGCTCACCGTTGGTCCCAACGGCAAAGTGGTGGCGACCATCAAAGCGCGCGAGATCGTGGTGCTGGGTACCGTCCAGGGCAACATTGAGACGCGCGAAAAGATTGAGATCCGCAAGGACGCAAAAGTGGTGGGAGACATCCGCACGGCGCGCATCGTGATTGAGGATGGCGCTTACTTTAAGGGCTCGATCGATATCGTGCGCGCGGAAGCTCCGAAGCCGGCAGCCGTGCCGAAACCGCAACCGGTGGCCTCGGTCGCGACGTCGTCTCCCGCGGCGGCCGCCAGTGCGGGTGATATCAAGCGGTAGTGGCTCAAGCACCGTCCGCCGGACCGGAGACTCGGCAGAGCCACGGCCTGGACCAGTTCTGCGCGTCGCTAGAGGAGCGCCCGGGGATGTCCATCCTGGACTTCGCGGGGGCGAGCCAGGCCACCATCAGTTTCGTCACCAACTACGGGCACCGTCTGTATTCAGACGACTTCGTGCGGCAACTGGATCAGGTGTTCGGCTCGGCCGCAGCCTTGGCAAATGGCGCGAATTTCTTCGAGAACCAGGCGAATCCGATTCTGGTCTCGGACTTCTTCAATCTCGCGCTGACCTTCGACGATGCAAGCTTTGACGGGGCCCTGGTGTGGGATTCGCTCCAGTTTCTGGCGTCGCCGCTGCTGCAAACGGTGGTGGCCAAACTGCACCGCATGCTGCGCCCGGGAGCGAGCCTGTTCGCGCTATTCCACACCGAGGAGCGCATCGAAAGCATTTCCACTTACGCCTACCGCATCCAGGATCATCGGACCATTCAGATGAGCGCCCGCGCGCAGCGCAAGCCCGCGCAGATTTTCAACAACCGGAGTTTGGAAAAGCTGTTCCAGGATTTCAGCTCGGTGAAGTTTTTCCTGACGCGGGACCGGCTGCGGGAAGTGATTGTGAAGCGTTAGAATCAAGTCCAGAGGTCTCAATGGCGACCGTTAAGGAAGAGGTCCGGCGCATGATCGAGAGCCTTCCCGATGATGCGACCTGGGAGGACGTGCAGTACTCCATCTACGTTCGCGAGCGGATCGAACGTGGCCGGCGTGAAGCCACCGACGGCAAGATCCTCGACGAGGACGAAGTCGAGCGGCGGATGAAGCCGTGGCTCGCCGAGTAGGCTGGACGGAATCGGCCTGGCAGGAACTTGAAGCCGCAGCCGAGTATATCGCGCAAGACTCAGCGCATTTCGCTTCTGCTCTGATGCATGAGGCGCAGTTTGCGGCACAATCGCTTAAGAAATTCCCCCAGCGAGGCCGCATCGTTCCGGAACTGAGAGACGCTTCAGTCCGCGAAATCTTCGTCAAGCAGTATCGATTGATTTATGAAATTGGCCCGAACCGGGTCGTCGTTCTATCGTTTCTTCACGGTGCACGTCAGTTCCCGGAAACGATATGAAAGGTCTGGCGCTACTTCTACTGCTCCTGTTGCCGAGCTGCGGTAAGCACGAAGACGCACCAGACCTTGCTGTATATACAGGACAAGGCTTTCAATTGATAAATATTGAATCCAAGAACACTCGATTTATCCCGTGTTCTGTCCCCGTGGGCTCGTTTTCGATCGCACCCGATGGCCATTTTCTTGTCTTCGCCTCTAAAGACAGCAGAGCGGGGATGGGGGAGATTTACCGGCTGAATTTCGAGAACCAGCGGATTCAGAAACTCACTTCTGAAGCTTTCTATTTCACAACCCAGCGTTTCCCGACGAACCAGACCGAGTTTCCGAGGCTGGCGAAACGAGAGTTGTATTCAGACGTGGAAGTTTCGCCGGACAGCCAATCTGTCGCCTTCGCGGTACACAGCGTAGCTGACAATGATAGCGACGATCTGATTGGGCTCTCCGGACCTCTCGCCGTAATGGATCTTCCGTCCGGGAAAGTGCGGATCTTTAGTTCCACGGAAAGGGTCAACGGCCAAGGTCCGGCATATGCGAATACGCCGCGTTGGTCCAAAGATGGCCGGAGTCTATCAATGGCTTTCGAAATCAGTGGAGCTATAACCTCGGTGAAAGGAGACACGCTCCGGTTACTGGATTCACAATTATCCAAGCCATTTGACGAGGGGACTGTTTCACCAAAAGCCTGGTTATCCGATAGTGAGGTCCTCTTCGTTTGGAATCCTAAGCAAATTAGTGGCATCGGCAAGCTGTTCCGCCTGGGTCTTGCCACTGGCCAAGTCAGCAGGGCGGCGTCTTTCTTGCCCATTCCCGAAACAGCAACCGAAGATGTCGTCGGCGTTGATATAAACAGCCGCTACATTCTGATCCAGCACGGCGAAAGATCCGAATTGTTCAGGCGAACCGGTGAGTTAGTTCAGACTTGGCATACGGGCGCAAGACTGCGCCTATTTAACTGACGCTCCAGTTTTGCCTTTGTGGATCACGGTTGTGGACGATTTCATCCGACGGTTTCGTCAAGAGGGCGGGTGTCTCCGCGCCGATGTTCCTCGCTGGCTTCGCGAGCGAGAGAACGCAGCAGTTCAGGGTGTTCACGCAATTTCCGGGCCCAGGTTTCTTCATCATCCAAGGATTCCAGGATCTGCATCGCGATCGCGTTCTGCTCCTCTTCGGAGAGAACCTCGATTCGGCGCAAAGCCTTCTGGAGCAGGCCCGTCATGATCCTACGGTAGCGCAATTTTGAGGAGGCCCTCTATACTTCATAAAAGGAGTCTTTTTGTCCCTCGAAGACGATCTATTAGAGCAACGCGTCAAGCGCGCGGCGGAAATTGAAGCGCTCGGGTTCCGGGCGTACGGGCAGCGCTTCGATTTCACGCACACGATACCGGAGATCCTGGCGGCCGAAAGCGCGAAGACCGCCGAAGAGCTGACGGCGGCGAAACCGCAGATCCGCATCGCCGGGCGTATTCAAACCATGCGGCGTATGGGGAAGGCCGGCTTCTTCCACCTGATGCAGCGCGGCGAGCGGCTACAGGTTTACGTCCGTAGCGACGCCGTCAATGAGCGCGAGTATGCGCTGTATCAATTGCTCGACATCGGCGACATCGTGGGCGTCGAAGGCTACTTGTTCCGCACGCGCACCGGCGAGTTGAGTGTGCACGCGGAGAAGCTCACCTTCCTTTCGAAGATCCTGCTGGGATTGCCGGAGAAGTGGCACGGGCTCGAAGACGTCGAGATCCGCTACCGCCAGCGGTATCTGGATCTGATCGCGAATCCGGAATCGCAAAAGGTCTTCGTGACGCGCGCGCGTATCATTTCATCCCTGCGGCGGCAGCTCGAAGAGCGGGGCTTCGTGGAAGTGGAGACGCCCATGATGCAACCGCTCTACGGCGGCGCCACGGCGCGCCCGTTCGTCACGCATCACAACACGCTCGACATGGATTTGTATCTGCGTATCGCTCCAGAGTTGTACTTGAAACGCCTGATCGTCGGCGGCTTGGAGCGCGTCTATGAGATCAATCGCAATTTCCGCAACGAAGGCGTCTCGACGCAGCACAATCCGGAGTTCACCATGCTGGAGTTCTATCAGGCTTACACGGACTATCAAGGCCTGATGGATTTCACGTGCGAATTCTTAAAGCAGACGGCAGTGGATGCGACTGGCTCGGCCGTGGTCGAGTGGCAAGGACATACGCTCGACTTCGGAAACGTCCGCCGCGTTTCCATGCAGGAAGCAGTAGGCACAGAAGCGTCCTTGCGCGGGCACGCGCTGGTGGAAGCCTTCGAGCGCAAAGTGGAGCCCACGCTGATCGAGCCCACCATCATCTACGACTACCCCGTGGAAGTTTCGCCGCTGTCGAAGCTGAAGCCCAGCGATCCGGCGTTCGTCGAGCGCTTCGAGATCTACGCGGCGGGCATGGAGATCGGCAACGCCTATACCGAGTTGAACGATCCGCAAGAGCAGCGCCGCCGCTTCGAGGCGCAGTTAGAACTGAAAGCGGCGGGCGATGAAGAAGCGCATCAGATGGACGAAGATTACATTCGCGCGCTGTCTTATGGCATGCCGCCCACCGGAGGCGA
>Ga0068860_100007742_pt1 | contig 10734 bp, 7 predicted proteins | sample KBSSwiS32_FD_66597 | JGI IMG/M metagenome (GOLD analysis project Ga0068860, IMG submission 66597) | Switchgrass rhizosphere microbial communities from Kellogg Biological Station, Michigan, USA - KBS Switchgrass S3-2 | ecosystem: Host-associated > Plants > Roots > Rhizosphere > Soil ...
GTACAGAACCCCGGATACAATTAATCTTTAAACAACGCCATATGAATAATAGAATAAAAATATTGTTAGCCATCTGCTGCCTGGTCGGCTGCAAGCCGGATAATTCCGTACCAAACCAGGGACAGAAGCCAACAGCTGTTTTTACCATAACTCCTGTCGCAGGTAAGACCAATACCTATGTGCTGGCAGCCAGCACCTCCGGCGCCTTTATCTGGAAATGGGACCTGGGGGATGGATCGCAGCCCGTGAATGGCAGCCAGACCGATACCGCCTATTATGGTTCGAAAGGCTCCTATACCGTACGATTGATAGTGGTGACCAAGGGCGGCTATGACAGCACTTCCCAGACCATCCAGGTGGCCAGTGACGACCCCAACGGCTGTTTTGGCAATAAAGCTTTATTGACAGGCTGCGCCCTGAAGACCTGGGTGCTGGACCCGAATGCAGGCGCCTTGTGGGTGGGCCCCAACGACCATAGCCAAACCTGGTGGGCGAACAATGCGGCGGATGTTACCGCCAGGGCCTGCCAGTTCAACGATGAATACACTTTTGGCAAAGACGGGACCTTTATATTCGACAATAAGGACGACATGTGGGTGGACAATGACAGCGGCATCGACCCCTATCCGTCCGATATGCTCAACAACACCGGTGACAAGTCCGGCTGTTATGCCTGGTCTGCCATCAACCCTGCCTATGCCGCCTGGGGCTCGGGCAGCCACACATTTACCATGACCAGCACAACACTAACGGTGATAGGTAAGGGCGCGTTCTTAGGACTCTATAAGGTAGGCGATGCAGGCACCACAGCCACGCCGGACAACCAGGTGACCTATACGATAAGTTCCATCACGGATTCCCGCCTCGTGGTCCAGAAACAATACAGCTGGGGAGGCTGGCAATTTACGTTAGTACCAAAAAATTAAACATGAAGACCAATTTATCCGTAGCCTCGAAACGAACCAAGGGTTCGTTGGCTCCAGGCCAGCCATTAGACCTTGTCCTTTTACTCGTCGTGTTCATCGGAAGTACCGCCTGTTCGAAGAGCGGTAGGTCTTCCGGCCCTTTGCCGACAGTAAAGATCAGTGATGTAAGCCAGCCGAGGCAGCGCGCCGCATCCGCCTTCCGGTTTTATGTGGACCTCAACGCCGCATCCACCCAGTCCGTCACTGTGAACTATTCCACCGAGGCCGGCACCGCCAAGACGCCCACTGATTTCACAGCCGTCAGCGGCACGCTTACTTTCCCGGCCGGGCAGACAGAATTGTACATTGATGTTCCCGTGACAGGGGACAGCTTGCGAAAGGATGATCAGCAATTCTATGTTCAGCTGAGTAGTCCGGTGAACTGTACCCTTGGCGACGCCAAAGCCACCGGCACATTGGGAAACACCGACGGGACCTACCTGCCTACAGATGGGACGGGATATTCGACTCCCTTGAGCTATCCGGGATATACCCTCGCATGGCACGACGAGTTCGACGGCAGCGCCCTGAATACACAGGATTGGAACTATGAGCAGGGAGGCAGCGGCTGGGGCAATCATGAATTGGAGAATTATACCAACAGACTGCAGAATGTATTCGTCTCTGCCGGTAACCTGATCATCGAAGCCAGGAAAGAGTCCTATGGCGGCAACGATTATACATCAGGACGGCTCACTACCTACAACAAGCAGCAATTCACTTATGGCCGTATTGACATCAGGGCGAAGCTTCCCGTGTCGAAAGGAATGTGGCCCGCCTTGTGGATGCTGGGCTCGAATATTTCCACTGTCCCCTGGCCCGCCTGTGGCGAGACGGATATCATGGAGCTGATCGGGACCAATCCAAAACAGGTAGTGGGTTCGATGCACTGGAAGCAGCAGGATGGGGCGACAGGGACATATAACAACGCTTACAGCCTTTCCAGCCAGGACTTTTCCCAGGAATTCCATGTCTTCAGCGTGATCTGGAAGAAGGACAGCCTGCAATTCCTGGTGGACGATCATGCGTATGTTAATGGGAGTATCAGCAATGTCAGTTCCGGGACTTATCCCTTCAATAACCCCTTTTTCTTTATATTTAATGTGGCGGTGGGAGGGGATTGGCCCGGCTCCCCGGACGGCACTACCGTGTTCCCCCAACGGATGTTCGTAGATTATGTACGGGTATTTCAATAAATTGCCTATATGCCAGCTTGCGTGAAGATATTACCTGCTATCGTCTTTTTAATAGTCGTTCTATACAGTTGCAATAAGAAAGACGCCGCCTCCGGCCCGCCTGTCACACCGCCGACAGATACGACGACAAATACTGTGACCGGCTCGGATGTGACGCTCTACCTCACCAGGACAGACAAGACCGCGATGTTCAGCAAACAGAACCTGAGCCTCGTCTTCGGCAGCCAGGGCAACGCCGGACCTACCATTACCGTGGACAGCACAAAGACCTATCAGACCATCGATGGGTTCGGATATTGCCTCACCGGCGGCAGCGCTTATCTGATCAACCATCTGGCGGCCGCGGACAAGGATGCCATACTAAAGGAGCTTTTTCTGACAGACAGCAATCACATAGGGGTGAGCTATTTGAGGATCAGCATCGGGGCCTCCGATCTCAGCGCCAATGTCTTTTCTTATGACGACGCCGGCAGCCCTTCGGCACCCGACACCACCCTCGCATACTTCGATCTGTCCACCGACAAGCTGGACCTGGTACCGTTGCTGAAACAGATACTGACCCTGGCTCCCAACATCAAGATATTGGGTTCACCCTGGTCCGCCCCCCTCTGGATGAAGGACAATAACAACAGCGTAGGAGGGACATTGCAAGCTCAATACTATGAGGTCTATGCCCGCTATTTTGTAAAATATATACAAGCCATGCAGGCCGAAGGCATTCACATCGATGCCGTCACTCCTCAGAACGAGCCCATGAATCCCGGCAATAATCCCAGCATGACCCTTACCGCAGCGCAGGAGGCCGACTTTGTGAAGAGCCACCTGGGACCCGCCTTCCAGGCCGCGGGCATTACCACTAAGATCATTTGCTTTGACCACAACTGCGGCAATCCTGAATACCCCCTGGCCGTGCTCGCCGATACTGCCGCACGTAATTTCGTGGATGGGTCCGCCTTCCATTTGTATGGGGGGGATATCAGCGCGTTGACGCAGGTACACAATGCATATCCATCCAGGAACGTATATTTTACCGAGCAATGGGTTGGAGGGCCCAGCACTGATTTTGGAGGAGACCTGGGATGGCATGTCAAGAACCTCATCATCGGCGCGCCCCGTAACTGGAGCCGCAATGTGCTGGAATGGAATCTGGCGAATGATCCTAGTTATCAGCCGCATACACAGGGTGGCTGCACCAATTGCCTGGGGGCGCTCACCATCGGCTCCTCCGTGAGCCGCAATGTGTCTTATTATATCGTGGCGCACGCCAGCAAATTTGTCCGTCCCGGGTCTGTAAGAGTGGATTCCAATATCCCCGGCAGCCTGCAAAATGTGGCCTTCGTGACGCCCGATGGAAAAAAAGTGCTCATCGTGCTGAATGACAGCGGTGCAACCCAAGTCTTCAATATTCAGTTCAAGGGAAAATATGTCCAGACATCGCTGACTGCCGGCGCCGTAGGGACTTTTGTCTGGTAAGGACTACCCACCCTGCTTGCGGCCCTGACGCTGTGGGGCTGATGTTGTATATTTGCACCCCATGACAAAAGTTTTCCTGAAGAAAAAGATCAGCCGTAGGATAGAGAGCGGTCACCCGTGGATATTTGCCAATGAAGTGCATGCTATAGAGGGAGAAGTAGCCGGTGGCGATACAGTGGACGTGTATACCCACGACAAGAAATTTATGGGCAGGGGATATATCAATCCTCAATCCCAGATACTGGTACGGCTGCTCACCCGGGATAAGGCCGAGGCCATCGACGATGCATTTTTCTTCAACAAGCTGAAAGAAGCCTGGGAGTACAGACAGAGGCTGGGCTATACCGAGAACTGTCGTCTTGTATTTGGCGAGGCCGATTATCTCCCCGCCCTGATCATCGACAAATTCAACGATTATTTTGTATTACAGACCCTGGCATTGGGTATGGACAAGTGGAAGCCCGCTATTGTGCAGGCGTTGGAAAAGCTGTTCAGCCCCAAGGGTATCTATGAGCGGAATGATGTGCCCGTGCGTGAATTGGAAGGCATGCCGCAGCAGAAGGGTTTTTTATCCGCGCCTTTCGAGACGCAGATCATCATCAATGAGAATGGTCTCCGGATGCATGTGGACCTGGAGAATGGTCAGAAGACAGGCTATTTCCTGGACCAGCATGATAACCGCCGCGCCATTCAGCATATTGTCAAAGGAGCCGATGTATTGGGCGCCTTTTGCTATACCGGTAGTTTCGAGACCCATGCCGGCTGGTATGGGGCCAAGTCTGTGCTTGGCCTGGATATCTCGGAGAATGCCGTGGTCCAGGCCCGGCGCAATGCCGCGCTCAACGGGCTGGAGAATATCATTACCTACCAGGCCGTGAATGCCTTTGATGTGCTGAAGCAATGGAGCAAGGATGGAAGACAGTATGATGTTGTGATGCTGGACCCGCCTGCATTCACCAAGAGCCGCGAAACTATACAAAAGGCCATCACAGGATATAAGGAGATCAACCTGCGTGGTATGAAGCTGGTAAAGAAAGGGGGATTCCTCGTAACCTCTTCCTGTACCAATCTTGTACAACCCGAGCTTTTCCTGGAGACGATACAAATGGCCGCCAAAGATGCCCGCAGAAAGCTCCGGCAGGTGACCTTCCAGGCACAAGCCAGCGACCATCCTATCATCGAAGGCTGGGAGAATACCAATTACCTCAAATTCCTTATTGTGCAGGTATTGTAGAAATGGCGTAAATGGTGGAAAGGAGATTACTTATTGACCTGGAAGGTGCCCGACTCTGTGACCCTGCCGTTGGCATCCTTTAGCTGGAAGATATAAAGACCCCGTACAAAATCGCTGAGGTTGACTACCGTCTTGGGGGTGACGTCTGCTACGTCCTTTACTTTTCTACCGAGAAAATTGAATATTTGGAGAGTATAAGACTTACCTGATTCTTTGGTGACCTCGAAAGTGATAAAAGAGACGGCTGGGTTGGGATAGAACTTGACGATCTTTGGCTCCGGGTCAGGCATAGGACCCCTCGCCTGGCTTTTAGCCTGGGTGGAAGTCAGTAGAATAATGGATAAAAAGATGTAAAAAATCCTCATTCACTAGCCGATTTAACATACGGTGACAAAATAACCCTTTTCATCCAAAGATACAAATTACCGGCCAAAAAATTTGCTAAAGTTTTGTTATTGAATGAGTTGTAGGTATATTGATTTTCAATTACTTAAGCTCAGACAGGGTCTTTTGGATCTGGCTGAAGTTGGGGAGATCTGTGGCGGTTTCGAGTACCTCGGCGTAGCGAATAATCCCCATTTTATCTATGATAAAGGCCGATCTTTTGGAGACCCCGTGCATATCGAATACGAAGGTGTCGTAGAGACAGTCATAGGCTTTGGAGACCTCCTTATTGAAATCGCTGAGCAGGGGGAAATTCAGCTGCTGGTCGTCCTTATACCGGGCCAGGGTGAAAAGAGAGTCTACGCTGATGCCGAGCACCTGGGCGTTGACCTGGTCATAAAGGGCGATATTGTCACGCATGCTGCAAAGCTCCTTGGTACAGGTGCCGGTGAAGGCCTGGGGGAAGAAGAGAAGGAGGACATTTTTGCCCTTGAGATCTTCCAGGGTAACCTTTTTCTTTTCGGAATCATAGAGGCTGAACGATGGCGCTGGCTGACCGACTTGTACTGACATAGCGATAAAAATTTTTGCTCTGCGAATCTACGCTAAAATTTCGGGCATAGTATACGGTACTTGTTGGAATTTTCCCTGTCGAGAAATCCTATATACGATATCGATAGTTCAAAGCCGCCCCGGCCCTGGCTCACTGTCTTGAGCTCGGAGACATTGACGTCATAACTAAGGGCGATGGCTAGGGAATGTGTCTCCAGCTTGATCACAGGGATAAGGGCGTCTTTCCAGCGAAGGAAGCTGCCGACGCTCACCGTATTATCGGAGTTCTCGGGGTCGTCGCCCAGTTTGTAGGAAAAGAGCGCGCCTCCGATGGTCTCATGTGAGGGCCCCTGATGACTATAGTCCGCCTGGAGATTGAAATAAGAGAATTCGTTGATGGCAAGCTTCATTCCTCCGGAGAAGACATACTTGGGATCCAACTCGATGGAGGGGTTCTTATAAAAGGAATTCTTCGGTCGATTGACATGATGCAAGGCCGCGCCGAAGAAAAGTGTGTTGGCATTGTTCTCTCCAAAAGTGGTGTTGAAGCTTAATCCCAGGCTGCCGTCCAGGTAGCGGATCGTGGGGGTGAAGATCGTTTCGCCATCAGGCAGGGCCGGGTCATAGGCCATACCGTTGTATTGGCTGTTGGTAGTGATCTTTGACCGGTCGATCGTCTTCTGGACGATGCCTCCCATGAATCCAAGGGAAAGATACATCGGATGATCGTCGCTGAGGGATTTGTGATAGTTCAGCGCCGGCAGCAGCTCCGTGGTGGTAAGCGCGGCAGAGCCGGCCTTGTCAAAAAGCATTTGCGCGCCCACCGTAAGGTAGTCATTGCCCTTGCCGATGGGCATTTTGTATTCTCCATTGAGCGATCCTGTGCGATAGGCATTGGTAAAGCTGTTCCATTGGTCGTGAAATACCGCCTGTATCCGATAGTCTCCTGTGAAGATGCCGGCCAGAGAAGGGTTTCGCAGCAGGGGCGCTTCGAAGAACTGGGAGAAATGAATATCCTGCGCGCTGGTCTTTTGGAGACACAGGAAGGATGCCGCCATGCTCACGATAAGGAACTTTATATATAAATAGTTTTTCAAGCTGTTCGGTATTTAACGTATCAGGGTTACATCTCCATGCAAGGCTATAACCTGTGCGTTGTTACAGACGACATCGATGATATATACATAGACATCCGCCGGGGCGGGTCTGCCGTTCGTAGTCCCATCCCATCCATAGGATGCCGTATTGGCCGGGAAATCCTTTCTTGCGAATATCAGCTGTCCCCATCGATTGAATATACGCATTGACTGTATGTTATACAGGCCTCTCCCCCTCGGGTAGAAGGCGTCGTTGACGCCATCATTGTTGGGAGAGAAGGTATTGGGGATAAAATAGCTCTCATCCGTACAAATAGGCTTTACCAGTATAGTGTCCGCATTGACGCAGTTGTTGGAGTCCGTCACCCGTATGATATAGGTTGTATTGAAGGTCGGGTTAGCCACTGGATCAGGGCAGTCGATGCAGCTCAGATAAGAGCCCGGCGACCACGCATAGGTAGTAACGTTGGAGCTATATGTAAAGGGAAGGGTAACGGGGATGCCTACCGGCGTCGTAATGACTTTTGGCCCATTTATCACTGGCAGCGGGTTGATCGTCACCGGCTGGGAAGCGGTGTCCGAACATCCAAAGGCTACAGAGGTTATCAGACGAGCCGTAAAATTGCCTGGAGAGAAGCTCAGACGCGGGTTCTGATCCAGCGAGGCGGCGCCGTTGGCAAAGCTCCATGACCAGGTGATGCTGTCCGTATTGGGCATCGTCAGATTGCCGTGGAATTGAATAGGCCCTGTACAATAAGGCCCGTCGGCTGTGATCAGGGGATGGGGTGTCTGCCATACGTGGACCGTATCCGTATAGGTCTCCACGCAGCCGCTGTTCGTGGTGGCCTTTATGCTGGCGGTGAGAAGACCCAGCTTGCTATAAAAGTGCTGCTGGTCCAGCAGTGGGTCGTCCGGCGCACCTGTAGGCGTACCCGTCACCGTGGGGCTGCCATCGCCAAAATCCCAGGTCAGACTGTTGAGACCATCGTTGCTGGGGATAGGGTAGATGCTATGCAAAAACACCGTGGCCGTATCGCAAAAGGCTTTCGGACTTCTGCTGAAGAATGGAGTAGCTCCAAGGACTTTTACACCAGCGTTCGAATAGCTTATCACACAACCCGTGCTGTCAAGCATGCCGAGCTGAGGAGTATAGCTGCCGGGAAGATCGTACAAATGGGTGGGGGTTAAATTGCCCGTAGAATCCGCCGTGCGGTCCCCAAAATAAAGCGTGTACTTTGTATAGGGTGGCGGCGTAAGACTGAAAGTCGCGCTCACCGAGTCGCAGGCCGACAGTGGCGTAAATGTGAGTTTGGTGACGACATAGGGATTATAGACATAGACATTCCGCATGGCCGAGTCGCGGCATCCTCCATCGCCCTGCAGTACCAGTTTGGCAACATAGGCATAGGTTGGCGGCGGTCCGTAGTTATTATAAAAGTGAGAAGTGGTATCCAGCGTAGAGGTAATGCCGTCGCCAAAGTCCCAATACAGGCTGTCGTAATATTTACCCGTGGGCGTGAACTTGGCTTCCAGCGGGAAGCAGGACGCCGTGCTATCCTCCAGCAGGAAGGAGGCGATGGGTTTTTCGATATGGATATATTGTGCCTTCACCACAGAGTCCGAGCATCCGATGGCATCCGTTACCTTAAGCTTGACATCATAGTATTTGTCATTTGTCGTGTAGCTGTGTGTTGGGTTTTGGCTTACTGAGGTGGCGCCGTCGCCGAAGTCCCAGCTATAGGTAAGGCTCTTGCCTTTGGACGAGTCGATAAAGGGTATGGTGGTGTTGGGGCAAAAGAGGGTATCGTTGGTGAGGAAGCCTGCCCTGGGCGACGTGATCCTTACCGCCGCCTTGACGATAGCTGTGTCGGTACAACCCTTGATATCTCTCAGGGTCAGCCTGATATCATAGGTACCTGTGTCGGTGTATTGGTGGACCATAGGCGGCCCCGAGAATTGATAGGAGGTAAAGTCCCCAAAAAAGAATTGCCAGAATTGAAGCTTGTCATTCCGAAAGGCGGTTGACTGATCCACCAGGGTTATCGGACTGTTCCTGCATCCACCCAGCAGCGGGTCCGTGGTAAATTTGGCCGTGGGTCCAGTTATCAGCACATTCCCCGGCGCCGAAGGGTAGTAGCATCCGCTGACGTCTTTCACTGTCAGGAGGATGGTGTGATTGCCTGTATCCGGTATGCTGATCCTGAGGGAAGGGGTGTCGGTGATATAGGTAAGTGAGCCTACCTGCCAGGTGTATTCGACGAGATTTGTGGAGTCCGTAGTGGACTGGATCTTGAATGGCCTGTATCGGCATGTATCCGCGGGTACTACGCCGAACGTGGGCACAATGGGTCTAAGATCGATGGTGGTGCTTGTCGTATCTGCACATTCCGGATTGGTAGTGATAAGGGTGACGGTATAAATATTTTGCGAAGTATAGTCATGACTGGGTGTTTGACCTGTAGCTATGCCGCTGCCATCTCCGAAATCCCATTGATAAGTGACAGCCCCCTTGGTGGGATCAAATACGGATGTGTCGTAGAAGTCGACATGTGTCCTGTTGGCGCAGTCTATCTTAAAGCGAAAGCCAGCTACCGGTCCGTTGATAAAGACTGTCTTTATATCATTATAATTAAGCGTACATCCATGGTGGTTGACCTGGAGCGAGACGTTGAAGTAGCCCGTGTCGCGGAACTTATGCATGGTGACAGGCCCTATCTGGCTGGTGTCTTTGTCGCCGAACTTCCAGAGCCATTTGTCCACGGGCGACGAGGAGGAAGTAAAGGTGATAGGCTGGGATGCGCAGGAGATGGCAGGTGTGCTGGTAAATGCAGGGTTGACCCTGTCCCCGATGGTGACCGCCTGTGGGAAAGACTGTGTGAACGTACAGCCACCATTGGTGGTGAAGCTGAGCGTAAGATCATAGTTGCCTTGTGTGCTATAGGTAAAGGCGGGAGTAGCCGATGTGGAAGAAGATGGTGTTGCCCCCGGCGCCGACCATGACCAGGATGCGACGCCATCCGGTGCGATGACCGTGGCTGTGGGGTTTAATGCGATGCCCGTACAGCCCGAAAGTGAGTTGTTGTCAAGCGTGGCGGTAGGAGAAGTGATACTTATAAAATTGGTTTTTGTGCCAACGCCCGTGTTGCAGCCTGCCGTAGTGACGACGGATTGAGATACGCTGTATTGCCCCGCGCTGGTATAGGTATGGCTTGGGTTTTCCGCATGAGACACCGCTGAGCCGTCGCCAAAATCCCATGTCCAGGCTGTAGCGCCAGGTGTCAGATCCTTGAAATTGACTGTAAAAGGGGCCTGACATCCCACCGTCTTGTCCGCAGAGAAATTGATACCCGGGTTGGTGACCACCTTGATAGACTTGGTTGAGCTTGAGGTACAGGTGGCGTATGTATTGGTCAGCGTCACCGTATAAGTACCCGCTGCTGTATAGGTATTATCCGGATTGGGCTGGGTCGAGGTGTTGCCATCGCCAAAATCCCAGACGGAAGAGAGAGGCGGTGGATTGGAGCCGTTGGAAAAGCTGATAGGCGTATTAAGACAGGCGCTGTCCGAGCTGCTGATCACTGGGGAGTTGCCTTGAAAACTGACCGTCTTGCTTGTAGACCCGCTGCAGCCCAGATCGCTGGTAGCGGACAGGCTGATCGTATATTGATTATTGGTAGGGTAGTTCGTAGAAGGGTTCACCTGTGTAGAGGTGTTGCCATTGCCCAGGTCCCAGGAATAGGACATATGTCCCGGCCCCGAGGTCTGGTTGTTTAAAGTAATGTCGAAGGGGGCCGAGCAGGAAGGCGAGGTTTGTGTCCAGTCGAAGTCAGGCT
>Ga0068860_100007747_pt1 | contig 10731 bp, 5 predicted proteins | sample KBSSwiS32_FD_66597 | JGI IMG/M metagenome (GOLD analysis project Ga0068860, IMG submission 66597) | Switchgrass rhizosphere microbial communities from Kellogg Biological Station, Michigan, USA - KBS Switchgrass S3-2 | ecosystem: Host-associated > Plants > Roots > Rhizosphere > Soil ...
GAAACCAGGGTGCTGCGAATCCATAATCGAGATTTTCAGCACCCAAATCCAACTACCCGACATTTTCTTTATGGCGCAGGCAAAAAAAGCAATTAACAAAACCGGCGGTAAACAAACGCCACGGACTTCCCCTCGTACAGCAGTCAAGACTTATCAAAACTACATCAACGGCGAATGGGTCGGCAGTGAATCCGGTGAGATGTTTGAAAACATCAACCCGGCGGACATTCGTGACATCGTCGGTAGATTTCCACTTTCAACCAACGACGACATCTACGCCGCAGTGAATGCAGCACAAGGTGCTTTCGATCGTTGGCGCAATACGCCGGCACCAAAGCGAGCAGAACTGCTGTTTCGTCTGGGTGAGATTCTAATCAAAAACAAAGAGCGTTATACCGCTGATATGACGCGCGAGATGGGAAAGGTTTTGAAAGAAGCCGGCGGCGACGTTCAGGAAGCCATCGATTGCACTTACTACACGGCCGGTGAAGGTCGACGTCTTCATGGCTTTACCACGCCTGCGGAAATGCGCGACAAGTTTGCCATGTGTGTCCGCCAGCCGGTTGGGCTGTGTGGATTGATCACGCCGTGGAATTTCCCCATGGCGATTCCATCGTGGAAACTTATTCCCGCGCTTATTTGCGGTAACACCGTCGTCATCAAACCTGCTGAAGACACGCCACTATCAACCTACAACCTCGTTAAGGCTTGCGAAGAAGCAGGCATTCCACCGGGCGTTGTGAATTTGGTTTCCGGTTTTGGCGAAACAGTTGGCGCAGCGATGACCAACCACCCGGCACTTCGGCTGATCTCTTTTACGGGCTCAACCGAAACCGGTCGTATCGTCGCTTCTGCTTGCGCTGAACGAAACGCAATCTGTTCGCTCGAAATGGGCGGCAAAAACGCCATCATCGTCATGGACGATGCAGACGTGGATTTAGCAATAGAAGGCGCCGTTTGGGGCGCCTTTGGTACGTCTGGACAAAGATGCACCGCATCATCGCGCCTGATCGTTCACAAAAAAGTCTATAAACAGTTTGTCAAGAAACTGGTTGAAACAACCAAAGCCATGCGCGTTGGTAACGGCGCAGATCCAAAGACCGACGTTGGACCAGTGATCAATGGCGACGCCGTCGACAAGATCATGAATTACATTCGCATCGGACGCGACGAAGATGGCGCGACCCTTGCTTGCGGTGGAAAACGTTTGACGCGCGGCGACTACGCAAATGGCTACTTCATAGAACCAACAGTCTTCACCGATGCCACTGCTGACATGCGCATTGCTCAAGAAGAAATCTTCGGACCTGTCACCACAGTGATCCCCACGAATTCAATTGAGGAAGCAATTCAAATTGCTAACGGCGTTCGTTACGGTTTGTCGGCCGCTATCTACACGCAAAATGTAAATCGTGCATTTCGCGCAATGAACGAGTTGTATACCGGCATCTTCTACGTCAACGCTTCAACGATCGGTGCGGAAGTTCATCTTCCTTTTGGTGGAACCAAGGCCACCGGCAACGGTCATCGCGAAGCAGGCACACAGGTCCTGGATATCTTCTCTGAATGGAAGTCTATTTATGTCGACTTCAGCGGCAAACTGCAACGCGCACAAATTGACGCCGTCGAGTCGCCCCAGTAAATCGCCCAAATCGAATTTTAAAGAGTCTTATTTAACCGGAGGATAAACCCCGTGATTGTCGGTCTGCCGAAAGAGATTAAGGATAACGAATATAGAGTTGGTCTAACTCCCGCTGGTGTACGTGCCCTTCATGATGCCGGACACACTGTGCTCGTCGAGAAGAGCGCCGGGGAAGGTTCCGGTTTTGAGGATTCTCTGTACCAGCGCGCCGGCGCCACGATTATTGAGTCGGCCGACGAGGTTTGGTCACGCGCCGACATGATCGTTAAGGTGAAGGAACCAATCCAGCCTGAATACCCGCGCATGCGCGAAGGCCAGCTTTTGTTCACCTATCTGCATCTCGCTCCAGACAAAGAACTCACGAAACAACTGATCGAACGAAAAGTTACCGGCATTGCCTACGAAACAATCACCGATCGTAAAGGCACATTGCCGCTGTTAACTCCGATGTCGGAAGTAGCGGGTCGAATGGCGATCCAGGTCGGCGCTCACTACCTCGAAAAAATGAGCGGTGGTCGGGGGATCTTGTTGGGTGGTGTTCCCGGTGTGCCGGCCGCACGCGTCGTGATCATTGGTGGTGGCGTAGTCGGTACCAATGCCGCAAAGATCGCTGTTGGCATGGGAGCGCATGTAACAATCATCGACAACAATCTCGATCGTTTACGCGAACTCGACGACATTTTCCTGTCGAAGATCTCCACACTGGCTTCAAGCGCTTACATGATTCACGATGCGATCTCGCAGGCTGATTTGATCGTGGGCGCAGTGCTTGTTCCCGGCGCAGCCGCTCCAAAACTGATCACGCAAAAGATGCTGAAAGATGTGCCAAATGGCGCCGTTGTAGTTGACGTCGCGGTAGATCAGGGTGGCTGCATCGAGACAACGCATCCAACAACGCACTCCAACCCGACCTACTACGTCGAGGGCGTACTCCATTATTGCGTTGCCAATATGCCGGGTGCTGTTCCGCGTACTTCAACATTCGCACTGACCAACGCAACACTGCCCTACGCCTTGAAACTCGCGAACAAAGGTTTCTACGACGCCATCAGTGCCGACCACGGCTTAAAGGAAGGCGTCAATACCTACGGTGGGCACTGCACCTATGAAGCGGTCGCCTCGGCTCAAGGAATTGCTTTCACGCCGCTTGACCAACTTCTGAAGAGCTCCTCAGGCGCAACCGTCTGAAAGTAAAAAAGGGTGGCCGACGATGCCACCCTTTTTTCCGTCATATTCCTCAAACTCAGTTTTCTTGCGTCACTAACTCTTCAAGACAACACAACAACTCTTCCGGCTTCACCGGCTTCGTCAGAAAAATATCCACTTGTTCTGAGTCAGCATTCTTCGGATCCAGAGCGCTCAACAAGATCAGCGGCAGATGCGACAACTGCTGAGTGCTTCTAATGAACCTGCACAATTCATAGCCGTTTAGATTTGGCATTACGGCATCAGTGATTACCACATCGACTGCGTTACTCAGTAGCAGTTTCATGGCCTCCAATCCATCTGAAGCAGTCAGAACCTCGTAACCAGCCCGGTGGAGGACAACCTCCAGGTATCGCTTCAAGGCCGGGTCGTCTTCTGCTAAAAGCACACATCGCCCAACAACCGCATTCGCATGGCGGATCGCTTCAGTGCTGGGTAATTTGATCTCTTCCGGTGAAATCATCGGGAGTTCTTCGAGGCCGTGAGGGCTTCGGGATGGCTCAGGCTATTCGCCCGAGTATGAGCAGATTAAACGGCGTTGATACATGTTGTCAACGCTTTCTGAGCCTATTTGCCGGTGTTGCCGCTGCCTCCAGCGCCATCAATGAACGTTTGCTGCCAGAGTTCCAGACCCATCAGCTGAAAAACCTGCAGATTGTTATCGTCCCGTCCGGAAAAATTTGCGTTAACTATTTTCCTGACCTCTTTGGGATTGAAGATGCCGCGCCTTTTGATGGTTTCCTCAGACAGCAGATCCGCAATCATCGGTTTCAAAGGACCGCGCAACCAGGAACGAATTGGAGCCCCAAATCCTGCCTTCTTGCGCCAAACAACATCGGCTGGCAAAACCGTTTCCATGGCTCGTTTCAAAATGTACTTTCGCTTTAGTCCGCGGAGTTTTAACCGTGGCGGCATGCGTGCAGCCATTTCAATCATCTCCCGATTGAGAAATGGCACTCGCACTTCGAGGTTTGCGGCCATCGACATCTTGTCGGTCGTCATTAAATTCAAACAGGGTAGAAACGTCTTGAGGTCTACGTACAATAATCGATTTAGCGGATCAGCTCCGGCAACTCGATCGAAATACTCACGATGTTTGTTGTAAGGATCAAGGTCGCGAGTAATTGTCTTCCACGCTTCTGAGAACAGTCGTTGCTTTGCCTGGTTTGTAAAGTACGTTCCGTAACCGAGATAACGATCTTCAAAATCCAACGCCGCGCTGCGGGCAAACTTCTTTGCGTTGCGCAACGGTGCGGTGAACTTTCCCGGCAGACCTCCGGGCAATGCCCGGGCTACCGTATTCATCAACGGACGCCGCAGCATATTGGGAACTGGATCAAACGCCGACGCAATCTTCATCGCCATCTGACGCGGATATCCGGCAAACACTTCGTCGCCACCCATCCCCGACAACATCACTGTCAGTGTCTCGCGCGCTGCCTGCGAAATCAGATAACTCGGAATCGCCATGTCAATCGGCGGCTCTTCCATGTGATAGACCAGCTTAGGCAGGAGATCGACAACCGCCGGCTGCAGCATGATCTCGTGATAGTCGGTTTGTAGTTGTTCATTGACGCGCCTGGCCCATCGCACGTCGTCTGGAATTATGTCGTATCGCAGATCTTCACTTGATATGCCAACGGTGTAAGTACTGATCGGACGACCCTCACTATGCCTCGCCATCAGCGCCACAATTCCGGATGAATCAATACCCCCCGACAAAAATGATCCAAGTGGCACGTCGGAGACCATCTCCATCTTCACCACTCGATCAAAAGTATCGAGTACTTTTTCACGCCACCAACCTTCGTTCTTACCTTCTTCGATCTGGTCAAACGAAACATCCCACCACTGAACAACGTGAACATCATCATTGTGCAGCCGTAGAAAATGGCCGGGTGGAACTGTCTTAATGCCGGAAAACAAGGTGTTGGGATCAGGAGCCCAAAGAAATGTCAGAAACTGATTCAAAGCCTCCGGATCAAGAGCTGGTTTTACTAATCCAGTCGCCAAAATCGCTTTTACTTCCGAAGCAAAAATAAATGCAGTTGGAGAGCCGGTGTTTGCGGGAAGATGTGCGTAATAGAGTGGCTTGATACCAACGTGATCGCGAGCCAGGGTTAACGTTTGGTCTTGCTTGTCCCAGATCGCGAAGGCAAACATTCCGTTCAAACGAAGTAGCGAATCAGTGCCCCATTGTGAAAATGCCGCCAAAAGTACTTCTGCGTCACTGTCGCTCCGAAATGTGTAGCCAAGCTTTTGCAGTTGGTCGCGCAGTTCGCGATAGTTGTAAATCTCACCGTTGAACGTCAGTACGTAGCGCTCATCGTGAGAAAACATCGGCTCGTGGCCGCCAACACTGGTGTCAATTATGGAAAGTCGGCGGTGACCAAAGGCGACTCGTCTATCTTCGTCAATCGGATCAGAGAGCCATTTACCCTCATCATCGCGTCCACGGTGCTCGATGCTTTGGAGCATGGAGTTGATATGTTGTGAGGGGTTATGACTGATGATTCCGGCGATGCCACACATGGAAGGAAGGACTTGGTTATTTGCTCTTGATAACGCTCGACGATCAAACTGCGAATGGCGACTTCTCGCGCAATGAATCCAATACTCTGAACGTTGCACGTGTTGTTGCGATCAATTCTTCCAAACTTATTGGCGCGGCGGTTCCGCCCGTAATACTTTCACAAACCGCCTTCACTTCATTTGCCTGTCCCTTGTCTTGAGCTTTTAACGCGATAACATTTTCGCGCCCATCTTTGTAACTCATAGCAGCGCGGAAGTCGTCGATGACGAATGCTCTATCTGCGCCAAACACTTCTATTCGTTCTTTCGCCAGTCCCTTATCACCTTCAGCCAGATAGGCAATATTCCCGGTCGAGCCATCCGAGAATTTCAAAGTTATAAAAACCGAATCGGCATCAAGAGTCTTCTCTGACTTTGCGCTAACACTTTCTCCGTAGACTGACACAGGTAAAGCACTGGTCAGGAAAGTCATGAAATCGATGAAGTGACAAACTTCTCCAACTATTCGTCCACCACCCTGATTCTGATCCTGTATCCAATGTTCTTTCGGAACACGACCGGCGTTCACGCGATAGGAAATTGAAAGTGGTGATTGTCGATCCGCAAAGAACTCTTTGGCTCGTTGTGCGTGTGGTGAGAACCTCCGATTGTATCCCACCATCAACTGCGCCGAAGAATTTGTGGCAGCGTCGATCACATCATCCAATTCATGATCGTTCAACGCCAGTGGTTTCTCGACAAATACATGTTTGTTTTGTCGCAACGATTGCGCAGCGAGGCTTGCATGCAAATCGTGCCTTGTTCCGATCAAAACGACATTGATCTCTTTGTCGTCAAGCACTTCGTCAGCACTCGAGACGGCGTAGGCGAAACCAAAACGCTTGCCAACATCATGGGCAGAAACTCCGGAAGCTGTCGCTATCGAGCGAAAGTCGACACCAAAAGTCTTGAAGTGCGGTAACAACATGACCGGGACATAACCGCCGGCTCCAATAACACCCAACGCGATCTTTTTATCGCCAGCTGCAGCAGCTGGAGTCAAAGCGATCTTGCGTGTTACTTCAGAGTTTGGATCATAGTTGAGCACAACTCCCAAATATGGCTCAGCGACTTTTCCGGAAATCAACTGATAGGCCTCTTCAGCTGCATCGATTGAGAAGCGGTGACTAATTAGTTTCCCCGCATCCAGCTTCCTCGACGCTATCAAATCAAGGAATGCTTCGATGTTTCGCTTCTCCGTCCAACGAACGTACGGCAACGGATAATCATTGCCTCGTTCTTCATACTCGGGATCATAGCGGCCTGGGCCATACGACATAGAAATCACCAACGATAGCTCGCGGGAGAAGAAAGGTTGACGGGGAATATTCAACCCAGTCATGCCGACGATCACTACTCGACCTTTCAATCGCGAGATCTTTGCAGCTAATTCAACCGGACCATTGGACTCCGTCGCCGCTGTAACCAGCACCGCGTCGGCGCCGCGACCGCGCGTCCACGCGTCAATCGCTTTGGCCGTTTCGTCATTGGAGATCGCAGCGTCGTCAGCACCGAGTTCAATCGCGAGCTTTACGCGGGCTGGATCCAGATCGAGACCAAACACGCGACACCCATTTGCTTTGAGCAACTGCACCGTGAGTTGCCCAACCAATCCCAAACCAATCACGACCATCGATTCGCCGAGTGTCGGTTCAGCGAGCCTGACTCCCTGCAACGCGATGGCGCCCAGCGTTCCAAACGCGCCTGCTTCAAAGCCAACTTCATCAGGCAAGTGCACACAAAGATTCTTGGGTACCGACAACACTTCCGCGTGCGATGCATAACCAACACCTGCACAAGCAACTCGGTCGCCAATTTGAAACTCTGTTACGTCTTCAGCAACCGCAGTCACTATTCCCGCTGCGCTGTAGCCAAGAGTTGTCGAAGCCGCCATCTTGTCACGCACAGAGGCAAAGGTGTTGAGCAATCCTTCGCTCTTCACCTTGGCGACAACGGCCTTCACCAAATCGGGCCTTTGTCGGGCCTCATTCACCAGGCCTTTACTGACGAGTTCAACTGCCATCCGTTCAGTGCCGGCGCTGATTAACGACGCAACCGTTCGCACGAGTACACGGCCTCGTTGCAAGGCAGGTACAGGCACCTCGCCTACGAATGGACGTCCTGTCTTTCTGTTTTGCAGAACCTGTTTCATACCAGGCTATCGACACGACTCACGAGCGCTCTTTGTCGCCAGAGTCTTCTCAATCAACTCACTCACCCATTCAGCTCGTGCGTCCCACGTTCCCGTCGCCACTGCCGCTTGTCTTTTGGCAGCTGCGTCCGGATCGGTTTCATTCAAAGCATTCTCGACCAGTTTCAAAAACTCGACGCGACTTCGCGCGATTCTCAGCACGTCTCCCATCGGTTCGTATTCGGGCAAGGGCGAAATAACTACTGGCTTTCCAGTCGCCAAATACTCACGAACTTTTATCGCTGATCCATAACTCGTGAAAGCCTGCTCAGTTTCCCACGGAAGAACACAAACGTCGAACCCGGCCGCAAACGAGGGCAAGTGCTCATAAGGAACCGGCGGCAGGAAATGCGTGTTTGGCAGTTCTTCTATCTCCACTCCGCGCGACTTATTACCGATGAAGATCCACTGCCAACCAGGTCGCTCGACCGCGGCACGTTTGATCAGTTCCTGGTCCACCAACCATGGCTCAATCGCGCCGAAGTAGCCGAGACGCGGGTGCGGGATTCTTTCAATCTCCGGGGCGATCTCTAGCGTGTCGATTTTACTCCATCGTTGATAATCGACTCCCTGTTCCAGCAGATAAGAGTGATCACAACCACGCGTAGCTTCATTAAACAGTTTGCGTCCTGAATAGAACACCAGGTCAGCGGCATCGATCGCGTGTTCGTGAAGTCGACGAATCAATGCCGGATCAGTTGCATGGTCCATCGTGTTTGCGTCGTACTTGTCAGACACTTGATAGACGATCGTGGATTCATCAAACGCTCCAATCATCTCAGCCGCAGTGGGGATCGCAATCCAAAGAATAGGTTTACTCAATCCACGGCTCTTAGCCAATTTCCTGATTTGCGCTCCTATCATTCTTCGATTGGCTGCGCGTGCGGCGGCAGTGCCAAAGAACGGTAAACTCGCCGGTGACACGACGGTAATTCCTTCTTCGGTTTGGCGGGCGAGTTTTGAGTAACTACCAAGTTTGCGTTTGATTCTTGGAAGGAGATCCTTATGGGCCAGACCGGGCAAGCCCATCGAGATCGAGTTGACGAAGATCACTTTATTCCCAGCGCAGGCAAACTTGCGCATCAGGTGTGCTTTTGAATGTGGATGGTGATACCACCAGTCTTCGCCACCAAAGCAGATTATCGATCGGTTCGTCAGCATTAAGTTTGAAATAGAGTCTGCATGATACATTAGCGGGCCGAATGACGAGCAATGGGGCGATGGTTCTCGATTCGTTTCCAACATTCGCACTATTCGATTAGGCCCAACCGGTGGAAAACGACCGGCGATAAATTACCGGCTGACCAAGGGAGTAGAAGGCAACCGTTACATAACCGCTTCGAAATTGATCTTCAGGAGCCACTGAATCTGACAGACTCCAAACCCAATTCCTCAAGCAATAGCCGACAGACTGTTATTCTCTGTCTCACACTCTTCCTCTTCGCCTTTGCCATACGCACACTCACCTGGCAAGACAATCGACTGGACGCATGGAAAGTTCAAACTTCGGTTACTCATCGCTATAAAGAATCAGCGCGACAACTCGTCAACGGCGAATTCAAAACTTTTCTTAGCGACGTTCCGCGACTGGGCCATCCACCTGGTTATCCGATCCTACTCGCAGCAGTTTTCCTGACCGTCGGTGAATCTGACACCGCACTGCAGTTTCTTCAGATCACACTAGACTCAGCGGCAGTTGTGCTGTTGTTTCTGATCACGCTCGAGTTGTTTTCATTGTCTGTCGCAGCAGTTGCCGGCTTCCTTGCGGCGCTGTCACCACAGTTCGCTTACTTTTCAGTACTACTGCTTCCCGACTCGCTTATTGTCTTTCCGATTTTGCTCGCGATTTATCTTGTCGTTAAGTCGCGTGAAAGATTTAGCTGGTCACGACTCTTCATCGCGGGCTTGCTCATCGGCGTCTCGTGTTGGCTGCGGGCTAACGCATTATTCTTGCCAATCTTTATCGCAATCGCCGCCGCGTTAACGACAACTAAAAACAAACGAGTGACGGCAGCTGTTGCCGTCATTGCAGGTGCGGTCGTCGCAATCGCGCCAATCACGATCAAGAACGCTATCGCCTTTCATCGTTTCATTCCGATTTCTCTCGGGTCTGGTCAAACACTGCTCGAGGGTCTTGCCGACTACGATCCATATGGAACGCTCAATATTCCCCACACCGATCTTGGAATAACTCGCCAGGAGGCTGAGTGGTCCGGTCGACCGGATTACGCAGTGGGACTATTTGCTGTTGATGGCATCGAACGCGATCGCCTGCGTGTGAAGCGCGGGCTCAAGACAATCGCGGAACATCCCGTGTGGTTTGCAGGTGTAATGGGAAAACGCGCGTTGGCCTCGACGCGACTTGATCCAGTGCCCGTGCTTCAGCCGGAGTCGCCTCTATCGCATCGAACGGATGTACAGGGACTACAACCATCGTGGACGAAGTCGAGTGCCGAATGGCTGGACACACATGATCGTTCTCCAAATTCAACTCTCAACGTCGTCGACAACGAATGGCTGAAGATCGTAGGCGACAAAGAGACTTACGGAAATCAGTTGTCTTCCGAAGTGATAAATGTCCAGACCCATCACGACTACGTGTTGCGAGTTCCACTAAAACTTGAGCGAGGAAGAATAAAGCTCAAGGTGATGTCGAGCAGTAAAGACCTTGCTTGGGTGAACGTGGAAACCCTGGAAGTATTCGCAGCAACTGAACAACCGGTGACGCAGGTTGAGCTTCCGTTTGTAAGCGCAAACAATTCGCAGGTGCGAATAGTGATAGCCAACAGCGCGAGCTCAGTTGCGCCAACGCTATTGTTAGGCAAAGCGCAGTTATTTGATCTTGGAACGAGCTCGCTGACCTGGCTGCGCTATCTTCGTATGCCCTTGCGATTACCTCAGAAATTATTCACGACAGCCTGGGCGATCCCGTTTGTAGTGATTGGCCTTGTTTTATTACTTCTGTGTCGACGATTTCAGGAGTTAGCGCTGCTGCTGGCGGTTCCCGCGTATTACCTGATCGTTCAGTCGGCGTTACATACAGAGCGACGTTATGTATACGTGATCCACTACTGCTTTATCGTGATAACTAGTTTTGCGATTTGCAGGTTAGTGCAATTAG
>Ga0068860_100007748_pt1 | contig 10729 bp, 9 predicted proteins | sample KBSSwiS32_FD_66597 | JGI IMG/M metagenome (GOLD analysis project Ga0068860, IMG submission 66597) | Switchgrass rhizosphere microbial communities from Kellogg Biological Station, Michigan, USA - KBS Switchgrass S3-2 | ecosystem: Host-associated > Plants > Roots > Rhizosphere > Soil ...
GCATCATCTCCACACCGCTGACATTCCCAAATCCCTGCACGGTAGGAAAGTTTACAAAAATAGACATCGCGTCCTTCACCTGCCCGGTCTCCCCGATCAACCTTCCCGCGATCTGCTCAGGCTCTTTTACAGGCCCCCTCTCCTCACGAGGTTTCAGCCGGGAAAAGACAACGGCATTGGGGGATGCAAAAGATCCAGTGACAAAGTTCATTCCATTTACGTTCCAGACATCACTCGCTGCCCCATCCTGCAATACGATCTTGCTGATGGCATCGGTAGCATGCGCGGTCCTGCTCAACGAGCTCCCCGCAGGCGTTTGGGCCACGGCTATGACAAACCCCTGGTCCTCATCGGGGATGAATCCGGATGGAGTCCTTCTCACCAGCATCATGGCGCCCACAGCTACGATCAACAGCCCGGCTATGGGCACCCATTTATTACGGATAAGGAATTTCACGCTGTTTATATACTTGTCGGTCATTGCCTTAAAGCCCGCGTTAAAAGCCCCAAAGAACCTGGCCCCCAGCCCTTTTTTCTTTCCCTCTTCCGTATGCGGGCTCTTCAGGAACAGGGCACACAGGGCGGGACTCAACGTCAACGCGTTGACGGCGGAAATAAGAATGGCAGTAGCCAGCGTAAACGCGAACTGTTTGTAAAACACCCCCGCAGGTCCCTGCACAAAGCTCACAGGAACAAACACGGCCGCCATTACCAGCGTAATGGAGATGATCGCACCCGAGATCTCGCTCATGGCCCCAACGGTGGCCTTCCTCGCCCGTAAATGTTCCCGCTCCATTTTGGAGTGGACGGCTTCCACGACTACAATGGCATCATCCACCACAATACCGATCGCCAGTACCAGCGCAAACAGGGTCAGCAGATTGATGGTATAGCCAAAGAGCAGGAGGAAGAAAAAAGTACCGACAATGGCGACAGGCACCGCGATAGCAGGGATCAGCGTCGAGCGGAAGTCCTGCAGGAATATAAAGACCACGATAGCCACCAGTATAAAGGCGATGATCAACGTCTCTTTCACCTGGTTGATCGACGCATCCAGGAACTCCTTGGCATTATACATGATCTTGAAGTGCATGCCATCGGGCAAGGCCTTGTCAAAATCGCCGATCTGACGCTCCAGCTCGGTAAGGATCTGGTTGGCATTGGACCCCGGCGTTTGCAAAACCCCAAATCCGGAAGTCTGTTTGCCGTTCAGCTTGTTGGTAGAGATATAAGTATAGGCGCCAAACTCCACACGGGCCACATCCTTCAGACGCAGTAAAGACCCGTCGCTATTGGCCTTTATGATCATATTCTCATAGTCCTCATTCTTGCTCCGCTTGCCCTTGTATTTTATTACATACTCGAACGACTCCGGACTATTCTGTCCCAGCCGCCCCGGCGCCGCTTCCAGGTTCTGATCCTTGATGGCGTTCAAAACATCCTGCGGGGACAGGTTATTGGCGATGAGTCGGTCGGGCTTAAGCCAGATCCGCATGGAATAATCTTTCGAGCTGAATACCTGCGCCTGCGCCACACCAGGTATACGTTGCAGCTGCGGAATAACGTTTATTCGAAGGTAATTTTCCAGGAACAGCTCGTCATATTTTGCACTGTCGTCGCTATACAGCCCCACGAACATGAGGAAGCTGGTCTGTATCTTTTGAGTGGACACACCGGCCTGTATCACTTCGGGAGGCAGCTGGCTGTTGGCCTTCGACACGCGGTTCTGCACATTCACCGCATCGATATCCGGGTTCGTGCCCTGCTTGAAATAAATGGTCAGGTTCATGCTCCCGTCGTTGCTCGAGTTGGAGGTCATATAGCTCATATTCTCCACACCGTTGACGGCCTCTTCTATAGGCACCGCCACGGTACGCGCTACCACTTCCGCATTGGCCCCGGGATACACCGCAGTTACCTGTACGCTCGGCGGCGCTATCTCCGGGAACAAAGTAATAGGCAGGGAGAACAGGGACAGCCCCCCCAACAGCAGCAGTATGATGGAAAGCACCGTGGATAACACCGGTCGCTCGATAAATCTCTTTAACATAGAATGTGTTTTGTAGATGTTTGATCAGATTGGCTTTACCTTCAACATGCTGTCCATTGAGATTATTTGCGGCGTAATTACCATCCCATCCCTTAACCCACCAATAAGCGTAGTAGACATGGAGGATAAGACGATCTTGTCTCCCTGCTTCACGCCATCCGAAACAAAATAATAGTTCGTGGTCCTCCCGGAAATACCCAGCGGCTTGGTAATGATCTTATTACTATCGGCCACGGTATAGACAAAGACTTTTCCCTGCAGCTCGAAAGTCGCATCCTGCGGGACCACCAGTACCGATTTGTATAAAGTGGGGATCCTTACTTTGCCCGTACTCCCGCTCCGCAACATCCCTTCCGTGTTGGGAAAGCTTGCCCGAAACTTGATGGCGCCAACGGTCTTGTCAAACTGACCTTCTACGATCTCCACCTTCCCCTTCTGAGGATACACGCTGTTATCCGCCAGCACCAGCTCGACAGGCGGCATTTGCTTTACCTTATCCGCAACGCTATTGCCGGGATATTTCTCCTTGAAGGCAAGAAAGTCAGGCTCGCTCATGGAAAAATAGACACGCATATCCCTTGTTTCCGATACGACGGTGAGGTAGCCTGACATAGCCTTGGTGACAAGACTTCCGGTCTTGAAAGGTATCAACCCCACGTATCCATCGCTGGGCGCCGTGATGGTAGTGTAGCCCAGATTGATTTGGGCGGACTGAACGGCTGCCCGGGCCTGGTCCTCGGCGGCTTTCGCATTGGCATAAGTTGCCTGTGCCGACTTCAGCTGTACGTCCGACACTACATTGCCCTCTACCAATGGCTTCAGCTTGTCCACGTTTATCTGCGCATTTTCCACCGACGCCTGGGCAGCCACCAAAGCCGCCTTCGCATTGTTCAGCTGCTCTTCGAAGGGCCTCCGGTCGATGATAAAAAGGGTTTGACCCTTGTGCACATACGCGCCCTCATCCACCTCGATGCCGGTGAGATACCCATCCAACTGAGGTCTTATCTCAACATCGTGCTTACCTTCCACCGATGCAGTGAAATCCTGGTAAGTGGTGGCAGGCATTGCTGTTGCTGTGATTACGGGTAGTTGGGGCGGAGGCATAGCGCCGGCGCCTGCTGCCGGGCTTCCGTCCTTACAGCTGTATAAAAGAGCAATGACGGCAAGAGAAAGGACCGCAGCTCGTGTTGGCAATAAATAAGAGTGTAGTGAGGAGGTGCTCTTCATTTTTACAGGAATTTAAAGCGTTCATAATAAATCCTATAGTAAATTTAACAATGTTAGACCTTCGGGCATAAAAAAATTTAACACTGTTAGTATGAAAATTGCCACATATAATGTCAATGGCGTCAACGGACGCCTTCCCGTCCTGCTCCGCTGGCTGAAAGAACAGACACCCGACATCGTTTGTTTACAGGAGCTAAAGGCCCCCCAGGAAAAATTCCCCGAAGCCGCCATCAGGGACGCAGGCTACCAGGCCATCTGGCATGGTCAGAAAAGCTGGAATGGCGTGGCCATACTCACCCGCAAGGGGAAGGTAGAAGAACGCTGCCGGGTACTACCCGGTGATCCCGAGGACCTCCACAGCCGCTATATAGAAGCTTCCGTCGATGGGCTAATCATCGGCTGCCTCTACCTGCCCAACGGCAACCCCGCCCCGGGACCGAAGTTCGACTACAAGCTCAGCTGGTTCCAACGGCTGACCCGGCACGCCGCCGACCTCCTCGCTTCCAAAATGCCCGTAGTGCTGACAGGGGATTATAATGTCATGCCTACGGAAAAGGACGTTTACAAACCCGAACGCTGGGTGGACGACGCTCTCTTCCGCCCCGAAACAAGAGCCGCCTTCGCAAAGCTCGTCGCACAGGGATGGACCGACGCCATCCGTAAATTGCACCCCGACGAGACCATTTATACATTCTGGGACTATTTCCGTAATGCCTATGGCCGCAACGCCGGTCTGCGCATCGACCATTTTCTCCTAAGTCCCCAGGTGGCCCCGCGCCTCAAAGCCGCCGGTGTCGATCGGGACGTACGCGGCTGGGAGAAATCCAGCGACCATGCTCCGGTTTGGATCGAGCTAAAACCTTAACCCCCAACATATTCGCGCCATGCTTAAATACACCCTTATCACCTGCACCTGCCTTTCCACCCTGGCCGCCCATACCCAGAACATCACTGTCCCGCCGGGCGGCATGCACCTGGACACATTCTACAGGAAATACATCGACGCCGGCGGCATCCCGGTCATATCTTCCTCCAACGTCTCCGACTCCGCCCTCTTCACCGCACGCAGCATCATTACCTATATGCTGGAAAAAAGACCGGACATACGCCATGAGCTCATAAAAAGAGACGCCCGGCTTTCTATAATAGGTAAAGATGAAATGCAGAGGGATCTCCCAGAATGCAGGGACTGGAAAAAGCCCGAAAAGGACGACCCCCGGCTCACTAATTGGGAACGTGATAATTATGATAAGCCGGGCGGCATCGCCTCCATGACAGATAAACAGTACTGGGACCAAAGAGCAAGAGGTATGGGCGGAATACAAACCTCCTGCGCCGAAGAAAATCTTTTGGGCATCCCCGGCACACGCTATTACGGAGAGAATATAACGGTCCATGAATTCAGCCATAATATGATGGCGGCCCTCGTAGCCATCGATCCAAAAGTTTATGACACACTGGAAAAGGCCTATAACGCAGCCCTGAAAAAGGCCTCTACCCGGATCAATACGCCATCAACACCATCGACGAATACTGGGCGGAAGGGACACAGTGGTGGTTTTGGTCCAATTTCGAATTTTATGACGGCGCCACACGGGTACAGACACCCGACGACCTGAAAGCATACGACCCGGCCTTATACGCCATCCTGGAGAAGGTCTATCCCGGTCATCACATTCCCGCGGATGTCTATTACGGAAAGAACCTCAACTCTCCTGTCCAAAAGACCCCCGACGCCCCCGTCCATCGAAAGCGCCGCCGTAATTAAATAGTTTTTACTAATTTCATCCCGCACCAAATCCATTAATAGACCATGGGACTTTTTGATAAGATCAGGAATGAGTTTATAGATATTATAGAATGGGTCGACCCCTCCACCGATACCATCGTATGGAAATTCCCCCGCTATAACAACGAGATAAAAATGAATAGCAAGCTCACCGTGCGCGAATCACAGTGGGCCGTATTTATGAACGAAGGCGCCATCGCAGATGTCTTCACACCCGGCATGTACAGCCTCACGACACAGAACATGCCCATTCTCACCACCCTCAAAGGATGGAAGTATGGATTCAACAGCCCCTTCAAGGCGGACGTGTTCTTTGTCAGCCAGCGGCAGTTCATCAACCAGAAATGGGGCACCCGCAACCCCGTCATGCTCCGCGATGCAGAGTTCGGCCCTGTACGCCTCCGCGCCTTCGGCAGCTTTGCCTTTCGCGTAAAGGATCCCGGCATATTCATAAAGGAGATTGCCGCTACCAATCCCGAGTTTTCCGTGGACAGCATCAACGAACAGCTCCGCAACCTGGCAGTTTCCAGGGGTATGGACGCCATCGCCGAAGCAAAGATCCCGGTCCTCGACCTCGCCGCTAACTACGACGAAGTGTCCGCTAAGATCACCGATAAGATAAAGTCGGAATTCAACGAGCTGGGACTCGAACTCACCAAGTTCCTGATTGAAAATATTTCCCTGCCCCCGGAGGTCGAAGCAGCCCTCGACAAACGCAGCAGCATGGGCATCGTAGGTAACCTCGGCGCCTATGCGCAGTTCCAGGCGGCTAACGCCATGGAGGAGGCTGCCAAAAATCCCGGAGGCGGCGGACTCGCCGGCGCAGGCATCGGCGCCGGCCTGGGTATGGCCATCGGCGGACAAGTAGGAAATGTCTTTCAAAACAACACGGCCCAGGGCAATGACGCCCCCCCGCCCCTTCCCTCTGCTGCCGCCTTCTTTGCCGCCATCGATGGTAAACAGGCAGGACCCTATACCATGGATCAGCTGTCACAGCTTATCTCCGCGGGTACCATCAACCAGGGCAGCCAGGTATGGAAAAAAGGCATGTCCGCATGGGCAGCGGCCAACACCGTCCCCGAACTGGCCTCTTTATTTAACAATACACCACCACCCTTACCCGGACAATAGACCACCATGGCCGAACAGACCGTTATCCAGAATACAACCTTACAATGCAAAAGCTGTGGGGCAACTCTCCATTTCGCACCAGGTACTCACCAACTGCAATGTTCCTATTGCGGCGCTGCCAACGACATCGCAGACACCAACAGCAGCGCCATCGTTTCTTTTGATTATGAAGAATTCATAGCCAACAGGAACGGCGGCTCCGCCGCCAAGCTGGCCAGCATCGTCTCCTGCAAGAACTGCGGCGCCTCCACCACCCTCCCTCCCGAGATCAATTCGGACAATTGCGCCTTCTGCGCCAGCCCCCTCGTCCTCAGCGAAGCCCAAACACAACAGATCCTCAAGCCGCACTACATACTGCCCTTCCTCGTGCCGCAGCCGCAAGCCCTGGAAAGCTTCCGCATCTGGCTCAAAAGACTTTGGTTCGCACCCTCCGACCTTACCAAAATGGTCGGCGGCGACGCCCGCCAGTTCAAAGGCGTCTATATCCCTCATTGGAGCTATGACGCCGACACGATGTCCGATTATGCCGGCAGCCGGGGCGAATATTACTACACTACGGAGACATACACGGAGACTGTCGATGGTGAAGAAGTGGTCCGCACTCGCGAGGTCCGCCACACCGCATGGTTCCCCACCAGCGGTCGGGTTGGCAATAATTTCAACAACATCCTCATATCCGCCAGCAACTCCCTTCCACAAAATGTGTCAGCCCGCCTGGAACCCTGGCGCCTGGAATCCCTGGTGCATTACAACGAACAATACGTCAGCGGCTTCCGCTCCGAACTCTACCAGCTCGATGCCGCCAGAGGCCTCGAAGAAGCCAAATGCCGCATGCAGCCCTATATCCGCGAATCCATACTCAGGGACATCGGCGGTGACGAACAGGTCATCGACAACATCGACACCAGCTATGGCAACATTGGATTAAAATACATTCTTTTGCCCGCCTGGATCAGCGCTTATAAATACAATAACAAGCTGTACCACTTCACGGTCAACGCCTGCACGGGCGAGGTGGTCGGCGAACGACCCTACAGCGCTGTCAAGATCGCCCTGGCAGTCATCGTAGGCATCCTATTGATCATCTTGCTGGTCATGGCCCTTCAAAATAGATAGTATGAGGCCCCTGCTATCCCTCGCCTTTATCTTCCTCACCCTCTCCGGCTTCGGACAGGACCTGCATGCCATCGAAAAGGATCTCTTACAAAAATTTAGTCAGATACAGCGTTGGAGCGCGTACCGCGGCGGCATTGACACTTCCAGCTACGACTCCCTGGAACAAGCCAATGAAAAGTTCGAAAAGGCCTTGTTTCACTACGCCAGCACCAATCCCAATACGATCCACGCAGCATTCACACAGCTGAAAGATTCCGGCCTGATCATCGCCACCTCGAACGATGGCCGCTTCAGAATATATTCCTGGGATACAGAGCAGGGCGGTACCATGCATTTTTTCTCCAATATATATCAGTACAAAGATGCCCAGGGGGTCTATGCCCACGCGGATCCTCCCCGTGAAGAAGGTGATCCCGGATACTTCTGTTCCGACATTTATACACTGCCGGCCATCGGGAAAAAATATTACCTCGCCATCAACCAGGCAATTTTCTCAACAAAGGATTGCAGACAATCCATCCAGGTGTTTGCCATAGCCCATCATGCGCTCGACGATTCTGTCAGGATCATCAAAACACCCAATGGCCTCGTCAGCTCCATCGACGTGGATTACAACTTCATCTCTGTCGTCGAAGATCACCTGGAACGCCCCATACATCTCATCGACTATGACCCGGTCAAAAAGATCATTCGCATCCCGGTCGTGAAGGACAACGGCACGGTCACAAAAGGTACGCTCCACTATCAATTCACCGGCAGGCATTTTCAATACATACGCCAGTCTCACTGATGTAATACCGCTATCACCGAGATCTCGATATTCACATGCTTCGGCAGGTCCACCACCTGTATCGTCTCCCGCGCGGGATACGGCTCGCTGAAATAGGAACTGTACACCTTATTCACCCGTGCATAATCATTCATATCCTTCAAAAAGATACTGCACTTCACCGCGTGATGAAAGTCAACCCCGGCCTCTCGCAGGATGGCCTGCAGATTATCCATCACCTGCCGCGTCTCCACCTCGATGTCATCCTGCACCAGCCTTCCGGTAGTAACATCCTCCGCCAGCAGGGCAGACACAAATACAAACCCGCCCGCAATTACGGCCTGACTAAAAGGCCCCATGGGCAAAGGCGCATGGGGCGATCTCACAGCTTTTTTCATTTTGTTCTTTTTTATGGAACAAAGCTAAAAGCCTTCCAACAGATACGTTTCAATACGGGCTGAACTATGAAATGTCATCTCCCCGCCCCCTGGCCCGCCTCCCTCACTTCACAGCCGTCGGCCGCACAGCGGTCAACGCTGTCTCCCCCTTGAACATCTTGCCCCCATCATTCGTCAGCCGCATATAATAATCCGCCGAACAGGCGGTCCCATCCTCATCCAGCGTGACAAACCCCGCCCCCGAGGGCACCATGGATTGATCCTCCGCGGTCTTGACGATCTGGTTGCCTTCATTGAACTCGTCGAACATGGAAATATAAATACCCTGCACCCCAAGCCGCGTCATATTATAGAACTGCCGCCACATCAGGTCCCCATGTATCCGCTGGTGTTGTGACAGGTCGCCCGGCAGTACGCAAGGCTGATAGTCGATGCCATTGTCCTTACAGTATTTCAGGTCCAGTGTTTGTTCGTTCGCATAAAAATTTTCCACATCGATCATCTTGGAGATACGTCCCACCATCCAGGGCGACAGCATATCGAAGTCCTTGTATACACCGATAAAGCCGGAACGAGAGTCACTGTTCTGATCCCTCCAGTGCGTCGGCACTCCGCCGATGACATAACACCCCTGTCCCTTGAACCAGTCCACCACATCCTTACACGTCGCTGCATCCCATGGATGATTGGGATCGGAGAACCCAAAACCCCAGATACATACCACGGGCTTGCCATTCTGCTTCGCATAGGCGGAAGAAGAAGTATACGTCTTCATCTTATTTGTCCAGTCATCCTTGATCTGCGATTGCATATTCGTCCACCCGCTGACATCATACATGATATAGAACTTCCGTCCATGTTTTTCAGAAGCCTTTTTCACCTTGAGCGCCATGGTATCCCGTATCGGTCCCTCGATGCCGTATGGGCTAAATCGCTGCAGCGCCACTACATCCAGCCCAAACTGCTCCATCCAGCTGAATTGCATATCCACGGTCTGGTCGCTATAGGAAGAGAACAGCTTCGCCGGTGTCCCATTATTCAGATCCGGAAATCCGGAGACATACGTATTCGTATAATCGCGCACATCCGGCCATGATGAAAAGCCCCTGAGATTTATCGTAGGCGCTTGCGCCCAGTCGGTGGACCAGTGCCACCATGCATCGATAGGCGATCCATCCCCTTTGCAAGCAAACCAGCCCTGGTAGCCTACGGTGATCTTGCCTACCACATCCCCTTTGGGAGAAGGCCATGGCTTCTGATTGGGAGGGACGGTCACACCACCCCCGCTATTGCTTTTCCCGCAGGAAACAGTCCCGGATGAAAACACGCCCCCCAGCGAAAGAATGAGAAATGTCCGGAAAAAGTATTGCTTGATTGTCATAGTTTTTATTTTGTCTGAATAATCTTTTTAATACTACCATCGTCATTGTATCCCAGCGTATCCACACAGATACTCCGCAGCCAGTCGAAGTGCGACAGCGCACTGTTATGGTAAAAAGCATACCATTGCCCGTTGTATTCCACGATAGACCCGTGGTCGGTGTAGCTGTCCGTGGCCTCGATATAGATACCTTTGTACGTCCAGGGTCCCAACGGCGACTTGCTGATGGCATACCGCATCTGGTTGTGCTTCCCTCCCACATCATGATTGTCGGCATACGAGAGATAATAGAGATCACCCCGCTTGTGCACCCAGCTAGCCTCATGAAAATCCTGAAGCCCCTGCATCGTTTGCATCGCGCCATCGATCTCCATCATATTATCCTTTAGCCTGCCGCCCTTGCAAATACCCCCACCACCATAATAGAAATAGGCTTTCCCGTCATCATCCACAAAGACACAAGGGTCGATCATCGGTTCCAGCCCGTCGATATATTGCTGTACGACGAAGCCGCTGGCAGGCTTTGCGCTCGTCGCAACCCCTATCTTCCAGGTAGTATTCCAGGGCGTTCCGCTGGGATGCGGGAAATAGAAATAATACACCCCATTTTTATAGGCGCAATCCGGCGCCCACATAAAATTACCGTCCGGTGTTCCCCAGGGCACCTGGCTGGACTCCAATATCTGCCCTTCATCCTTCCAGTGCACCATATCATCCGTGGAAAAAACATGATACTGGTCCATCAGATCACAGCCCCGCGGCGGATCGATGTCATGGGAAGGATATACATAAAGCCGCCCATCAGCCCAGACATGAGCCGACGGGTCAGCGGTATATATGCTCGTGATAAAAGGGTTCTTGTGCTCTG
>Ga0068860_100007752_pt1 | contig 10725 bp, 6 predicted proteins | sample KBSSwiS32_FD_66597 | JGI IMG/M metagenome (GOLD analysis project Ga0068860, IMG submission 66597) | Switchgrass rhizosphere microbial communities from Kellogg Biological Station, Michigan, USA - KBS Switchgrass S3-2 | ecosystem: Host-associated > Plants > Roots > Rhizosphere > Soil ...
TCCGGCGGCGACGGCGGCGACTGGGTGGTGGGCGGCCAGGACAACGACCTCCTGGCCGGCGAGGCGGACGGCGACATCGTCTACGGCAATCTGGGCGCCGACACCTGCGACGGCGGCGATGGCGACGACCTGGTGCGCGGCGGGCAGGGCGACGATTCCCTCATCGGCGGAGCCGGGGCCGACTTCCTGAGCGGCGACCGCGGCGCGGACACCATCAGCGGCGGAAGCGGCGCGGACATCTTCAACACCTTCGTGGGCGCGGGCCTCGACCGCATCATCGACTTCTCGTTCGCCCAGGGCGACCGGGTCCGGGTGGAAGGCGCGCCCTTCTCCGTCGCGGCGGTCGGCGGCGACGTGGTGGTCGACCTGGGGAACGGCGATCAGCTTGTTCTGGCGGGCGTGCCGATCAGCTCGCTGGGCGACGGCTGGATCTTCCTGGTCTGACCGCTCAGGCCGGAACCACGTCCACGGCCACGTCGATCTTCTGGTCGCCGGACCCCAGCACCACGCCCCCGATGGGGGCCACGTCGGCGTAGTCGCGCCCGACCGCCAGGATGATGTGGTTGTCCGCGGCGATGACCGCGTTGGTGGGATCGAATCCGACCCAACCCCACTCCGCGCCGCACCACAGGTCGACCCAGGCGTGGGTGGCGTCCGCGCCCTGCAGGCGCGGCTGGCCGGGCAGGGGATAGGTGCGCAGGTAGCCGCTCACATACGCCGCCGGCAGCCCCAGGCCGTGCAGCGCCGACAGCATGATGTGGGCGTAGTCCTGGCACACCCCGCGGCGGGCCTCGAACGCCACCACCGCCGGCGTCGAGACCTCGGTGGACTTCGGGTCGTAGGCGAACTCGCGCTTGATCGTGCTGGCCAGGTCGTACGCCGCCTCGAGGATCGGCCGGCCCGGCGTGAAGAACCGCCGCGCATACTCGGTGATCGCCGGCTGCACCGGCGTGAGCCGGCTGGGGAACAGGAAGTTGGCCGGCGCCAGGGGGTCCAGGCTGCCGACGTCGAACGCCAGCTCCCGGACGTGCTCCCAGGGCATCCCGTTGAGGATCGACGGCGCGCGGCGATGCACGTCCACATGCGCCCGCGACTCGATGATCAGCTCGTCGTGCGGCGTCTCCACCGTGGCGGTCAGCACCCGCTCGCCGAACTGTCCCACATGCTCGACCACGCTCACCGGCGCCGGCGTCACGGTGATGGCGCTGTCGAACACCGTCTGGTCGGCGTCCTGCAACGGCGTCAGCCGCAGCGAGCAGCGTGCGAAGCTGACCTCGTCCTCGTAATGGTACGTGGTGACGTGACGCAGGTTGTATTTCACGCCAGGCCGATGGGCTTCTTGGTCGGGGTGGCGTGCGAGCCTTGCAGGAAATAGCGAGCGGCCACGGCGTCCGACAGTTTCATGAGCATCTGTTCGAAGGCCAGGACCTGTTCGGGCCGCAGGTCATGGGCCCGGACCGTTTCGGCCTCGCTGGCCAAGCGGATGAGCTGGCGATGCGGTTCCTCGGGCATGCCGTCGTTGTGCAGCGGCGGCAGCGCCTCCAGGTGCGCCTTCAGGGTCTCGATCTGGAAGGCCGTGGAGCGCGGGTTGTATGGGTCGAGCATGACCAGGTCGCGCACCGGCGTCAGCGCGATGCCCACCACGTAGCGCGAGCGATAGGTGATCTGGCTGTCCACCAGGTCGAGCAGCACGTCGAGCTCGTCCTGGCTGGCGTCGGGTCCGGCGAACTGGCGCGTGAAGCGGCAGGTGTTGACCCCGCGCTCGATGCGCCGGCCCATGTCCAGGAAGCGCCAGCCGGCCACGCGGTTCATGTTCTCCTGGGCGAGGCCCGAGAGCATCGCCAGCGAACGCAGGGCGTTTTCCGCCCGCGCCTGGCCCTCGGCTTCGGTCAGGTGGTCGCCGCCCTTGCCGGCCAGCCGCGCCTCCAGATCGAGCAGCAGCTTCCAGAAGTCCTCCGACAACCGCTCGCGCATTCCGGCCGCCGTGCGCCGGGCGGAGCGCACCAGCGACACCGCCGACCCATAGGCCGTTTCGTCGTGCATGGCTGCGGCCGCCGCATCCGCCGCCTTGCCGCTCAGCGCCTCCTTGTCGGCCGCGCCCCAGGCGATCAGCAGGCCCTGGATGCGCGCCAGCGTCTCGCCCGACCCATGCGCCGCCGCGTCGGCGTCCATCAGGCTGGTGCACAGGCTGCGCACCAGGCGCAGCGTGGCCTCGGCCCGTTCGAGGTAGCGGCCCAGCCAGAACAGGTTGTCGGCCGCGCGGCTCGGCAGGTTGCCCAGGATCCGCACGATGCGCACGTCCTCGTCCGAAGCCAGCAGCGTCACCCGATCCACCGGCCGCTCCGAGATCACCCACACGTCGGCCGCCTGCACGCCCTCGCCCATGGAGATCGCCCGCGCGTCCGGCTGGTCGGAGACCCGGCAGAACCCGCCCGGCATCACCTTCCAGCCGTCGGCCGTCGCCGCCGCATAGACCCGCAGCACGAAGGGGCTGGGCGTCAGCCGCCCGTCGCGCCAGGCGGGCGTGGTCGACAGGCGCACGACCTCCTGGCCCACATAGTCCATCGGCCGCTGGGTCATGGCGTCCAGCAGCGCCTGTCGGGCGCCGGGCGTCAGGTCGTCCAGGAGGCGCGGTCCGCCGCCGTCGGCCGCCGAGGCCTGGGCGGCGAAGGCCCGCCCGATGGCCAGGTTGCCGAGGTTTTGCTCCACGTGCTCGCGCTCTGCGGCCTGGCCGCACCACCAGGTCGCCACGTTGGGAAGCTTCAGGCTTTCGCCGAGCAGGCGCTGGCTGAGCGCCGGAAGGAAGCCCAGCAGCGCCCGCGACTCCACCAGGCCCGAGCCCGGGGCGTTGGTCACCACCACGCCGCCGGCCCGGATCGCCTCCATCAACCCCGGCACGCCCAGGCGCGAGGCGCTGTTCAGTTCCAGCGGGTCGATGAAGTCGGCGTCCACGCGCCGCCAGATCACGTCGGCGCGCTTCAGGCCCGCGATGGTGCGCACCCAGGCGCGGCCCTCGCGAACCACCAGGTCGTCGCCCTCCACCAGCAGGAAGCCGAGGTAGCGGGCTAGGTGGGCCTGCTCGAAATAGGTCTCGCTGAACGGGCCGGGGGTCAGCAGGCACACCCGCGGATCGCTGCGCGAGGCCGCGCCCACCAGGCCGGAGCGGAAATCGCTGAAGAAGCCCGCCAGCCGCTGCACGTTCATGGCGTTGTAGAGGTTGGGGAAGGCGCGCGAGAGCACCAGCCGGTTCTCCAGCGCGTAGCCCGCGCCGGACGGCGCCTGCGCCCGGTCGCCCAGCACCCACCAGTGGCCGTCGGGGCCGCGGCCCAGGTCGGCGGCGTAGAGGTGCATGTAGCGGCCGCCGGGCGGCTTCACCCCGCGCATGGCCCGGATGTAGTCCGGCGAGCCGGTCACCGCCGCGGCGGGCAGGTGGCCTTCCGTCACCAGGCGCGCGTCGCCGTAGAGGTCGTCCAGCACCGCCTCGAGCAGCTCGGCGCGCTGCTCGACGCCCGCGGCGATCTCGGCCCACTCGTCTTCGCCCAGGATCAGCGGCAGGGGGCTGAGCGGCCAGGTGCGCTCGTTGTCGTCGCCATAGACGCGGTGCGAGACGCCGGCGTCGCGGATGTGGCGGGTGGCGACGTTGAACCGATCCTCGAACTCGCCCGGCGGAAACTCGGCCAACGCCCCCAGGAATCGGCGCCACGCCTCCGGCGTCCCGCGCCCGGCCGGCGCAAGCTCGTCCGGGACGCCGGGCAGCGGCTGGTACCCGGCCAGCCACGCCGCCAGGCGGACCTCCGCGGTCGCTCCGTCGTCCGTCCGTCGCAAAGGCCGCTCAGAAGCCAACGGGTCGCCTTAGATCCAACGTCAACGGAAACTCCCCCCTGGGTTCTTCTGGCGGCGGCTCCACCGAACCCGGCGTGTGGCCGTGGCTCTGGAAGCGCGCCAGCCGGCGGGCCTGGGCTTCGTACGAATTCACAGGGAAGGTATCGTAACTGCGACCGCCCGGATGGGCCACATGATACACGCACCCGCCGAGCGAGCGGCGGTTCCAGCGGTCGATGACGTCGAACGTCAGCGGCGAATCCACCGTCAGCGTCGGATGCAGGCCGCTGTAGGGCTTCCACGCCTTGTAGCGGATGCCGGCCACCGCCTCGCCCGGCACGCCGGTGGCGGTCATCGGCAGCGCCCGGCCGTTGCAGGCGATCACGTGCCGCTCTGGCGTCAGTCCGCGGGCCATCACCTGAAGCCGCTCCACCGAGGCGTCGACGAATCGCACCGCCCCGCCGGGGGTGTTCTCCTCGCCCATCACGTGCCACGGCTCGAGCGCGTGGCGGATCTCCAGCTCGACGCCGCCGTGGGTGACCCGGCCATGGGCCGGGAAGCGGAACTCCCGCTGCGCCTCGAACCAAACCGGATCGAAGGGATAGCCGACCCGCCTCAAGTCCTCGATGACGCCCAGGAAGTCCTGCCAGACGTAGTGCGGCAGCATGAACCGGTCGTGCAGGCTGGTGCCCCACCGCACCAGCCGGCCGGATTGGGGCTCGCGCCAGAACCAGGCGATCAGCGCGCGGATCAGCACCTGCTGGGCGAGGCTCATGCGCGCGTCCGGCGGCATCTCGAAGCCGCGGAACTCCACCAGCCCCAGCCGCCCCGTCGCCCCGTCCGGCGAATAGAGCTTGTCGATGCAGAGCTCCGTCCGGTGAGTATTGCCGCCCACGTCGATCAACAGGTTGCGCAGCAGCCGGTCCACCAGCCACGGCGCCGGCGGCTCGCCCTCGCCGGGCGGCGGCACTGCGGCGAGCGCGATCTCCAGTTCGTAGAGGCCGTCGTGCCGGGCCTCGTCCACCCGCGGCGCCTGGCTGGTCGGGCCCACGAACAGCCCCGAGAACAGGTAGGACAGCGACGGATGGCGCTGCCAGTAGATCAGCAGGCTTTTCAGGAGGTCCGGCCGGCGCAGGAACGGCGAATCCTCCGGGGTGGCGCCGCCGATCACCACGTGATTGCCGCCGCCGGTGCCGGAGTGGCGTCCGTCGATCATGAACTTGTCGGCGCCCAGGCGGACCTGCCGGGCTTCCTCATAGATCGCCTGGGTGATGTCGACCGACTCGCGCCAGCTCGTCGCCGGCTGGATGTTCACCTCGATGACGCCGGGATCGGGGGTCACCCGGATCACCTCCAGGCGCGGATCGGTCGGCGGGCCATAGCCCTCCAGGCGCACCGCGACGCCCAGCTCCGCGGCCACCGCCTCCACCTCGGCGATAAGCTCCAGGTAGTCCTCGGCGGTCTCGGTGGGCGGCATGAAGATGTAGAGGATGCCGTCGCGGGGCTCGAGGCTGAGGGCCGTGCGCACCGGGCCTTCCCGCGCCGCCCGGCGGGCGCGGGCCTGGGCGGGCGTGGCGCTGGCCTCGACGCCGCGGCGCAGGTCGTCGTAGGGCGGCAACGGCCCGCGCGGTTCCGTCGGGTCGCGCGGGACCACGTGCGGATAGTCCTCCGGCTTCAGTTCGGGAAGGCTCGACAACGGCAGCCGGTAGCCGATCGCCGAGTCGCCCGGGACCAGGAACATGCGTCCGCGCCGGAACGCCCAGGCCTCGGTCGCCCAGCCCTGGTGGCCGCCGGCCCGCCACCGGCGCAACGGCAGCACATAGCCGGTCGGCCGCGACAGCCCGCCCTCCAGCGCCCGGCGCAGCGAGGCGCGGCCGCTGGCGGTGTCGATATCCGCCCCCTCCGCATCGACGTTCACCGGCGCCTCGCCCTCGCGGCGGATCCAGTGCAGCGGATCCTCGAATGCCGGCGTGACGCAGGCCGGATCGACGCCCAGCGATTCCGCCAGCCGCCGCGCGAAGCTGGCGGCCTCCAGCGCGCCGCCGTTGCGGGCGACCTTCACGTCCGGGTCCGGCTCGTCGGCGATGACCGCGTCCCCGCGCCAGACGGGTTCGCCATCGCGGCGCCAGTAGAGCGCGAAGGCCCAGCGGGGCAGGGGCTCGCCCGGGTACCACTTGCCCTGGCCGTGGTGCAGCAGGCCGCCGCGCGCGAACCGCGCGCCCAGCCGGCGGATCAGCTCGTCGGCCAGCCCCCGCTTCTTCGGCCCGAGCGCGCTGGTGTTCCACTCGGCGGACTCGAAGTCGTCGATGGAGCAGAAGGTGGGCTCGCCGCCGACCGTCAGGCGCACGTCGCCCGCGACGAGGTCGGCGTCCACCATTTCGCCCAGGCGGTCGAGCGCCACCCAGCGCTCGTCCTCGAACGGCTTGGTGATCCGCACCGGCTCGCGCAGCCGCTGGACGTTCATCTCGAAGCCGAAGTCCACTTCCGCCGGCTCGACCACCCCGGTGATGGGCGCGGCCGAGCGATAGTGCGGCGTGGCCGCCAGCGGGATGTGCCCTTCGCCGGTCAGGAGGCCCGAGGTGACGTCGAGGCCGATCCAACCCGCGCCCGGCAGGTAGACCTCCGCCCAGGCGTGCAGGTCGGTGAAGTCGTGGGCGGCGCCGGTGGGGCCGTCCAGCGCCTCGATGTCGTGCTTGAGCTGGATCAGGTAGCCCGAGACGAACCGCGCGGCGAGGCCCAGCGACCGCAGGATCTGCACCAGGAGCCAGGCGGAATCCCGGCAGGAGCCGGAGCGGATCGTCAGGGTCTCGTCGGGGGTCTGGGTGCCCGGGTCCATCCGCACGACGTAGCGGATCTCCCGCTGCAGGCGGGCGTTCAGGTCCACCAGGAAGTTGACCGTGTTCGGCGCCTCGGCCGGCACGCTGTCCAGGAAGGCCTGCAGCGCCGGCCCGTGTTCGTCCACCTCCAGGTAGGGCTTCAGCTCCCGCGCCAGGTCCTCGGTGTAGGTGAACGGCAGGGCCTCGGCGTAGGGCTCAACGAAGAAGTCGAACGGGTTGATCACCACCATGTCGGCGGTGAGGTCCACCTCGACGCAGAACTCGGTCGCCGGCTTCGGGAACACCAGCCGCGCCATCCAGTTGCCGAACGGGTCCTGCTGCCAGTTGATGAAGTGTTCGGCCGGCTTGATCTTCAGGGAATAGCTGGGAATGCGGGTGCGTGTGTGCGGCGCCGGGCGCAGGCGGATCACCTGGGGGCCGAGCGCCACCGGTCGGTCATAGCTGTAGCGGGTCAGGTGGTGCAGGGCCGCGACGATCGTCAAGGCGGTCTCCAGGTCGTTTCAGGGACGGCGAACCCCAACGAGAGGGCCACAACCCCGGCAAACACAAGAGCCTGCCTGATCTGCCGCGGGATTAGGCCTCGTCCGCCCAAACCTTGAACGACTCCAGGGCGTGGGGGCCGAACGAATTGATCAGCGGCACGTCGGCGGCGTCGCGGCCACGGGCGATCACCGTGCGGCCGATGCGCGGGGTGTTGTTGCGTGGATCGAAGGTGCGCCAGGCCCCGCCCAGGTAGACCTCGATCCAGGCGCAGAAGTCCATCGGGGCGTCCGGCTTGGGTACGCCGATGTCCGGGATGTAACCGTTCACGTAGCGGGCCGGGATGTTCATGCATCGGCAGAAGGTCAGCGCCAGGTGGGCGAAGTCGCGGCAGACGCCCAGGCGCTCCTGGTAGGCCTCATAGGCCGTCCGCGTGGAGCGGGCCCCGTTGTAGTCGAACGACACGTGGTCGTGGACGTAGTCGCAGATCGCCTGCACGCGCCGCCACCCGGGCTCGACCGCGCCGAACAGGCTCCAGGCCAGCTCGCTCATGTGGTCGGTCTCGCAGTAGCGGCTGCCCATCAGGAAGACCATGCATTCGTCCGGCAGCTCCTGCACCGGGTGCTCGACCGCGTCGCGCACGATCGGGTCCCAGGCGCCGTCGTCGAGGATCACCGCGTCGCTGGTGAGCGTCAGCCGCCCGGCCGGCGCGATCAGCCGTCGGCAGGTGTTGCCGAACATGTCGACGTAGGTGGTCGAAGGAACCGGCGGATCCGTGGAGAACCGCTCCGGGATCTCGAAGTCGCCGGCGTGCTCGGGGCGCACGCTCATCATGCAGACGAGCGGCGTGGGTTGGGGCGTCGAGATGGTGATCTCATAACCGTGCCGCAGGCGAAGCGCCGGTGAAACACGGAGGGGTTGGGGCGACATGACTGGACTCTTACACAGGCTGAAAACGAGCTCTTCGGGCCATGCGAACGAACGGCCGCGCAGTTCGTTGCACGGTCCCCCGCGCGGTGATGGGCGATGCTGAACTGGCAGGCAAACGCCTGAACCGCAGGCGGAAACCGCCCGCCGGATCAGCGCTTGAGGATCGCCTCGATCTCGGTGCGCATCGGCAGCGACGGCTGCGCGCCGGGCCGGGTCGCGGCGAGGGCGCCGGCGGCGCAGGCGAAGGCCAGCGCGTCCGGCCCCGCCTGGCCCTCGGCCAGGGCCACGGTCAGCGCCGCGGTGAAGGCGTCGCCGGCCCCGGTGGTGTCCACCACGCGCACCTGGGGCGGAACGGCGCTCGCCGCCTCCCGGCCGCCGGACAGCAGGCGCGCGCCCCGGGCCCCCCGCGTCACCGCCACCAGGCCCTTCGCCGCGTCCAGCCGCGCGCCGTAGAACGCCGCCTCGGTCTCGTTGACGACGATCAGGTCGGCGCGCGCCAGCAGCCCCGGCGGGATCTCCGCCGCGGGGGCGAGGTTCAGCGCCACGAACCCGCGGGCCAGCCCCACGGCGCGGGCGACGGTGGCGACCGGCAGCTCCAGTTGGCAGATCAGCGCCCCGTCCGGCAGGCCCTGCAGCTCGTCGGGCCCAAAGCGGGCGTTCGCGCCGGGCGCCACCACGATCTGGTTCTCCCCCTGCGGCGAGACCGCGATCAGCGCGGCGCCGGTGGCGGCCTGCGGGTCGACGCGGCACATCGACAGGTCCACGTCCTCGGCCCGCAGCAGGCGCAGCGCCTCCTCGGCGAACGGGTCGGCGCCCACCCGGGCGATCAGGCTGACCTGCGCCCCCAGCCGGCGCGCCGCCAGCGCCTGGTTCGCGCCCTTGCCGCCCGGATGTCGCGCCAGCACCGCGCCGGTGACCGTCTCCCCGGGCCCGGGCAGGGGAGCGCCGCTCGCCACCAGGTCGAGGTTCACCGAGCCCACTACGGTGACCTGCGGCGTGTTCATCGGGCCAGATGCTCGGTCAAGAGCGCGAAGACGCCGTCGGCGTCCACCTCCGTCGCCCAGTGCACGTGGGCCGCGGCGGGCTCGTCCAGGCGGAACTCCACGCTGGTGTGGCCGAGGGTGACCGGCGAGGCGGTCTCCACGGCGATCCGGCACGGGCGGGTGACGAACAGCTCCGGCGCCAGCAGGTAGGCGATGGTGCAGGGATCGTGCAGCGGCGGGTGGTTCGAGCCGGCGAGCGCCTGTTCCATGCGGGCGCAGAACGAAAGCAGCTCCACGCTCGCCCGGGCGGCCGGCGTGGACAGCGCCGCCAGCGCCGCCATCCGAGCCGCCGTCGCGCGCACCTGGTGCGTGGCGTCCAGGCCCAGCATCACCACCGGCGCGCCGGAGCGCAGCACCACGGCGGCCGCGTGCGGGTCGGCGTAGATGTTGTATTCGGCCGAGGCGGTGACGTTGCCGCCCGCGCTGCGCGCCCCGCCCATGGCGACTACGCGGGCAAGCCGCGGAACGATCGCCGGCTCCAGGGTCATGGCCAGGGCGACGTTGGTCATCGGCCCCATCACCGCCAGGCTGACCGCGCCGGCCGGCCGCGCCATCACCAGGCTGACGATGGCGTTGGCCGCGTGTCCGTCCGCGAGCGGGCTCGCCGGATCGAACAGGGCAAGATCGCCCAGGCCGCTCTCGCCGTGGAAGTGGTCGGCGGCCACCGGCTTGCGCACCAGTGGGCTCTGCGCGCCGGCGTAGACGGCCACGTCGTCGCGCCCGGCGATCTGGCGCACGATGCGGGCGTTGCGCGCGGTCAGCGCCGCGCCGACGTTGCCGGCCACCGTGGTCACGGCGAGGATTTCCAGGTCGGAGGGGGCGGCGAAGGCGAGGAACAGGGCGACGGCGTCGTCCACGCCGGGGTCGCCGTCGATGATCACCGCCTGGGTCGCCACCGAACGAGCATTGCGGATGCCGGGGGGGAAGGGCAAGCGCCGCTTGCCCGGGTGAGGGCTGGGAACCCAGATCGTGCTTGGGAAGGCCCTGGGATCACGCGGGGGGGGGGCGTGCGCGTAGGGTGGGCCTCGACCTGGGTCCCAGCCCTCGCCGGGACAAGCGGCGGTGTCTCGCCGCCGATGACCAGGAATTACCGGCGCCACGCCGGGAAGTCTTGTTAAGTCGGCGTAATGACGCCGAATTAATCCGGCCTCAGAGCGACTGGCCGTCGTCCAGGGTGAAGACCGAGCCGGTGACGGCGCGTGCGGTGTCGGACAGCAGGTAGAGCACCACCGGATCGAGGTCCGCCTCCGCCATCAGGCGCCGCCGCGGGAAGCCGCTGAGCTGCTTCTTGCCGCCTTCGCTGGCGAACCAGTCGCTGTTGAGCTCGGTCTCGATGTAGCCCGGGCAGACCACGTTGACGTTGATGCCCCGGTTCACCCACTCCCGCGCCAGGGCCTTGCCCAGCATGGCCACGCCGGCCTTCGAGGCGCAGTAGGCGGCGGCGCCGGGCAGCACGATGTTGGCGCCGATCGAGGCCACGATGACGATCCGCCCGCGCTGCTCCTCCCGCGGGAAGGCCGCCATCATCCGCCGCGCGCCCTCGCGGGCGGTGAGGAACGCGCCCTTGGTGTTGATCGACAGGACGCGCTCGAACTCCTCGACGGGGATGTCCA
>Ga0068860_100007753_pt1 | contig 10725 bp, 10 predicted proteins | sample KBSSwiS32_FD_66597 | JGI IMG/M metagenome (GOLD analysis project Ga0068860, IMG submission 66597) | Switchgrass rhizosphere microbial communities from Kellogg Biological Station, Michigan, USA - KBS Switchgrass S3-2 | ecosystem: Host-associated > Plants > Roots > Rhizosphere > Soil ...
ATGGTGCTGGTCGACGAGGCCCATTCCATGGGCTTCATCGGCGAGAATGGCCGCGGCGTCGCCGAAGCGCAGGGCGTGATCGACGATGTCGACTTCATTATCGGCACATTCTCCAAGTCGGTCGGTACGGTCGGCGGCTTCTGCGTCTCCAACCATCCCAAGTTCGAGATTTTGCGGCTGGTTTGCCGTCCCTATGTGTTCACCGCCTCGTTGCCGCCGAGCGTGGTCGCCACTGCGGCGACTTCCATCCGCAAGTTGATGCACGGGTCGAACAAGCGGGCGCATCTGTGGGAAAACAGCAAGAAGCTGCATGGCGGCCTCAAGCAGCTTGGCTTTACGCTCGGCACCGACGAGCCGCAGTCGGCGATCATCGCCGTGATCATGCCGGATCTCGAGCGCGGCGCGGCGATGTGGGAGGCGCTGCTTCACGAAGGGTTATACGTGAACCTCGCCCGCCCGCCGGCGACGCCGGCCGGCATGACCCTGCTGCGCTGCTCGCTCTGCGCCGAGCATAGCGACGCGGAGGTGAGCGAGATCCTGCGGATGTTCGAAAATGCCGGCAAGACCGTCGGCGTGATCTAGAAGTTCCCCTCCCTGAAAGGGAGGGGCTAGGGGTGGGTGCGCGAAGCGCCAATTCTGCTAGGCTTATTGCATGAAGAGTCGCCGGGTTCCCAAACGGCTGACCGATCGCGCCCGCGCGCTGCGCAACGACGCGACACCACAGGAGCGCGTCATCTGGCGGCTTCTGTCGCGCTATCGTCCGAAGTTCACCCGCCAGCTCTCGATCGATCCCTATACCGCGGACCTCGCGTGTCGCGAGGCGAAGTTGATCGTCGAGCTCGACGGCAGCCAGCATATCGACTCAAAGACCGACGAAGCCAGAACACGCTTTCTCGCTGCATATGGCTGGACGGTTATCCGTTTCTGGAACAGCGAGGTGGATGAAAACCCCGACGGCGTCGCCGAAGCCATCCTTCTGAAGGCCGCCGAGTGTCTCGGCGGCACCCACCCCCAGCCCCTCCCTTCCAGGGAGGGGAGGCCAAGGCGTCCCCACTTTCCCTGACACATTCCCCTCCCTCCTAGGGAGGGGTCAGGGGTGGGTGCGCCTGGCGCCTTGCTCCCGTGATCGTCACGTTCTCCCGACTCATCCCCTTAACAACCATGCTTAAACTGCGGCGAGCCGTGCCCTCCCGAGGGGCGAGCCGCCGCCCACCGCCATTCCAACGGCTCTCGCTATGCCGTAAAGTCCCCATGTGGCGGAGGAGGCAAACGGCGTGGCGGCCGAGGAGGGCGGTCCGCCCTCCTGGCGTGCCTTGTGGGTCAGCGCGGGGGCGTTGCTGGCGACGCTTGCCCTCATGGGCCTCATCTTCCTGATCACCCAATCGAACCGCGACCGCGACGAAGCGCTGCGCTGGGAGCGGAGCACGAGCGACCGGCTGCTGCTGACCCGGAATATCGACGCCGGCATCTCGCGCGCCGAGACGGAGCTCAACCGCTTCCTGATCGATCACAAGCAGGGCACCGTCATGTCCTACTATAATGAGTGGCGGAATGCGGGCACGCAGGTCGATGAGCTGCAGCGGGTGATGCGCAGCGATCCCGCCCAGGCGCGCCGCGCCGCCGAAGTCCTGCGGCTGTTCCGGCAGCGGTCCGCCGAACTGGGCCCGGCCGCCTATTTCATCCAGCGCAGCGGCACCGCCCAATATGGCGGCCTGCTGGAGCGTGTCGCCACCAACCAGACCCTGCGCCAGCTCCGCGGCAAGCTGCAGGAAATCGGGGCCGCCGAGCGCGCCAATCTCGATCGCCGCATGGGCACGACGCAGGGGCTGGTGAACCGCGCCGACACCTATACCGACCTGCTCGGCGTGCTCGGCATCATCGTCGGGCTGGGCGCGGCCGGCCTCGCCTTCCTCGCCTGGCGCGCCTTCGTCGAAGGCCTGCAGAGCCGCAAGGAGGCCGAGGAGGCGGGCTGGCACGCGCTCGATCTGGAGCAGGCGGTGCAGGCGCGCACGCGTGAACTTTCCACCGCCAATGAGAGCCTGAAGCGCGAAGCGGCCGAGCGCGCCGCCGCCGAGGCGCAGCTCCGCCAGATCCAGAAGATGGAGGCGGTCGGCCAGCTGACCGGCGGCATCGCCCACGATTTCAACAATATGCTGGCGGTCATCGTCGGCGGGCTCGATCTCGCCCGGCGCAAGCTGCACGGCTCCCGCCGCGAGGTCGAATTCCACCTCGACAATGCGATGGAGGGCGCCACCCGCGCCGCCGCTTTGACCCGCCGGCTGCTCGCCTTCGCCCGCGCCGAACCTTTGCTGCCCGAGGCGGTCGCGCCGGCGCAATTGCTGGAGAACATGCTGGAGCTGGTCGACCGGGCGATTGGTGAGCAGATCACCGTCCACACCGATTTCGCGCCGCGCGTCTGGCATGTCTGGGCCGACCCGACCCAGTTCGAAAATGCGATCCTGAACCTTGCGGTCAATGCCCGCGACGCGATGGACGGCCGCGGCCATCTCAGCATCTGCGTCGACAATGTCACGCTCGCCGAGGCGGAGACCGCCGATCTTCCCGCCGGCGACTATGTCCGCGTCCGCGTGACCGACACCGGCAGCGGCATCGCCCCCGAGCATCTCGACCGCGTGTTCGAGCCCTTCTTCACCACCAAGGATGTCGGCAAGGGCACCGGCCTCGGCCTTTCGCAGATCTTCGCCTTCGCCCGCCAGTCCGGCGGCGATGTCGCTATCGCCTCTGTCGTCGGCAAGGGGACGACCGTGTTCATCTATCTGCCCCGCTCGGCGGCGGCGGCGGAGCAGGCGTCGGGCCAGGTCCCGGCCCGTGTCCGCCATGCCGAGCCGGCCGCGCGCGGCGGCCATGGCGCGGCCGTCTTGGTCGTCGAGGACGATCCCCGGGTCAGCCGCTCGACGGTGGCGGCGCTCGAGGAGCTTGGCTACCGGCCCTTCCCTTGCGCCAGCGGCAAGGAGGCGCTCGCCATCTTGAAGCGCGAGCCCAGCCTGGCGTTGGTCGTCACCGACGTGATGATGCCGGAAATGACGGGCACCGAGCTCGCCGTCGAGGTGAAGCGCCGGCGCCCGGACATGCGCATCCTGTTCGTTACCGGCTATGTCGGCGAGGCGGGCGACGCGGTCGAGCTGGCCGGCCACGCGGTGCTCAGGAAGCCCTTCACCGTCGCCGCTTTGGCCTCCGCGGTGGACGCCGCGCTCGGCGGCGTGAACGGCGGCTTCAGCGGATCGCACCCCGCCGCAACAGACGAGGCAGCAGAGTAAGCGCGCCGAGGATCGGCCAGCGCCGCTGCCAGGGCTTCACCACGATCTCGGTGCCGGCGTGGCGGTTGATCTTCCAGGCGATGTAATCGACTCCCCCGGCGAAGGTGGTCGTCGCCTTGGCGAGCCGGACGAGGCTCATCGCCTTGCCCTTGCGCCGGAAGCGGCGCCAGCGCGTCCGCGCCTTGTCCGGGCTGAGCGGATTGGCCAGCGGCCGCGCCGCTGCGCCGAACCGCCGGTAGCGCTCCGGGTCGATGTCGACGATCGAGAGCGATTTGCCCTGGCGCTCGGCGCGCAGTTCGCTGTCATAGGTAAGGTCGAAGCCGCGGCGCCAGACTGCGAGCGGATCGCCTTGCTCCCCTTCCTCCAGCATCGGCAAGGCGAAGCCGAACAGGGTCGGCGCGGCCCGGCTCACCGCCGCCACCGCTTGCGCCCGCGCCTCATCGTCCTTCGCCCAGACCAGCCGCGACGGCTGCGCGAACCGCGCCCAGACCGAGACTGTCCCCGCCTCTGGCCCGTTCTCACGCTGGAAATCCGCCTCGCTCAGCACCGCATATTTGGCGGCGAGCCCGTCATGCTCGAACGGGAAGACGTTGGGCGGAATGAGATTATTCGCGAAGGCGAACCAGCCGCGCCCATAGGCCTCGCGATAGGAGGAGACGATCAGGTAGAAATCGAGCATCAGCCCGTCGAGATTCTGCTCCCGCAGGCACGACCCGTAGAACAAGACCGCCCGCGCCGCGCCCGGATAGAGCGCCGCGATCGCCCCGGCCATCTCGGTGACGCGCGGGTCGACGGGGAGCGAAAGCTCCTCGGCGACAAGGGTCGAAAGGGAGGGTACAGCGGTCAAAGACGTCGTTCCTGAGAGGCGGCAGGCTCCTTGCCTGTATAATGCGGCGGAAAGAAGCCGTCCTCCCGCGCTGCCTCATGCGTCCGGCATCGCCGCATAGACATCGTCGCTGATCAGCTCGGGCGCGCCGCCACCGGTTTGGCGGCGCACGCGCACATGGCGCAGGCCCTCCTGATCCGTCCGCTCGATCTCGATCGCCACCGGCGGCAGCGGGAGCGCCGCGTGGACGGACGCCGTGAGGACGCGATCCTCCACCACGAAGCCGAAGCGCACCGGCACGGGATGGGGATTGCGCAGCCTGAGGTCCCGGTACGGCCAGACCACCGTCGCATCCAGGCCGAGCGGCGTGAAACGCTCGTCTTCCGCATAGAGGTCGCGCGAATGCGGATGGCGCTCGGCGACGATCAGGCCGGCGCGCAGCCCCGCCTCATAGGCGATGCCGCTGACCTGGCAGAGGCCGCCACCAATGTCGCCGCCGGCCACGCCGCCGCGGATCGAGCGTCCGAGCCGGAAGCCGGCCGCGGCGGACGGCCGCCCGACCAAAGCCCAGAAGGAGAAGGTCTCGCCGGGCGCGACGACGGCGCCGTCGAGCCGCGCGGCGCCCAACCGGATGTTCGCCAGTTTCCCCTCCAGGAAGGCACCGCCTTTGATCTCCTGGACGACCTCGGCCAGCGGGTGCGGGAACTCCGCCGGTTCCGCCGCCCGCTGCGCCGCGAAGGACGTGCCCGCTCCCCCGTCGCGCCAGGCCCGGCGCGCCTGTGCTACCGCCACGCGCAGCCCGCCTGGGGTCGCGGCTCGGACCATTTTTCTCAGCATGGGTCTGACGTCGTCACCGGGCGGAGAATAGAGCCGTCGCCGCCGACCGCAACGGCCTGGAAAGAAGCGGCCCTTCGCGCGTTCCGCCCCCGAAATGTCCGATGCCCCCATCGAGCAGCGCGCCGCGACCGCGCAGGTGAAGGCCGCCAGGGCGCAGGTGAAGCTGGCCGACAGCGCGGAGACGCTGGAGCGGAGCGCTGTGCAGCAGGAGGACAGCGCCGATCGGCGCACCGTGCTCGCCGCGGACCGGACGGTGCTCGCGGCCGAGCGCACTTATGCCGCCTGGATCCGTACCGGCCTCGCCGCTTTGGCGTCCGGCGTCGGCGCGCGGGCGCTGCTCGAGGGCGCCGTCCACCCCGCCCTCGCCGCCGCGACCGGCAGCGTGCTGATCCTGTTCAGCGCCTTCTGCTTCGTCGCCGCGGTCTGGCGGGAGCTCTGGTCCGGCGCGCCGCCGCCAATGCCCGACATCCGGCGCCTGCCGCGCGCCCTGCTGATCGCGGTCAACGGCTTCCTGATCCTGGTCGCGCTGGCGGCTCTGGTCGGCGTGTGGCTGGCGCCGCGCTAGGGAAGCTCAGGCGGCGAGCTTCAGGAACGGCACCGGCGCGGTCGGGCGGAGCACGATCGGGCGCTCGTCCTCGGCCTCGAACATCTCGCCGTCGAGGATCACGTTGGAGGCCGCGCCCGAGATGCGGATCTCGTCGCCGCGCTCCAGATGCACGCCGCGGATGCGGCGCAGACCGAGCTTCCCGCGCAGCGCCGCGAACAAAGCGCCGAAGATGGAGAGCAGGTTGCGCTCGATCACCATCAGCTGCATCGCCCCGGCGCGCTGGCCCTCGACCCGTATATTGCCGTTGAGCAGCAGTTTCTCCAGCGTCGTCACCATCACGAAGGCGAACTTGCCGTGCATCTCGCCGCCGCTCTTCGCCATCGTCACCTTGATCGGTTTCCACTTGGCGGGGAGCAGGCGCGAGCTGCGGCCGGTGATGACCGAGACCATCCCCATCAGGAAGGTGAGGAAATGGGCCAGCCAGTTGGGCAGGCCCAACGGATAGATCTTGTGCCGGCAGTAGAGGATCGTGTCGGCCAGGCCGGCGCCGCCGAGGAACATGCCGAGCACCGGCCGCTCATTCTCGCCGGCGCGGCCACCCGACAAGGCGATCAGCTCGCGCGAGACGATGTGCGGCACCATGTCGCCGCGGACCAGGTCGAGCACCCGCTCGAGCGCCACGATCGGATCGCCGGCGGCGCCGAGATCGTGGGCGATGAGGTTGGTCTTGCCGTTGGGCAGCACCGCGACCGGCGGCGGATCGCCGAGGAAGTGGTTGCCCTGGTGGAGCTCGGTCAGCACCGCCTGCACGGTGCCGTCGCCGCCGTTGATCACGATCACCTTCGGCTTCACCCGCGCGATCGTGCGCATGGCGAGGCCGATCTGGCTGACATCCTCCACCTCGTAATGGAAGATGTCCTTATGCTCGGCGCAGAAGGCACGGACGCGCGGCAGGAGCGACCGGTTGCCGGTCGACCTGGGATTGGAAAGGAGCGCGACCGAGGCCATAATACTCCTATGCGACCGGCCGGATGGACAGGCCGAAGCGATAGTTGAGCACGACGCTCACCGGGGTGACGCCGCGGCCGACGTTGATCGCCACATTGTTGTAGTTCGGGCGCAGGTTGGTCAGCGAGATGCGCGGGTTGCGCGAGAAGCCGGCGCCGTCGCTCCAGTCGCCCCGCGCATTGTTGCCGTTGACGTCGTGGCGGACCGCGACCGCGTAGCGGCCCGGGCCCGGCAGCGCGACGCAGATCCGCATCGGGCCGGCGCCGGTCACCGGCACGTTGATCTTCCTGAGGGTCTGGCCGCGGGCGAGGAACTGGCGCGGGTCGCTGCCATAAATGGCGACGCGGATATTGCCGGTGCGCGCGCGGAAGCCGTCGACGGTGACCAGCACCGCCTGGCCGTTGCCGCGGCAGGCGGCCGCGTCCGGGCCGAGCTGGGCGCTGGCCGGGGCGGCGAAGGCGAACGCCGCGCCGCTGAGGGCGAGGCTGGCGAGGGCGGCCTTGGTCGTGAACCGCAGAGACATGGCACGAAACTCCTGAACTGATCCGGACCAGCACAACGGCCCGGGCATTTGACACGGCCCCCCTTGTCGCTGGCTCATCTGGGGAAAGCTTGCGGCCAAATTGTGTTCGCGCGGAGACAAAAAGGAGGGAAATCCTGCCAAAGCGTGGCGCGGGGCGACGGTTTCGACAAACCTTACAATCCGCGCGACCAATCTGCAGCTCTCAGCCGCCGTCGCAGCGCGGCGTGCCCCATTTCCGCTGCTGCCGGCATCTTCGCTCGAACGCGGCCAGCGCCTTCCCGAGCTCCACCCTCACCTCGTCCCGGCTCGCCACCCGCGGCCGCTGCCCGCGCGGGCGCCGGTCGGGCACGCCCCCGAGCTGCCGCCTGTGCTCGCGCAGCAGCTCTAGGTTCCGCCAGAATTCCTGCTCCCGCTCCTCCGCCGACGGCGCCGGCGCCCGCAATTCCCCCGGCTCCACGTCGAAATCCGCCAGCGCCGCCAGCCGTTCCTCGAGCAGCCGGGCCTCCAGCACCGCCACTCCGCATTCCAGCGCCTCCCGCCAGCCGGCGGCAAAGGCCGGATCGGAGGCGCGATGCGCATAAGCGGTCGCCCGGCACACCCCCGCCGCCCGCGCCGCCGCGCCCACCTCGCAGGTCGCGCCCAGCGTCGAGAGAAACACCTCCTTCCGCGCCCGCGTGAACCGGTTGCGCCGCAGCCGCTTGATCTGCCACCAGCCGCCCGTCCCCATCTCGACCAGCCGCGGCCGCCCGCTCTCCGCCACCGCATCCGCCCAGGCCCGCGCGAACAGGGGACAGCGCTTGCGGTCGTCATAGAGCGTCTGCACCGCAAAGCCGGCGGCGCGCGCCGCGGCCGCGACGGTGGCGCCGGCGAGCAAGGCGGTGATCACCACGGCGCGGTCGGCCGGGCCGAAGCGGCGGTTGTTCCTGGCCATGTCCGGTCTCCTTCGCACGCAAGGAAAGAGCCGCAACGGCAGATGCCGCGCGGCCCGGATGCGCTTCTCGAGAATGGCGGGAGATTAGCAGATCAGCGTCGCGCTGTCAAGAACATATCAGGAACATAAACGTGTCCGGAATACGAAAGAGCCGGCGACGAACGCCGGCTCTCTCTGTTTCGGTCATTTAGTAAACTGGCACCGAACTACCAAACTGGCACCGAATTACCACCGAATTGCAGCCGGTTGTAACGCTAAAATACAGTTTGATATTACTCTCCAACCTGATACCGCTCGACAAGTGTTCCGTCACTGTTTCTGAAACAGTATATATTATGTCCTCCAATAGAATTCGGTGGCGGTGTTAGCTGAACACAGTTTTTATCTGGAAAGCCAACTACAATCGGATAATCCTGATTTTTGACTTGTTCCACAGGCACACGTGAATGGCTCGCCTCTAATCTATAAGCTTGCTCGATTATGCGGGCGTCACTTGGCACAAAATTCGGCCGATCTTCATATCGTTTAATTACATCTCGATAGTGGAAAATCAAGATGATCGCCGCGATCAAAATGAAAAGAAGCACGACAGATCCTATCTTAAATTTATTAGCGCCCATCATAGCAATAAACTCCACCATTTCTATCAACGGTCGAGGCGATCTCGCCGGCCGGGTTCAACGTGAAGTCCAGCGTGAGGTCGCTCCCGGTGCCGTTCAGATTCTGCACCAATTGGGTGAGCCGCGACTCATTGTCGTAGCTGTAGCGGGAAGAGCTGGCCGGAACCCTGACGTGTCCTGAACATGAAAGAGCCGGCGACACGCGCCGGCTCCCTCTGCTTGTCCTAATCGCGGAATCCCCGATTCATCGCTTTCCAAATTGAGCCATATAGTCCGACTCACATATTTCGATAATTTCCCTTAACAAATCCTTGGCAGATTCCGGAACATTATTAGCATCAAAATCATCCTGTAATCCATAAATTGCATTCATCATGTGATCATAGAAAGATTTCATCTGTTCTTTATTCATGTTATCACCTATCTATAGTGACACGTTTCAGCCACTGGTAATCTGACTCCACCAGTCACAATAAATCCAGCCGGAATATCAATTCTGTAGTCTCCGGTTCTTTGATTAAATCTCGCCGTCAGTCCTCTATTTGACATACTTATATAATTTGAAATCGGGTCTATCGAGACAGTCCAGCCGGCGCCAACTGGAAAAGGCACGGGAGACCGGCTGGCCGCTTGCAATATGCGTCTCTCTACGAAGACTTCGCGGGGCGGCGCGATTCCGTTAAGCATTGCCAACAGATTAATATCGATGATCGCTTGCTCCCCTCCCCCCGCGCGGCCTGAGTTGATCCTCCCGTTAGGGAAACGCGGATTTCTAGCACCAATTGTTGGGGACGAGCAAAAAGTCGGCCCATAGTATGGGGAGCTTCCCCTACGCGGCGGCGGCGCAACCGGGACTCTCAAACTAACTTCAGACACGGGCGGACGCGTGCCCGTTACCGTTACGTCGGAGCCTGAACCCGTGACCCCTCCTTCAGTTCTCGGGCTTCCGGTTGGGTCGCCGTCGCAATAATAATTGGTCACATCCCATTTGTTCAGGATCTTTCCGGGATAATAGCCGTCACCCGAATCGGCGACATAGAGAACGCGCGCCCAGGTGGTCGTTATCGATTGACATTGCAGCCCCAACGGGTCGGTGAAATTCACCGGATTGTTCCCGACGTAGGCATAGACGTTCATGCCACCGTCCATCCCGATCGGGTCGGTCTGCATGAACCTGCCTATGGCCGGATTATAGATGCGGGCGCGGTAATAGGCCATGCCGATCTCCGGCACCCAGGCCTGGCCGGTATAGCCGAACCGCCCCGTCAGCGTGCCTTGGACATTGCCATATTCGTCATAGCGGTTGACCGCCGTATACACGTCGCCGCTGGCGTCGCTGACCGCCACCACGCTGCCGCGCTCGTCGGCGTGGAACCAGCGGCGGGTAGAAGTGCCTGAGCCTTCATACTGGACGAGCGGCTCGTCCGTCCCCGGCCCGAACACGTAGCGGCGCTGCAGCGCGTTGCTGCTATTATATTCACCGATCAGGTTGCCACCATCATAGCCGAACCGCGTCGTCGAGCCGCCGGCGGTCTGGTCGAGCCGGTTCGCCGGATCGTAGGTCAGGGTCGTGCTCGACGGCGCCGAGGTCAGCAGATTCTCCGAGCTGTAGCCGTAGCTGTTCGAGCCGATCGCAGACACGTTGCCACGGGCATCATGGCTGTTGCTCACCCCGCCGATCGCGGTGAGCTGGTTGAGCCCGTTGGCCGTGCCCGTCACATTGGCATTGGCGTGGCCGGTATAGGCGTAGCTGTCGTTCGAACGCGTGGTCGAGGCGATCTCGCCGGCCGGGTTCAGCGTGTAATCGAACGTCACATCGCTGACCGTGCCGTTGAGATTCTGCACCAATTGGGTCAGCCGCGAGACATTGTCATAGCTGTAGCTGGTGCTCGTGCTGTTGCCCCGGCTGATGCCGGTGCGCAGGCCGCGGTCATTGTAGCTGTAGGTGGCGAGCGTCACGGGCGTGCCCGACGGATTCTCGACGATGCTGGTGACTGCACCGGCAACGTCATAATTGTAGCCCACGACCAGACCGCTGTCCGGATAGGTCATGCTCGTGCGCTGCCCGGCGAGGTCATAGCCGTAGCTGACCGTGTTATGCGGTCCACCCTGGCTGGTGTTTCGCCCGAGCGCGTCGAAGCCGAAGGTCAGCGTC
>Ga0068860_100007759_pt1 | contig 10721 bp, 9 predicted proteins | sample KBSSwiS32_FD_66597 | JGI IMG/M metagenome (GOLD analysis project Ga0068860, IMG submission 66597) | Switchgrass rhizosphere microbial communities from Kellogg Biological Station, Michigan, USA - KBS Switchgrass S3-2 | ecosystem: Host-associated > Plants > Roots > Rhizosphere > Soil ...
TCGCAGCCGGTTGTCGCTCGATGGTAAAATCGTAGCCGAGACCGAAGGGCTTGAACTCAGCGTCCCTGATCCCCGGCTCTGGTGGACCAACGGCATGGGGGAGCAGACGCTCTATGACCTGGAGGTGGAGTTGTTTTTGGGCGGCGTAGTAATTGACCGCGCAAAACGCCGCATCGGCCTGCGCACGATCGAGTTGGACCAGCATGCGGACAAATGGGGCGAGACATTCCAGTTCGTGATCAACGGCGTGCCTATCTTCGCAAAGGGCGCAAACTGGGTTCCCGCGCACACCTTTGCGACCGAGGTCAATCACGCATTTTACGACGATTTGCTGACATCATCTGCCGACGCACACATGAACATGATGCGCGTCTGGGGCGGTGGCATTTATGAGATGGAGGATTTCTACGACCTCTGCGACGAGAAGGGAATCCTCGTCTGGCAGGATTTCATGTTCGCGTGCGCGCAATATCCAGGCACGAAACATTTTCTTTCGCTCATTGAGCAGGAGGCGGAATACCAGATCAAAAGACTCTCGCACCACGCATGCCTCGCGCTCTGGTGTGGAAACAACGAGATCGAGCAGGACAAAGGCGGCCTCCTCAAGACGAAGGCGCGCAAGAAAGCCTACGAGGATGTTTTTTACAAATTGCTTCCTCAGGCAGTGGAAAAATACGATGGAGTCACCCCCTACTGGCCGAGTTCGCCGCATAATCCGGAGGGCTGGGAAAAAGGCCACAATAACGAGCGCGCCGGGGACTCCCATTTCTGGGATGTCTGGCACGCGCGGCATCCTGTGAAGCGTTACGAGGAGAAGGGCTTCCGTTTTTGTTCCGAATTCGGCATGCAAAGCTACAGTTCGCCCGAGGTGGCTGCCACTTTCTGCCCTCCGGAGCAGTTCAACGTGTTCAGCCCGGCGATGGAGAACCACCAGAAAAATGCCGCTGGCAACCAGATCATCCTGGACTATGTTTCCCGCCGCTACCGGTTCCCGAAGGATTACGCCACGCTCGCCTACCTTTCACAGCTCAACCAGGCGTATTGCATGAAAGTTGGGATAGAGCATTTCCGCCGTTCCATGCCGCGCACGATGGGTGCTCTCTACTGGCAGATCAATGATTGCTGGCCGGTGTTCTCGTGGAGCTCGATCGAATTTGGCGGTGACTGGAAAGCGTTGCACTACGAGGCGAAACGCTTCTTCGCGCCTGCGCTCATCTCTGCGCACATCCCGGGCGACGAGCGTGCAGGGAAGGGAAATTATCTCACCTCCACGATTCACGACGTAAACATCTATACGGTGTATGACGCCCCGCAGGCCGCACGCGGTGAAATGAAGTGGGCACTGTATCACCTCGATGGACGTATTTTGAAACGCGGATCAAAGAATGTGACACTGAATTATGGAGAGTCGGTTCTTCAACAAAAGCTGGATTTTGCACCCGAGATCGCAAAATTCAAGGCAGGCAACCTGGTGTTGCGCACCTGGCTGGAGGTCAGTCGCAAGATTGTCTCACAGAACACTGCGCTTCTCACCGCCCCGCGCAATATGGATCTGCCACGCGCGCCGATAGAGATCAATGTAGTTGGTCCCGGTCCGGACAAATTCGAAATCGAGTTTATCTCACCTGTGTTCCAGTATCAGGTGCAATTTACGGTTCCGGGGAGCAAACACCGGGCAAGCGACAACTACTTCGACCTTTATCCGGATATTCCGCATCGCGTTGAAATCACTTTCGCAAAACCGGTTTCTGCAAAGGAGCTGGTGAAACGGATACAGACGATGTCCCTGGCGGATAGCTACTGAATTCCACTACTCGCGCGAGTGTTTGATTTTCTTTGAGATCATCCACATTTTATCGAGGAAAAAGCGGAAAATATAGAAGAGAATCCACGCGACCACGTATCCCGCCAGGCCCACGGTTACGGCATAGAGCGGGAAAAAGCCGTGCCAGAGCCACCATTTCGAGGAGGGCGACATGGCGATATGATAGTGCCCCCACAACATGAAGAGGGCAGTCCCGATCAGGGAACAAAGGATCGGCCATAGGAAAAGCGGTCGCACCGGCGCTTTTACGTGGTAAACCGTGCGCAGAAACAGGTAGAAACCCAATACGGCCAGTGCATAAGGCAGCACTATCAATACATTGTTGATCAGGCCGGAGAGGAAATTCATCGGCCCCATGCTAGCCAAAGCAGGGAAAACATCAAACCGAAACGGTTGTTGCCGGCTGCATCACCGGTCTGGCTCGAGTCGAGAGCCGCACACGCTGTATACTGCTCCGGTTAAACGGAATATTTCTCGGTAATCCATCCGGGGATCGCTTCCGCGCGCCCTGTAGTGACGCTGATCATCTTGTAATCAAAATATCCGGAGCAACAGAGCTTGCCGTTTTGTTTCCTGAGGATTTCAAACTGCACCTTCACCCCCTGCTTGAAAATTTCCGCGATCCATGTCCGCACGATCATCGTGTCGCCCAGGGAAAGTGCCCGCTTGTATTCCACGTGCGCGATTTCCACGACCCAGCTGTAGCCGGCTTTCAGGAACTCCTCCATCGACATCCGGTAGCATCGTTCCATCTGGTCGTAGCGGGCGGCGAGCACATAGTCGAAATACCGGCTGTTGTGGACATGCCGGTTCATGTCGATGTCATCGGGGCGCACAGCCAGCTCGGTTTCAAAGCGGCTGTAAACATGGATGGGCGGGTGGGGGTTCATTGTTTGGTTGTCACTGGTATTCATGCTCGCAGAGCCGAATCACGACTTCAACGGCTGAATTGCCGTTGCAAGATTCATCCGTCGAAATGAACGAATGCCGCGCTGATAAAACAAAATCACATAAGCAGCCGCGGAGGAGTATTGGCTTGCTGTGAATGATAAAGCTGCGAGGCGAAGCGCCCCGGGGTGACCGGAGCGCTATTCGCCCTCGAGCTTCACGATGAAATCATCCGATGCGGCATCGCCGCGATCGTTGACTTCATTGTTCAATTTTCCTGCGGGATCGCTTAGGCTAGGTGGCCCGAGACGAGCTTGGTCATCTCAAACATGCTGACCTGCTTCTTGCCGTTGAACACGGCCTTGAGAGCGTCGTCCGCATTGATGAGCGTCCTTTTCTTGGCGTCCTGCAATTTGTTTTTCTTGATGTAGTCCCAGAGCTTTTTGGTGAGCTCTGTGCGTGGCAGCGGCTTGGAACCCACCACTGCGGCCAGCTTTGCATCAGGCTGAACGGGCTTAAGGAATGCTGCGTTCGGCTTTCTCTTGGCGGCTTTTTTGACGGGTTTCTTGGCGGCTGGTTTTTTGGAGGGTTTCTTCATGCGAGAGGTTGTAGAAGAAATCGCGACAAACGGCAACTTAATTTCTAGAGGTAAATTGCGGTTGTCACACGCCCGCATGTTGAATCGCCTGCCGTCCCATTCCGGGGGGCGGTGGATTCAAACGAATCGATCAATGCTGGCCTGTGTGTGGAGAGGTGTTATAACAACCGCAGCATGGCATCGGATTCCAAAACTGTTTTTACAAAATTTATTTTTCCAATCATTGGTATCGCCATCCTCCTCGGTGTTTCATGGCGGAACCAAAGCAATGCTCCCGGCCCCGATCGCAAGCCGGTTTCCAGTGCGGCAAATGCATCGTTACCCGTTACCGGCGGAGCATACGATTTGAGTCGCGATGAAGATTCCGGCGGTCACACGCTGGCGCGTCACGTGGCGCGGACGGATGATCAATTGCGCGAGCGCCTGGATCGCGAGCGTAATATCAGCGCCGCATCCACGTGGACGGACCGGCCGACGGCGGAGCGGGCTGTGGGCATCGCGCTCAACGAGAATCGCGACAGGATTTCGCAGTGGCTGGGCCGCACGGATTCGCGCGCAAATCTCGTGATCCACTACCACGGGCGCGAGCCGATAGGCCGCAGCATCAGGCGTGGCAGCAATTCCGTCCAGACGTGTTACGATGCCATCCTCGTTTTACGCAGCAATGATAACGGAGGGTTTTACGTGCTGACCACATATCCGGAGGCGCAATAATATGGGCAACGACGATCTGCCAGACATGGAGAATTTCCAGGTGCTTTCAGCTTTTCTGCGAAGCTATCTGCACCAGGATTTTCATCTGGACTACAAGACACCAGAGGAAGCCCTGAGGGGATTTTGCAAGGAGAGCAGTGCCGGGGAGCGCGATCTGGTTGCGATGGAGCTGACGATTTTCGTGGATGCAACGCGTTCCATGCCATTCGAAACAGTGCGGAAAATATTCTGCCACAAGCTCGGATCCGGCTGGTACCCGGAAAGTCGCGAACAGATCGCGAAAATGATCGGGATTCTGGACGAACCGGTTTGAGGCGCCGCCCGTTTGAGGGGGGCGCCTGCTTGTCAGCGCAATTTTATTTCCATTCCAAGGCGCATTTTTTTGGCAGGCTTTGCCGGGACGAGGACAATGCGCTGGATGTATGCTTCATGGCCGTCGTGGTCCTGGTAAGCGTGGGTATCCACGCGATCGAAACGCGCGTCCTGCAGCGCCTTCACGATCACCTCGATGTTACCCGCCTTGATCACTGCATGGTCGCCACGAATGGAAACGGGGTGGATCGTGATCAAAGCACCCTCCAGCATTCCATTGCCGGTGAATTCAAACTCGTCCTCGACCACCAGGCGGCCCGCGTTTTTGTCGAATTGGAAAGAGCGCACAAATTTTGCGCACCCCGCCTCCGCCGGATAACACGCCGTTACATCCACCACGAATCGTGCGTCATTTGCATCAAGGGAATGCTCCATCACCTCCGAGGCAAAATTCCTGCCCGCCTTCTGCTCGCAGCCGTTGATGACCGGCAGCGAGTGGCCGAGACTCCGCGCTGCAAGGGATTCATAGCGTTTCGGGCTGAAAAAATCCTTAGTATATTCCGGCGCGCCGATTTCCGTGACGACTCGCATGCCGTCGATGTTGAGAATGAAATTCCCGCAGTCGTTGTGATTATGATGCTCTTCATTGTGTCCCGCTTTTGCGGCGAACTCCCAAATGTGACCGTCCTGGTCCACGCCGCGCGCAACGAGCACGGCGAGATCGGGGAGAAAACAATCCTGCGGCGCGTATTTTTTGGAAGCATCCAATTTTTCCGGGCAATGCAAAATCATGCGGACGAAATTAAACAGGTCGCTTCGCTCGGCTTCGATATCGAAGCCCTTGCCGGTGGCGAGTCCCTGGTAGGTTTCACGCGCCATGAGCAGGTAATCGGGCTCGTTCAACCGTGTGCCAAGGTATGAAAGAATTGCCGGTCTCGGGCCGCCTGTCGCTGAGTTATCCGAAAAGTTGACGAGGTTTCCGCCCGAGAGGGCCATACTCGGGCCGTAACGCGAGATCGCCTGGATGTGCCCGTCCCCCTCGAATAACGAAAGCTCGCCATCAGTGCGCTTTTCAAGCTGCTCATTCAGGACAGTGAACCAGCCGAAGCCGTAGCTCCAGTATCCCGGTCCTTCGGAACAGCCGCCATCGGGGCCAAAACCGCTGAGGAAATTCCGCAGATATTTCACGCCGTCGGCCAGCATTTCCGCGAGGAGATGGGGATCGCCGACCTGTGACAACGCGGCGCCGATCACGCCCTGGTGGCAGACGGCGTTCCAGTTGTGAGTCGCTTCCTTCCAGTGAAACGGGCGCTTGAGATATCCCTCGAAAATTACGTGCTGCAGCCGTTCGCGGATATGGCTCTGTAAACCGGCGGGAATGATTTCACCGAACAGATCAAGCATTTCGGCCATCAGGTTTGCAGTCTCTGCCGCGAAGAGATCGATCTGGAGCGGGTCCTTGCCGCTGGCATCGTCGTTGTGCCAGTTTACGTGCGCCGGAAGGGCCCATGAGACTTCCTCGAATATCGATTCAAGCTTGGCGACGGTCGAATCAATCAACCGTTGCTGCATGGGATCGTCCTCACTGCAAAGGAGTAAGCTGACTGCCACACACGCGAGGCGCCGCCGTCTTTCGAAATACGGTCTTTCAAACGTGAGCCGGATACCCGTTTTGCGAAAGCTCGCGTAAAGTTCATCGGTCAATTCGGGAAGTGGTTCGTCGATTTCCTTCTCAGCTTTTGCGCGCACTGGCTTGATGATGCTCGCGACAACGGGATTTTTGGCGGCCTTGAGCCACTCTTTTGACCCAACGGGAGGGAGAAGCGGTTTGCGCGGGTGGCGGGCGAGGACTTCCTCGATTTTTGCGGCGGTCCATTCGCCTTGGAACAGGTTATGTGACATAAGATTTGATAAGTTCTAAATCCCGCCCAGCACCGCGGAATTGGAGCCGCTGCTCATGATGCGGGAATTCGTTTTGTAAAATGGATGTTCGTAACGCGAGAGGGCGGCGGGGCTGTCCTGCGCGTCCAAGTCGGCCCAGATTTCAACTGCACCATCAGGCTTGAATACGAGAAGCTGCTCTCCCGGCCTGTCACAAAACTTTTGCGCCAGGGAAACCGCCCCACCCACGCTGCCGAGTTGCGCGCCATGGCGGTCAAACACCGCCCCATCGCCTCCCGGGCCTCCGCGGACAAGTTCGTGGTATCCGTCGCCATCCAGATCCACCGGCAAAGTCAGATACACTGAGACGGGCGGCGTTAGCGCCTTGCCCGTGACGACGTCCCAGTAAAATTCGTCCCGCGCGAAATGGGTGCGTCCTGCGGGAGTCAGGGTCTTGTGACCGATGCGGATCGACATCGCCCGTTTCGCAAAATTATCCCCGAGCCTCGCAACCCATCCCATGTCCATGTGGCCTTGCTCCACATCGCCCCAGACATGTTTTCCATTTGCATCGAATGTGACCACCCGTGGCGAAACCTCAGCCGCTTTTTCACGGCACGTGTACACCAGCCACCGGCCGGATGCTTCGTCCCATACGGGTTGATTCACATCGGAGTGGCCATTGTACGTTTTCTCGTCCGCGCACCAGAGCATGGTGCCACTCTTCAATTCGATCAGCCGCTCGCCCCAGAGCAATTCGTCAACGCCATCACCATCCATGTCCACGACCGGGCACATGTGCGAACCGCGCGCGCCCGGCGCATCTTTGGCGATCTGATGGCGCCAGCGCTCCTTCATCACGGAATCGTGCGAGCACAAAAGCATCGCCTCGTAGGTGCCGCTCGCGGTGATGAGTGTTGGCTCTCCATTCACATGTCCGCCAATCAGGAAATAACGATATGCGTGCGAGATCACTTCCTGCTCTGCGTGCATGGGCCATTTCCATTGCCCCGTGGTTTCTCCGGTCTGCGCATCGAGCCGCTCGAATACACGCCCGCTGAGCGAGAGCGGGTGATCCTTGTCAGTGTTATTCACGAAATAAATCTCATCCCGGCCATCGCCATCGAGGTCGAACGGCAGGATCGGTACAAACCACATTCCCGGAAACACATGGCGCCCGAGGTCGCGCTTCCAAAGGCATTTTCCCTCGACAGTCCACACCGCGATTTTCAACGTGTCGGTCGGGAGGAAAAACATCTCATGGTACGGATCGACATCAAAATCAGCAGCATAGGCGATGAGAAATGCAGCGGGCATCCCGGGACCGAGTTTGACGGGAACTGCGCGCAACTGGCCGAGAGGCTGGCCGACGTTCAATTGCAAAACAGGAGCGAGATGCATCAGTGTTTTACGTTATTTTATCCTTTGAAGGAGAGTGGAAGATTTTCACAGATCAGCAAGCAGGCTGGATATGGAAGCGCGTGCTCCGCAGATCACGGTGTCAGACGCCCCGTAATAAATCGTGACCTCGTCGCCTTGTGTAACATGGCCGTTGGTAAAAACAACGTGGCCGAAGAAGCCCTTTTGCTCATATTCCGCATCGGGCTCCATAAGGGGTTTGTTGCTTCTGGCCAGAACGCGCGCCGGGTCTTTTAGATCCATCAACAGGCCGCCCAGGCAATAGCGGCTTTGCATATCGGCGCCATGGTAAATCGAAAGCCAGCCGCGATCCGTGCGGATCGGTGCCGCTCCCGCTCCCACCCGTTGGCTGTCCCACATTCCCGCACGCGTTGTGGCGATGCAGGTGTAGTTTCCCCAGTGTCTCAAATCAGGGGAACTTGCCAGCCAGATGAAATGTCCGCCGAGATCGATTCCGCTCGGGCGATGCATGGCCCGGTAGCTGCCGCCGATTTTTTCAGGAAATAATGAGCAGTCCTTGTTATGTGGGGGAAAAATCAGGCCATGCCGCTCGAAGGTTTTCCAGTCTTTCGTGGAAATCAACCCTACGCCACATCCGAAATCGGAAGCCGCTGAATAGGTCAGCAGGTAACGGTCTTCCACAAACTCCACCCGGCAATCCTCGATGCCAAACGACTCGTAATTCCCTTCGCCAAGCAGAGTCGGTTTTTCATCGATTTTGAAATGAACACCATCATCACTCCACGCAAGCCGCAGGTGCGAGAGGGTGGTGAGATAGTCGCGGCCCTGGTATCGGAATCCACGGGGATCGTCCCCCACGAGCTCGGGATCGTCCTTCTTGATCCTGAGAATACGGATACCCGTTTCGCTGGCCGGATCCAGCAGCGGCGTGCTGGTCCAGCCTTCCTCCTGCACGGGGCGCTCGGCGACGCGGACCAGCAAGCCGGTCTTTCCCTTATATTGGAAAGCGCCCGGATTGAGCGCAAGCGCGACCTCCATATCAGGGCGTGAAGGAATGATATCGGATGGTTTAAGAATTGGGTTTTCAGCGAATCGGGTGAACATGCCTGTGACGGAAGAGGATTGATGATCAGTGACCGGCTTGGGCATCCTCAGCCTTTGGCACGGGATCGAGGATCTGGCCTGCGGCCAGTAATTGAGCGCGAAGTTCAGCATACGGAACATCCTGTGCTGAAGTTCCGGCGCGGAGCGCAAGCAACGCCGCATGCACGCATGATTCCGCGAGGATCATGAACACGGGCTCCATGCGGATGGAGCCGAAAGCGATATGGGTTGCCGACAGACAGAACGGAATGAAGAGATTCTCGCACTCGCCCTGTTTCGGAATCACCGCGCGATAGGAGACTGGATAAGGCGGCCCGCACGGCACCTGCACGTCCCCTTCGTTCCATACACGTCCGTCGCGGGCGAAGCGACGGCAATTGTGCGAGTCCATCGTATAGGCTGCCAGCGCGATTGAATCCTCCACCAGTTCCGCGCCGGTGCAGTGGTGCTCGGTCATTACGACATCACCCACGAGCCGACGTGCCTCGCGTACGTACAGCGCGTGGGAGAATCCGCCGCAGTCCGTGAATTCATCCGCGGCCCAGCCCCATTGCTGGAATGGTTCCTGATAAGCCTTCGGGACATCGGCATCCTGCTTCCAGAACCAGAGCAGGCCCTTGATGTGCGCCACGTGCGCCTGGAATATCGCCTCGCGTTCGGCATACGTCGCCTCCGGAAACCGGTGATTGTAGCCGATGTAATCCGAGGAAAATCCCCCGTGGTTGTTCATGTCCACCTTGTCGTTTACCAGTGGATCGAACTTCCAGAACTCCGGTACGTAACCAGCCCGCAAATTGCGCGCGCATAATTCATAGCGCGAGCGGTCATAGCCGTCCGGTTTGGTAAATGGCAGTTGGTTGGATGAATTTTTGCAAAGGCAGAGCCGGAAATTGTAGGCTTGGATCCGGTGATCGCCCTCGCCCTGAATAGGCTCGCCTGGCTCGATGTCGGGAAGCAATCCGCTCGCGGGATCGCCTTCCACCTTGTAGGGATCGACGGGCCGGTCAAACTGATGCTTGTCGTGGACCTGGGCGCCGTTCAGGGTCTCTCCGTATTGCGCGTTCGATTCGCGGCCTGCCGCGTAGCTCACCTTCGCCGCCGCCATGAGGTCGCCCTCGTAGGAGCAGTCGATAAACATGCGCGCGGAAACCTCGAGACCATTCTCCGTCCAGAGGCGCGTGATTTTATTGTCGTGCATTTCCACGCGTGCCAGGAATGTCTCGTAGAACACCTCGATCTTCTCCTCGCGAATCCATTCCTGGAAAACCTCCTCCGCCACGTGGGGCTCAAAGCGCCAGTGCTCGGGCACGCCGTAGTGTTTGCCCGTACGCTTGTAAAATTCGCGCGAAATTCCGCCGATCGCCTGCTTGTTGCCGATATCGGTAAGGCTCAGCCCGCCAGCTGTCATTCCTCCCACGTGGCGGCTGTTTTCCAGCACGACGACGCTCAAGCCGAGGCGTTTTGCGGTGGCCGCAGCCGCGATCGCGCCGGAAGTGCCCCCGTAGATGCAGAGATCGACTGAAAGGACACGGTTGTGGAGTTTGCCTGGCGGTGTGTAGTAGCGGAGTGGATTCATGGGAAAGGGGTGTTATGAGGTTTGTGTCACGGATTTGTGACAGGCTGACAGGAAGGTTTCGATGGGCGGCCATGTCACCGCAAGGCTGGCGTCCGGGGTCGGGTGTGAGCCATCGGGAACATACGATTGGAAAAGCTGCGCATCGTCCTCCTTGAGCTTCTTCCAGTGGAGGGAGTGATCGAGCAGGGGAATCCCGTGCGCAGCGGCGTAGCGGCGGTAGTTGTCGTTGAATTCCTGCAAGTGCGGTCGCACCGACGCGCTGCGATTTCCATTCGGCGCATCCCATCCCACATTCATGGTTTGCAGGACGATGGACGTCCCCGGATTCCGGGAACGGATGGCGTTCACCATGCGATTGAGATTTTCCGCTCCCCGCTCCAACGGCATTTCGAATTTTTTGTGCGCGTCGTTGTAGGAAAATTCGATGAACACGAGATCGGGAT
>Ga0068860_100007761_pt1 | contig 10720 bp, 9 predicted proteins | sample KBSSwiS32_FD_66597 | JGI IMG/M metagenome (GOLD analysis project Ga0068860, IMG submission 66597) | Switchgrass rhizosphere microbial communities from Kellogg Biological Station, Michigan, USA - KBS Switchgrass S3-2 | ecosystem: Host-associated > Plants > Roots > Rhizosphere > Soil ...
CGTGCGGGGCGGCCATGTACGCCTCCAGCTGCTCCGGGGTGACCTGGATGGGGTGCCCCTGCTGGCCCTTCTTCGGGTACGGGTCCATCACGGTGAAGGTGTTGGTCTTGGCGTCGTAGCCGGTGACGGCCACCCAGTGCGACCCGTGGTAGTCGCTGTAGCTCGGCCAGGCGCCCGCCGCGGCGGGCTGCCCGCCGACGATGAAGGCTTCGTCCCCGTTGCGGGGGTCCAGGAACTTCTGCTTCATGGCCTCCACCCCGTCCGCCGCCTTGCTGGTGGGGACGGAGACCGCGGTGGCGTGGGCGCCGGCCTTGTTGAGGGCCTTGGCGACCTCCTCCTTGGTGGAGCCGGTGGAGGCGTCGGTGCCGGGGAGGCCCAGTTGGCGCAGCGCGTCCACCTGCTCGAAGGTGTTGGCGCCCGCGGGGGCCTGGACGCCCAGGTACTTCAACACCGACAGCCCAGCCGCGAAGCCGCAGTTGTTGTTCGTGCTGCCCGGGAAGTGGTCGCGCTGACTGACGTAGCTGGCGTTGGCGTCGCCGGCCACGCCACCGTTGGCCATCATCCGCGACTTGGTGATGGAGAGCGCGGCGTCGTCCCGGTCCTCCGGAGGGAGGTTCCGGTACTGGTTGCGGACGCGGTCGTACATCTGGTCGAAGCGCTTCACCGCGTCGTCGCCGCGGGCCTGCCCCTCGGCGCGGATCTCCGCCTGGTCCTCGGGCGGCAGGTGCCGGTAGAGCTGGAAGTTGTCGTGCATGTACTGCCGGTAGGTCTGCTGGAACACCTCCACCCGCGCCTGGTTGACGGCGGGCGGGAGGCTCGGCTTCGGCGCGGGCGGGCGCGGGCCGGAGGACTGCGACACCGGCGAGCCCATGGTCGAGCTGCCGTGCCACGCGGCCGTGGTGGCTGGCGCCGGGGGCTTCGGGGTGGTGGCCGGCTTCGGGGACGTCGCGGGAGCGGGTGCGGGCTTGTAGGCGCCGGAACCGCCGTCGATCATGGGGCGAACGCTGTTCATGCCGCGAGGACACGCGCCCGCTCATTTCGGATGCATTTCCCTGCCGGGCCTACCCCGCCGCCGAAAGTAGGTCCTTGAGCTTGGCCAGGTTGGGCGGCTTGGCGAGGTGCTCGTGGAAGCCGGCCTCGCTCGCCTTCCTCACGTCGTCCGGCAGCGCGTAGCCGCTGAGGGCGACCAGGTAGACGGTGCGCAGCTCCGGGTCGCCGCGGAAGGTCCGCGCCACCTCGTGGCCCTCCATGTCCGGCAGGCCGATGTCGCAGACCAGCACGTCCGGGCGCCAGGCGCGGGCCTTCTCGATGCCCTCGCCCCCGCGGAACGCCACCACCACCTCGTGGCCGCCCAGCGCCAGCGCCTCGGCCAGGCTCTCCGCGGCGTCGACGTTGTCCTCCACCACCAGCACGCGGCGGCGGGCGCGCTGCGCCGGAGGGGGAGGCCGCGCCACCCCGGTGGAGGGAGGGCTGCGCGCCGGCAGCTCCACGGTGAACTCCGACCCCTTCCCTGGACCTTCGCTCCGGGCGCTCACGGAGCCGCCGTGCATCTCCACCAGCCGCTTCACCAGCGCCAGGCCCAGGCCGAGCCCGCCGTTGGTGCGCGCCAGCGTCATGTTCGCCTGCATGAACGGCTCGAAGAGGCGGCCCAGCGTGTGCTCGTCCATCCCGGCGCCGGTGTCCTTCACCCGCAGCCGCGCCCTCCGGCCCTCCACCTCCAGCGAGACCGACACCCGCCCGCCCAGCGGCGTGAACTTGGCCGCGTTGACCAGCAGGTTGCCGGTCACCTGCGCCAGGCGCGCCGGGTCCCCGTCCACGCAGGCGTCGGGCGCGGCCTGCACCGCGAGCTGGATGCCGCGGCTGGAGAACTCCGCGCCGTGGTCCTCGGCGGCCTGCTTGACGATGGCCCCCAGGTCCACCGCGGTGGTCTGCAGGTTCATCTTCCCGCGGGAGATCCGCGTCAGGTCCAGCACGTCCTCCACCAGCCGGGCCAGCTGCTCCACCTGCCGGTCGATGACGGACTGCGCCCGCTTCGCGCGGCCGGAGTCGGGCTCGATCCGCCCCAGGATGTAGAGGCTGTTGCGGATGGCGGCCAGCGGGTTGCGCAGCTCGTGCGAGAGCACGGCGAGGAACTCGTTCTTGTTCCGGTCCGCCTCGCGCAGCACCTCCTCGCTGGCGGAGAGGCGCTCCACCGTCCGGCGCAGCTCCAGGCCCTGCGACTGCAGCTCCTCGCCCTGGGCCTGCAGCTCCTCGTTCTGGCTCTGCAGCTCCTCGTTCTGGGCCTGGATCTCCTCCGCCTGGGACTGGACCTCCTCCTGCTGCGCCTGGAGCCGCTCGTTCTGCTCCTGGAGCTGCTCCGCCATCTGCTGGATGCGCGCGTGCCCGAAGGCGTTCTGGAGGCTGGAGGCGAGCTGCGAGGCGGCGTGCTCGAGGAACTGGATCGCCTCCTCCGCCATGGGCCGGACGCCGGCGGCGACCAGCACCCCGGCCACCCGCCCGTCCTGCAACAGCAGCGGCGCGGCGGCCACCGCGCGCGGCGGCAGCCGGTCCACGCCGAGGTGGATGGTGAAGGCCGAGTCCGCGGGCAGGTCCTGCGCCGTCACCGTGCGCCGGGTCTGGGCGGCGCGGCCGGGGATGCCCTCCCCTTCGCGCAGCACCTCCTCGCCGCTCGACAGGCCCAGCGCCGCGCGGCGGCGCAGCCCCCCGCCCTCCTCCGACAGGTAGATGGCGCCCAGCTCGACGCCCAGGTGGCCCCAAAGCGCCTCCAGCGCGGCGTCGCAGAGGCGCCCCACGTCGAGGTGGGACGCCAGGGCGATCGCGAGCCGGCCGCCGGCGCGCAGCTGCGCCTCGCGCTCCCGCAGCTTCAGCGCCATCCGCCCGAAGGAGTGGGCCAGCTCTCCCAGCTCGTCGTTGGCCGGCTCCTCGCCCGGCGCGGTGGGGGCGCCCGCCAGCGCCACGGCCTGCTCGAAGTCGCCCGCGGCCAGGCGCCGGGAGGCGGCCACCAGCGCCAGCGCCGGTTGCCGCACCGAGCGCGCGGTGAGCCAGAAGGTCGCGGCCAGCAGGGCGGCCACCAGCGCCGCCAGCCCCAGGCCGGCGCGGTCCATGTCCCGCGCGGAGCCGGCGATCCCCGCCAGCGCCTCGTCCATCTTCCGCTGCTGCAGCTTCCCGTAGGCGCGCACCACCGCCAGCAGGTCCTCGCGGGCGCCGCCCATGGCGGACTCCAGCGCCCGGGTCGCCGCCGGCCCCTGGCCCCCTTGCACCATCTGCCGCGACGCGCGCTGGAACCGGTCCACCAGCACCGGGACGCGCTCGAACAGCTCCCCGCCGTCCTCGTCCCTGGGGAGCGCGGCCAGCGCCTCCATCTCGTCGCGGACCCGCTGGAGCGCGGCCTCGTGCGCCTGCGCGTGCTCCGCGTCCGGGGCGAGCGCGTGGCCGCGCGCCGCCAGCGCCGCGGAGAGCACGGCGGTCTCCAGCCGCTCCGCCGCCAGCGCGCGCGGGCGGACCAGCTCGGCCTGCCGCCGCTGCAGCGCCTCGATGCGCTCGGTCCCGCGGTGCGACGTCACGGCCAGCAGCGCCAGCAGCGCGCCCGCCACCGCGAAGCCCAGCCCCAGCCGCTGGCCGATGGAGAGGTCGATCCGACGATTCATGCGTGCGTTCCCTCCGCGTCCCCTGCGCGGGATCGGAACAGCCGGGCCCTCCGGTCGATCACCTCGAACCGGGGGGCGACCGGCGGCAGCAGCCACTCCGCCTCGCCCAGGCACAGCAGGCCGCGCGGCGCCAGGCTGCGCGCCAGGAGCCGCTGCACGCGCTCCTGGGAGGCGCGCTCCAGGTAGATGAGCACGTTGCGGCACAGGACCAGGTCGAACCGGCCGCCGCCGGGCAGCGCGTCGCCGAGCAGGTCGTGGGCGCGGAAGTCCACCCGCGCACGGAGCTCCGGCCTGACGCGAAGGCGGCGGCCTCTGGGCGTGACCTCCTCGTCGAAGGCGCGCGCCCGGAGCGCCGCGGGGACGTCCTGCGCCGCGGCCTCCGGGTAGCAGCCCTCGCGCGCGGCGGCGAGCGCGGACGGATCGATGTCCGTGGCGAGCACCCGGGATGCGCCCAGCCCGGCGGCGTCGAGGAGGATCGCCAGGCTGTAGGGCTCCTCCCCCTGGCCGCAGCCGGCGCTCCACACCGACGGCGGGCGGACCCGGTCCCACCGCGCCAGCGCCTCGCCGAGCGCGCGGAACGTCGCCTCGTCCCGGAAGAACCGGCTCACCTTGATGGTCAGCCGCTCCAGGAGCGCGCCGGCCTCGCGCGGGTCGGCCTCCAGCTGCTGGTGGTACTCCGGGAGCGTGCGCGCGCCGGCGGCGATCATCCGGTTCCGCACGCGACGGAGCATCGTGCTCGCGCGGTACCTGCTGAAGTCGAGGCCGGTCCTCTCGCGGACGATGTCCAGCGTCCGCGACAGCCAGGCGAGCTCCTCGGACATGGGGCGAAAAACATTTCCAATGTCCGCCATTCTGCCAACCGGTTCCCCCACGTCGGGCCATCGCTGTGTTCGGCGGTGGACGCGCGGCGCGGGGGTCCTCCCGCGATTAGTGTGCGGGAGAGGACACTCGTGAAGCCGGTCACCATCTACAGCACGCAGACCTGTCCTTTTTGCCGCCAGGCCAAGCAGCTCCTGCAGTCGCGCGGCATCCCGTTCCAGGAAGTCGACGTCACGGACGACGACCAGGCGAGGGAACGCCTGGTGGAGAAGGCGGACGGCCGGAGGACCGTGCCGCAGATCTTCATCGGCGAGGTCGGGATCGGCGGGTACACGGACCTGGCCCAGCTCGACCGCGAGGGGAAGCTGCGGGAAATGCTGGCCTGACGCCGGGTGCCTACCTTGCCTTCACGGACTCTCTTCGGCGGAGGCGAGCGATGGCGGACGGGGCGAAGAAGGGCGAGGCGATGCGCGACGAGCACTACGACCTGGTGAGCGTGCTCTACCACGCGCTCCAGTCGCAGGAGACGATCGACCAGTACATCCAGGACGCGGACGAGGGGGGCGACACCGCGCTCGCCCAGTTCTTCCGCGAGATCCGCGACGAGGACCTCCTCCGCGCGGACCGCGCCAAGGTGCTGCTGCGCGAGCGGCTGGGCCGCGGCAAGGGCAAGGACATCGTGGACGAGACGTCGATGGAGTCCTTCCCCGCCTCCGACGCGCCCGGCGGGTACTAGCCCGGCTAGCGCCGCAGGACGCGGCTGAGCACCGCGCAGAAGGCGTCCGGCTGCTCCCGGTGGGCGAAGTGGCCGGCGCCTTCGATCCACGCCACCTCCAGGCCGCCCGGGAACAGGTCCGGGCGCTCGCGCAGGCTGCGCGCGGTGAGCGCCGCGTCGTCCTTCCCCAGCACCACGGTGATCGGCACCGGGATGGGCGCCTGCGCCAGCTCCTGCTGCCGCCGCGCGCCCTCCGCGCCGGGCGGCCGCGCGAAGTGCCAGTAGTACGAGAGCGCCGACTCCAGGCACCCCTCGTGGCGGAACGCCTCCTTCACCTTCGCCGTCTCCTCCGGGCCGAAGCGCCAGGTGGGCGACCAGCGCCGGTAGATGTGGTCCACGTAGGCGAAGTCGTCCGCGCGGAACCGCCGCACCGTGAGGCCGCGGAGCTGGAAGGCCGCGAAGTGCCGCAGCCCCCAGGCCACGCCCGGCGTGCGGCGCACCATCGGCACCGGCGGGATGCCCACCGTCACCACGTGCCGGAACAGCGCCGGCCGCATCGCCGCGGCGAAGTAGGCGGCGAACGCGCCCCAGTCGTGCGTCACCAGGGCGGCCGGCTCGCCGGGGGAGAGGCGTTCGGCGAGCGCGCACAGGTCGTCCGCCAGGTCCACCACCTGGAAGGAGCGGATGCCCTGGGACGCGCTGGGCCAGTAGCCGCGCATGTGCGGCGCCACCGCGCGGTACCCCATCCCCGCCAGGTGGCGCAGCGTGCGGTCGAAGGTCTCCGCCGTCTCGGGGAACCCGTGCGCGCACAGCGCCAGCGGCCCCTTCCCGCACGCCAGCGCGACGAACTTCAGCCCGTTCGCTTCCAGCTCCAGGGTTTCCAGCTCCGGCCCGGTCGGCATTCCTCCAGTGTGCCAGAGCTCCTGCGCGAGTAACGTCGCCGCGTGCGCAGCACATTGGTCACGATCGCCGTGGCGCTGGCCGCGATGTCCTGCGGCGGCAAGCGCGTCAAGCACGTCTCCGCCGGAGACCAGCTCGAGCTGCAGGCGGTGCTGGTCTACCCGTTCGGCTTCCGCTGGGACGAGCCGGCCTACCGCGCCTACGCCATGGGCCAGCGGCTGGCGGCGGCGGCCTACCGCGCGGAGGGCGACCGCGCGCTCCTCTTCGGGCCGGGCGAATTCAAGATCTACCGCCCGGACGACAACAACGCCTGGGCGGCCACCACCGCGGCCACGCTGCTGCCCCCGTACCAGCTCAAGCCGGAGCAGGTGGCGGTGCTGCGCGCGTGGGCGGAGAAGCGCGTGCTCACCTCGCGGCAGGACGTCTCCGACGCGAAGGGGCGGAGGCTGGGCGCGCGGGCGGTGGAGGAGACCACCTACGTCGCGCACGTGGAGCTCGTCCACCCCAGCACCCAGGCCACGCTGGTCGACCTCCAGGAGGAGGTGACGCCGGACCCATTCGCCCAGCGCGCCGACGACGAGCCGGACCCGGCGCCGGAGCTCACCGCGCTCGCCGAACGCCTGACGGAAGAGGCGCTCCACGAGCTGGGCCCCCGGTGGAGGTCCTACGGCCGGCCGCGCTGGCGCGAGACGCCGCTGCGCAAGGGCGAGACGGTGGTGAAGCTCGCGGTCCGCGCCAACCCGGCCGCGCTCTACACCTTCGGGGACGCGGCGCGACCGTCGTTGGAGTACGAGCTGGCCAAGGCGAACGAGCTGGACCGCGAGCTCCTTCAAGTGTCCGTGGTCCGGTTCCTCAACCCCGGCCTCTCCATCCCGGACGCCACCCGCCTCTCGCGCCTGCCGCCCGGCCTCCAGGTCGTCACCGCGCCGTCGAAGCTGGGCCTCCCACCGGGCCTGCTGATCGTCGAGGTCCAGGGCCAGCCCGCCACGCCTCAGCTCCTCTGGCGCGCGCGGCTGCAGCCGGAGCCGGTGACGATCAAGGTCCGCGACCCGGACGGGCAATACCGCGCCGCGTCATTGTAGCGGCTGATTGTGGCGTCAAAAGTCCTCTCTTGTGGCGCAAGAAGTCCGTCTCGCATTTCGAGAACCAGGTAGGAGGTTCTCCCGAAATGAGTGACATGAAGGTCGGTGGTGGTTCTGATGGCGCCAAGGTCCAAGCCCCGAAAGATCCTGAGGTTTCACAGAAGTCGAAGGACACCGAAGAGAAACAGAAGCCCTCAGACAATGCGGATGTCCGGGCCATCAAGGACGGCCAGAGCGACTTCAAGCCGTCCGAGTCGAAGCCCGTGGACCTCACGGGCGCTCCGAAGGTGAAGGACCCGCAGCAGGCGATGGACGACGTGCGGAAGGCGCAGATCGAGTCCACCCTGCGGAAGTCCCAGACCGCGTCGCAGATGCTGGACGAGGCCAAGGCCAAGGGCGTGGACTACGACTTCGTCGACGGGCCGGAGAGCTCGTACGACGGGGAGAAGATCCACCTCTCCCGCGAGAAGTCGAACGACCAGCTCGCCATGGAGCTGGTCCACGAGACCAACCACGCGCTGGCGGACAAGAACGGGCAGACCCCGGACCCGACCGGCCAGACCAGGGATGAGTACGTCCGGCGGATGACCGCCGAGGAGGCGGCGGGCTCCACCGCGCAGTCGCAGGTGCGGCGCGAGCTCCAGCAGGCGGGCGTGGACACCTCCGGGATGCGGCCGGACTCCGGCGACGCGTACGACCGCAGCCACGACCTGGCGCTGGCGGCGGGCCAGAGCGCCGGGCTCCCGCCCGACCAGGCGGAGGCGATGGCGAAGCAGGCCGGCGCGAGCGCGGTGGCGAAGGCGTACGAGAACGGCGGGGTGAAGAACTCGGCCGACGGCCGCACCTACGCCGCCTACTACGGCGACGCCTACGACCAGGTGCAGCGCGGCGAGCTGGACCCCAGGTCCATCCAGCGCCCGGACGGAGAGTCGCCCAACGCGCCGGGCGACCTCGACAAGATCGAGGACTGGGGCAGCGTCTTCGGCGGCGTCGGCGAGGCCATCAAGAGCTGGGTCGAGAACCCCAAGAACAACGTCGACCCGCTGCTGAAGTCCCAGCTGAGCCAGCTGGGCACCGTCATCGGCTCCACCGCCGCGATGGGCACCGGCATGACGGACCTCGCCGCCGGCATCGCCAAGATGGTGAACGAGGGCGACTTCGACAAGGGACTGACGCTGGTGGGCAAGGGCCTGTTCACGCTCGGCGGCGCCGCGAAGGACATCTCCGAGATGCTCGTCGACTCCGGGCTGCTCAAGGAGGGGCCGCTGGCCAAGGCGCTCGGCAACACGCCGTTCGCGTCCCTCGTGGACCTGGTCAGCGCCGTGGACTACATGCGGGACGGCACCACCCGCGGCAAGCTGCTGGGCTCGGCCGCCATCGCCACCGGGCTGATGAGCCTCAACCCGGCCATGGGCCCCGCGGCGAACCTGATCCGCGGCGGCGTCGGGCTCCTGGACGCGGTCGGCGGCGTGCAGATGCTCGCCGACGGCATCGACACCACCAGCGCCCAGGCGCAGCAGGCGTGGGCGAAGTACAAGGAGCAAGCGCCCGCCCTGCGCGAGCAGTTCCTGAAGGAGACCTACGACGCCCGCGGCCTGCCCCGCCCGGCGCCCGCGCCCCGCCCGCTGCCGGCCACCGCGCCCGCGGCGACGGCGACGACCACCACCACCGCGCCGGCCGCTCCGACGGCGACGCCGACCCCCGTCCGGCCGACCGCCACGCCGACGGTTCCGCGCTAGAAGGAGGCGGTGGAGGCCGAAGCGTCCAGCGCCCCAGCGCGGCGAACGAGAGTCCGGGTGTTCTCCCTCACCTGGCTCTCGTACGCGAGCTACTACCTCACCCGGAAGAACCTCTCGGTCGCCAAGAAGAGCATCGAGCAGGAGCTGGGCATCTCCCGGGAGGCGCTGGGGTGGATCGACACGGGGTACCTGGCGGCGTACGCGGCGGGCCAGTTCCTCTTCGGGCGGGTGGCGGACCGGGTGGGGGCCCGGCGGGTGCTGGTGGCGGGGATGCTGGCCACGGCGGGGTGCTCGTGGTGGTTCGGGCTCTCGTCGCGGGCGGCGGTGATGGCGCTGGCCTTCGGGCTCAACGGGCTGGTCCAGTCGACCGGCTGGTCGGCCAACGTGAAGACGATGACGCAGTGGTTCGGGCCCGAGCGCCGCGGCGCGGTGATGGGCGCCTGGTCCACCTGCTACCAGGTGGGCAGCCTGGTGGCGAACCCGGTGTGCACCGCGTTCCTGGTCGCGCTGGGGTGGAGAGCGGCTTTCTTCTACCCACCGCTGGCGGTCGCGGCGGTGGCGTTGCTCCTGGCGGCCTTTCTCCCAAGGCCGCCGGCAGGCGAGGGACTCCAGACCTCGCCTGCCACGACGCCCCCGCCCGCGACGTCACCGCGGGCGGCGGGCGACGTCCTTCGCCGCCCGCTCTTGTGGGTGATGGGGGCGTCCTACTTCTTCATGAAGCTGATCCGGTACGTGCTGCTCTTCTGGCTGCCGTACTACATGCAGGACGCGCTGGGGTACTCCAAGGCGCTGGCCGGGAACCTCCCGCTCGCGTTCGAGGCGGGCGGCGCGCTGGGCTCGCTCACCATCGGCTGGCTCTCCGACCGCGTCTTCCGCGGCCAGCGACTGAAGGTCGGCCTGGGCGCGCTGGTGGGGCTGGCGGCGGCGCTGCCGCTCTACGGGGCGCTGGCCGGCCGCGGGGTGGCGCCCAACGCGGTGGCCCTGGCCGCGGTGGGCTTCCTCCTCTTCGGCCCGGACTCGCTCCTCTCCGCCACCGCGGCGCAGGACCTGGGCGGCCGGAGCCAGGCCGGCACCGCGGCCGGGGTGATCAACGGCCTGGGCTCCACCGGCGCGGTGTTCAGCGGGGCGCTGGCGGCCTGGTGCAGCGCCCGCTTCGGCTGGGGCGCGCTCTACACGCTGCTTGGCGGCGGGGCGCTGCTGGCCGCCGCCATCCTGCTGCCCTACGCTCGGGGTCATGGAATGGGTGACCGATCCGCCGTGCACGGAGCTGGACGTGGAGCGTGACGAGGCCTCGAAGGGGGTCCTGATCCTCAAGGGCCCGCGGGGCATGACGCGCGCCAAGGGGGGCCTGGTGGCGGCGATGGGCGCGGCGTTCGCGGCGGGCGCGCTGGCCCTCCTGCGGAACGCGCCGCTCCCCGGGCCGTGGAAGCTCATCCCGGCGGCGATGGCGATCACCGGCGGGGGCATGGCGGCGGCGGGCGCGGTGGCGGCCATCTCGGACGTGCGGATCCTCGTCGAGCGCGGCAAGGGCATCCGCTGGAGCTGGCGCCCGCGCCCGGCGCCGGAGCGGGAGATCTTCCTCCCCGCCAAGGACCTGGCCGCGTTCGAGGTGAAGACCAACGTCACCCGCACCAGCAGCCAGTTCTCCTTCCAGGACCACTCGGTCACCACCTTCTCGCTGATGGTGATCGACAAGAAGGGGAAGGCCTACGCCATCGAGGAGTTCGGCCTCGCCCAGCAGGCGGAGCTGCGGCGGGAGCAGATCCAGAAGGCGCTGGGGACGAAGGCGAAGGCGAAGCCGAAGAAGCGCTAACCCCG
>Ga0068860_100007768_pt1 | contig 10713 bp, 11 predicted proteins | sample KBSSwiS32_FD_66597 | JGI IMG/M metagenome (GOLD analysis project Ga0068860, IMG submission 66597) | Switchgrass rhizosphere microbial communities from Kellogg Biological Station, Michigan, USA - KBS Switchgrass S3-2 | ecosystem: Host-associated > Plants > Roots > Rhizosphere > Soil ...
GCGAGGAGACGCCCATGTCCCGCGAATTGATCGGCCGCATTCGTGGTGAGTTCCTCGAGATGCCGGGCTTGAAACTCAGTCTGCAGCAGGCGTGTCGCTTGTGGAATCTGTCCGCCACCGCATGCGGCGCAGCGCTCGACGAACTGCGAGCGGAAGGGTTTCTCTACCAGACGCCATCGGGGGCGTTCATTGCTTTTCCTTCCGCCACGCGCATGCTCAAGGCTGAAACGCCTTCTGAGCGGCTGCGGTGTCCCCACTGCTTCCATTTGAATTCCGTGAACGTGTCAACCACAGACGGACCGATCAGTTTTCGATGCGTCGCGTGCCGCAAGCTTGTCGCCGGCGTCGTCGCCTCGGCGTAGTCGCGGGCGTCAACCGAGAATCAGCGCGCGCGCGAAAGACGCGTCTCGACGGCAGCGACGATGAACCCGATGAGCTCAGAGTCGGTCATCCGTGTCACGTCTGCGTCCCCTGCGAGATCGAACGCGGAAATGATGTTCAGCAGCCGCGGCCGATTCAGCGCCGTCAGCTGCTGCCGCAGGATGTCGATATTGCGTGCACCAATCTCGAACGGATCGAGCACCGGCTCAGGCTTGGGAATCACGCGCTCGACGACCACGCGCCGCGGGGCAGGTTGATCCGATATTGGCTCGTCGATCACCGGAACCCGAACTGTCACTGGGTTTCGTGCGCGTCGCAGCGCACCTTCCATATAGACGTGACTTAAACCGGTCGCCCAATAGACCAGATGCTGCCGCTCGGGCTGGCGGCTCTCCACCGGCGTCACCAGCACGTCGTCCCCGCCGTCGATGGGCACGAACTCAATCCATCCTTCCCACATGTTGTCTGGCGCAAGACGACCCACAGCTCGCGGATAGTACGAGCCAAACTGGTCCGTGACCGGCGCGGAGAACGAGGCAAGTACTTCAGCCATAGCAATGCAAACCCCCGCATGAGGCGTGCAATGCGGCTGCCGTGATGGGTCGGACGCGGTTAACGTGCGGGAATCGGGATCCGATTCCAGACCTGATGGCCGCTGTTCCCGTCGGCGTTGAAGTTGGTCCAGACGAGCGTGTTGCCGTCTGGCGCGACGCGGTATATCACGCGTTCGTCGACAACTCCCTTGGTCGCACGCTCGCGATAAAGCGTGTTGCGATCGACCAGCCACATGGCCACGGTCTGTCCGAGGCCGTTCGGGCCCTGCGGATTCGGGTAGATGTTCTTGCCGTCGAGTTTGAACCAGAACTCACGGGCGTCGTCGGTGAAGACGTTCTTGTAGTCCACCTTCGTCGGCGGCCAGTACAGAAACACCTCCTGCTTGATGCCCCCCTTCTCCGCCGTGTAGATCAGCGTTCCCGTGTCCTTGAAACGATTCGCGAGCTTCAGCGCCGGATCGGATCGATCGAAATTGATCCGCCACGCGCCGATGATCGGCAGCTTCGACGGATCCGTCTTCTCGCCTGCCACGCGGTAGCTCCCGAAAAATCCAATCGCTGGCGCCTCCGGCAAGTTCTGGGCCTGACCACCCTGTCGTCCCTCGCCTCCGCGGCCGCGCCCTTCCTGACCAAGCGCGGGCAACTGGCTGAGGACCATCACGGCGACGAAGGCGACGATGATCAACTCCACATAGCGGATGGCCCTGTTCATTTTCAAATCTCCTATCGCACAGCCTTCGGCGGCCAGCCCGGCCCGTGAGCCTTCTCGTAGGTGTTCTTCAGGTGCACGAGATCGACGTTCCCCTCGTGGCAGGTGTCTTCGACATCGAAGTCGGGCGCCGGCTGGAGCCGTTTCATCGGCGCCGGCGACGTCATCGTCCATGGACGCGTGAATACTTTCGGGTTGTCAATCGTCATCGTCCACTTGATCGTGTTCGCGTCGAGCATTTGAAACCGCTCGACAATGTGCGCATCGGCGCCGTGAAAATCGCCGCCGAGCGACATGCGCGTCTTGTCGTTGAAGTTCGTGCTGTCGACGACGAGCGTATCGCCTTCCCAGTGCCCGATCGGATCACCTAGCCACAGCCGGATGCCCGGAGGCAAATGCTCCTTTCGATCCATCGGGACGATGCGCGTGATGTGCTGCGTGGCGTTGATGATGAAATTGTTCCCTGAGAACCGGTACTCCTGCGTGAAGCTGTGTATCCGGCCGACGTCATAGAACTCGCAATGGCCGACTTGATCTTCGTAGCCGTTGGCATCGTCTCGTCGTCGGTTGCGCTCCTCCAGTGCCCAGGGCTGATAAGGGATGATTCCGTCGGGCGGGTCGATGATCAGCGTGTGCCCACCGAGCACGCCAAAACCGCCCGGGTGCTCCTCCAGAATCACCGTGTGTGTGACGCCACCCGGCGATCCATTGAATGTCCCAGAGAGATCGGGATGACCATCGGGCCGGCGCGGAATCGGCCCCGTCTTCGTCGTGGCAGCGGCTCCTTCGCCGCCGTCGACACCAGCAAGCCCGCCCGGGCGTCCCAGCTGGCCGGCGATCGGCATCGCCGTCGCGGCGAAGATCGCCAGCCACGCGAGAATCCGAAGCACGACTCGGGTTCGGGTGCTCATGCCTGCCCCTCTCACTTTTCCTCATCGAAATCTCTCGGCCACGTGTGGTGGATGCCGAGCTCGTCGAGCATCGCGGTGCATTCGTAATCGAGGATCCCGATGTCTTTCTGCCGCTGGATCGTCATGCGAATCGTCCACGGCCGCGTGAACACGTTCGGATCGGTCATGGTCGCTTCGTACTGCAAGGTGTCCGCGTTGATCGGCGTGTAGCGTTCGACCACCTGAAGCGCGTCGCTGTGATAGTTGCCCGCCATGTCGAACCATGTATAGCTGTTGAAGTTCGTGAGGTTGACGACGAGCGAGTTGCCTTCATAGCGGCCGCGCGCAAATCCCATCCAGGCCGTGTCGTCCTTCGGCACCGCGACGGTGCTGTTGATTGGAACGACTCGTTTCTTGTGCGACCACTCGTAGACGAAGGTCACCGAGTCCGGCGCTTGGATGATCTGGAACGGCCATCCCAGATACGTCATGCGTGGTATGCCGGGCAGGTAGCACTTCGCGAGCGGATCGGAGTTCTTCCACGGATCCGGATCCTTGGTTCCTCCATAGTTCTTCTCGCGCTTCGCAAGCGCTTCAGGTTTATACGGAATTCTGCCGTCGGGTGGATCGACGACGAATCCACGGCCAGCGGGGACGCCAGGCTTTGCGCCGTGGTCTTCGAGGTCGTACCTCGCGAGGTTCCATACGCGCCAGACACCCTGAAGATCGGGCGGGCGCCTCGCCGTCGGCGCCGGCGTCTGTGCGGTGAGGTTAGGTGATACCGAAAGCGCGGTTGCTGCGACAGTACCTGCAATCAACCACGGAAGGACGCGGACGCGCATGCAATCCCCTGGAATCGGGTCAGAGCTTGTCGTACACAGCTTTCTGCGTGCTCGAGTCTCCGCTCTGGGTTCGGGTCTTTTCGACGGTCAGCTCGTTCCCGGTGCGGCTCCACACTTCCTTGAAGTCGACGACGATGTCGCCGGCGGGTGAGGAGAACGACCGCCGTGATGTGATGACGAGTGTCGTCCCGTTCATCTTCGCTTCCCCCGTCTCGATGATCCCTTCCGGCGCCTGCACGTTCACCTTGCTGCCGTCGAGCTTATAAACGGCCGACACCGGCTGCTGACGAACGCTCGTGGCCACGATCGCGAGGTCGGTTGCCGACTGCTTCACCTCGAGCTGACTGGCAAACTGGATGTCCGGCGTGTTACCGACGATCGCCCGGCTGCTCTTGGCCTGGTTCAGTCGCCACGTGCCGGAGAAATCGGACGCTGCCTGCGCGATCGAGATCGCCTGCGCGCCGAGCGTCAGAGCGATACTGACCGCGACCGTCCATCGCCTCATCGTCGTCTCCCGCGCCTAGGGGGCCTTCTCGTCGTTGACGAATTCCTTCTTCGCCTCAACGAGCGTGAAGCTGCTGGCGTTGACGGTGGGCGTCCCGTCCTTGGCGAGGAAGCCCTTGATGACCACTTCCTGGCCGACGAAGTCCTCTTTGCGCAACCCCTGCTTCATCAGGGTCGTGGGTCCGGCACTCTCGACTTCCCACGTCACCACTTTGCCGTCGGCGTTCGTCACGTCGACGTAGAGGTGGGCATGTGGGTTCTGCCACCCGAGCTTGACGATCTTGCCCCTCAGCGTGATCGGCTTGTTGCCGTCGTACGTCGCGGAGAAGGAGTGATGTGCCTGGAGCGATAAAGTGGCGAGCAGAATTCCCACGAAGATTCTTCCCAACGCCAGGATTACGCGCATATCGCCTCCTTGTCTCACCCGTCGGGCGAGGCGGGGATGAAATCGTGAGCGGATGCTACCATACGCGCGCCGCGACACGGGAGGCGCCATGCAGTCTGCTCGAACGCGTCCAATTCTCTTCAGGCTCGCATTCGCGGCCGTATTGTGCCTGCTGGCGACATCGTTGATCCCTGCGTCTGCGCAGCAGGCCGCGCCGTCCCAGCCGCCGCAGCTGACCGAGCAGGTCTTCCGCAATATTCAGGTCCTCAAGGGAATTCCGATCGATACATTTTTCGATGTAATGGGTATGTTCGCCTCATCGATGGGCGAGGACTGCACGTTCTGCCACTTGAAGCAGTCGGTCTTCGACCATAACGCCTTCGGCGAAGAGACTCCGCGCATTCGTCGAGCGCGGCAGATGATTGCGATGATGAACACCATCAACGAGGCCAACTTCGGCGGTCGGAAGATGGTGACGTGCTTCACCTGTCACCGGGGAAACAACACACCGGTGAACTCGCCGAAACTGGCGCTTCAGTACGGCGAGCCCGAGGACGATCCGAATGTGATGAACTTCCCCGCCGAGACGAACATCACGGCGGATCAGATTCTGGACAAGTACCTGCAGACGCTCGGCGGCACCGCGCAGCTCGCCGGGATCGCGAGCTTCACGGCGACAGGCACGTATTCGGGCTTTGACACCGATCACAAGGAAGTGCCCGTCGACATCTTCGCGAAAGCGCCGAATCAGCGGACCTGGATCATTCACATGGCCGACGGCGACAGCTATCGCGTGTTCGACGGCCGCAACGGCTGGTGGGCTGGTCCTGATGCGCCGGCGCCACTCGAGACGCTGACGAGCGGCAATCTCGATCGCTACCGGCTCGAAGCGCTTGTGGCGTTTCCCGCGGGCATCAAGCAAGCGTTCGCTCGATGGAGAGTGGGACGAACGGCGATCGACGATCGTCCGGTGCAGATCGTTCAGGGTACAAACCCCGGACTGCTGCCGGTGAACCTGTACTTCGACACGAAATCAGGAATGCTGGTCCGGCTGGTGCGATGGAACGACACACCCGTTGGCCCCGTGCCGACCGAGATTAATTACGACGATTATCGTGACGTCGCAGGGGTGAAGATGCCGTTCACGTGGACGGTCAGTCAGACCTACATGCAGATGACGGTGAAGTTAAGTGGAATCCGGCCGAATGTGCCGGTCGACGCGGCGAAATTCTCGAAGCCGGCACCAGCGACGAAACGCTAGTCGAGGGGCTTATACCGGCGCGAGCGTGAGCTGCTGACGACGCGCCTGATGGTACTCCTGAAGTCTCGCATTCGCGGCGGCGATCGTGGGTACCCTGTCCGCAAGTTTCGCCAAATCCCTTCCGGGAAGTGCCGCGTACAGTTCGCCTTCGCCGAGATCGGTATACACGCGGTTGCCAACGCAGCCGGAACTGACCACCATCCCGCCGGCGAGCGCTGCGGGCACGGCCACGCACGTAGGGCGCGCGAGTGTATTGAAGTTCGCAGCGACGCCCGCGGACATCGCCGCTTCGTGCAGCAGCATTACGCTCGCGGCCGACGCCATGAAAATCACCACGTCCGGATCGATGGGCGTGTCGCCGAGCGGCGCATAGACGACGACGGCCGGAGTCTTGGGCAGCACCGGGATGCCTGGGACTTCCTCCATCCGAATGTAGCCGATGTCTGCCATCAACCCCAGCGTCTCGTCGAGCTCGTTCGCCCGCTCCCGCGGCAGCGGCATGTTGTGCGTGTAGGAGCCGATCGCGCAGTTGTAGTGATCATTCGGCAGGGTGAAGAAGACGCGGCCGTCCGATGCGAGACGCCAGAAGCTGCATCCCGACGGCACGGAGCCGGTGAATTTGGACACTCCTGCGGGAGGCGCGTCAACGAATGTAATTGCGACGGGACGCCGCGTCAGGCCAAGTTCGGACGAGAGCTGCTGCTCGAGGGCACGATAGTTGTTCATAGACGGTAGTTGCGCGATTCTCTGAGCGCACCAACCACCAATCGTACGACAAAATGGCGCACAAAATGGCGCACGATTCTTGACATCGGTTACATCGGGACCTATAGTCGCCGTCCACCAAACACGACAACACCGCAGAACCAAACGACGCCCGACGTAGGAGGTCCCCATGCGTGGATTCCGAGTCGTCACATTGATGGTCATAGTTCTTGGGTCTGTGCCGACGCTGGTGCAGGCGCAGGGGTCCATTGCCGGCCAGGTCAAAGATGCGTCAGGCGCCGTCTTGCCCGGCGTGACCGTCGAGGCGTCGGGTCCGGCGTTGATCGAAAACGTCCGGACAGTCGTCACAGGTGGAACGGGTCAGTACCGTATCGAGCTGCTGCCACCGGGCACATACACCGTCACCTTCACGCTCCCAGGCTTCAGCGCGGTCAAGCGCGAGGGTGTTCAGCTCACCGGCACGTTCACGGCGACCATCGACGCGGAACTTCGTGTCGGCAACCTGCAAGAGACCATCACGGTCAGCGGCGAGTCGCCCATCGTCGACATCCAGAGCGCGAACAAGCAGCGCGTCATCGATCGCGATCTGATCGACAAGCTCCCGGCCGGCCGTTCGCCGTTCGCGCAAATGGCGCTGATTCCTGGCGTCAGCGTCCCTGCGGCCAACCAGGACGTCGGAGGTGCGACACAACTCTCCGGCGCAATCACGATGCAGGTGCACGGATCGACAGGTGCGTCGCAGGCGCTGATGGAAAACGGCCTGTCGACGGCGGCCCTCATCTCGCCGGCGAATTCGCAGATTACTTTCAACATGGCGGCATCGCAGGAAATTGCCGTGGACTATTCGGGCGCGGGCGCTGACACCGCCGGCGGCGGCGTCAGGATGAACGTCATCCCGCGCGAAGGAGGCAACACGTTCAACGGTGTCCTGTTCATGAACGGGACGACGGAAGGACTTGGCAGCAGCAATTTCACGCAGCGGCTCCAGGACGCCGGGCTTCGCACGCCGAACAAGATTCACAACATGTTCGACTTCAATCCCGGGTTTGGCGGACCACTGCGTCGCGGCAGGGCGTGGTTCTACCTGTCCGGCCGACGTGCGACGTCGTCGAAGTGGATGGCCGACGAGTTCTACGACAGGAACGCAAACAACCCGAACGTGTGGACGTATCAGCCTGATCTCAGCAAACCCGTGTCGAACGATTCCGACGTGAACGACGGGCGCTTACGACTGACGGTTCAGGGCGCACCAAAGGTGAAAATTGGCTTCCTGTACGTCCAACAGACGGCGCGCAACTGGCCGTCGATTCTCGACACGACGGGTGCGCCCGGCAGCACGCTACTCGCGGTCGAAGCAGGCCCGTACCACTATTTCCCCGTCGAGCGGCAGATCACCGGTGACGTCACGATTCCGTTGACCAACAACATGCTGATCGACGGTGCCGTGAAGACGACCTTCGAGCGCGCGATTCGCGATCCTGATCGGACGGTGAACCCCGCGATGATTAGCGCCCTGGAGCAGTCCACCGGGCGGCAGTACCGGGCCCGCCAGTTCTTCATTAATCGGACGAGCGCCGTCTTCTACTATCGCGCGGCGGTCTCGTACATCACCGGCGCGCATTCATTCAAGTTCGGCGTCGGCGACATCTCAGGCAACACGTCGGAGCGCGACTGGGACGTGAATCCGGTCAGCTATCGGTTCAACAATGGCGTCCCGAACCAGATCACGATGCGTGCCTACCCGGTGCAGTTCGTCGTAGATGTGGATCACCAGTTCGGCGCGTTTGCGCAGGATCGATGGACAATCAAGCGCCTCACCGTCAATGCGGGACTGCGGCTGGACTGGTTCAAGAACAGCTTTCCCGCGCAGTCAGTAGGGCCCGCACCGCTCGCACCGGAACGGAACTTCACGTTCCCGGACACTCCCGGGTTGAACCTCAAAGACCTGAGTCCAAAACTGAGCGCGGCCTACGACCTGAACGGCAACGGCAAGACGGCACTCAAAATGAGCCTCAATCGCAACGTCGAGCCGTACACCGTCGGCGGAATTGCCGGCGCGAATAACCCGATCGTCCGACTTGCGACGACGACGACCCGCTCGTGGACCGACGACAATCGCAACTTCATTCCGGATTGCAACCTGGTCGTCCTGACGGCCAACGGCGAGTGCGACGCTGTGGCCAACAGGTTGTTCGGAAGCGCGGGAGCGCAGGCGAACTTCGACCCTGATGTCCTGCGTGGATGGGGAAAGCGCCTCTACAACTGGGAGTTCTCCGCCGGCGTCCAGCGGCAACTGATGACAGGCCTCTCTGCCGACGTCACGTATTTCCGCCGCTGGTATGGCAACTTCACGGTCGTGGACAACCGTGCTGTCACGGCGGCCGACTTCACGCAGTTCAGCATTACCGTACCCGTCGATTCGCGGCTGCCCGGCGGCGGCGGGAATGTGATTTCTGGTCTCTACGATGTGAACCCAACCAGATTCGGGCAGACCGACAACATCACCACGTTTGCGAAGAACTTCGGCCGGGAAGTGCAGATGTGGAATGGTGTCGCGATCACGGTAAACGCGCGCATGCCGCACGAAATCCTCCTCCAGGGCGGTCTCGATACGGGGACTATCACGCAGGACGTGTGCGATCTTCGATCGAAAGTGCCCGAGTACACAGTGGCCGATCCGTACTCCGCTCCGGTTGTCGCCGCTGGCACGAGCACGTCAACGCTGAATCTTGCAGGACCACTCGTCTGGCATTGCCGTACCGAGCGGCCCCAGACACAGCTGAAGCTGCTCGGGTCGTACACGGTCCCGCAGGTCCAGGTGCAGATCAGCGCTGCACTTCAGAGCATTCCGGGGCCGGAGTTGAACGCGTTTTACACGGCGACCAACGCGCAGATTGCGCCGTCGCTCGGCCGCAGTCTCTCGGGGGGCGTCGCGAATGTCTCGGTCAATCTGGTCGCGCCCGGCACGTTGTATGGAGAGCGGCTGAATCAACTCGACGTCCGCTTCGCCCGGCCGGTCCGCCTTGGCCGGACGAAAACGACGTTTCAATTCGATCTCTATAACGCGCTGAACGTTGACGCGGTAACCGGCGTCAACACCAGTTACGCGTCATGGCTCCGTCCGCAGGCGGTCATCCTGGGACGCTTCGCGAAGGTCGGAGTTCAGCTCGACTTCTGATCAGCAATGTAGGGGCGGACCTTGCGGTCCGCCCCTACGACTTGAGGCCGTCCCAACTCCCTCACGATTAGCGCCGTGCGGTGGTCGTCGACTTCGATGACTCCGGCGAGCGAGAGCTGACGTACGCGGCAATCGCCACCATATCCTGAATCGTCAGGTTGGCCACGACTGGCTTCATCAACTTCGCGCCTGGTCCGTTGCGGTTCCCTTTCTGGAAGTCGAGCATCTGCCGAACGAGGTAGCTCGGTGAGCGGCCTGCAATCGGCGGCATATCCGCATAGCCGGTGAGATCCGCACCGTGGCACGTCCCGCACGCGGCGGTGTTGCCGGCGACGATCTTTCCACCCGCGAGTCGCGCTCCGCCCGTCGTGACGAGCGCTTCGCCTTTCCCGATGCTGCCCACCGGCACGTAGGCGACAAACGGCGATTGAGAGTCGCGGAGCGTTTCGGTCAGGTGTGCATCCACGGGAACTTCCACGATCCGGTTGCCGATCGGCTCGGTGCTTTTGTCCTCGAGCGGCACCAGCATGCCACCAAGAATCTGCGTGCGCGGCGCTGTCTTCGACTCAACCACTTTGATCCACGGCTTCAACTTCATGCTGCCGAAGTATTCGGCCGCGGTCCGAATGTCCGCGTCGGTGGCTTTCTTCGCTGTGTCGATCATCAACTGCGGCGGACGCATGTTTGGCTCCGACGTCTTGCGGAGATCATGCTTGAAGTCGTTGACCTGCTGAATGAAGTACTCCGTCGGCAGACCCGCGATGCTCGCGTTCTCCGGCCGTCCGAGTCCATTTGGATAATGGCAATAGGCGCATGCGCGGACGCCTTCCGCGATGCGACCACGCCTGACAACGTCGGGCATGGGCGGATGTTCGTCGGGATGCCAGTCCGGAACGTCGGCAGCGTTCCGTGCCTGCGTCAGCGTCATCCCGACCGTGCTGTTCGGCACGTGAAACACGGTTCCGTCGTCTTTCGGACCTGGTACACCGGCCGCGACGGGGTACGCCCATCCTGGAATCCCCGGGGCATTGGTGACTGCAGGCGCATTCTGCTGCTGCTGCGCCTGCGGCCCCGCCACGAAGGCGACAACAATGGCGAGCGTAATCGTCGATGCCGCGATGATTCTCATTGCCGTCTGCCTCCTATTCACTGCCACCCAGTGCTACCTGCCCCCAGGCTTATTGAGTTCCGGCAGCCGCCTTCATGAAGTTCATGTGCTGCTGCGCCTGGGCGAGGCCGCCTTCAGGCTTGTTCCAGCTAATCTGTCCGTTCTTGTCGGCGTC
>Ga0068860_100007772_pt1 | contig 10708 bp, 4 predicted proteins | sample KBSSwiS32_FD_66597 | JGI IMG/M metagenome (GOLD analysis project Ga0068860, IMG submission 66597) | Switchgrass rhizosphere microbial communities from Kellogg Biological Station, Michigan, USA - KBS Switchgrass S3-2 | ecosystem: Host-associated > Plants > Roots > Rhizosphere > Soil ...
CCGCCGGCGAGAACCACGACGCCATGGAGCGGACCCTGCTCAAGCGCGCCTGGGACAAGGCGGGCGGGAAGGGGTCACTGGACGACGCGCTCCAGCAGATCCAGTCCAAGCTGCCGGAGGCGGACCTGTCGCCCAAGGCGCCGCGCGAGAAGTCCATCGCGGTGATCGCCAGCTCGCACGGGGCGCAGTGGCAGGAGCTGATGGACTGGGCGTCGGAGATGCACGACAAGGGCTACCACCTGCAGATCTTCACCCCCGACGGGCAGCCGGTGTCCTTCCAGCGGGACAGCCTGAGCGTGTCGAACCGGACGGTGAACCTGGGCTACGGCGCGCCGGGGCACCTCGATCCGCACGGCGAGACGGGCGACCTGGCCAAGGAGCTGTTGGGGAACGCCGCGCCCTCCGCCAAGTTCGACCCCAAGCAGTTCGGCGCCGTGTACCTGGCAGGCGGGCTGGGCTTCAACGAGGACGTGGCGGTGGCCAGCGACGCCACCCACCTGACGGCCAACTCCAACATCGCGGGGATGATGCAGCGGGCGATCGGCGAGAAGCTCCCCATCGTCGGGCTGTGCCACGGCCCCACGCTGCTGGCGGCCACGCCGATCACCATGCCGGACGGGCACGTCGAGGCGCTCAACAAGGGCGTCCCCACCGCGTCCCTCCCGCCCTTCGAGGGCTACGTCCAGTTCAGCGGCCGCAAGGAGTCGCAGTTCACGGTAGACGTGAACACCCATCACGCCCTGGCCGACGCGGGCGGGAAGACGGACGTGTTCAAGGACATCGCGAACATGAGCCGGGTGGTGAAGGGGAACAAGGCCGGCATCGACATCATCACCGGCCCGGGCCCCCAGGCTTCGAAGGCCCTGGCTGATCCGACGGTGGAGGCCATGAAGCGCCGCTGGGGCCAGTAGATCTGTAAAAACTCCTGCACTGGTTGGCGCGCGCGCGCCGCAGCGGTGGCGGAGTTATTCCAGATTTCGAAGAATCTACGCATCTTTGGGCAGGGATAATGGGTCAGCGCCTCCTCCCAGGAGCACTCCCCATGGTCCCCGGTCCCGTCAGCAGCTCGAAGCCCGCCGCCCCCTCTTCCTCGGCTTCCTCCGGCGCGTCCGACGCCGCCGCCAAGGCCGCCGCCGCGCAGAAGGCCCAGCAGGCCGCCGAGGCCGCCCGCCAGCGCGCCGCCGCGGCGCAGCAGAAGGCCGCCCAGGACCAGGCCGCCGCCGACAAGGCGCGTCAGGCCAACCAGCAGGCGCAGGCCACCAAGACCCAGACCGCGAGCGACACCAAGGACGCCAAGTCCCACCTCGACTCCCTCAACAACGCGATCGACCAGCGCGGCCCCCGCGCCGGCCAGCTGGACCAGGTGAAGCAGGCCCAGACCGCGTACGACGGCGCGAAGCAGAAGTCCGACGCCGCCGGCACCGCGGCCGACCAGGCGCAGAAGGCGCAGACCCAGACCGAGGAGACCGCCCGGAATTCCCGCCGCGCCGCGCTGGACACCGCGAACAAGGCGATCCGCGCCGAGAAGGCCGCCAACGTCGCTGCCCAGGACGCCGGCCAGGCGCAGCCGTACCAGCAGGCGAACCAGGTCAAGGATGTCTTCGACGCCGGCAGCCTGAGCGCCAAGGACCAGGAGCAGCTCTTCGGCGCCAAGTCTGTCGTCACCCCCGCCGAGGCCGGCAAGGCCGACGCCGCCCGCGTCTCCGACGCCGCCAAGAAGGGCCCGGCGCAGGGCGCGGCGGAGCTGGACCGCCAGCTCCAGCAGAACGGCGACCAGGGCTACCGGTCGGCGCTGGTGGACAACAGCAAGGGCGCGCTGGACCAGATCAACAAGGGGTTGAGCAACCCGCTCACCTCCCAGGACCAGGCCAACGCCACCGTGAAGTCGCTGGCGAGCGCCGCCGACGCGGCCGGGGACAAGGGCCGCCAGCAGATCGCCTCCTCGCTGGCGGACGGCTCCAAGCCGAACCTGCTGGATCCGTCCTCGCTGTTCGGCGGCGGCAAGGTGAACGCGGCGCTGAAGGCGAACGCGGACGACCCTTCGGTGGTGAAGCTGGGCGGCGCGATGGCGGACCACCTCCGCCAGACCGGCGACTACAAAGGCGCGGACGCGATCACCAAGCTGGACCCGAAGTTCCAGGCCGCCTCGGCGGAGACCCAGGGCGAGAAGCAGGCGCGCGCCGCCGTCGACGTGACGACCGTCGGCGAGGAGCGCAGCGCGCTGGAGAAGGGCGGCAAGGACGCGTACCAGAAGAACAAGGACGCGGCCGACCAGATCTTCTCGCTGTCGGGCAAGGACCAGAAGGACCTGCCGCCGGGCGTGGAGGTGGTCAAGAGCGACGACCCGAACCGCGCCACGCTGGTCGCGCGCAACAAGGACGGCGAGATCACCTCGCAGACCACCGCCATCCGCGATGGCGACCAGACCACCATCGAGAAGACCCAATGGGCCAAGGGCAAGGCCAACTTCAGCTCCACCACCGCCGGCCCCAACGGCGACTTCTCCACCACCCAGGCCAGCTACAACGCGGACCCGAGCAAGGACCCGTCCGCCTCGCCCGACATCGACGCGCTCAAGAACTCCCGCGACCCGAACGTGCAGGTCCAGCAGCAGTCCGTCCGCCACGACGGGGACAAGCTGGTGGACACCGAGTACGCGCAGGGCAAGACCGGCGTCACCCAGACCACCAAGACCTACGAGCAGCAGTCCAAGGACGACGCCAGCCACTCCGGCGGCGGCATCAAGGACGACTTCCAGGACAAGTTCTCCGACGACCAGCCGGTGGACGTGGTCAGCACCCACTCCGTCAGCATCCCGGCGGGCGGCCAGAAGGGCGCGGACGGCGAGCCCGCGGGCGCTCAGATCTCCGACAGCGCCACGTTCTCCCAGGGCCAGCTGCGGCTGGAGCGCGACGCCGGCACGCAGCAGTTCAAGCCCGACGACGACGCGTCGAAGGACTTCCACCCGGCGGCGCAGGACGTGGCGACGCTGGACAGCCTCCCCGGCTGGGCCAAGGACGGCGACAAGTCCCCGGTGCAGTGGAAGCTGGAGGAGAGCCAGGGGAACACCTACGACGCGCAGACCTTCGTCGAGGGCCACACCGACATCAGCACCACCACCCACCGCGAGGCGCACGGCTCCACCGTCACCGAGAGCGTGACCGGGAAGGTCCCGGGCAAGGACGACGGTGACGACCCGGTGGACATCTCCGCCAAGACCGAGCAGACGTTCGCCGACGACGGCTCGCTGGCGCACCTGCACAAGGACGAGAAGGACGCGGAGGGCACGCGCACCGTCACCGACTTCGACCGCACCACCAAGCCCACCGACGACGGCCTGGCCATCAACGAGCACCTCGACGTCCAGCGCACGGACAAGGACGGCCAGAAGTACGAGGTGGACCGGAAGACGGACAGCCTGCTCAGCAACCAGGGCGTGCAGTTGGTCAGCTCCGACGAGACGGTCACCGGGCCGGACGGCTCCACCGGCCGCACCGTCCTGGACAAGACCGGCACCAAGACCTTCGTCGACGGCGCCCAGGTGAACGGCAAGGACGAGCTGGCCGGGTACTCGGAGACCGCCCAGCGGCTGGCCGCGCAGAGCGGCGCCGACACCTTCAAGGACGCGCAGAGCTACATCGCCAACGGCGGCGTCAACGCGGTCAAGCTGCTGGGCATCGGCAACGAGATCGCCCCCAAGGACGGCAAGCCGCTCACCCCGCTGGCCGACTCGAACAACGCGCTCAACCAGAAGCTGGTGGGCATGTTCGGCGAGGACAACGTCAAGACCGCGTTCCGGGTGCAGTCCGGCGCGGTGGGCGGGCTGACGGCGCTGGGCGGCCTGGCGGGGGTGGTGGACAGCACCGACACGCTGGTGGACGGCGTGCGCAACGGGGACCTGGGGAAGATCGCCAACGGCGTGGCGGGCGAGGTCACCAACGGCCTGGCGATCAAGAACGGCGGGAAGGCGTTCCTGGACGCGGTGAAGGGCCTGTCGCCGGAGACGCTGAGCACGGACGAGAAGTTCCTCGGCACCGCGCTGAAGACGGCGGGCTGGCTGGACAAGGTGCCCGGCCTCTCCGAGGAGGCGGCCACCAGCGGCGGCATCGCGGCGGCCGAGGCGGAGCGGTTCCTGGGCAAGCTGGGCGGCGTGGGTGCCGTCGCCGGGGTCGCGCTCTCCGGGTACCAGCTCTACAACGCCATCGACAGCGGCAACGGCTACCAGATCGCCCAGGCGGGGGTGGGGCTGGCGGGCGCGGTGGCGGCCGGCGCGGTGCTCGGCTCCGTCGAGCCGGGGCTGGGGACGCTGATCGGCGCGGGGATCGGGCTGGCGACGTTCGGCGTGCAGCAGCTGATCGGCATGTTCGACCACAGCGACACCGACATCGCGGACGTGAAGATCTGATCAACTCCCCCGCGGCGGCGCCGGCCGCGCCTTGCCTCGCGGCGCCAGGCCGTACTGCTTCATCTTGATCGTGAAGGTCCGGATGGGCATGCGGATGAGGTCCGCCGCGTGCGTCTGGACCCCTCCGGTGGCTTGCAGCGCCTCGGACATGCGGCGCCGCTCCAGCTCGCGCAGCTCCTCCGCGATGGGGCGGAAGGCCACCGCGCCGGGGCCGGCGCCGGGTCCGAGGCTCGCCGGCGGGGGAGCGGCGGCCAGCGCCCTTCCGCCCAGGTATTCGGGCAGGTGCGAGGGTTCCACCACCGGGCCGGCGGCGATCGCGGCGGCGAACTCCATCGCGTTCTTCAGCTCCCGCACGTTGCCGGGCCAGCTGTGGGCGCCCAGCACGACCATCGCGCCGGCGGACAGTTGCAGGGCCTGGCGGCCTCCCCGCTCGCAGGACTCCGCCAGGAACGCCTGGGCGAGCAGCGGCAGCTCGCGGGGGCGGTCCCGGAGCGGTGGAAGGAGCACCACCGCGGAGGAGAGGCGGAAGAACAGGTCCTGGCGGAACCGGCCCGCCTCCACCTCCTCCCGGAGAACGCGGTGGGTGGCCGCGACGATTCGCAGGTCCACGGGCCGCTCGCGCGTGTCGCCCAGCCGGGTGATCTGCTTCTGGTCCAGGGCGCGCAGGAGCTTGGCCTGGGTGGCCAGGGTGAGCTCGGCGACCTCGTCGAGGAAGAGGGTGCCGCCGCCGGCGCTCTCCAGCAGGCCCTGCTTCGCCGCGCCGGCGCCGGAGAAGGCGCCCTTCTCGTACCCGAACAGCTCGCTCTCCACGAGGGGCTCGGGGAGCGCCGCGCAGTTGAGGGCCACGAAGCGGCCGGCCGCGCGCGAGGACCAGTGGTGGATGGCCCAGGCCGCGTTCTCCTTCCCGGTCCCCGTCTCCCCGTGGAAGAGGACCGGGATGGCGCTCCCGGCGAGGCGCTTGAGCAGCTCGAAGATGCGCACCATGCCTGGATCGGCCACCACCACGGACCGTTCGCCCAGCGGCAACCGGTGAAGATCGATCCCGCTGGCCCGGAGGCCGCCGGGCGGAGCCACCAGCGCCGCGGCCCGCGCTGCCCCGACGAGCGAATCGGCGTCCATGCCGTCCCGCGGCGCGGTCGCCAGCCCCGCCCGGCGTTCGGGGGCGAGCGGGGCCAGCCTCTCCAGCAGCTCCTCCGCGCTCTCCTCCGCCTCGTCCGGCGAGAGCTCGGGCAGGACGAACAGGAGCTGGGCCGGGGTCTCCCGGCCCACCAGGTCCATGGAGCGCAGGCCGGCGCCGGCGGCGTGGAGGAGCTCGGCTCCGGAAGCGGCGGTGCGCCCCAGCTCGACGGCGACGACCCCCACGCTGCGCTCGTAGTGCAGCACGCGCTCCAGCTCCTCCGAGAGGCGGCCGCGCAGCGCGGGGAGGTCGAGCAGGGGCCGCGCCGACGGCAGGTCTTCGCTGCGGTGGAACACCAGGGTGACGGCGCCGATCGCCACCACGTCTCCGCCGCTCAGCAGCTGCTCTCCCTGCACGCGGGCGCCGTTCACCTGGACGCCGTTGTGACTGCCGAGGTCGACGATCCGCGCCGCGCCCGGCGTCACCACCACCCTGGCGTGCTGGCGGCTGACGGCGGGATCCTCCACCCGGATCTCCGCCTCCGGGGCGCGGCCGATGAGGACGGCCCCCTCGGGCGGCAGGGGGCGCATGGCGCAGGAGTCGCCTTCCAGGACCAGCAGGTACCGGCGGCCCGGCCTCCTGGGCAGACCAATGCGCCGGAGATCTGCGCCGTCCAACGTTTCGGGGAGCACCGGACCCATACTGGGAGCCAACCTGGCAGTCTTCCCAGGACGAGGGCAAGCAGCGTCAGCGCTGCTCCGCCAGGAGCGCGCGAGCCTCGTCCAGGTCCGCGCCGCGGGAGCCCTCCGGGAAGCGGGCCAGCGCGGTCGCGACCACCTGCCGCGCCTCCTCGCCCCGGTCCTGGTCGCGCCACAGCCGGCCCATGCTCGCGCTCGCGCGCAGCTCCAGCGCCAGCGCTCCCTGGGCGCGGGCCGCGTCGATGGCCTGGAGGAAGCACTCCTGCGCCGCGGGGCCGGCCGCCGCTCCGTCTCGCTCGCGGAGGACCTCGCCTTTGAGCCGGTGGAACTCCGGCAGCCAGAGCCGGCTCTCTTCGGCCCGGCCCGCCGCGAAGCCCGCGTCCAGGGCCGCCAGCGCCTGGTCGAGCTGCCCGGCGGCCGCGCTGGCGCCGGCATGCAGCACGTGTTGCAAGGTGGAGCCCAGGCCTCCGCGCCACCCTTCCATGGCCTTTCGCATCTGGGCCAGCCCTTCCTGCCCGCCACCGCGCTCGGTGATCGCCCAGCCGCGCAGGATGGTGGCCTGCACGCCGCCACGGGGGATTCGGTGCTCCGCCGCGAGCGCCATCGCCCGCTCCGCGGCCGCCTTGACGCCGCCCCGGTCCCGCTCCAGGTGGCGAAGGATGGCGAGCCTGGTCAGCGCGGAGATCAACGTGAAGGGCTGGTCCAGCGTCTCCGCGATGGCGAGCGCCCGGTCGATGCTCGCCGTCGCGGCGGCGAAGTCTCCTTGGCTCCAGAGCACCAGCCCCAACACCGACAGGCACTGCACTTCGGGGTCGGAGTCGAACAGGAAGTGCGACAGCGACGGGTGCTCGCCGCGGCGATACAGCGCCAGGAACGCTTCGAAGTGCCGGCGCGCCCCGTCGAGGTCCCCGGCGAACGTGCAGGCCGCCGCGATGGCGTAATGGCCGACCAGGGTGGCCTCTCCGCCGCCGTTCTGCCGGCTGAGCTGGAGGAGTTGCTCGGCGAAGCCGCGGGTGGTCGAGAGCTTGCCCTGGGCGAGGCCCAACCGGGCGAGGCCGAAGAGCGCGAGGATGCGCTCCGGTCCATGGTCCAGCCGCTCGCTCAGGCGCAGCGCCTGGTGGAGCGCCTGCTCGACCTCCGGCGGAGGCATGCTCCGGGCCATCCAGAGCGCGCTCGCCAGCGAGAGCTGCAAGGCGAACTCCTCCCGCGCGACGCCCTGGCGTTCCGCGACCGCCGCGCAGAGGGAGAGCCCCCGCTGGGCCCAGGCGATTGCCTGGCTCGAGTCGCCGGCCCAGAGCCCGTGCTCGGCCGCGCGCCGGTACCACCGCGCCGCCTGGGCGGGCCTGCCGCCCAGCTCGTAGTGCTCCGCGATTCGCGAGGGGGACGCCTCCCCCGAACGGTCCGGCCTGCCGCGGGCCGGCGAGAAGGCCCAGGCCAATCCCTGCTCCGGCGTGTTCGGCGTCCGACCCGCGGGGTCCGCGCGCTTCTCCAGCCACTCCGCCGCCAGCCGGTGGCCGAGCTCGCGGTCGCCGTCCGTCAGCATGCCGAAAGCCCCTTCCCGGAGCAGCGCGTGCCGGAAGCACCACTCCCCCTCTCCAGGGAACCGGCTCTCCGCCCGGCGCACCAGCACCTCGTGCTCCTCGAGCCACTGGAGCCAGTGCTCCAGCCGCGGGGTGGGGGCCGCGGGCTCCGCGCCCAGCAGTGACGCCACGGCCCCACTCCAGAAGACCTCGCCGAAGATGCTGGCGCTGCGGAGCAGTCGGCGCGCTTCCGGATCGAGCGCCTCCAGGCGCGCCGCCACCATCGAGACGAGCGTCTCCGGGAGCTTCGCGTTTCGATCCCCGGCCACGGCCCGGATGAGCTCCTCCAGGTAGAACGGGTGCCCGTCGGACAGGGAGACGATCCGGTCGACCTCGGCGGGGGAGATGGAATCCCCCAGCACCTGCTGGACGAGCTGCGCGCTCGCCCTGGGCCTCAACGTGCGCAGGCGCATCTCCTGCAAGGTCCGTTCGGCCCCGAGCCTGAGGGCCGTCGCCCGCGCCTCCGGGCGAGCCGTGGCGAGCACCATGAACGGCCGTGGTCCGAGCGCGCGAAGCGCGGCGTCCACCAGCGCCAACGAGGAGTGATCGACCCAGTGCAGGTCTTCCAGCACCAGCAAGACGGGGTGGACGGCGCACTCCGCCCTCAACCAGTCCTCCCAGGCCGCCCGCATCTGCTGACCCAGCAACTGGGTGTTCTCGCGGGCGGCCCGGAGGGACGCGCTGGCCTCTCCCGGAAACGGCACGCGCGCCAGCTCGCCCAGCAGCTCCGCTACCCGCTCCGCCGCGGGGGGACCCAGGGCGCTCCCCACGCGCGCGCGGAGCTTCTCCTGCGCCACCGCGGGGGGCTCGCCGTCCCGGATGCCGCAGGCGCCGCGGATCGCCTGCCCGAGCGCGCCGTAGGCGGAGCCGCCGCGCAGCGCGTCGCCCTTGCCGATCCAGATCCGGACCGCCGGGTGGCGCTCCCTCAGCTCGCGCAGGAGCTCCTGCGCCAGGCGCGATTTGCCGGCGCCAGCGGGCGCCGTCACCAGCACCGCGGACGCCGCCGGCTCGGCGACGCACTCCGAGAAGATCGCTGCCAGCTCGGCCAGCTCCCGCTCGCGGCCCACGCAGGGGGTCGGCTTGCCCAGCAGCACGCGGGGGCCGTCCAGGTGCGAGCGCTCGCCGCGGATCTCCAGGCCCCAGGGCCACTGGACGACCTCGAAGAGCGGCTCCAGCAGGCCGGCGGTCACCTCATCCGTCATCACCGGCGGCGCCGCCGCCCCCGCCTCCGGGCGAGCGGGGCCCTCGGGGCCCGGCGCCAGCAGCGCGGCCGCCCGATCGATCACCTCGCTGACGACGGTCCCTCCCGCTGAGTCGCTGCGGCCGGTCGCGAGCGCCACCGGCAGGCTCGGCCGGAGCGCGCGCGCCAGGAGGGCGCACCGGGCGGCCCGCGCGACCTGGTCGGTGGCGATCCCCGCCGCGGCGACGACGATGACGGCCGAACCGTCCGCCAGGCGCTCGAAGCGGCCTCCGTTCGCCTCCGCCTCCTGGCGCAGCGCGCCCTCCACGGGCGCCAGCGCCTCGGCGTCGAGGGCCGCGCGCGGGGCCGGGGGGATTGTGTCGGTCTCCGCTCGGGCTACGGCGGCCGATGCCCGCGGCGGCCGGCCAATCAGCACCACCGAGAACAGCCGCCGCTCGCCCGTGGTCAGCGCTGGCGCCGGCGGCGGCTCCTCCCGCGCCACCGCCTCGCCGAGGTTCGCCAGGGCCCCGGCCACCGACGCTCCGTCCGCGGGGCGCGCCAGCGGATCCTTGGCGAGCATCCCCCCCACCAGCCTGTCCAGCGCCGCCGGGACGTCCGGCCTGAGCCTGGACATCCGTGGCGGCTCCTCGAACAGCAACTTCGCGAGCACCGCCATCAGGTGCTCGCCATCGAAGGCCCGCGCCCCTGTCACGCACTCGAACAGCACGCACCCCAGCGCGAAGACGTCGGTGCGTGCGTCGAGCGCCGTCGCGCATCGGGCCTGCTCCGGGGACATGTACCCCGGCGTGCCCACCAGCAGCCCCGACTGGGTGAGCCTGCTCTCGTCGCCCAGCCAGGCGAGCCCGAAGTCGAGCACCTTCACCTGCGCCGGATCGTCGTGAAACAGGGCGATGTTGCCCGGCTTGAGGTCGCGGTGGACGATCCCGCGCGCGTGCGCGTGCGCGAGCGCCTCGGCGATGCGCGTCCCCAGGGTGACGCTCTGGTGGATGGAGAGCCTCCCTCTCGCCAGGCGCCGGTGCAGGCCCTCTCCCTCGACCCACTCCATCGCCAGGAACGGCTTGGCGTCCGCGGTCAGCCCGTGGGCAAGGTACTGGACGATGCCCGGGTGCCGGAGCCCGGCCAGCGCCCGCGCCTCCCGATCGAAGCGGGCCCGGTCCCCCGAGCGATCCTCCCGGAGTGTCTTCACCGCCACGACGCTGCCGGAGGCCCGGTCGAGCGCGCGGAAGACCTGGCCCATGCCACCGGCCCCGGCGAGCTCCTGGAGCTCGAAGCGCTCGCCGATGACGTCCCCCAGCCGCACCGGGGGAGTATCCGACGGGCTCGGAAGAGCTGTCCAAGGATCCCTGGTTTCCTGCTACGGCGGGGACCGCCTCGGGTCCCCGTCTAGCGAACGAACAGCCGGCCGCGGCGAACGCCCGCGCCGCGCGCGCGGAGGCCGGTCCCGGGGGAGGCGCCGGCCGCCCGCGGCTTCGCGTTGTCCGGGTGGGGGGAGTTCAACGTGACGCCGTTGGGGTAGATGCCGTTCAGCTGGACCCCGTTCTCCACCGGGCCGGCGAACGCGAGACCAGACAGCACGAGAGCAGCCGCGACGATGATGCGATTCATGGATTACCTCTGGGCACACATGCCCGAGCAGGGGGTCTGGGACAGGCGGCAAAACTGAGGGGCGCACCACTCGCCGGCTTGGCACTGGTCGTCCGAATGGCA
>Ga0068860_100007776_pt1 | contig 10706 bp, 9 predicted proteins | sample KBSSwiS32_FD_66597 | JGI IMG/M metagenome (GOLD analysis project Ga0068860, IMG submission 66597) | Switchgrass rhizosphere microbial communities from Kellogg Biological Station, Michigan, USA - KBS Switchgrass S3-2 | ecosystem: Host-associated > Plants > Roots > Rhizosphere > Soil ...
GGTTGGCGTCAATGCTTGGTCGGCACCAGCACCGCATCGATCGGGTGAATCACGCCGTTGCTCGACGCGATGTCCGTCAGGGTGACGTTGGCGTCGTTGATCGTGACTTTGTCGCCGCTCATTCTTATCTTCGCGGTTTCGCCCTGCTCGGTCTCCGTCTGGCTGAGCTTGCCGACATCGGCTGCCATGACGCGGCCAGGGGCAACGTGATATTTGAGGACCGAGATGAGTTCGGCCTTGTTCTCCGGCTTCAGCCAGTTCTCGAGTTTGCCGGCAGGCAATTTGTCGAACGCGGCGTCGGTCGGTGCGAACACGGTATACGGACCGCCGCCTTTCAGGGTTTCAGCCAATCCGGCTGCTTGCAAAGCTCGGCCGAACGTCTTGAATGAGCCTTGGGCGGCTACGGTATCGACCAGGTTCTTGGTCGTGGAAGAAGTGTTGTTCATAAGGATGGACCTCATTGGATGCTCCGCTGATGCGGAACGAAGGCGGCCGAAGCCGCGGTCCCTGAGACAGACACAGGGACGAAATACTCAGTGGGGCGTTTGACGATCCGCAGGACTGAGCGCCGGCTGGGACGGGTTACGTCCTAGCTGCCACGCACACTACTCGCAAGGGTGTGAGGTGAGGGTAACCAAACAGTGAATTTGCCGGACTTCGGCTGCCTCGCGTCATCGTCCTTCGGCCGCCGATTGTTCGCGCACCGGGCACGAGTACCGCCGATGCCTGACGGGCGCCGGTCTTCGATGAGAAGCGCTCGCCTGTTTGTTCGCGTCCCACCGAACGATGGAAAGGATCGGCGCGAGCGCGCCCGTCCGATTGCCGGCGCAGCAGCTCGTGCAGGAAGCAGCCAGCCCTTGAGACGGTCTACTTCAGTGCTTACATGAAACGACCAAAGTACGCTTCATCTCGGTGTTGCCGCTGCTGCCCTTGTCGTCCGCACCACCTTTCTGCGACACGATCGTGTAGTTGCGAACGCCGCACTGCTTGTCAGCTTTTTCGCTGCAGTCTCCCCAGCCCTTGCCAAGTCCCGAGCAGTTGTAGGTGAAAGTCTCTTCGGACGACTTTACTCCGCTCATGCAGCCGGTCCCTGCGGCGGCGAGGATTCCAAGCGTCAGTACAGTGAACACGCGCATGAGAACCTCCTGTGGTCTTGTTGAAATTTCATGTTCGCCGGCAGTCGTCGCAGTGCGCGACACGTCGCTGCGGGATTTCAAAACCACCCTAGGGATGAGCAGCGTGCACGGCGTCGTTCTTCACTTTCGCCGCAGCGATGGCCGAGTCATAGCTGGCCTTCGCCGCGGACAGGCATTGCTTGTTCGCATCGCCCGCCAGGTTCTGGCAACGCGCATCGGCGACCTGTTTCGCCGCTTCGGCCTTGGCCTTGTCGACGTCGTATTGCGCATCGGCAACCTTGAGTTCGGCGCTGCTGCGCGCCTTGGCGACATCGGTGCTGGCTGCCGGCGCCGGCGCGTTGGGGTCGTTGGCCGCATCCTTTTGCGCATCCGTTTGGGCGCCGACCAGATCCTTGTTGTTCTGCGCAACGACCTGATCGAGTTTCGCCTGCGCGTCGATTATCTTTTTCTGGCCATCGGCTTCTGCCTTCGCAACATCAGCCTGAGCCTTGGCTGCGGTATCTGCCTGCTGATTGCAGCCTTGCAACAACATCGTGGCGAAGACGAGCCCTACTAGAATGCTGGCGTGTTTGCGCATGACAGTTCTCCTTCTGGCAGACGGGATCGCGCGCTTTTTTTGGCGGTCCGCAGATCTGGAGCAACCGATCTTCTCTCCCCCTGGCCCAACGGCGAATGAATCCATCAGGATGATGCTGTTCGGACGGGAACATCACCGGAATTGCCGGCTCGGTAGCAGGGCGCCGTACGCTGCGTGGCAGGATACCGTCGTGCTGCAGATGCACATGAGCCGCTGGCCGAGGCGGCAGCGATGAGGCCCGCAAGCGGCAACTCGCTTCGCCTCGCGCAACGTCGCGGACTTGCGCAGGACTGGCCATGCCTTTTGCGCACTATCATTGCATCGACTGCGGCCGCTGCCGCTTGACCACGGACCAAGTCGGAAACATGCGCACACTACCTTCCGGCCAAAAGCTTCTGCTGACAGCCGCGGCTCTCGTACCGATTGTCTATTTCGGCGCGCAAGCGCTTGCAGCGCCCTATTTCCCGAATTACAGCGTGTTCACGACCACAGCGAGCGAACTTGGCTCCAATCTTTCCTCCCGGCCGAGCATCTTGAACACCGGCGCACTGCTGACCGGGCTGCTCGCCTTGTTGGGGAGTGTCGGCCTGGCCATGTCGCTGCCGCGCCTCGGTGCCGATAAGATCGCAGCATTCCTCCTCGCCATTTGTCTCGCGTCGGCAGGTTTGGCGGCGCTTTGGGCCGGGCTGCACCCGCTTCCTGATCCTCGACATAACCCGGGTGCGCTCGGCGCCGGCATGTTCGCATCGCCTTTTGTCGCACTATGGGCCGCCTGGCGGATGCAATCTGCAACGCTGCTTCGTCTCGTCTTGTCATTGAATGCGATTGCGTTCGCCGTTCTGGCTGCAATCATGTCGGGAGCCGCCGGTGTCGACCTGTCGACAATCGGCGGGTTGGTTCAAAAGCTTCTTGCGGCGACGTCGTTTGGGTCCGGCGCCATCGTTGCCGGCGCCGCTGTTTGGCAATCCCGCCAGCGGTCGGCACTACCCTGAATCGCAAATGCGCGGTGGCACTTCGACTTCGCTTGCTTTGCAAGCTGCGCTCAGCGCGAACGGATATCCAGACGTTCAAATTGGACCACCGTCTTCCGTCGCGATTGGTGGCCTGCTCGACGCGCAATTCGCTTAAGATGTGCGCCTCGCCCGCCGATTGCCTCTGGTGCCGGCGTTCTGTTCTGTTACTCACACCCACGGTCGACAATGGCGCCGGCCAAGAGACATCGCCGCCGCGAATCCGATACCCCCAATTCCCGCGACATGGAGAAAGCCAACATGGCCCGACCCCGACTGACCTACTTCGACGCACCGGTAAGCCGCGGCGAGGAATGCCGCCTTGCCCTGCATCTGGCCGGCATCGACTTCGAGGACAACCGCATCAGCCAGGCGGCGTGGCCGGCGCTGAAGGAACAAACGCCGTATGGCACGCTGCCGGTGCTCGAATTGCCCGGGCACCCGCCGCTCGCACAGACCAATCCGATTCTGCTGCTGATCGGCCGGCGTCACGGCCTGCACCCGAACGATGACTTCGAAGCCGCACAGCACGAGGCGATGATGCAGCACGTCGAGGAGCTGCGGCACAACGTCTCGCCGACGATCCGCATGGCCGGCGCCGAGAAGAAGGCCGCGCGCGAAGCGCTCGTCGCCGGCTTCCTGGCGGCATGGGCCAGGGCCGCAGAACGCAATCTCGCGTCAGCCGCACCGTTCTTCGCAGGCGCGAACATCCACGTCGTCGACCTCAAGCTGCACATGGCCGTGCGCTGGTTTCTCGGCGGCAAGGTCGACCACATCCCGGCCACGATCTTCGCCGCGTTTCCGAAGCTCATGGGCGTGCACGATGCGGTGCGCGACGATTCGCGCGTGAAGGCGTGGTACGCGAAGTAGCATCGCGCATTTGGTGTCTAGCTTGACCTGAGGTATCCACGCTCGTTTCTGCAAACTCCGCAGATTCCAGGCCTGCTGCTGTTACGTTCACCGCTTTCCTTCTCCTAGCGGGCAAGCTGGCGCGAAACGCCGGCCGAAAACTGCTCCTGCAAGTTCGGCATTTCCGCCATCCATGGCGGTCAGATGACGGTCGGATCATTTGCCACCGCCGAGACGCAGCCCGACCCTCGCCTCAACCCCTCTCCCGGCGGGAGAGGGGCTCGAAGCAACTCGCCGAAAAAGTGGGAACCTCAGCCCTTGATAGCGCTTCGTCCGCCTCTCGTAGGGAAAGCAGACTCTGCTCCCGGCTTCCGCATGGCACAATTCGTGGGGCACCGGTGCGGCGAGAGCGACCGAGATCGCATTGGACTATTCCACTTTTTGCAGGGGTGCAGGCGATGGCCTGGAATGCATGGCTGCGGCAATTGGTCCGGGCGCAAAAGGACACCGCCGGCAACGTCGACTTCCCGCCGGATCTGACCGGTGCATGGCAGATCGCCTGCCGCGCTGCCGGTGTCGACGACGCGACACTGGCCGCGCGCGCCGCGAAACACTTCGGCCTGGCTGAGGCCGATCTTTCCCGCTGCGATTCCGTCGCCCTGCGCTTCATTCCCGAACGTGTGGCACGCACGCGGCTGGCGTTGCCGGTGCAGCTCGAGGACCAGCGCCTCATCGTGGCCGTCGCCGATCCGAGCGATCCGAACCTGGAATCGGCGCTGCGTTTCAGCGCCGGGCGCGAGGTGGAACTGCGCTATGCCTCGCCCGAACAGCTCGACAACCAGATTACCTTTGCTTACGCGCGGATCGCCGAGCGCCTGGCCTCCCGTGCGCTCGGCGCCGACGCGATGGGGGACGGCAGCGATCCGGTCGTCGCGCTCGCCGCAAAGCTGCTGCGCAACGCGGCCGCGGCGGGCGCGTCGGACATCCACGTGCAGCCGTTTCCCGGCGGCGGCGTGGTGCGGTTTCGCATCGACGGACTGCTGCGTCGCATCCAGACGCTGCCGCGCCCGGTCTGCGATCAGATGATCCGCCATTTCATGGCGGTCGCCGGCATGGACAGCTCGCACTGCGCCGTACCGCAGGACGGACGCTACGAATTCTTCCTCGACGATCGCCGCATCGATCTGCGCCTGTCGACGCTGCCCGCGCGTGGGGGCCAGAGCCTGGTCATCCGCCTGCTCGATCAGTCCAGGGCGTTCGCGCTGTCAAACCTCGGCTTTGCGCCGAACGAGCGCAACAAGTTGCAGCGCCTGATCGGCTGCAACGCCGGCATCCTGCTGCTGACCGGGCCGACGGGCTGCGGCAAGACGACCACGCTGTATTCGTTGCTGGCCGGCTTGAACCGAGTCGAAGCCAGTCTCGTGACGATCGAAGATCCGGTCGAATACGAGATGCGCGGCATGGCACAAGTGGATATAGCGCCCGAGCGCGGACTGACGTTTGCGACGGCGTTGCGCTCGATCCTGCGCCAGGATCCCGACGTCGTGCTGATCGGCGAAATTCGCGACGAGGAATCCGCGCAGGCGGCCGCACGCGCGGCGTTGACCGGCCACCTGGTCATGTCGACGCTGCACACCAACGATGCCGCCAGCGCGATTCCGCGCCTGCTCGATCTCGGCCTTTCGCAACCGATACTGGCCGACGCGCTGATCGGCGTGGTCGCCCAGCGGCTCGTGCGCAAGCTGTGCGATGCCTGCGCGACGCCGGTCGAATCGCCGCTGCGTGCCGGTGAGGCGCGCCTGAAGGAACTCACCGGCGACCTGCCCGCGCGGCGCCCGCACGGTTGCGAGGAGTGCGAGTACAGCGGCTATCGCGGTCGCGTTCCGGTGGTCGAGATCCTCGAACTGGCCGAGACCGATCGGCAAGCCCTGCTGCACAACCGGTTCGTCGTCGATGAGGGCAAACGCGCGGCCGGCGACAATGGTCTTGCGCACAACACGTTCGAGATGATCGTCTCCGGCGTGACGACGGTGGAAGAAGCCGAACGCGCGATCGGCCTGAGCTTCTGGACCGGGCTCGCCAAGGCGGTCGACAAGCCGCTGCCACCGGGCGTGATCAGCACGTCGTTGTTTTCCAATGGCCACGACAATCGCCTCGGCGTTCTGCTGCTGGCGGCCGACGCGGCCAGCATGCAACCGCACCGCGTCGCACTCGAAGCGGCGGGGTATGCGGTCGAGCAGGTGGCATCGCTGGCGCAGGCGACCGATCTGTTGCGTCGCTCGTCCAATGTCTACCTCACCGTGATCGACATCGCCGGCGAAAACGACACCGCGTTGCACGCGGTCGAAATCGCACGCAATGCGCTCGCCTGGGCGGGGTTGCCATTGATCCTGCTGGTGCCGCCGGCGGACAAGGCGATGCATCGCGCACTCGCGGACGAACTGCCGGACGGTTTTCTCGACAAGCCGGCGGCGCCCGAAACGCTGGTGCAGCGGGTCAAATTGCTGCTGCACGCTTGAACCATCTCAGCTGCACGACTCGGCGCCGATGCGCGCCTGCTGCGGATTGGAGGAACGCTGGCGCCGCGGCCGTGCCAGCGAATCGGCAATGACCCAGGCGGCGCCGATCAGGGCCAGGTTCACGGCGTTCTCGTTCCAGATCCAGTGATTGGAGGGATCGGCCACGAGCATCGGCACGTGCACGAGCGGAGTGAAGGACGCGAACATGGCGGTCAGCAGGATTGCGGCGAGACGGGCCTGTACGCCCGTCAGGATTGCAACGCCCGCAGCGATGTGACCGAGCCCGGTTGCATAACCCCAGAACTCCTGTGAAGGCGGCAGCCACTTCGGAACCAGCGGGGCGGTCAGGTTCATGTAGACAAAGTGCGCCACGCCGAAGATCAACGCGCAAACTCCGAACGCCACCTGGCCCAAACGCGTAAGGCGTGACGCCGAGGCCGCATCGATCCTGGCGCTGGCGGCGTAGACGAGCAGCCCGCCCGACGCGATGGCAAGCTCGATCGCGATACTTTCGTAGGGCCCGAACTCGGCGTAATGGCCGATCAGCACGCGGCCGTTCATCAGGGTGACGACGACGAGCGCAAAGTAGGCGGCAAGCGCCGCAGCGGCCCAGGCCTTGGTCCGTCGCCACTCGACGGCCAGACCCGCGACGAACATGAATGCAGCGGCCGCATACGCCAAAGCGGTGCGTTCCGGGAAGTCCTTTGGCACCGGTTGCCCCGGATGGAAGTCCCCGAATGCCAGGCACACCGCGCCCAGCGCAATCACCCCCAGGCCGTATACGCGCCAGCCGAAGGTTGTAGTCGTTTTTCCCGCGGTCATGTTCTTCCAGCTTCGATGTGGCTGCTTCAACGCAGGGAACGCACGACCCACGCGCGCAATTTGAGCCAAGAGCCGGATGGTAGCTACCGCCGACGGGGCAAACGTTGCATCCCCTGCGCGGTCGAACAACAGCATGCGCACCGAAGTTGCGTTGAGCATTCTTCAAGACTACACGTGTCAGATAGGTCGGAATGCACGTTCGCGCTTCACAACGTCGGTCGTCGCTGCCATACGCCAGTGTTGCCCAAACTACGGCTGCATCGGACTGCCTTCGCAGCGCCTATCCGCAGTCCAAGCCATCAGCGAATATCCGGTCTGGATCGAACTCATACGCGCCGATGTCGGCACGCGCCCCGATGCTTCGCGCAAAGCCCGGTCCGCGCTGATCGTTCGCCAGGAATGAATTGCCGGCATCGATGGCCGGGCTGTCGGCGCCTCCGTGACAGGCCAGCGGCAGCAACTTCGGTTCGGCCGTCTTCGTCATGTCGGGGACGGGAACGCTCGAAATCCTGATCAGGTTGTTGGCGCCCGTGATGACGGCGCCGCCGTCGAGGCCGCTCGGCGAATTGTTTGCGACGATATGACGGGCGGAAGCGAACATCAGAATCAACTCAGGTTCATTTTCTTCCCGGCAGGGATGGTACGCGAGCAGAGCGGCTGCGATGGGTTCCAAAGACTGGAGAATCTGTGCGGCACTGAACGCTGCAGCGGCGAAACAGCGCGCGCGACGCTCGGGCGTGATGTTGGGCAAGACCCTGGATTCGGGCTTTCGCCGGAATGACGAACCAATTTGGCACCCTACATCAGCCGCCGTGCTTCCTCAGCAGTTCGACGAAACGCGGGTTGTCGCGCAGCGGGTTCCCGATCGGAGTGAACGGAAGGGTTGCGACCGTCACGGAACTCGGTCGCGCGAGCAGGCCATCCAGCAAATCAATGGCCTTTTCCTGCTCGCCGACGATCGCATACACTTGCGCGAGCGCTTTGGTCATTTCCGGACCTTCCAACGCATCGATGTTTTCCGGCAGCAATTCGGCGGCGTGTTTTGCTGTCGTAATCGCCGCGTCTTTCTCGCCGAGCCAGGCGAGAATCTCGGCGAGCTTCGCGTGCCGCACCGCTTCATTCGGCGCGGCGGCGACGTATCGTTCGGCGTGGCCCCTGGCAGTCAGCAATGCTGCATGCGCGCCGTCGAAGTCCTTCAGCATCCTTTTCGCGATACCGATCGATTCGTACTTCGAGCACAAGCCCTCCGGCACGGTGGCCGCCACTTCGTCCTTCAGCCCTTCCGCCTGCTTCAGCGCGTCCGCATAGTCGCCTTGCATGAGGCGTACTTGCGCCGCAGCGCTCGCCAGCAGGGCCTTTGCGGTGTCCGGAAGTGCGACGGCCGAAAACAGCTTGATGCTGCGATCCGCGAGCTCGAACGTGCCCTTCCACGCGACCTCCACCTGCGCCTGCAGGGCCCAAAGGTCGAGCGACTCGGGACTCAACTTCAGCGCGCGATCGAGGGTCTGAGTGGCGCGGTCAAAATCCCGCAATGCCACGTAGTTGAATGAGAGATTTTGCAGAGGCCAGGCGTCGTTCGGGTCCAGGCTCGCGGACTTCTCGAGATTCGCGTTCGATTCGGCCCATTTGCCCTGGCGCCGCTGAATCGAGCCGATCGCCAGATATGCCTCCGCTTCGTTCGGCAAGCCGGGTTGCGCGAGCGAGAATTCTTTCAGGGCATGGTCGTAGTCGCGCCCGCCGTAGTAGTACGAGAAGCCGAGAGCGAGGTGACATTCCGGGCAGTCCGGTTGCAGCTGCAAGGCACGCTCGGCGAGCGAACGCGCCTGCGTGATGCGCTGCAGGCTTGGATCGAAAGCGTGATAGATCCAGCTCTGCAGCAGCGAAAGGCCGGCCCGGGCCAACGCGAAGTTCGGGTCCAGCTGCAGCGCGCGCTGGTAAAGTTGCTCAGCCTGCTTGAGCTTCCCCAAATCGCCGTGTTGGGAATGCAGATCGTGCGCCTGAACAAAAGCGAGATAAGCCTCGCCGTTCTCGGTGGGCTTGCGCATGATCCGCGCCTGCTCGCTCGGCGACAGTCGCGCTTGCAGCTCGCGCGCGATCTTCTGCGCCAGCTCGGTCTGCAGCGCGAACACGTCGGTGAGATCGCGGTCGTAATCCTCGGCCCACAGGTGCTTGTCGTTGGCCGCGTCGATCAATTGCACGTTCACGCGCATCCGATTACCGGCGCGCCGCACACTGCCCTCCAGGAGCGCGCCGACGCCGAGCGCCGCGCCTATTTCCCGCACGTTTCTTGCGCCGCCACGGTACTGCATCACCGACGTGCGTGAGATGACCTTGAGTTCGCTGATCTTCGACAGGATCGTCAGCAGATCGTCCTGCACGCCATCGGCAAAATAGGCGTTTTCCGGGTCGGCACTGAGGTTCTCGAACGGCAACACCGCAATCGACCTGCCCAGCAGCGCGCGGGAAGCTTCGTCGGCGCCGTGGCGCAGCACGAAGCGATCGGTCAACAGCAGCACCACCGCAAGTGCGAGCACGGCGATGATCGAAATGTCGAGCCTGCGGCCACTGTGGCGAGCGATCGGATCGGCCGGATCCAGTTCGCTCTCACGCTTCAGGCCCTGCGGCGTGAATTCGTAGAACCAGGCAAACGCAATCCAGAACGGAAAGCCGACGACCGCCGCCACGATGGCCGCGCGCATGATCCACTCGGGGCCGTGGAAAACCGGCAGCACTTGCGTGACAACCTGGACCAGCACCCAGGCGCTGGCCGCGTACAGCACAGCCGCGCGGTACACGTTGCGGCGCTTGAGTTCGGCCAGCAGCGACATCTCATCGGTCCTTCGGGCACGGAGTGGCGAGACGCGATTCTTCGACGTTGACGCTGCGCATCAGCTCGATCGAGGATGCTCTGAACAGGTCTTTCCGGTCATTCCAGTGACTTGTTCAGAGGCTCCCCAACTGAATCAGAGTGCTTCTGCACTGCCAAAAAGTCAAACTCGCCAAGGAACGCGGCACCTCACTTGCGCAGGCCGAAGGTATCGTCGGCGCCGCCACGCACCAGCAATCCCTCGTCGTCTACGATGGAGAGGTCGCGACGCCGGAAACGGTGAACAGATTCGCGACGCTTCAGGCGAATCGACGGCACTGCCATCGGCGCACCGTCTTCACGGTTCTACTCGCTAGTGATGTCTAGACACCATCAGCTTCTATCACTTACCGGGAGGGAACAACCACCTGAAACTTCACACCTAAGGCGCGACTGATGAACCTCCTCCGTCTCTTGATCATCCGCGCACGCATCTAGCCGCCGAATGCGTCGTGAAAGATCGGCTCGGGCGACTCGAAGGCGCCGATGTCGCAGTGGTTTCCCCAGGGCCGATGCCTTCCGCGCTGGTCGGTCGTCAGGATCGCGCCGAAGTTGTCGGTGCAGCCGCCGGGGTTGCCGCCGTCGATTGCCTTGCTCGCGATCGGAATCGCGTGCGTCAGCGTCGGACCGCCGTTGTCCTGCAATGGACCCAACAGTGGATCTATGATCGTTGCCGAGCCGGCGATCGTGCAATGGGCGGCATCGACATCGGTCAGAATGCTGTAGCCCTGCGAGGTAAGCGTCCCGGCGCAGTCGTCGTTGGTCAATATCGGAAACGGATCCATCGCGATCACGAGTTCGTTATTGGAAATGATCGAGTTGATGATGCCGAACGAGAATCCCAACGAGTTGTACACGCCGCCGCCGGCCGCGCTGTTCGCCGCATCGGAATTGGCCTGGTTGTACGCGATCGTCGTGTTGTACAGA
>Ga0068860_100007781_pt1 | contig 10704 bp, 13 predicted proteins | sample KBSSwiS32_FD_66597 | JGI IMG/M metagenome (GOLD analysis project Ga0068860, IMG submission 66597) | Switchgrass rhizosphere microbial communities from Kellogg Biological Station, Michigan, USA - KBS Switchgrass S3-2 | ecosystem: Host-associated > Plants > Roots > Rhizosphere > Soil ...
AAATTTTATTTCATCATTCTTATTAGCCGTGTCTAATGCAAAAGTCATATAATCAATTTCAGGAACAGGCATCTTAATTATGGTGAAGGGATTACCATCCTGGTCTGTCGAGGCCTTTAAAATTTCATAATTCACTTTCATCCTTTCCAGATTAATCTTTTTCACGGGGTCTTGTTCTGCTTCTGCTGAATCAGGAAATGAGATTAAGATGGTGTTTGCATTTACAAAACGGCAGAACTCATCGAGGTGTCCTTTTACGCCAATTCCGAAATAGTTTTTTGTTATTAATGTTCCCCATCCAAATGGGTCTTCTGCCGCTCCTTCCTTTAGCCAAATAATTTTCTTTGCATTCAGCACTTTTTTTAATTCTGCTTCCTGTTGCTCTTTAGTCATATTGGGGTTGCGCTGCATATTCACCGACTCTACCTGTAATATGGTTCCCTTTCCATTTGTCTCAATAGCTCCGCCTTCATTAACCATTAAAGAATTAATTACCGGGTATTTAAAAATATTGGTTTGAAGAGAAGTGTATAGTTTTCTTTTTTGCTTATCCCGTTCAACATAATTTTTGAACACCGGTTCAAAATACCAGCCATAAGAATTCCATTCAAAATTCACAATTTGCTTTTGTCCGATTTGATTACGCATAAACAATATTCCATCTCGCTCTGCATAACTAAAATCTGTTTGTGACGGAATCAAATGAATACTATCTATGCTAGCGCCTGCCTCTATTAACTTTTTTGAATAAGTTTCCTGCAGCGAATCTACAACCCTGCAATAAACCTGCGTTTCTTTACTAAGGTGAACTGTTAATTCAAAAGCAGCTCTATCATCAAGCCCGCCTACGATAACACCGGATTGAGTTTCCCATTCAGCAGGGAGATAAAACTCTTTTTTGTTTTCTTGCTTGCAAGAAGATATAATTACCAGTGCAAATAATATTAGGTATAGATTGAATTGTTTCATCTAAGCATATTTATTATTGAAGTTTAAGATATTGTAATCTGTATGAATCGCTGTGTCGTGCCAAGAGTTGCGTACAACGTTGACGGCTTGCTGCTGTGCTGGTATTTATAATTTCAAAGCCCGGAGCCGCAGCCGATTGAAAAACTTATGATGAAGATAACAATTAAAAGCCGATAGAATTACGTCTGACAGATATTAGCTGATAGTAGTACTAAAGTTGATTGAACTTCAGTCAGCCAGCATAGAAGCAAGCCGAATGTTATGTGTAGGGTTAGTCTACACGCCTTAAATACCATCGTCTTTTGTAATAGTGGCTACCAAAGAAAAAATATTTTTTCCTTTTATTATATCGTCTCGCTTTAGTAACCTTTTTTCCTGTCTCAACATGCGATGAAAATAATTTGTTGTGTCCAATGTAACAGAAATCTTGATAATGAATAGTGTTACCCGAAATGTTATCAGTCTTCAATGGCATAATATCAAATCTATAATACAACTTATTTGTGTCTGGCAGTTGTTTGTCAAAAGTGATGTAAACTTTGCGGTCATAAATACTATAATGTCCGGTTGTACTGTCATACATTAAGTCACCTTGAAAAACATATTGTAAACTACTGTCAGGTTTTAATCTGATTGTAGTGCCGAAAAATCCAAGGTCAGCAAAATTTGTTTTGTAAGTACCAGCAATGTTTTTTATCGAGCTGCACGAAAAAAGCCCACATAAAATTAAGATGAAAATAATGGCAGTTACATGTCTTGGCATTTGCCTGTCTAAATGGTTTGGCGTGTCGTTTTCATAGTACGAGTAGCAAATTGTGGTTACAAGATAAATGTTTGTGTTTTAAATGCGGTAAATTGTTAATTGCGTAATACACTTTCGACGAATGTACAGGCACTTGTTATAAAAGTGTGGCAGCCTTTCAAAGAATGTATGAGCACTTAGAAAAGTGTGACGACTTTCGAAGAATGTATGGGCACTTGTTACAAAAGCACATCAATCTGTTATAACAAAAAGCAATTCTCTTAAAAGTTTTTGCAAACTTCTCATAAAGGTTTGCTGATTCTTTTATAGATGTTCTTCTACGTTTTAAAAAAGACCAGGAATTAAATAAAAAAAACCAAGAAATAATTATTGCAAAAAACCGCCTCTTATAAGAAAACGGATGTTAATAACGGCCAACTATTTAGAATAATAAAATCGCGGCAAAAATGATACATACCTGCATTAACTATTAATTTGTGTTAGTACGCTCTTTGTGAGCTGCACAATAAACCAATTAATATTAAGTTTCGTGCTGACCCCAATATTGGGGCAAACTAAATTCAAAATATCTATGGCTTTAAAACTGAAAAACGGTTTCAAACAAATGGCTGACGCCGAACTTGAAACTCGAGCTTACTAGATTGTTACTAACATGACTGGCAACCCAAACTTTCCTGCACCTGTTCCATCTGTTGTTGAAATGGAGCAAACCGTAACCGCTTTTTTTACCGCACTCAGCAATTGCTCAGAAGCTGATCGCCTGAAGATTGCGATTAAAAATCAAAAACGTGATGCATTGATTGAAGCGCTGCACCAGTGGGCGTTTTACGTATTGCTTAGGGCAAACGGAGATGCTGCTGTTGCTTTAAGCTCGGGCTATAACGTTGGTAAAACACCTTCGCCTGCGCCACCGCTGGTAAAGCCGGAAGCCCCGGTAATAGAGAGCGGCCTCAACCCCGGCGAGCTTATAAGCAAAGGCAAACCTATTGCAGGAGCGGTTACCTACATTCACCAATACGGCACCGAGGCCATGGTTGCCAATGACAATTGGCAAAGTATGCCGTGCAGCAAAAGCACGTGTGTACTAACCAGCCTTACACCAGGTACAAAATACTTTTGCCGTATAGCAGTAGTAGGCAGAAAAGAACAACTGGTTTACAGCGATATTGTTAGCCGCATAGCTGCTTAAGAACAACAGAATTTATTATGAATTAAAGACTACCACGTGGTGGTCTTTTTATTTTCCTGTTCTATCAGTAATTAAGAAAAGCCACCTGCGAGTTGCGTAAAGCAAGCCAATTTGGGTTCATTGCCGCAATAGATTATTTTTAAGCTGCGGCAATACAAGCGTTAGCGGTCATTGTAGGGCGACATCCCATTAAAACAGAATAATCCGACTACTGTTAATGGCAAATAAAATAAAAAGAATATGACTTTTACAAAATTAGTACCAAGTGTATTTTATACAGAAATTTCAGACGGCCTTAAATTATTTGTCGACTGCCTACAATTTACAATTGAACACAAAGATTTAAATACTTCACAACCTTATTGTGTACTAAAAAAAGATGGGATAAGCATTATGCTTTTTCAAGATGAACAATTAGCTAAAGAACATAATCCAGAATTAAGACTTGTGACAAATAATATTGAAGAAGTATATACAAAGGTATCTTCATCACATCCTCATCTACTTCACCCAAATCTTAACCAAGTTACACTAAGACCTTGGGGTGCGAAAGAATTTGCGATTGCAGACAATCAACTCGGAATTAGATTTCAACAATGGTGACAACTATAATCAGAGCAAACACAACGAAACGCTAACATAAGTATTGCTGCAAGGTGGCTTGACCTTGTAATCTTCGGCTGTAGTTCGCTATCAGCAGCGGTTTCGGGGGAGGGAATTCTGTTGGGCTTTAGTCTTTAACTTGTACTTTTAAATCTTTAATGGACAGCAGTTCCGGGCTGGACATTCAATGAATTCCACACCTGCAGCAATACCTGATCGTTGTGTGCAAGCCGACAAAACCTCATCAATGACGAATCTATTTAAATCTGTTTTATTGTCAATAAGACATTGCATAAAATGGATTTTTACGATTTTCGTTATTTATTGTCTTTCCTGTTTGACAGGAATTATTATGGTACGTTCCAAAAATAAGTTTGCTTCATCGTACCGAGACAAGATAGTTGGCAATGCTATCACAAATGATAATGCGTCAATAAACTATAATAAAGGCAATAGATTTAAAGCGGCTATCATTGATTTTAGTGAGAATCTCTTTATTAGTGCAATTCCGCAAACATTTATGGGACTTTCAGTAATTTTTCCATTCTTCACTTCAGCATATCAAGGCTGGATTGGAGGAATCGTTTTGTTGACGGGTCACATCAAAGCAGATTAAGGAATATCAAATCGGCTTTTCCATTATTTCATTGTACTTATTTTACAATTTATACCTTACTCATTAACGATAGGTTCAGGGCTTACACTTGGTATTAAAACTTACAACCTAAATAAAGGCCAAAAATTATTCCATTACCAAATAGACAAATCCAGTTTAAAGGATGTTTTGAATATTTACTTATTTGCTATTCCTTTATTTTTCTTTGCATCATGTTTTGAATTTTTATGTAACTGGAATAATTAAAGCCAGCACACAACAGGGGTCAATGTTGCACAACCCTAATTTCAAAAAAGCTATTTGTAGTTTCTTCGTTTGCAACCGTCCCGGCGGGGTTTTCACAGCACAGACTATAAATTATAAAAGACTACCCGTGAAACCCCGACGTATATGAAGCCATCAATGGTTTGTACTCATCCTCAGGAATCTTTAATGTTTATAGTGATATTGTAGCCCGCATAGCTGCTTAATGAACAACAGAATTTATTAATAACAAAGACTACCACGTGGTGGTCTTTTTGTTTTCCTGTTCTATCAGTAATTAAGGAAAGCCACCTGCGGGTTTGCGTAAAGCAAGCCAATTTGGGTTCATTTGCCACAATAGATTATTTTTAAGTTGCGACAATAAAAGCGTTGTATGCCATTTTAAAACGACCTTGTATCATTGAGAGGACTAACAAATAAAATATCATTGAAACTAAAAACTAAAATGAAAAAATCGTTCTTCTCAGTATTTCTTCTAACAGCCAGCATACTTATTTATAGTTGTGGTTCAAATAAACAAGAAATTAACTTGGATTCTAACCGTGATGTTGTTAAAAAATACCATGAGATATGGAGTGACGGCCAAGTGACAGAATTAGACAAAATATTAGCACCAGATTTTGTGTGCCACTTTATAAACGGAATTGAGTGGAAAGGAATTGAAGGAGCAAATAATTCAATTACAAGTCATAGAAAATCATTTCCAGACTGGAAGGAAGAAATAGTTGATATGATAAGTGAAGGCGACAAAGTGGTAACAAGATATAAATCAACAGGTACTCAACAGGGAACATTTAATGGACTTGATTCGACTGGAAAGAAAGTCACTATCTATGAAACTTCTATTTACAGAATAGCTAACGGTAAAATAGCGGAGCAATGGGGTTTTCCTGACGCATTAGGTTTGAACAATCAGCTCGAAGCAAAAAAATAACAATTCACAAACAGCAAAACGGCATACAACAAAAGTATTTGCAAAAGCCTGGCAGACGGAAGATCAATCGACTGAAAGTTGCTACTGTACTGCATCCGGGCTGAACGGAATTATATTCGGCAGTTGTTAGATAACTTGTACTTTAATTTGTCTCGTCCTGAAATAGGTTGACTACAAATCAGTTCCGGGCTGGACAAACAACAATTCCAAGCCTTCGCAAATACTCGGTCGTTACCAGCAAGGCTAACTACCGTATAGCCCTGCACTTGTAAAAGTCCACGCTGGACTGTCCACTACCGAATTTCGAACAGACTTTGTTCGCCACTTCAACAATAGTTCTTCCGTTACTTTTGAAGCTGAAAGCCCTTCCCAAAGTTTTCAGAAGAAATCATCTTTACACCCTTTTGTAAAAGCAAATTAAAAATACAAACTCCGAACACCGACAATTACACTAATTGCAGGCGGTTTCTATGAGCGCCGGTACTGCTTCATATTTTAAATTCCACTCCTTTATATTTTCTAAGATCGGCAAAAAAGCCAAGCCTTTTTCTGCTAACTTATATTCTACCCTTGGCGGTAATTCCTTGTAGGCGATTCTCTCCAATAGTCCATCTTCTTCCAGCTCTTTTAATTGTTCGGTTAATACTTTCCTTGAAATGTGTGGTATGATGGCATGTAGCTGGCCAAAGCGAATAGTACGGGTGTTAATTACGTTTATAATTATCGGCTTCCACTTATTACCAATGGTGCCAATAGCTCTTGTAAAGGGGCAGTTTGAATTACAAAAATTTTCGTCTCTCATATTTTTAAGATTTAGTAGTTACCCGATAGTAACCAGAATATACTATAATGGTTACAAAAATAAACTATTAAAGATAGGTTTGCAAAACAATTAAAAAAGATATTATGATGAATAAGTTAAAAAACAAAGTTGTAATAATAACGGGGGGCAATAGCGGTATCGGGTTTGGCATTGCTGAAGCCTTTAAAAACGAAGGCGCTGCCGGAGTTATTGTCGGGAGAAACCAGAAAACACTCGACAGTTCTGTAGCTCAGCTCGGCGACAATTTTATGGCGATGAATGCCGATGTAACCAATGTTGCTGACCTGGAGCGGGTGTTTGCCGCAACGGCTGAAAAGTTTGGCAAAATAGACGTGCTGGTAGCCAATGCGGGTGCAGGCATTATGGGTACTGTGGCAAGTATCAGCGAGGCCGAGTACGATACGACCATGGACTTAAACCTCAAAGCTGTCTACTTCACCGTTAATAAAGCACTGCCTCACATGAATGATGGAGGCTCTATTATTCTTGTAGGGTCAAACGCAGCGCACAGGGCCTATGCATCCTTTACGCTTTATGGTGCTGCAAAAGCAGCTGTAATCTTTTTAGCAAAAGGATTCTCAAGCGATCTGCTGGATAGAAAGATTAGGACAAATGTAATAACACCAGGTACAACAGATACGCCTGCGTTTGAGAAGTTTGTTCCCGCAGAACAAATTGAAGCGGTGAAAAAACACTTTGCGGATACAATGCCGATAGGCAGGATCGGGCAACCGTCTGACATTGGTAAAGCAGCGGTTTTTTTGGCCTCTGATGACTCTTCGTTTATGCTTGGTGCTGAGCTCCTCGTTGATGGCGGCCTGACTTATTTGGCTAAGTAACGGAACCCACGGCTGCACAGGTTTGCATCCGTGTTATTTAACAATAAAAAAAACTTTAAAGATGAGTAAATTAAAAAACAAAGTAGCGGTAATTACGGGTGCTTCAAAAGGAATCGGTGCGGCTATTGCAAAACATTTTGCCCATGAAGGCGCAAAGGTAGTTGTGAATTATGCCTCCAGTAAGGAAGCCGCCGATGCAGTGGTTAAACAAATAAAAGATAATGGCGGAAATGCCATTTCGGTTCAGGCCGATGTATCGAATGAAGCCGATGTAGCCAGGCTGTTTGAAGAAACAAAGATGGCTTTCGGCACGTTGGATATTTTGGTGAACAATGCCGTATTTCAGCAATACCTACCGGTTGACCAGGTATCGCCAAAAGCCTTTCACCAGCATTTCGATGTAAATGTTTTAGGGCCTCTTCTTACCATACAGGCTGCGATAAAATTGTTTGGCGATAAAGAGGGAAGCATCATCAACATAAGTTCGGGTGCCAGCAAAATGCCGATGGCGGGAGTGTCGTTGTATTCATCATCCAAAGCGGCCTTAGATGCCATAACGGTTTCTTTATCGAAAGAACTGGGGGCAAAGAACATTCGTGTCAATTCCATTTTGCCGGGCGCTACAGATACTGAAGGCGCAAGCACTGCAGGCGTCAGCCGGGGCAGTGATGCTGAGAAAATGTTTATTGCCAATACGCCGCTGGGCCGCAGGGGTCAGCCGGAAGATATTGCGAAAGCGGTGGTGTTCCTGGCTTCCGATGATGCAGCGTGGATCACAGGAGAACAAATATCGGTTTCGGGTGGCATGTATGGATTTTAAAAAATGAAAACATTATTTCTTACAAAAAATAAATTAAAATATTATGTCTGACAACGTAGAAAATAAAGTAACAAGCCCCGCCATTATCGGCTTCGGCAATATCGGTAATGCTTTGGCTAAAGCCTTTGCACGCAAGGGCATCGAGGTATCTGTTGCCACCACACGGGATCCGGAAAGCTTTGCATCCGCTGCGGCTGCGATCGGTCCCACGATCATTCCCACAACACTGGCAGAAGCTGTAAAAGCGGACATTATCTTTTTGGCTGTTCGTTTCGAGTCGCACCCGGATGTAGCAAAGGCGTTGCCCACGTGGGAAGGGAAAATAATTGTTGATGTGACCAATGCCTATGGCGTACCCAATGAAAAGCTGGGAGGACAGCCTTCTGCGAAGGTAGTTTCGCAAGCCTTCACCGGCGGCAGATTGGTTAAAGGCTTCAACCATTTGGGCGCTGCCATTCTTGCACAAGACCCAAACGTGCATGACGGCAGAAGGGTTGTGTTCCTTACAAGCGATAATGACAGTGCCACAAGCGAGGTCAGTGCACTTGCAGAAAAACTCGGCTTTGCTCCAGTCAAACTGGGTGGACTTTCGGAAGGCGGATTGCTTGTGCAGGCGCACGGCAATAGCTGGGGGAAACTGATCTTCCAAGACCTGGTTAAATTCGATTGATGAATCGTAATCGCAAATTTCTATTTCGGGCAGTAGGTATTTTTTTCAAATTATATAAAGCTATTAATAGTTTGCACTCATCCTCCAAAATACTTTTGCCGCATAGCAGTTTGTCGGCAGAAAAGAACAACTGGTTTACAGCGATATTGTTAGCCGCATAGCTGCTTAATGAGCAACGGATTTGTTAATAACTAAGGCTACCATGTTGGTGGTCTTGGTTATTTAAGCGGGCTGTGTTTCACTAACGGCAATTCCCCGAGCCGCAAATTGTATTTTACCCGGGTTTATGTTATTCGGAAGTTCAATGCTTGTAATAGAGACTTTGGTAAGGAAGAATTTTCTATTCCAAAATCTTGTATTGAGTAATAAACTGTTCATACGAAAGAGGACAAAGAATTGCCACGTTTGATCCGTACTCAAATTGCATTAAAGTGATTTTTGTTTTGTCGGAATCTGGTTTGATAGAAACGATTTGATTTTTTGCAATAGTTATTTTCGTTTCTCTTCCTTTTGCTAATCTTGGGATTTCAATAAAGTGTACCATTGTTTGTCAAATTTTATGATGTTAAAAAATAAAGATTAAGGATTGCGAATTGTTGACGAGCTAACGTGCAGTGTTCGGCGTATTGCCTGCAGCATGCATGGTCCATATTATCTTAGTCTTGTTTTTCAAGCTGGAAAATTGATTCAACACTTGCACCGAAAATTTTTGCCATTTTTAAAGCGAGAACGGTTGAAGGAATAAACTTTCCTATCTCAATAGAATTAACCGATTGTCTGGAGATACCGATTTTCTCAGCAAGATCACCCTGCGTCCAATTTTTTTTTGCCCTTTCTACCTTAATATTATTTTTCATAGTTGATTATATTTACGTCTTGAGATTACAATTCCTATGGCATAAAAAACAAAAAAGCCTGGAATTATAAAACTTATATTTCCCCAATATTCCTTTTTGAGAGTTACTACTAAATCCAATAAGCCAAGAGTCATTAATAATAATAGTCCCAGGGAAAAAGCCCAAACTGCGGCTTCTAACTGAATTCTTCTTTCAACTTCGTCCATTAAATTTATATTCTTAATAAAGCGGTTAATAAATAATACAAAGGTTATTGCCGGAATAAATGAAATCATTATTCCTAATGTTTTGGAAGGATCAAATTTTTTGATCACAATCATGCAGGTTGCATAGAGTAGTGACCAAAGAATACTATATAATGCGATTTGGTTATTCTTAGGTTTTTGTATTTTTTCCATAATTGAAATGTTTTAAATTTTATCAAAGATAAGTAAACTTTTCAAAAAGACAAGTTAACTTTACATTAAGTAACTAAAAGTTGACTTTTTTTTGAGACTAACTGAAAGCAAAAATCTGTTTTTTCGAAAGTTTAAATATTACTGAATGTCGTTACGTCGCAGCAGGGGTGGTCGTTTAAGAGCCTTGCGCAAAGCCACGAGACCAGGCGTTACTCACACTCATCCATGTGCATTTTTTTATTCCGTCCTGGCGGGTTTTCACAGCACAGCCTATAAATTATAAAAGACTACCCGTGAAACCCGACGTATATTAAGCCATCAATGGTTTGCACTCATCCCCGGGATCTTTAATTTCACCCCTATGGCTGTAAAGTTAAAGCCCGCCTGACCGGACCGGCAGGCATACTGATCTTACTCCACTTATTTTATCTCCTTCACATGCGTTGAATGGATTGCGTTTACACCGGGTACAAAATACTTTTGCCGTATAGCACTAGTACGCAGAAAAGAACAACTGGTTTACAGCGATATTGTTAGCCGCATAGCTGCTTAATGAACAACGGATTTATTATAAATTAGAGACTACCACGTGGTGGTCTTTTTATTTTCCTGTTCCATCAGTAATTAGGGAATGCCACCTGCGAGATGCGTAAAGCAAGCCAATTTGGGTTCATTGCCGCAATAGATTATTTTTAGGTTGCGGCAATACAAGAGTAAGCAGCCAATTTATGTAACACTCTAATATTTTGCATCCTTCCTTTAATGACACGACAAATACTCTCTTTTCTTACTTTGCTATTCATTGCTACATCTTGCCAGCCGACAAGAAATATGGTGGCTGTTATTAAGACTAATGGTAAGTATGGGTTTATCAATTACAAGGGCAAAGTAATAATTCCTGCAACCTTTGACTATGCCAGAGATTTTCAGGAAGGTTTTGCCCCAATAGAAATTCACGG
>Ga0068860_100007785_pt1 | contig 10700 bp, 7 predicted proteins | sample KBSSwiS32_FD_66597 | JGI IMG/M metagenome (GOLD analysis project Ga0068860, IMG submission 66597) | Switchgrass rhizosphere microbial communities from Kellogg Biological Station, Michigan, USA - KBS Switchgrass S3-2 | ecosystem: Host-associated > Plants > Roots > Rhizosphere > Soil ...
TGGGGCCACTGCGACGAGGCGTTCCGGCGCATTGCGCTTGCCCATCCCGACGTCGCCTTCACCCTCCAGCACAACGGACGCGTCGCGCATCGGCTGCCGCTGGGCGGGCGCCAGGCGCGCGTCGAGCAGACGCAGGGCGACGAGTTCGTGACCCACGCCGCGCGGGTCGACGCCGATGCAGGCGGAATAAGGATCACGGGATTTGCGGTACGCCCCGCGTATGCGGCGCAGGGCGGGGGCCAGTACGTGTTCGTCAACGGGCGCTACGTGCGCGATCGCGTGCTGTCGCACGCGTTGCGCGAGGCCTACCGCGACGTGCTGCATCACGACCGGCAGCCCGCGTATGCCCTGTGGCTTTCGATCGACCCGCGCCGCGTCGACGTCAACGTGCATCCGCAGAAGATCGAGGTGCGCTTCCGCGATTCCGGCGCGGTCCACGAGTTCGTGCGCCGCGCGGTCGAGCAAGCGCTCTCCGCAACCGCGGCCGAGCAGCCCGCGGTGTCGGCCGCGGAGAAGCTGGGTGTGGCCGCTGCGCATATGCCGCCGCCGATACCTACGCATGCGCAAGCGCCGCTGTCGCTGCACACGGGCGAGCCGTCCGCGTTCTACGCGCGCCTGTTCGGCACGCGCACCGAGCCCGCCGCGCAGCCGGCGTGGGACGACGACGACCCGCACCCGCTCGGTTTCGCGCTCGCGCAGCTGCACGGCATCTATATCCTCGCGCAGAACCGCGCGGGACTGGTGCTCGTCGACATGCACGCCGCGCACGAGCGAATCACCTACGAGCGCCTGAAGACCGTCGAGAACGCGCGGCTGCCGGTGCAGCCGCTGCTCGTGCCCGCGACGTTCGCCGCCGAGCCGCTCGAGATGGCGACGGTCGAGGAGAACGGCGACACGCTGGCCACGCTGGGTTTCTCGATGTCGGCGCTCGGTCCCGCAACGCTCGCCGTGCGCGGGATTCCCGCGGCGTTGACCGAAGCGGACCCGGCGGCGCTCGCGCGCGCCGTGTTGCACGACATCCGGGAGTTCGGCGGCACGCAGGCGATCGCTTCGCGTCGCGACGAGCTTCTTTCCACCATGGCCTGCCACGGCTCGGTGCGCGCGAACCGCACGCTGACCGTTCCCGAGATGAATGCGCTCCTGCGGCAGATGGAGGCCACCGAGCGCGGCGGCCAGTGCAATCACGGCCGGCCGACGTGGTACCAGCTCTCGCTCCCGGACCTCGACAAGCTCTTCATGCGCGGACGGTAACGCGACTGACGTGCAACCTGCGGTGCTACTCATGGGCCCGACCGCATCGGGCAAGAGCGCGCTCGCCATGGCGCTCGCCGAACGCTTCGACGGCGAGATCGTGTCAGTCGACTCGGCGCAGGTGTACCGAGGCATGGACGTCGGCACGGCCAAGGCGGCGGCGGAAGATCGGGCGCGCGTCCCGCATCACCTGCTCGACCTCGTCGATCCGGTCGAAGCGTATTCCGCGGCGCGCTTCGTGCGCGATGCGCTGGCCGCGATCGATCAAATCCGCCAACGCGGCCGGCTGCCGATCGTGACCGGCGGGACCATGCTCTATTTCAAGGCGCTGACCGAAGGCCTGTCGGCGCTGCCGCGCGCGGATGCCGGCGTACGCGCCGAGATCGACGCCCGCGCCGCGCGCGAAGGCTGGCCCGCGCTGCACGCGGAGCTCGCACGCGTCGATCCGCTCACCGCTGCTCGCCTTCCGCCGACCGACGCGCAGCGGATCCAGCGCGCGCTCGAGGTCCACGCGCTGAGCGGCAGCCCGCTTTCGTCGCTCCAGGGACGGCGCGAACCCGAGTCCCTGGGTCCCACGATTTCCGTGGCCCTCGTGCCCTCCGACCGCGCGGTGCTGCACGACGCGATCGCACGCCGCTTCGACGCGATGCTCGCGGCGGGCCTCGTCGACGAGCTGCGCGATCTGCGCCGGCGCTTCGAGCTCGCACCGAACATGCCCTCGATGCGCTGCGTCGGCTATCGCCAGGCCTGGCAGTTCCTGGAAGCCGAGATCGATGCCAAGGAGCTGCGCGAGCAAGGCATAGCGGCGACGCGCCAGCTCGCCAAGCGCCAGCTCACGTGGCTGCGGAGCATGCCAGCCGAGGCGTTCGATCCGCTGCAAGGCAGCTTCGTGGAAGCGGTCACTGACAGGGTGCGTGCTGCTGTGCAATAATGATCCTCCCGCCGCTATCGAACCCGCGAGCGGGACATGACGATGGCGCGCACGCTCTACGACAAATTGTGGGATAGCCACGTGGTCCGGGAGGAACCGGACGGCACGGCGCTGCTCTACGTCGACCGCCACCTCGTTCACGAAGTCACGAGCCCGCAGGCTTACGAGGGGCTCAAGCTGCACGGCCGCAAGCTGTGGCGCGCGGCGTCCGTGATCGCGACCGCGGATCACAACACGCCGACCAAAGACTGGCACCGGGGCATCACCGACTCGATCTCGCGCACGCAGGTCGAGACACTCGACGCGAACATCAAGGAGCACGGCGCCAAGGCCTACTTCCCGTTCCTCGATCGCCGCCAGGGCATCGTGCACGTGATCGGGCCGGAGCAGGGCGCCACCCTTCCGGGCATGACCGTCGTGTGCGGCGATTCGCACACGAGCACCCATGGCGCGTTCGCCGCGCTCGCGTTCGGCATCGGCACCTCGGAAGTCGAGCACGTGCTGGCCACGCAATGCCTCGTGATGAAGAAGGCGAAGTCGATGCTGATCCGGGTGGACGGCCGCCTCGCGCCCGGCGTCACGGCCAAGGACCTCGTGCTGACCATCATCGGCAGGATCGGCACCGCGGGCGGCACGGGCCACGCGATCGAGTTCGCCGGCGAAGCCGTGCGCGCGCTGTCGATGGAATCGCGGATGACGATGTGCAACATGTCGATCGAGGCGGGCGCCCGTGCGGGCATGGTCGCCGTCGACGACAAGACCATCGACTACATCAAGGGACGGCCGCTGGCGCCTTCGGGCGACCTGTGGGATCGCGCGGTCGCGAGCTGGCGCACGTTCGTCAGCGACGAGGGTGCCAAGTTCGACACGACGATCGTGGTCAACGCGGCGGAAGTGCGGCCGCAGGTGAGCTGGGGAACGTCGCCGGAGATGGTGGTGTCGATCGAGGACCGCGTGCCCGATCCGGAGAAGGAGCGCGACGCGACTCGCCGCGAGGGCATCGAGCGCGCGCTGCACTACATGGGCCTGCGGCCGAACACGCCGATGACCAACATCCACGTCGACAAGGTGTTCATCGGCTCGTGCACCAACTCGCGCATCGAAGACCTGCGGCAGGCCGCGGCGGTGGTGCGCGGACGCCGCGTGGCGAGCAACGTCAAGCTTGCGATGGTCGTGCCCGGTTCCGGGCTGGTGAAGGCACAGGCCGAGGCCGAAGGCCTGGACAAGATCTTCCGCGAAGCCGGGTTCGAATGGCGCGAGCCCGGATGCTCGATGTGCCTCGCCATGAATGACGACCGCCTCGAGCCGGGCGAGCGTTGCGCATCGACGTCCAATCGCAACTTCGAAGGCCGCCAGGGGGCGGGCGGCCGCACGCACCTCGTGAGCCCCGCGATGGCGGCCGCGGCGGCGGTCGAAGGACATTTCGTCGACGTCAGAAGGCTCTATTGATCATGGAACCGTTCCGCGTCCACACCGGTCTCGTCGCGCCGCTCGACCGCGCCAACGTCGACACGGACGCGATCATCCCCAAGCAGTTCCTGAAGTCGATCAAGCGCACGGGCTTCGGCCCCAACCTGTTCGACGAATGGCGCTACCTCGATCACGGGGAGCCGGGGATGGACCACGCCAGGCGTCCGCAGAACCCGCAGTTCGTGCTGAACGACCCCCGCTACCACGGCGCCTCGATCATGCTGGCGCGGCGCAACTTCGGGTGCGGCAGCTCGCGCGAGCACGCGCCGTGGGCGCTGCACGACTTCGGCTTTCGCGCGCTGATCGCGCCGTCGTACGCGGACATCTTCCACAACAACTGCTACAAGAACGGCCTCCTGCCGATCGTGCTGCGCGAATCGGAAGTCGATCGGCTGTTCGCCGATACCTTTGCGTTCCCAGGCTTCAAGCTCACGATCGACCTCGAGCGGCAGGTTGTGTCGACGGTGGACGGCTCGCTCGCGTTCGCCTTCGAGGTGGAGCCGTACCGCAAGCATCGCCTGCTGAACGGACTGGACGACATCGGCCTGACCCTGGGGCACGCGGAGGCGATTCGCGCCTTCGAGACGAAACGGTTGGCCGACCATCCTTGGCTTGCATAGAGAACTTCAGAAAACTTCTGATGGAAAAGCGGGGCCAAGGTAAACCGGCCCCGCTTTTTTTGTTTTTGGAGAGCGGAACAATGAAAATTGCGATTCTGCCAGGTGACTATATCGGGCCCGAAGTGACGGGCCAGGCGCAGCGCGTGCTCGAGCTGCTGCGCAACGAAGGCCTCGCGCTGACGTTCGAGAGCGCGCCCATGGGCGGCGCGGGCTACGACGCGGCGGGTGACCCGTTGCCGCCGGCCACCCTGGCGCTCGCGAAGACGTCGGACGCGATCCTGATGGGTGCGGTGGGCGGCCCGAAGTACGATGCGCTGCCGCGCGCGTCGCGGCCCGAGCAGGGCCTGCTGCGCATCCGCAAGGAGCTCGGGCTGTTCGCGAACCTGCGCCCGGCGCTCCTTTATCCCGAGCTCGCCGCCGCATCGTCGCTCAAGCCGGAGATCGTCTCGGGCCTCGACATCCTCATCGTCCGCGAGCTGACCGGCGACATCTACTTCGGCCAGCCGCGCGGGCGCCGGCGCAACGCGCAAGGCGCTGACGAAGGATTCGACACGATGCACTACAGCGTGCCCGAGATCGAGCGCATCGCGCGCGTCGGGTTCGAGGCGGCGCGCAAGCGCGGCAAGCGCCTGTGCTCGGTCGACAAGGCGAACGTGCTCGACACGAGCATCCTGTGGCGCGAGACCGTGACCCGACTCGGCTCGGAGTACCCGGACGTTGCCTTGTCGCACATGTACGTCGACAACGCCGCGATGCAGCTCGTCAAGAACCCCAAGCAGTTCGACGTGATCGTCACCGGCAACATGTTCGGCGACATCCTGTCGGACGAGGCTTCCATGCTCGCGGGCTCGATCGGCATGCTGCCGTCGGCGTCTCTCGACGTGAACCAGAAGGGGCTGTACGAGCCGATCCACGGCTCCGCGCCCGACATCGCGGGCCAGGACAAGGCCAATCCGCTCGCGGCAATACTTTCGCTCGGCATGATGTTCCGGTATTCGCTTGCGCGCGCCGATATCGCGGGTCGCATCGAGGCCGCAGTGCGCAAGGTCCTGCAGGGCGGCCTGCGGACCGGCGACATCGCGTTGCCCGGCGAAGCTGTCGTCGGGACGCGCGCGATGGGCGACGCCGTGATCGCGGCACTCGGGAACCGGTGATGGCTTCGCGACGACCGGCGGTCACGGTTCGCCGCGCCGAGGTCGGCGACGCGGAGGCGATCCGCAGGACGATGGCCGCGCCGCGTGCCCAGGCGGGCACCCTGCAGATGCCGTTGCCCACCGTCGAGATGTGGCGCAAGCGCATCGCCGACATCGCCGCCGACGACTACCTGCTGGTCGCGGAGGTCAAGGGCGAGGTGGTCGGCAACGCGGGCCTTCACTCCGCCGGGCGTGCGCGGCGCAAGCACGCGGGCGCGGTCGGCATGTCGGTGCGTGACGACTGGCAGCGCCGCGGTGTGGGGACGGCGCTGCTCGCGGCGGTGATCGACATTGCCGACAACTGGCTCGGCTACCGGCGCCTCGAGCTCACCGTGTACACCGACAACGCTGCGGCGATCGCGCTGTACCGCAAGTTTGGATTCGAGATCGAAGGCACGCTGCGCCAGTACGCGTTCCGTAACGGCGAGTATGTCGACACTTACACGATGGCTCGGCTGCGGTCGGAGCCCGCGGTGCGAGCGCTGCGAAAACGAAAGGGCTGAAAGCGACAAGCCGATATTCAATCAACGCAGCGCAATTTGATGTGAGGCGGAATCATGAGAGTAGGCATAGTAGGTTGGCGGGGCATGGTGGGCTCGGTCCTCTTGCAGCGAATGCTGGAGGAGCGGGACTTCGATCACATCGAGCCGACGTTCTTCTCGACGTCGGCGGCCGGCGGCAAGGGCCCCGACATCGGGCGGGCGACCGGTCCGTTGCAGGATGCGAGCGACGTCGCGGCGCTGACGCGCAACGACACGATCATCACCTGCCAGGGCGGCGACTGGACGACCGCGATGTACGGGAAGCTGCGCGAGGCCGGCTGGAACGGCTACTTCATCGACGCCGCGAAGACGCTGCGCATGAAGGACGACGCGGTGATCATCCTCGATCCGGTGAATCGCGCCGTGATCGACGCCGCGCTGGCGAAGGGCGTCCGCAACTACATCGGCGGCAACTGCACGGTCAGCCTGATGGTGATGGCGCTCGCGGGCCTGTTCGCGCGCGACCTGGTCGAATGGATGACGTGCATGACCTACCAGGCGGCGTCGGGAGCGGGGGCGCAGAACATGCGCGAGCTCCTGCAGCAGATGGGCGAGGCGCACCTGGCGGCTAAGAGCCTCCTCGACGACCCGCATTCGGCAATCCTCGACATCGACCGCGAGGTCGCCGGCATCCTGCGCGACGAGCGCTTCCCGACCGAGCACTTCGGAGTCCCGCTCGCGGGCTCGCTCATCCCGTGGATCGACAAGGACATGGGCGACGGCATGAGCCTCGAGGAGTGGAAGGGGGGGGCTGAAACCAACAAGATCCTCGGCCGCGCTTCCGCGAGCACGATTCCCGTGGATTCGCTGTGCGTTCGCATCGGCGCGATGCGTTGCCACAGCCAGGCATTGACGATCAAGTTGCGGCGGGATGTGCCGCTTTCGGAGATCGAGTCGATGATCGCGGGCGCGAACGAGTGGGTGAAGCTCGTGCCCAATCGGCGCGACGACAGCGTGCGCGAGTTGACGCCCGCGGCGGTCACGGGACGCCTCACGATCCCGATTGGCCGCGTGCGCAAGCTCGCGATGGGTCCGCAATACATCAGCGCGTTCACGGTCGGCGACCAGCTCCTGTGGGGCGCCGCGGAGCCGCTGCGGCGGATGCTGCGGATTCTGCTCAAGCAGCTGTAGCCGGGCAGGGAGGCCCGGTCTGGCGTGAGGCTTGCTAGGCAAGTCGGTACGCAGGAACATGCAAGGCGTCGCCGCGTTTTGACAAGGATCGTTCGACGGCGCCCATTTTCCTGCAAGGGACGGTGCGCGCTGTCGCCGTCCAACACGGACGCAACACTGCGTCCAATGGCCGCCGCTACTAGATGTTGTAGCAGGCGCACGTCGCGCACCCAAGCGCTAGCGCTGCCCGCTAGCACACTGGCATTAAGTTGGTAATAGACAGAGGCACTGCTTTGGCAAAAACTCAAGCTAATACCGGGGTTTAGCTTGCACCGCTAAACCCATGATGTTATGTTAGCTTAAGCCAAACAGCGTTTCCGGAGGGGGCGGTATGCGCTTGAAATCCATCGTCAAATACGGCCTCGTCGCCGGCGCCCTCGTGCTGCCTGCGTCGGCCTACCCGCTCGGACTCGGCAGGCTCACGATCGATTCGTTCGTGGGACAACCCCTGGTTGCGCGCATCGAGCTGCTCTCCACCTCCAAGGACGAACTCGACACGCTGTCCGCGCGCATCGCGGATCCGTCGCTTTACCGCCAGAACAACCTCCAGTATCAAGCGGTGCTCGCGCGCGCGCGCATCACGCTGGAGCGCGGCCCCAACGACACCGCCTTCCTTCGCGTCACGTCGAGCCAACCGGTCGCCGAGCCTTACCTCGACTTGCTGGTCGAAGTGAATTGGGCGTCGGGCCGCGTCGTACGCGACTACACGTTCCTGCTCGATCCGCCGGGATCGCAGGCCGCCGCGGTGGAACCGGTCACGCCGGCCCGTACGGGCTCGGCACCCGCGGTGCGCGCGCCGGCGGCCCAGGCCGCGCCGCCTGCAACGTCCGCTGCCGCACCGGCCGCCGCTGCTCCGGCCGCCGCTGCTCCGGCGCCGCGCGGGCAAGGTGACTCGTACGAAGTGAAGCGGGGCGACACGCTGTCGAAGATCGCCAAGGAATACAAGCCCGAGACCGTGACGCTCGATCAGATGCTGGTGGCATTGTTCAAGAGCAACGCGAGCGCGTTCGAGGGCAACAACATGAACCGCTTGCGCTCGGGCGCGATCATCACGATCCCGAACGCGGTCGACGCGAGTTCGCAGGCTGGAGCGCCGCAGGAAGCGACCAAGGTCGTGCAAGTGCAGGCGAGCGACTGGCGCGCTTATCGCGATCGCGTGGCCGGCGCAGCGCCGACGGCCGACGAGTCGACGACGCGTGCCGCAGCAGGACGCATTGGAACGGCGGTGCAGGAACGCACGCCGGCCGCGCGTCCGGGCGGCGATCAGGTGCGCATATCCAAGGACGCCGGCACCGGCAAGGGCACCGGCGCCGCCGAGACCAGCACGGCGCAGGCCGCCGCGCTGCGCGAAGCGCAAAGCCGCATCGCCGACCTCGAGAAGACGCTGAAGGACATGCAGCGCGCGATGGAGCTGCGCAGCCCGACGATGGCCAGCGCGCAAACGCAGGCGGATGCGAAGGGCAAGGCGCCGCCGGTCGCGACGCCGACGGCACCTATCACGACGGCGCCCGCCACGACCGCCACGACACAGCCGCCGGTGACGCTGCCGCCCAAGGCAGCCGAGCCGCCGAAGGCCACGACCCCCGAGCCGCCGAAGGCGACGACGCCCGAACCGCCGAAGGCGACGACCCCCGAGCCAGCCAAGGTCGCCGAGCCGCCGAAGGCGACGACCCCCGAGCCGCCGAAGGCCGCCGCGCCGGAACCGCCCAAGGTGGCGGAGCCCCCCAAGGTGGTCGAGCCGCCCAAGGTCGCGGAAGCGCCCAAGGTCGTGCCGAAGGCCACGCCCAAGGCAGCGCCCAAGGAGCCGCCCGGATTCTTCGACGAGTTCCTGAACAGCACGCCGGCCTGGGTCATCGGCGGAGGCGTGCTCCTGGTCATCGGTGCGATCGTTGCGCTGTTCGCGGCGCGCCGGCGCAAGACGACGAAGTTCGAGGACAGCATCATCTCGGGCACCGACATCAAGACCAACACCGTCTTCGGCTCGACCGGCGGCGGTGTGGTGAACACCGGCGACAACTCACTCGCGAGCGACTTCAGCCGCGAGGGCCTGGGCAACATCGACACCGACGAGGTGGACCCGATCGCGGAAGCCGAGGTCTACCTCGCGTATGGCCGCGATGCGCAGGCCGAGGAAATCCTCAAGGACGCGCTCAAGAAGGATCCGCAGCGGCAGGAGATCTACCTCAAGCTGCTCGAAATCCACGCGCAGCACAACAAGCCCTCCGCGTTCGAGACCGTCGCCTCCGAGCTGTACGCGGTCACCAACGGACAGGGCGACGTGTGGCAGAAGGCCGTCGCGCTCGGCCGCCAGCTCGATCCCGCGAACCCGATGTTTGCCGAGGGCGGTGCGCCCGTGCCGCGTCCTGCAGGCGCGCCCACGATCGAATCGGTCAAGGACGAGATCGCCGATGTCGCCGCCAAGGACGACGGCAGCGGCCTCGAGTTCCAGATGGACGAGGAGATCTCGATCTCGCCGACCTCCGGCGTGAAGGCGAAGTCTCCCGCCGACATTCTCGCGGGCGCGGAATCGGAGCTCGAGAAGACCGCGCGCTTGTCCGCGAGCGACTTCGATCCGGACCGCACGATGGTGTTGCCCACCGCGGGTGCCGCCGCTGCCGCTGCCGCGGGAACAATGGCCGCGACCAAGACCGTGCAGACCGCAAGCCTCTCCGAGAAAGTCGAGTCCGTGCACGACAAGGTCGTCGCCGCGGAGAACAAGTTCGACCTCGATTTCCGGCTGGATGACGCCGAAAAGCCTGCGCCCATGAGCAAGCCGCGCGTCGAGCCCGTGCTCGAAGCCGCGCACGCAGGTGGCGGGTCGGGCGGCAGTTCCGGTACCGCACCCGCGCAACTGGCGCGTCCTGCCGCGGCGCTCGAGCTCGACAAGCTCGACCTCTCGTTCGATCCCGAACGCTCCACCTTCGAAGACCCGACGCCGTCGGTCCTCGACGGCCAGTGGCACGATGCCGCCACCAAGCTCGACCTCGCCAAGGCGTATCAGGAAATGGGCGACGTCGAGGGCGCGCGCGAGATCCTGCAGGAAGTGCTGCACGAGGGCGACGACCAGCAGAAGGCGGAAGCGAAGTCGTTGCTCGCGAAGCTCGGATAGTTTTGTTGCCCGCTAACGGCAGGGCCACCGCTTTCGCGGTGGCTTTGTCGTTTTTGCAGGTCGAAACGCGATGCGTATAGCGCTCGGAGTCGAGTACGCAGGTTTCGCGTTCTGCGGCTTTCAGTCGCAGTCGTCGCGGTGCGGGGTGCAGGACGCCCTCGAGCGCGCGATCGGCGAGATCGCGGGGCATCCGGTAGGCGTCGTCGCGGCGGGGCGCACCGACGCGGGCGTGCACGCGGTTTCCCAGGTCGTCCACTTCGACACCGACGCCGTGCGCCCCGACACGGCGTGGGTACGCGGCGTCAATACGCACTTGCCCGCGCAGGCGGCGGTCCTGTGGTCGCACCCCGTTGCCGACGAGTTCCACGCGCGGTTCGCGGCGACCGCGCGCCACTACACCTATCTCCTCCTTAA
>Ga0068860_100007787_pt1 | contig 10700 bp, 10 predicted proteins | sample KBSSwiS32_FD_66597 | JGI IMG/M metagenome (GOLD analysis project Ga0068860, IMG submission 66597) | Switchgrass rhizosphere microbial communities from Kellogg Biological Station, Michigan, USA - KBS Switchgrass S3-2 | ecosystem: Host-associated > Plants > Roots > Rhizosphere > Soil ...
GGACGGTTCCACACGAACACGTTCGCGCATGAAATCGCAGGATGGATCAGGCGCTGCTCGTCCGTCTCGTCCGGCTGCCCTTTGCGGAAGATCGCGACAAAATCATTCCACTGGTCACGCTGGCGGCTGGCGATGAAGCTCTCTACCAGCACCACGTCCTGCCCTTGCGAGGTGGCCCAGTCTGCCAGGGCCTTCCCGGAATCCGGATAGAAGCGCCAGTTGTCGCGTGGGTAGCGGTGGACGCTGCCGTTGGACGGGACGTTGATGTAGATATAACCGCCGACGCGCACTTTCCGGCACATGTCGAGGAACGTGACCCAGAATGCCGGGTCATGCTCGAACACCGAACTGGCCAGCACCACGTCGAAGCCGTCGTCCAGTACCGGCAGCGGTGCGCCGGGCTGCGTCACCACATCGACGCCCGGCCCCTCTTCAAGGTCCACGCCGGTCCAGCGCGTGCCATCCTGCGCATAATCGCGCAGGCTGCCGTTCACGTTGTAGGCGCCGATCTCGAGCACGTCTGCATCGTCAAGCCTGGCATAGCTGCGCAGGAACAGGCCACCGATCTCCAACGCAGTATCATGCATTGATGTTCCCCCGCACCCGTGTCGCTCCGCTCGCCGCTTCCCCGATGGCGATCAGCGAGCGCATGAGCGGTTCCACATCTTCCAGGCGCAGCGAATTGGGGCCGTCCGACAGGGCGTTGTCAGGATCGGGGTGGCATTCCATGAAGAAGCCGTCGACGCCGACAGCCGCTGCCGCGCGGGCGAGCGGCGCCACGAAATCACGCCTGCCACCCGAACGATCCCCCAATCCGCCGGGGATTTGCACGGAATGGGTGGCGTCGAAGATCACCGGACAGCCCGTTTCCCGCATCATCACCAGCGATCGCATGTCCACGACAAGGTTGTTGTAGCCAAAGCTGCTGCCGCGCTCGCAGACGGTGAAGAGCGGATCACCGTGGCCGCTGCGCGCCGCCGCTGCGCGCGCCTTGGCCACCAGTGGCGCCATGTCAGCCGGAGACATGAACTGTCCTTTTTTGAAGTTCACCGGTCGCCCGGTTGCCGCCGCAGCGTCAATCAGATCAGTCTGTCGCGCGAGCAGGGCAGGGGTTTGCAGCATGTCCGCCACTTCCGCGACCACGCTGCACTGCGCAGGCTCATGGACGTCGGTGAGTACGGGCAGTCCGGTGGCGCTCCGCACGGATTCCAGGATGCGCAGCCCTTCCTGCAGCCCGGGTCCGCGAAACGAACTGCCCGAGGTGCGGTTCGCCTTGTCGAAACTGGCCTTGAACACGATCGGAACCGCCAGCCTCTCCGCGACCCCGGCCAATGTCGAGGCTACCCGGAGGCACAGGTCCAGATTCTCGATCACGCAGGGACCGGCGATCAGCATTGGCGTGCCGCTATTGGGCGAGTGCTGGCGGAGGGGAGACGCGGCAAGCTTCATCGCGCGATCAGTCAAGTCCGCGCTGCTGCAGGATCGCTTCGATCCGCGGAACGTCGGTGGGGTTGTTGAGTTCGATGACGTCCCAGCCGGGCGGCGGGCAATCGACCACCGCCATACGCACGCCGTAGTGAAGGAAGCGGAGCTGCTCCAGGCCCTCCAACTGCTCGATCGCACAAGGCCGCATCCGCCGGTAGGCCGCCAGCGCTTCCGGTCGGTATGCATAGAGGCCCAGATGCAGCCAGGCAGGCACGGCGTCGCCCGGCGCAGCGTCCAGAACCTCGGGGGCGATGTAGGGGAGAACCCGTTTGGAAAAATAGAGCGCGTCGGAGCGGTGATTGGTTACCACTGTGGTCCCGCCGACCCGTCCCGCCTGTTGATCTTCCACCAGATGCGCGTAAAGCGACCGCGAACAGCGTAGCGCCGGGGTCGCCACTGGCAGATCGGGGTCTTGCCGCATCGCTTCGATTACAGTGACAGCGACATCCGCAGGGGTCAGCAAAGCGTCACCCTGCAGGTTTATAATCACATCGAAGGTTTCGCCCAGTGCCTCCAGCGCGGCAGCGCAGCGTTCGGTACCGTTGGCGCATTCCGCCGGGGTCATCACGCAGTCTCCGCCAAAGCGCTGCACCTCTGCGGCAATGCGGGTGTCGTCGGTGGCGATGACGACTCGCTCGACGCCGGGCACCGCCAGCGCCGCGATCCAGCTGCGCTCGATCAGTGAACGCTCCTGCCCGCCAGCACCCCTGATCCGGGCCAGCGGCTTGGCGGGATACCGGGTAGAGGCAAAGCGCGCCGGGATGATGATCCCGACCCGAAAGGCTGGAGAGTCCGACATGGCCTCAGAACTGCGCCAGCCGCGCGATGTCATGAACATGGACGATGCCGACCGGCACTTTCCCCGTCAGATCATCCATCACGAATACGGCAGTGATCTGATATTCCTGCATCAATTGCATGGCCTGTTCGATAGGCGCCCCGGCCAGGATCGTCTTGGGCGTGGGCGACATCACGGCCGCGGCGCGCAGTTCAAACAGGTGCCGGCTGTGCCGCCGCAGATCGCCATCGGTGATTACCCCGATCAGCATCCCCAGATCATCGACCACTCCGGCGATGCCCAGGCTCTTGCCGGTCATTTCGACGATGACATCGGCCATCGGTGTAGCCGCAATCACCAGAGGCAGGGCATCGCTATGGTGCATGATGTCGCGGGCAGCCTTCGCACGCGAGCCGATGGTGCCGCCCGGATGCAGCACGAGCATGTTCTCGCGGCTGAACCCCCGCGCAGTCATCACCCCGACAGCGAGCGCATCGCCGAGTGCGAGCATCATCGTGGTTGAAGTGGTGGGGGCCAGCTTGGCGGGGCAGGCTTCCTCCACCTGCGGCAGCCGCAGGCACACTGTGGCGGCCCGCATCAGCGGCGAGGAAACCTCCGAGGCAATAGCGATGATCGGACATTGCAGCCGCTGCGCGTGGGAGATCAGGGGGCCGAGTTCCGGCGTACTGCCGGAATTGGATAGTGCCAGCAGTGCATCACCCGAGATCATCATGCCCAGATCGCCGTGCGCAGCTTCGGCAGGGTGGATGAAATAGGCGGGCGTGCCGGTCGATGCCAAAGTCGCGGCAATCTTGCGCGCGATGTGGCCCGATTTGCCCATGCCGCTGACGATGATGCGACGCGTAACCTTGAGCAGTGCAGCGATGGCGTCCTCAAACGTGCTGTCGAGTGCCTGCGTCAACAGGTTCAGACCGTCAGCCTCGGCCTGGATCACGCTGCGCCCTCGCCGTGCGGCAGCGGCGATCCGTGCCGCTTCGGCCTGCCTTCTGCCTTCAAACAGATGGCGTTCCTGTCCCAGTGCGGTCACGGCAAGTATGCTCCAGTCCGTTGCGAGGGCTTGTCACGCCGGCTTGTCACATGGCACCTGCTGCAGCGAGCAGGGGAGCCTCTTCGCGTCCGTTACGGATGCTGTTCTGCCGATCGAGCAGTTTGCGCAGGTATCCGGCGTACTCGCCCTTGCCGAGGCGGACCGCCGCCCGCTCCAGATCGCGTTCGCCGATGTAGCCGAGCCGCCATGCGATTTCCTCGGGGCAGGCGATCTTCATGCCCTGGCGTCGTTCCAGCGTTGCGACGAATTCGGAGGCTTCCAGCATCGAATCCGGTGTACCCGTATCGAGCCAGGCATAGCCGCGCCCCATCTCCACGACATTGAGCTTGCGCCGTTGCAGGTAGATCCGGTTCACATCGGTAATCTCAAGCTCTCCGCGCGGGGAGGGCTGCAGGTTCGCGGCAATGTTGACCACGTCCTCGTCATAGAAATAGAGCCCGGTAACGGCCCAGTTCGATCGCGGCTCCGCAGGCTTTTCCTCGATGCTGAGCGCGTTCATCCGTTCGTCGAATTCCACCACGCCGTAGCGGTGCGGGTCGGCGACGTGATAGGCGAACACCGTTGCGCCCGAGGCTTGCTGCCGCGCGGAGGCGAGCGCGGAGGGCAGGCCGTGGCCGAAGAAGATGTTGTCGCCCAGAATCAGGCAGGATCGGTGCCCGGCCACGAATTCTGCGCCGATGGTGTAGGCTTGCGCAAGTCCGCCCGGATCAGGCTGCACCGCATACGTCAACGACATGCCCCACTGCGATCCGTCGCCCAGCAGGTGCCGGAAGCCTTCTGCATCGTGCGGAGTGGTGATGATCAGTACCTCGCGGATGCCGGCCAGCATCAGCGTGGTCAGCGGATAGTAGATCATCGGCTTGTCGTAGATCGGCATCAGCTGTTTCGAGACGGCCATCGACATAGGGAAAAGGCGGGTGCCGCTGCCTCCGGCCAGGATTATGCCTTTCATGCTGTCTCCTGCAATTCATGAACCAGCCGCGTGACGACGGTTTCGAGTGAGGTCTGCCAATCAGGCAGGCGGACGGCGTGGACCTGTTCCAGCCGCGCGCAATCGAGCCGCGAGTTCGCGGGCCGGCGGGCCGGGGTGGGAAATTCGGCAGTGGTGATACGGCGCACGCTGGCGACCGGACCGCCTTGACGATAGGACACGGTGAAGATCGCATCGGCAAAGTCGGCCCATGTCGCGGTGCCGGTGCCGCACATATGGAACACGCCGGTCAGGGCGGGATCGTCGCTGCGCGTAAGGTTGGCGACCACGTCCAGCACACCGTCCGCAATATCCAGCGCGCTGGTAGGGCAGCCGGTCTGGTCGGCGACAACGGATACCTCGTCACGATCCGCTGCAAGCCGCAGCATGGTCTTTACGAAGTTCGCCCCGAACGGGCTGTACACCCACGCGGTACGCAGGATCGCAGCACGCGCACCGCTGGCCAGAACATGCGCCTCGCCGTCGAGCTTGGTGCGCCCATAGACGCCGACCGGGCCGGTGGGGTCATTCTCGCGATAGGGTCGGTGCGCCGCGCCGTCGAACACGTAGTCGGTAGACAGGTGGCAGAGCGGAACGCCAAGCCGCGCGGCTGCCTGGGCCACGGCGCCCCCGCCTTCTCCATTGATCGTGGCCGCAGCTTCAGGTTCGCTCTCGGCCTTGTCGACGGCGGTGTACGCGGCGGCCGAGACGATGGCGTCGGGTCGCACGGCTTCCAGTGCCTCTGCAATAGCTTCTGCACTGCCCGCAAGGTCGAGCGCGGGGCGGCCGACCAGCACGATCTCGTGCCCCCGCGCCGCACCGCGTTCGGCAAGCGCGCGGGCGACCTGCCCCCTGGTGCCGGTGACGGCAATCCTCACGGCAGGGTGCTCTCCAGCAGGCCAAGGCGCTGTCCGTCATAGCGTTCGCGCAACGGCCCCCACCACCAGCGATTATCAAGATACCAGCGGACCGTCTTCTCGATCCCGCTCTCGAAATTCTCCTGCGCGCGCCAGCCCAGTTCGGTTTCGAGCCGGGTGGCATCGATCGCGTAGCGTGCATCGTGGCCGGGCCGGTCCGCGACGAAGGTGATCAGTTCCTCATGCCGCCGAGACGTTGGAGCGTGGCGGTCCAGCGCGGCACAGATCGCGCGGACCACATCAATGTTTCGCCGCTCGTTGCGGCCACCGACATTGTATGTTTCGCCGGGCACGCCCTCGGCCACGATCAGGTCGAGCGCGCGGGCATGGTCTTCCACGTAAAGCCAGTCGCGCACGTTTTCCCCCTTGCCGTAGACCGGCAGGGGCAGGCCCGCGAGCGCGTTGAGGATGGTGAGCGGGATCAGCTTTTCGGGGAAATGGAACGGGCCGTAATTATTGGAACAGTTGGAGACGACCACCGGCATCCCGTAAGTGCGGTGCCAGGCCTTGGCGAAATGGTCGGACGCCGCCTTTGAAGCCGAATAGGGCGAGCTGGGGTCGTAGGGGGTAGTTTCGTGGAACAACCCTTCAGCGCCAAGTGATCCGTACACTTCGTCGGTGGAGACGTGCAGAAAGCGGAACGATTCAGCCTCTGTGGCAGGCAAGGCTGACCAATAGGCGCGCGCCGCCTCCAGCAAGGTGAACGTGCCCAGTACGTTGGTGCGCACGAAATCCGCCGCACCGGTGATCGAGCGATCGACATGGCTCTCAGCGGCAAGGTGCATCACCCGGTGGGGGCGGAACGAGGCAAACGCCCGGTCCATTGCATCCTTGTCGCATATGTCGGCCTGCAGGAACCGGTAGGCTTCGTGTCGCTCGACCGATTTCAGCGAGGCGAGGTTTCCCGCATAAGTCAGGGCATCGAGGTTCAGCACCTCAAAGCCCCGATCCAGCACAAGATGCCGGACCAGTGCCGAACCAATGAAACCCGCACCGCCGGTGACAAGCACGCGCATCATGCCGTCTCCAGCGAAAACAGGGGAGGAAGTTCGGCCAGACTGGGCTGCACCCTGTCCTTGGCTGACAGCGTTTCAGAGGCGGCAACAGATGGCCAGGCGATTGCTACCGCCGGATCATCCCAGGCCAGGCCCTTGTCGTTCTCGGGACTGTAGTAGCTGGTGACCTTGTAGGAGACGATCGTATCAGGCTCGAGCGTGCAGAAGCCGTGCGCGAAGCCGCGCGGAACCCACAACTGGTTGCCGGCCTGCGGTGTGAGTGTGACGGCCACCCAGCGCCCGAACGTGGGTGACCAACTGCGCACATCCACCGCCACGTCGAAAATGCTTCCCGCAATGCAGCGCACAAGCTTTCCCTGCGCGCAGGGATCGGTCTGGAAATGGAGGCCGCGAACGGTTCCCGCCCGCCTGCTCAGTGACTGGTTTTCCTGCACGAAGCAGGTCGCTTCCGCGTGCTGCCCGAACAGGTCGCTGCGAAAAGTCTCGGTGAAATAGCCCCGATCATCCTCATGCCGACTGGGTGTGATTTCGATGGGGCCGGGAATTTCAAGAATAGTGAAGCGCATATGTAATGTGGAAAACCGCCTATGCTGCTGTGCAACACGGTTAAAGGTTTTCACGGGGTTTGGCGCAAGGCCAACTGCCTCGGCTTTGGGGGCATATTAAGATGGATAACCTACAGGTAACTGCGTATCGCGCCCTGATTACAGCGTTGATCCCGGTTTCTTTACGATAGCTGCTGTGCGGCACCGGGGCGCAACATCCGGTTTGGATCATTTATCCGGTGTCTCGCGGATGCGCAGGGCATATGACGCTCTCAACTTCATGGTCTTCCTGCGGATACCCCCTTTTCCAGGCGCGCGCTCCGGTCCGGTGCAAATGGCGGCGCTCGGCGTAAGTGCGTGCACGGTGACTGCCCGCGAAGTGGCGACCGAGCTGGCCGCGCACCGGGTGGGTGGTGCATTCTGGGGTGCGCGTCCTCCCTTGCCCTTGGTGGCAGGGAGGCTGGTTGTGCGGGGTGGCGATGTCCAGGGTGGCGATGGCCAGGGTTGCGACGTCGGCACGATTGCAGGTGTCACCGTCCACGTCGATCACCGTGGCCGCATGGCGGGTCAGCGGGCGGAGTGCGATCCGTGGCATCTAGCGACCTGGGCTCAGGAGGTCTGCGCCCCTCTCACCAGCGACATCGGCTTGGTCGCGCTGCTTCTGGGCAAGCCGCTTCACCTGCCGGACGGGACCCTTGCCGCAGCGGGCGCTCTGGAAACAGCGCTCGGCGCGCGACTGATCAACGGACAGGCTTTTCGCGATCCCTACTCTGGCAAGGCGTGCAGCGTTCGGGAGGCGATCCGCCTGTTGGGTTTCTGGCGCGGACTGATCGACGCCAATCGCCCGCTCGATGCGGTGTGCGGCGTGGCGTTCTGGAAGCAGCAGACACTGGCGCCTCTGCTGTGGGGCGGCGACGATGTGCCGTTCGCCCGGCGCCCCGCGCCTCAGGAGGATCGCACGTTTGCCGTCTGGCGGGCACGAACGCCGGAGCGGGTGCTTGAGGCGATCGAGTCCAGCGGCTGCGGCGTGCTGGAAATCGAGGATGGCTTCGTCCGCAGCACCGGGCTGGGCGCGAACTGCGTGCCGCCGCTGTCAATCGTGGTGGACGCCAAGGGCGCGCACTTCGACCCTTCCCAACCCACCGATCTGGAGGGTATTCTCGCCCACCATTCCTTCTCGGACGACGAGCGACGTCGTGCCTCCGCGCTGCGGCAGGTACTGGTGGGCGGTGGCATCAGCAAATATGCAATCGGTCACGGCGAATTCGCCCGCTCGGGCGGTAATCGCCGCCATATCCTGGTTGTCGGACAAGTGGAGGATGACCGTTCGTGGCTCAAGGGCGGTGGCGGGATCGCCAGCAATCTGGAACTGCTGCAACGGGTGCGGGCGTGCAATCCCGACGCCTGGCTGATCTTTCGCCCCCATCCCGATGTCATGGCCGGGCACCGCAAGGGGCACGTACCGCCGCGCCTGGCTCGGCAAGTGGCCGACGAGATCGCTGCGCATGCTCCGATCACGGCGCTGGTGGAAGCGGTGGACGAGGTTCATGTGCTCACCTCGCTGACAGGCTTTGAGGCGTTGCTGCGGGGCAGGTCAGTGACCACCTGGGGCGTGCCGTTCTATGCCGGATGGGGACTCACGACCGATCTCGGCCCGGTTCCCGCGCGTCGCGGCCGGCGGCTGATGCTGAATGAACTCGTGGCGGCGGCCCTGCTGCTATACCCGCGCTACCTCGATCCGGTGACGATGCTTCCCTGCCCGCCCGAGGTGACGGTGCAACGCCTGATCGAGGGTACCACGCCGCGCGGCGGGGCGCTGGTGGGCCTGCGGCGCCTGAGCGGCCGCGCCGCGTACATGTTGCGCAGGGTGGCGGCACTGTTCCGCCATGTCTGAACAGGTGCGCACCTTTCTGTTCCTGCAGGGGCCGTGCGGTCGATTCTTCTGGGATCTCGCCCAGGAGCTGCAACGCCGGGGACACCGGATCGAGCGTATCAACCTGTGCGGCGGCGACGTGCACGACTGGCCGGGGCCGGCAAGGAACTATCGCGGCCTGCCATCACGCTGGACCATCTTTGTCGATCGCTTCATGCGGGACCGGTGCGTGACCGACCTTGTGTTGTATGGCGATTGCCGCCCGCTGCATAAGGCCGCGCATCAGATGGCACGGATGCGCAAGGTACGCGTCCATGTGTTCGAGGAAGGTTATGTTCGTCCGAACTGGATGACGCTGGAACGCGACGGGGTGAATGGTCATTCCCCCTTCGTGCGTGATCCTGGTCGCCTCTACCGTTTGGCGGAGAGGTTGCCGCCCCTGCCGGACCTGCCACCGATCATGGCTACCCCGGGCTTCCGCACTGGCGACACCATTCGCTATTACGGCCACCTTCTGGCCGGGCGACTGACGTTCCGTTTCCCGTTCTATGAATCGCACCGGCCGCTGATGATCCTGCACGAGGCGGCGGGCTGGATCCTGAAATATGCGACGGCAGAGCAGGCCCGGCAGCGCAGCCGCAGGGTGCTGTCCAGCCTGGTGAAGGGGCAGTACTTCCTGTTGCCACTGCAGCTGAGTTCGGACTACCAGATCCGGGTCCACTCGCCGTTTTCGGGCATGGATGAGGCGCTGGAATACGTGCTCTCCAGCTTTGCCGCATTCGCCCCGCCCGAGGCGATGCTTGTGGTCAAGGAACATCCGCTCGATTGCAGCATTCGCAGCTGGCGGCGCGTGATTGCGCGGCTGGCAAGGCGTGTCGGTGTGCAGGGCAGGGTACAGCATGTCGCCAGTGGAGATCTTGCCAACCTGTCGCGCAACTCGCGCGGCGTGATTGTCGTCAACAGCACTTCGGCCACCTTTGCCTTGACCGAAGGCGTGCCGGTGATGGCACTGGGCAGCGCGATCTATGCCATTGACGGCATCGTCCATTCCGGTGTGCTGGACAGCTTCTGGCGCGCACCGCGCGCGCCTGATGCCAGGATATATCAGGGCTTTGTGCGGGCGCTTCACGAAAAGTGCCTCGTGCGCGGCGGTCTCGCGAGTGACACGGCGCTCCGCATACTTATCGAAAACGCGGTGCCGCGCCTGCTTGCGGAGGGTGACGATGCTTCGTTTCACACACCTGCTGACGCGCCTGACACTTGAAGCTATGGGCGTGCGATGAATGACATTTCCGCCCGAGTCCGCAGTCCGGTCACCGTCGCCGCCCTGTACCGCTTTACCCGCTTCGAGGACTGTGCGGGCATTCGCGCGGGCATTGACGACGTTTGCCGCAAACACGGCGTTCGCGGCACGCTTCTGATCGCGCCAGAGGGGATCAACGGGACGATCGCCGGTTCAGCTGACGGCATTGCGGGGGTGCTGGACGCAATACGCGCATTGCCCGATTGCGCCACGCTCGATGTGAAATTCTCGGACGCCCCGACCATGCCGTTTCATCGCATGAAAGTGCGGATCAAACGCGAGATCGTGACGATGGGGGAGCCGGGCATTGATCCACGTGCCAGCGTGGGCACCTACGTCGAGGCACCGGACTGGAACGCGCTGATCGCAGACCCGGACACCATCGTGATCGACACGCGCAATGATTATGAGGTCGCCGTCGGCACGTTCGATCGGGCAATTGATCCGAAGACGGGAAGTTTTCGGGAATTCCCCGAGTGGTTCCGCCGGGAACGCACCCGGTTGCTCGGCGAAGGGCGACAGCCGAAGGTCGCCATGTTCTGCACCGGTGGCATCCGTTGCGAAAAATCCACGGCCTTTCTCAAGCAGGAAGGGGTGGAGCAGGTTTTTCACCTCAAGGGCGGGATTCTCAAATACCTGGAAACCGTGCCGGAACCTGAAAGCCTTTGGCGCGGCGAGTGCTTCGTGTTCGATCAGCGGGTAACGGTCGGGCATGGTCTCATGCATGGCAGCTATGCGCTGTGC
>Ga0068860_100007790_pt1 | contig 10695 bp, 6 predicted proteins | sample KBSSwiS32_FD_66597 | JGI IMG/M metagenome (GOLD analysis project Ga0068860, IMG submission 66597) | Switchgrass rhizosphere microbial communities from Kellogg Biological Station, Michigan, USA - KBS Switchgrass S3-2 | ecosystem: Host-associated > Plants > Roots > Rhizosphere > Soil ...
TCCAGATCGATACGGGGTTCGCCAGGAAGAGCGCCGCGGTTCGCCAGGGATCGGTCCCCCGCCGAAGGGCGAGCCGGGCGAGGACCGCCGCCGACAGTACGTCGATCGCGGAGACGAGCGTCCGCATCAGACCCGTGAATGAAATCCCGGTGGCGTGCGACGTCCGGTCGACGGCCCGGATCACTCCGGACCAGAGCGGCGAATAGTTGTTGAGGGACGTCCCGTAGGCGCCTTCGCCCCGGGAAATCGCGCCGGCGACCTGCGCGTAGTAGCCGATCTCGACGCCGGCGGGGAGCGTCCACGCCAACGCCATGCGCGCGGTGAGCCCGGCGAGCGCGACCGCGGCGTACGCGCCGGCCCGCCACCCGCCCCGTCGCGACGGCACGCTTGCGCTATCTCAGGCCGGCCCGGTAGAGCGCCACGATCTCCGGCCCCCAGAAAAGGGAGGCGATCGCGCCGAGCGCCAGGAAGACTCCGAAGGGGAGCGCGGTCTGGAGCGAGCCGCGCCGCGCCAAGACGAGCGCGAGGCCGACGAGGCTTCCGGCCACCGAAGCCAGGAGCACGGAAAGGACCATCCCGGAGACGCCGAGGAGAGCGCCGATCATCCCGAGCATCTTCACGTCGCCCAGGCCCATCGCCTCGACGTGCCGCACCTTCTCCCAGACGAACGCGAGGAGCCACAGGGCTCCGGCTCCGAGCGCCGCGCCGCCGAGGGCGGACGCCGGAGTGCGCGACTGCGAGAGGAACGACAGCGCCAGCCCGACCGCAATCCCGGTCAGGGTGATCCGGTCCGGCAGTATGCGGAATTCCGCGTCGATCGCGAGGAGTGCGATGCAGGCGGAGCACAGGAACGCGCCGGAGGCGAAGTCCGCCCAGCCGGGGGCCCGCAGGAACACCGCGAGCCACAGGGCCGCGTTGACGAGCTCGACGAGCGGATAGCGCGGCGAGATCCGGGCGCGGCAGTCCCGGCATCGGCCGCGGAGCAGCAGCCAAGACAAGACCGGAACGTTGTCGATGACGCGGATCGGAGCGCCGCACGCCGGGCAATGCGATCCCGGGAAGACGACGGACTCGCCGCGCGGAAACCGGTGGATCACCACGTTCAGGAAGCTTCCGGCGACCAGCCCGAAGAGAAACACGGAGGCGGCGGCGACCGGACCGAGCTCCACGAAGAGGGGGCTCATCGCGGCCGGCCCAGCCGGACGGGCTCTCCCTGCAGGGCGAGCAGCAGCATCGTCAGAATCGCCGCGCCGGAGATTACGCCGCCCGCGAGAACGGATCGCGGACGGTAGCGGAACGTCACGCGGTGGGTGCCCGGAGACAACGCGACGGCCCGGAAGAAGCCGTCGGCGCGAAGGATTTCGACAGGCTGCCCGGCGTCCTCCGCGATCCAGCCGGGATAGAAGAGATCGGTCAGGATCAGGAGCCCGGCCGAGTTCGTCGTGATCTCGGCGACCACCCTCTCCGGACGGTCCTCCGCCAGTCGCGCGATCAGGATCGGCGCCCGGACGCCGGCCGGCGGACGCGGCGAGGGATCGCGGTCGAGAAGCACCTCGCGCGCGAGGTCCACCTCGCCTGACACCACCCGTCTCCACGCCCGCGCGGGATCGCGCTCCACGTGATAGCTGCGGGCGAAGGAGAGGCGCGGCCGGTACGGCGCGATCGGCGCGCGGAAGAACTCTCCGACCTTCCGCGACGGAAGGCGCGTCGGCTGGAACGGGCTCCAGAGCACGCGAGCGCTGGCGGGACCGGCGGCGCGCACCGGATCGTCCGCCGCGTCGATCGAGTCCGCGATCGCGCGCGCCGCGCCGGTCGGGAGCGCCGCGGCCGTGCGCACCGTCGAAACTCCGGAGAGGAGGTTGGTGTAGCCCGCCAGCGCCTCCCGCTGCCGGACGAGCGTCGCGGTGTCGAAGCGCCAGTCGCGGACGACCCAATGGGCGAGTGCCGCGGCGGGCGGGTTCAGAACGCGACCGGTCAGCCGGCCGACCGCGTCCAGCACTGGCGGGCGTGCCCGGATCGCCCCCTCCGGCGCGAACGTGAAGAGCTGCCGGTTGGCGAGCGCGAACGAGGCGACGAGCGCCAGAGCGGCCGTTCCCGCGAGGATCCCCCCGGCCGTCTCCGGCCGGCCCGGGCCGAAAGCCAGGAGGGCGGCGGCCGCGAGACCTGCAGCGAGGACGGCGAAGAGCGGCGTCATCCCCGCGAAGGCGAACGCGAGGCCGGCCCCGACGACCGCGACGGCGGCGAAGACCACGGGAAGAATCCGGCCTCCCGCCCGGAACCGCAGGGTGTCCAGTCCCAGGCCGCCGAGCGCCGCGAGCGCGAATACGGCCGCTCCCAGCCACTTCTCGGGATACCGGATCCGATCGAGAGGAGGGACGAGGCGCAGCCACGATCCGGGCGGCCCCCCCGCCGCGAGCACGAGTCCCGCGACGCCAACCGCGAGGAGCAAGAGCGCGAGACGCCGGCGCTCCCTCTCGAAGAGAGCGGCCAGCGCAACCCCGAGCGCGAGCGGCCCGACGAAGAGCGAGGACAGCCAGTAGGTCCGCACGGCGGCCGGCGGGCGCGCCAGGGCGGAGACGAGCGCCGGCAGAGACAGAGCGCCCGGCTCCCGCTCCGCGGCGGAGAGCGGCCCGCGCCGGTCCGAGTTCCACGCGAGCTCTCCCATGGGGACGATCACCCACGCGGCGAGGGCGAGTCCGAGGAGGAGTCCCCCGACTGCCCGCAGGACCGACCGCCGCGGGGACTCGAGCCACGGCCTCTCGAGCTCCGGCTTGGGATCGAGGGCGAGAACGAGCGCGAGAACCGCGGTCAGACCCCAGATCTCGGGGCTGCCCGCCATCGCCTGGAGCCCCGAGAAGAGGCCGAGCGCGAGGAGCGCTCCCCGGGTCTTCACGCCGGACCGGGTGATCGAACAGATCGCCGGCAGCCACGCCCAGGCACCGAAGTGGTTCCAGAACGCGGACAGGGAGGCCGCGAAGCCCGACGCCACGAAGACGGCGGTCCCGAAGAGGGCGCCCGACTCCGACACGGCCTCCCCGGTCAGGAACCGCCGCATCCCCCAGGCGGCGAGCGCGAAGTGCAGGAGCAGAAACGCGATTCCGGCGATCGCCGGAGAAGGCAGGACGAAGAGAAAGCTCGGGGGATAGAAGACGCCGGCCTGCGCGTTCGCGAGCCACGGCTCCCCCGCTCCCGAGAGCGGGTTCCAGAGCGGGACCTCTCCCGCGCGGAGGCGGTCGGCCGTGTAGATCTTCAGCGGGTAGAAGAAGTCCCCCTGGTCCCGGAAGGAGGGCGCCTGGCGCGCCACGAGGGCCGGGCCGAACCAGAAGAGCGCCGGAAGGATCGCCGCCGCCGCAAGGACCCCGGGCAGCCGACGGCGCAAAGGCACGAGAGATTGTAGCGGCTACCGGCTGCCGGCTTCCGGCTGCCGCAAAAAAAGGAAACGGCCCCGATTGCTCGGGGCCGTCGTCGCTGACCGGGGAAGGGAACTTAGTTCTGGGCGCCCTCGGGGAACTGCACGAAACCGCCGTTGGAGTAGACGATGTCGGAGTTGAAGTTCGTCGTCGTCACGCAGGTGATGCCGTCGGTCGACTTGTTGCGACCGTAGGACATCAGACAGTACTCCTGGCCGGAGCTCGGTGCGCCGTACGCGAAGAAATTGTCCCAACCGTCCTTCCGGACCGGGTTGGCGATGTACGTCGGCGAGAGCAGCGACAACGAGCTGTTGTCGAACTGCGTGTCCGTGTTGGTGTAGGACGCGGAGGTGCACGCGCCCTGCGGGTAGACGTTGTTGTCGACCGCGTACGCCTCGATCGCCGTCGCCATGGTGCGCATGTCGGACATCGTCCTCTTCTGCTTGCCGCGCTGCACCGCGTTCAAGAGGTTCGGAATGGCGATGGCCGCCAGGATGCCGATGATCGCGATGACGATCAGCAGCTCGATCAGTGTAAAACCGCTTTCCCGCTTCTTCATGATTCCTCCTAGTTCGGGTGTTCCTGTTCGACTTCCCCAGTTTTCGGCTCGCATTGTGCGAATCGCTGTACAGTTGCTTCGCAAGTCAGAGGCCAGCCTAAACGCGGGCTAAGCCCTTTACTTCCAACGACTACGACTTTCGTCTGAGACGTGTTTTTGTCAGTTTCTTTGTTCAGCTACTGACAATTCTCTCACCCCGGCGGGCGAAGTGCAAACTCTTCCAGCACATCGCGAAAGAGGCTCACGCCGGCCTGATAGTCCGGCAGGTAGACCCTCTCATCGTTGCGATGACGGCGGGAGCTGTCCGTGATGTTCATGGGGATGGGAGTAAATCCATAAGTCGGAAAACCCTGGCGCCGGAAAATCATCGACGTCGAGAAGCTTCCGGAGGTGGGGAGCGGACCAGAGGGGACCCCCGGAAAGTGGCCTTCGACCACCCGGCGAAGCATCTCCGTGAATGGGGTCGGATAGGGACTCGCCACGGTCGAACCGCCCGAAAGCCTCTCGACGACCTGGATTCCATGGGCCTGACTGTCCGCCAGGATGGGATCGAAAAAGCGCTCGGGCGGCGTCCCCGGTGGGGTGGACACGACGACGACGATGTGGAACCGGGGTTGCCCCCCGGTCTGAACTCGAAACGGGGATGACCAGAAAGCGCGCGCCTCCAGGAAGCTGGCATAGCGGTCCGGCAGGATGGCGAGCTCTTTCGGGTCGTTTCGGACCCGGTCGAGGTGGCGGAGGGGATCGGTCAGGGGGCTGACGAGGTGATTGGCGAGGAATCCGAAGCCCTCGACCACCTGCGGGTCGGGCTGAACGACCGGGGAGTGCAATTTGCGCCAGCGGTCGGCGAGCTCGGTCAGGGCCGCCGTCGTCGGCGCCTCGAACTCGGCCGTCGCATACCCCGCCTGAACGGTCTCGATCCCCCAGTATCGGGGGTCCCGGAGAACGAGCTCGACGACCCCGCCCTCGTTGACGACCTGGCCGACCCCGGCGAAGAGCTCCGGGCGGTGCTCCAGCAGCCAGCGAGATCCCAGCTTCTGCTCGACTTCTTCGTCGGCCTCGCCGAGGAAGAGGATGTCCGACGCCGGAACGATCCCGTGCTGCTTCAGATTGCGCATCGCGAGGGCCTGGGCGATCGCGATCGACTTCATGTCGTAGACCCCGCGACCGTAGAGGTATCCCCTCTTGATGCGCCCCTCGAACGGCTGGGCCTCCTTCCAGAGACTGGGGAACGGGGGTGCCACGTCGACGTGGTTCAGGAGCAGGAGCGCGCCTTCCCGCTTTCTTCCGGGCAGGCGGGCGAACACGTTGCAGCGCCCGGGGCGGGGACAGATGACCTCCGTCGGGATACCCGCGCACTCGAAGAAGTTCCGGAGGAAGTCCGTTCCCTCTTTCTCTCCGCGGTCGAGCGAGGTGTCGATCCGGACGTAGTCGCGCAGGAGCCGCACCGCCTCGTCCGAGAGCCATGCCTCCGGCGAACGCGTCGCGACCTCCACATCCGTCTTCGTGATGGGAGGAGGCTGGTGACGGCGCGAGCAGCCGACAGCGAGAAGGATCGGAAGAGCGGCCGCGGCTGCGAAACGTCGGGTCATGTCCGGTTCTTCTCCTTTCGAAAGCGAGCGAGCATCCAGGCCGAGAACAGAGCCCACAACACCGGACCGAAGCGGGACACTTCCGATCCCGGCAAGAGTTCCTTCCATTCGATCCGATGCCGGCCCGCCGGTACCGGCACCCCCGAGAAGGCGACTTGCGCCGGAACCGGCGCGACCGCGCGGCCGTCGACGGAGACGTCGCGATAGTTCCAGAAACCTCGAAGAACGAAGAGCCAGGTTGGCTCGGAAGTGACGGTCTCGACGACGAGGCGCTCCGGCTCCTTTTCGAGAATGTGGACGATTCCGGGCCCCGCCTTTCCCCCGGCGCGGCGGCCCGTCTCGAGCACGCCCTGCCCCGGTTGGAGCCGGGGCACCTGCGTCAAGGCGTCCAGCACCCCCGGTTCCTCGATCCAGCTCCGGAGAAGCCGGATGTCCGGAAGGGCCTCGGGCAGCTCGTCATATTCCTGCCGGCAGTCCCCGCCGAAACGGCGATAGCCCGCGAGGGGCCGTTGATCGCGGAATCGCACGCCCCACCGGAGCGCGAAACTGCCGTAGAAGGTCTGAGAGTCCTGGTACGCCGCCGCCGCCACCGAAAGACGGCGGAGCGCCTGCATCCGCGAAAAGTCTCCGACGTCGAAGTCGTTGTTGAAGACGGATCCGCGACCCCACAGCGCCTGCGCGTGCTGGACCCACGTGCGTCGCGGGCTCTCGCCGAAGGCGTCGTCGGGGTAGACGCGGTCCAGCTCGGACGGGGCCGAGTAGAGCGATTCTCCCAGCGTCCGAAAGGCGCCGGTCGGATCGATGCGTGCAATCCTCCGCGCAAAAGGTGTCGGAGAAAAGATTTCCGTCTCCGTCAGGGTCCGGGCGATTTTCCGGTTCGCCGCGATCGGAGCGATCGTGAGAAGCGCGAGGGAGGTCGCGAGCGCGGCCCGGGAGGAAACACGCAGCCGATCGATCGCGACGAGGGTTGCCACCCAGAGCAGCCCAGCCTCCGCGAGCGCTCCGGGCAACCTCTGAGACGCGATCGTCGCGTAGCGCGCGTTCCCGACCAGAGTGGCAGCGGCCGTTCCGAGCGGATTCGGAAAGAGCGCGGCGGCCACGGCGAGACCGGCCAGCGCGGCCGCGACCGCGAAAGTCCACCGGCGGCGGACGCGCCCCGACCGAAGTTCGTCGAAGGCGAGCCCCGCGACGAGCGCGAGGGCGAAGACCACGGCGACCGAGAACTTTTCGGGATTCCGCAGGGGGAGCGGAGACGGCAGCTTTTCCCAGGCCGACGGAATCAGGCTCGGCGGGACCGAAATCAAGAGCGCGATTCCGAGGAGAAGCCGTCCGAAGCGGAAACCCGGGCGTCTGGATTTGCGGGTGGCGACGAGCGCGATGACGGCGAAAGCGCCGGCGTAGAGGCTCGTGAACATCCCCATTCCCTTGTATCGGAAGACGGGCCATCCCCAGATCGCCTTGTCGTCGAGCGACCACGACGCGCCGAACGGAAAGGGGATGACGAGCTCGATCAGCCGGAGCGGATGGATCGAGAAGAAGAGCGATTCCCGGAGGTCCATTCCGAGAGCGGCGCGGTTCGTGTCGGGAACCCACAGCAGCGTCGCGAGTATCTGGGGCGCCGCCAGCAAGCCGGCGAGAGCGAAAGAGACCCCCAGGATTCCCGCTTCCCGCAATCGTTCCCGTTTCCCGGTCTCGACCAGGATCCAGAGACCGGATCCGAGGATCGACATTCCGATCGTGAAGACGTCGCCGGCCAGAAAGAGGAGCCCGAAGAGGAGGGAGAGGGAAACGACCTTTCCCCCGGGGGAGCGGGTCCGGCGCGCGACCGCCCAGACCGTCCACGGGAGAAGGGCCATCCCGGGATGAAGGTTGGGATAGAAGACTTCGGCGACCGCGACGCCCGAAAAAACGTACGTCACCGCACCCGCCCACGCGGCGGCCCCCGAAGCTCCGACGACCCCGATCAGAAGGATCATCCCGATGCCGGCCGCGACCCAATGCAGTATCGGAAAGAGCCGCATCGCCAGCGGAAACCGGAGAATCGACAACAGCGGACGGACGGGGTACATCGCGCCCGCGTTCGGATTGGGGGCGAGGGGCCGTCCGCCCGAGATCTCCGGCATCCACACGGGTACCCGACCCCGGGCCCACGCGTCGTGCATCGCCTTTTCCATCGGCAGGTTGTAGGGCAGGAGGTCCCGACCCACGAAGTTTCGACGGAAGAACAGCGGGTCGGCGTAGACGACAACCACGAGGAGCGCGAACAGGAACGCCGGAGCGACGACCCGGTTGTGGCGAACGGGCCGGACGATCACGACTCTTCCCGACCCGCGCGACCACCTCTCTCACGGAGAAGGAGGGCTGCCGCCGCGAGAGCGTAGAGAACGGGACCGAATCGGGACGCCTCGCTCCCCGGGACACGCTCTCGCCAGTCGACGACGTGGCGCCCGGCGGGAATGGCGATCGCGGAGAACGCGAGCTGGGCCGGAACCGGCTCGACCAGCCGACCATCCAGGCGGACCGTGCGGTGAGTCCAGAAACCGCGCAGGACGAACAGAAACGTCGGATCCGGGGCGTCCACGGTCATGCGGATCCGCTCCGGACTCTTCTCTGAGATCCGGACAGTTCCGGCCCCTGCGGCGTACCGGCGCCTCCGACCGGTCTCGACGACGATCTCGCCCGTTCGAAGCCGGGACAGGTCGTTTACCGCCTCGAGGGCTCCGGTTTCCTCGAGAACGCCGGACGCGAGTCGAACGTCGGGCAGCGCTTCGCCATTCTGGTCCCAGTCCTGGATCCAGTTTCCTCCGAAGCGCGAGTATCCCGGCAGGGGGTCCTGATCCCGATAGCGGATGCCCCAGCGGAGGGAGAGACTCCCGAAGAGCGGCGCCGCGTTCTCGAAATTCAGCAGGGCCGGGGAGAGCCGCCGAAGCCCCTGGAGGCGAGCGAGATCCCCGGAGTCGAAATCCTTGTTGAGGACAGCCCCGAGACCCCAGAGGACGTTGACCGGCTGGATCCAGAGATGACGAACGTACGCCGGGTCGGTCGCGGAATCCGCAATCTGCAGCCGCGACTCCGGGCGGTACAGCGATTCGCCCAGGGCGCGAAAGGACCCGTCCGGATCCGCACGCTGGATCCGCCGTGCGAAGGCCGGCGGCTCGAAGAGGTCCGACTCCCCCTCGGTCTGCGCGACGCGGCGGTTCGCGAAGATGGGCACCGCGGAAAGCAATCCGAGGGAGAGAGCCAGGGCTTTTCGCGAAGACCGGCCGAGGAGGTCGAGCCCGACGATCGTCGCCACCCACAGGAGACCCCCTTCCGCGAGGGCGGGGGCGAGTTGGTCGGATGCGATCGCGATTCGCTTCGGATCTTCGCCGACGAGTGCGACCGCGAACCTTCCCGACGCATCCGGAAAAATAGCCGCCCCGGCGGCGAGCGCGGTCAGGCCGAGCGCGACTCCCAGGGGCCAGCGAGGTCGCCGGCCGGTTTGCCTCAGGCGGTCGAAAGCGAGCGCCGCGAGAAGAGCCAGCGCGAAAGCAATCGCGACCGCGAACTTCTCCGGGTTTCGAAGGGGCACCGGCGACTGCCGCATTCCCAGGCCCGACCCGACGCGAACGAGACTGGGAGGCACCGAAAATACGAGCGCCAGGACGAGGAGAGACCGGGCGAAGCGGACGCCCGCCTTCCGAAGCCTCCACGCCACGGGCAACGCCACGAGTGCAAATGCTCCGGCATAGAGGGTGGTGAAGATTCCCAGCGCCTTGTTTCGAAAGACGGACCATCCCCAGGTCCGGCTGACGTCCAGATCCCAGGTCGGTCCGAACGGGTAGGGAAGCACGAGTTCCAGCAGGCGGTACGGGTGAATCGAAAAGAAGAACGATTCCTCCAGGCGCATCCCGAGGACTGCGCGGTTCGTCTCCGGAATCCACAGAACGGTCGCGACGATTTGGGGTGCGGCGAGCAATCCCCCGAGTCCTACCGCCGCGGCGAGAATCACGATCTCCCGCCCCCGCTCTCGTCGCTCGACTTCGAAGAGGATCCAGAGACCGGAGCCGAGAATCGCCATCCCGATCGTGAAAACGTCTCCGGCGAAGCACAGCAGCGAGAAGAGAAACGACAGCAGCACCAACTTGTGCGCGAGTGAAACCGTCCGGCGCGCGACCGCCCAGATGACCCACGGGAGCAGCGCCATGCCCGGATGGATGTGAGGGAAGAACACCTCCGCGACGCCGACTCCCGAGAAGACGTAGGTAACCGCACCGAGCCAGGCGCCCGATTCCGAGACGCCGATCGACTGGAGGAGCACCATCACACCGATCCCCGCGGCGATCCAGTGGAGGATCGGGAAGAGCCGCATCGCCAGCGGGAACGGCAGGATCGAGAGGAGCGGGCGGACCGGGTACATCGCTCCGGCGTTCGGGTTGGGAAGGAGGGGCCGACCTCCCGAGATCTCCGGCATCCAGACCGGAAGACGGCCGCGAGCATACGCGTCGTGGATCGCCTTCTCCATCGGCAGGTTGTAGACGACGAGGTCACGGCCCGAGAAGTTGCGGCGCGAGAAGAGCGGGTCGGCGTAGACGACGACGATGAGGGCCGCGAATCCGAGCGCCGGGATCCACGCGCGGGAGACCGCTCTCACAGACCGATCCGGGATCATCCGCGCTTTCCGCGCCGGCTTGCGAGGAACGCCGCAACCAGGAGGAAGATCACCGGTCCCCAGAACGACGACTCGCCTCCGGGCACGAGTTCCTGCCAGTCGATCGAGTGCACGCCCGCGGGCACGGGCACCGCGGAGAAGGCGATCTGCGCCGGCGACGCTTCGACCGACTTTCCGTCGAGACGGATCGATCGGTACGTCCAGTAACCGCGCAGGACGAAGAGCCAGGTCGGATCCGGAGCGTTCGTTTCGACGACCAGGCGCTCCGGATCGTCGCGGACGACGCGTACGCTTCCACCGCGCACCGTCCGGAGCCCCTCGGTGCGTCCCGTCTCGATCAGGACCTCCCCCGGATCGAGCAGCCCGATCTCCTTCAGAGCCGGAACGCCTCCCCGCGTCGTCTTCCAGCGCTCGACCAGCCGGATGGCGGGGAGCGGCGCCTCGTGCTCGTCCCAGTCCTGGAGGACGTCCCCGCCGGCGCGG
>Ga0068860_100007792_pt1 | contig 10695 bp, 10 predicted proteins | sample KBSSwiS32_FD_66597 | JGI IMG/M metagenome (GOLD analysis project Ga0068860, IMG submission 66597) | Switchgrass rhizosphere microbial communities from Kellogg Biological Station, Michigan, USA - KBS Switchgrass S3-2 | ecosystem: Host-associated > Plants > Roots > Rhizosphere > Soil ...
GGCCATAGGCGTGGATGAAGGCGAGATACTGGCCCTGGGTGTCGGTGAAGGGCGTCGCGGTTTCAGGCCGGTTCGTGGCAACAGGTTGATTCATTGAGGATTCGTCCGCGTTTCGGCGTGGAAGGAGACTGATGATGAACATACGATATCGCGTTGAGCTTTGCCAATCGGAGCGAGAGGACTCGAGGCTCTCGTGACGGGAGGCCGTGTTGCGGCTCGCAAGCTCAAGCGCGCGCAAATCCTGTTGGCAGGCGACGAAGGCGTGAGCGATGAGGCGATCATGGCAACCGTTCGGGTCAGCGGCTCGACCGTGTACCGCACCAAGCGCCGCTTCGTGGAAGCCAATCTGGAAGGCGCGCTCAACGACGAGCCGCGTCCGGGTGCCGAGCGCAAGCTCACCGGCAAGGAGGAAGCGCTGCTGGTCGCGACCGCCTGCGCGACACCGCCGCCCGGCCGAGCCCGCTGGACATTACAGCTTCTCGCCGACGCGATGGTGAAACTGACCGATCACGACGAGTTGTCCCGGGAAACCGTACGTCGACGGCTGGCTGAAAATCACCTGAAGCCCTGGCGCAAGGACATGTGGTGCATCGCTGCGGTGAACGGCGAATATGTCGCTCGGATGGGAGCTGTCAGAATTTTTGTGTGCGAGGGCTTGTTGTAGGTCGCCCTCGTCTCGGCCCCGAAAGGAGGCGTAGCCGACTGTAGGGGCCGAGACGAGGGCGTGCAATCGTTGCTGTGCATGTCAGTCGGGCCTGCCGGTGAAACGGTCGGCATAGAGAATCGCGAACTGGTTCATCGCCTCCTTCCAGTGCCTGACCGGCCTGCCCCAGTCGGCGGTGATGTTGCGCAGGGCCAGCCAGATCAGCTTGCTGGCCGCGTCGTCGCTGGGGAAATGCCCGCGGGTCTTGATGATCTTGCGGACCTGGGCGTTGACGCTCTCGATCGCGTTGGTCGTGTAGATCACCCGGCGGACCTCAGGCGGAAAGGCGAAGAACGGGATCACCCGGTCCCACGCCCGGCGCCAGGCGGCCACCACGGTGGGGAATTTCCGGCCCCATGTGCCCTGCTCGAACGCGTCCAGGGCGGCCTCGGCGGCCTCCGCGCTGACGGCGGTGTAGATCGGCCGGATCGCCGCGGCGAGCGCCTTGCGGTCTTTCCAGCCTGCATAATCCAGGCTGTTGCGGATCAGGTGGACGATGCACGTCTGGAGCGTGGTGGCCGGGAAGACCGCGCCCAGCGCCTCGCCCATGCCTTTCAGCCCGTCGGTCACCGCGATCAGGATATCCCCGACACCGCGCGTCTTGAGATCGTTGAACACCCCGGCCTTCGCCGGGGCAGGCTCTTCATCCAGAACTTCGCGCCTTCGGTGTTCTCGATCCACAGCCCGAGAATGTCCCGCGCTCCGTCGGCCTGAACCCCCAGCGCGAGATAGATCGCTTTATTCCGAACCACCGCGTCCTCGCGGATCTTCACCCGCAGTGCGTCGAAAAACACCACCGGATACATCGGATCCAGCGGGCGGCTCTGCCACGCCATCACCTCCGCCAGCACCGCGTCCGTTACCGTGCTGATGAAATCCGGACTGACCTCGGTGTCGTACATCTCGAGCAGGAACGCCTGGATCTCCCGCACCGTCATCCCACGCGCGTACATCGCCACGATCTTCTCGTCGAAGCCCGTAAAACGTCGCTGGTGCTTCGGGATCAACTGCGGCTCGAAGCTGCCCGCGCGGTCACGTGGAACCTCGATCCGCAGCTTGCCCTCGTCCGTCAGCAGCGTCTTGCCGCTGCTCCCGTTGCGCTGGTTATCCGCGCCATCCGGCTTCGCCACACCCGCCGCATAGCCAAGGTGATGGCTCAGCTCCGCTCCCAGCGCACGCTCGATCAGCGCCTTCTTGAACGCAACCCCGGCCGCCGAAATCGCCTCCGCACTCATCGGCCCGCTCACAAAATGATCCAACAACTCCTTCGGCACCGCCGGCAACACCACCGCGGTCTCGGACGTCTTCTTCGATTTGATCGGCATATGCGCTCCTTCGCGTCAAATATGCCTCACACACAAATTTCCTGACAGGCTCCTCGGATGGAGGATGTGCTCGATCTCTATGCCGAGGAACCGGATCCGGATCGCCCCGTGGTCTGCTTCGACGAAAGCCCGACTCAACTGATCGGCGAGGTGCGCGACCCGATCCCCGCCAAACCGGAGCGACTGGAGCGTTATGACTGCGAGTACAAGCGCAACAGCCTGCCCCGGCGAAGGCCGGGGGGACCGTCAACCTGTTCGTCTTCCTCAATGCCCATCAGCCTTGGCGTCACGTGAAGATAACAGACCGGCGCACCAACATCGACTTCGCCGAATGCATGCGCGACCTGGTCGATGTCCACTACCCCGACGCTCCGCTCATCCGCGTGGTGATGGACAATCTGTCGACCCATTCCGCCGGCGCGCTCTACGATGCCTTTCCCGCGCCCGAGGCCCACCGGATCCTCAAGCGGCTCGAATTCCACCACACCCCTAAGCACGCCAGTTGGCTCAACATGGTTGAAATCGAGATCGGGGTCCTGCGAAGCCAGTGCCTCGATCGCCGCATCGACGACAAGGACAAACTCATCTCCGAGATCGCCGCATGGGAGCGCCAGCGCAATGACGCAAAAGCCCGGATCGAATGGATGTTCACCACTCAGAAAGCCCGCGAAAAGCTGGCCAAAGCCTATCCCGTCAAAGAGTCATAATCCCTGTGACGCGGTACTCGTTCTTGAAAACGACGCGCAGATCGCCAGCACGCGCGACGAAGGCATTGTCGACGCCGACGATCTTCTTGACCTTCGCCGGGTCGAGCACGCTCGACTTGATCGTCGCCAGCGTTGCGTTGGCCCTGGTTTTATTGAACGGGTGCAGCGACGAGATCATGTTCGCTGCCGTGTTGCTGACGAGCACGCGCCGACTGCTCGAGCCATTCTCCTGTGGCTGAGCCGTGGCCATCGTCAACTCCCATGCCCTTGATCGGGCGAGCGCAATATGAAGGCTGCCGACATTGCCGTCTACCGCACCTATCCGATTCGGACCCGCTCAGGAGGCATTTCCAAAATGCGCATGGACCTCGTTGCGCAGCGCGAGGCCATCTTGAATGTTCGACCAAGACAGATTGAAAGTCGACAATAAGGCGCGAAGGTGCCGCTTTCGCACGTCCCGGCCCGAATGGCCGGCGATCAACGCGGGTTTAGACGCGAACGCCGATAGCCGAAGCGGCTGCTTTCGAACGATATTGTGGCCCCGGCATTATCGCCGAGCGGAATGTCCGCCGTGCCATAGGTGCCGCGCGTGCCATTCGATCCGATCATGACGCCCACCTCGCCATGGATGCCCCGCCCAGGGCGTTCCGATCCTGCCAGTTCCCCGCGGGCAGCAGCGGCGCGCTCTTCGGTGTTCGCGTCCAGGATAGCGTCTCGCTGCTCGTCCGTCAGGCGAATCGTATCGGTAGCGGTGGCTGTGGGCGATGCGGGCTGTGTCGTCGTTGGCGCCGGTGTCGATTGGGCAGATGCGGTTGTCGGCGAGCAGCAAGTCCCCGCACCAACGGCAAGCGCAAGCGCGATCGGGAAGGCACGGAAATCAGGTCGCATCAAATGGATCATGGCGCCTTATGGACCGGAAAGACCTGACTGCCAAATGAACGGAAGGGCAAGCATGCGCGCCTCCGATGTGGCTCGCCTGAGATGGGAAGCTGGGCGTGGTCGAGCGAGGCCAGGATCGCGTCGGCGATCACCCCGGGGACTCACCGCACAGGCGCTAGGATGAGGCTGTTTCGTCGTCCAAAACCCTCCCTGTCGCGCAGCGATGGTGGAGGGGAGTCGCGCAAGCGACTTTGGCTCCGAACAGGACGGCACCTCCGCATTTCCCCTCATCACCCACTTCGTTGGATGAGCAGGTCGGGATTGCCCCCGGCAATCCCTAGCCATGCCGGGGGCATGGCTACCTGCTCATCCCCCTCCCCATCGCTTCGCGATAGGGAGGATGAAGAAGCGCGCGGCCGTGGAAGGGCTGGATGCTTCCGACGCGGCAACCGCCTCCCCGCAATTTCAACGATTCGATGCACCCCATCCCTCGTAGCGAAACCAGCTTGAGCAGCGCCGCCATGAAAACCGGTCCGCATCCCGCGACACGGCAACGCCTCTCACCCCACCCGATCCGCCGACCAGCGCGCAATCCCGCGACGTGCGTCCTGCACGAAGCGAGAGCGGCGCACGCCTTCCACGAACAGGCCGCCGACCAGCGCGCCGATCGGGCCGACCGGGCGGCGGACCTGGATCAGCAGCACGATCCGCGTCTCGTCGGTGTCGTTGCGGACCTCGTGGTTGAAGGTATCGTCGAAGATCAGCGCGCGGCCTTCCTGCCAGCCGACCCATTCGTCGACCACCCGCATCCGGCACTTGTCGGCTTCGCGCGGCACCTGGATGCCGAGGTGGCAGGTGAGGAATGCCTTGGTCACGCCGGTGTGCGGCGGGATATGGGTTTGCGGCACCAGGATCGAGAAGAATGCGGAGTTCAACCCCGGGATCTTCGAGACCAGTTCGGTGGTGCGCGGGCACGCCGCGCAATTGGCCGGGTCGCGATAGCGATAGCCGATCAGGAAATAGGAGCGCCAGCGCCCGGCCGGCGCGATCCGGCGATGATCGGGCGAGATGCTGGCGAGCGGTGGCACCGCGTTCAGATCCTGCAGCACGGCCGCGGCTTCGTCGCGGATCTCGCGCCAATGCGCTTCGATCTCGGCCACCCAGGGGAAATCGCGCGCCAGATCGCTCGTGTCGAACACGGCCTTGTCGCCCACCCGCGAGGAGCGCGCGATCCAGCGGTTGGTGATCGGCTGGATCCATTTTCCGAAGCGCAGCAGCCACGGCTTGCGCGGCACCAGCGCGGTGCTGGGCGGCAGGGTCGAGTCGATGGCGTCCGGGATCGGAGTGGCGGCGGTCGGGGCATTCGGCATGGGGCTTGATACAAGATGGCGCCGGCCGCTGCCAAGATGCGGGCGTTCAGGCCCCGGCCGCCGCCGCCAGCCCGGCCAGTTTCGCCTCGACCGCCGCGCGCATGTCGGCGCCGACAATCAGCCGGAACGGCGGATCGGCGCGGTCGAGTGCGGCGAGGATGGCGTCGGCGATGTCCTCGCGCGGGCTCGCCGCGGTTTCGTAATAAGCGTCGAGCGCGGGCTTTGCCCGGACCCAGGACCGCGGCATATTCGGGCGTGAGCGCGTGGATCGCGTAGAGCGTGCCGAGATAGCGGCCGTCGCGCGCCGCTTCGTTCACGACCGGACCGCTGTGGACCAGACCCGGACCGAGGAAGACGGTCCGCAGATCCTGGTCGATCCGTTCGGGCGCATCGGGGAACATCCAGAGGTGGAAGGCGGAGCGTTCGCTGTCGGCGGCATGGCGCGAGGCGACATAGGAGTCGCCATCGTTGGTCAGCTTGACCGGTGTTCCGAACCAGGCCTCATCCTCGATGAAGGACCCATGGAGGAAGCTGATGTGGCTGAGATCGAGGAGGTTTTCGATCAGCAGCGGATAGCGCGCGGCCATCCGATAATGCTCGACCGGGGTCGCCTCCAAATCGTCGCCGAGTCCCATCGCGGCGTGATCGGGGATCGAGCCGGGGCTACTCCGCTTTTGGCGAGCGGGCCGGCCGAAGCCCGCCGCCCCATGGCCGCGCTACGGCACCCAGTTCGCCGTAATCGCCGCCGACACATCGCCGGTGAACAGGATCGAGAACTCGCCGCTTCCGTTTCCGTCGAGGTCGGCGAGGAGGGTCGTGGTGTTGCTGCCCGCATCGAAAGCCAAAGTAAGCTGCCCCGCGACGCCCGTGAATGCGGCGACCTGAGTGAACGCCTCGTTGGTGCCGGTCGTGTTGGCGTTCGCGTCGACCCCCGACAGGTCGAGGATGTCACCGCTCGCGAAGTCGGTGATCCGGTCAGCGAAGCCGACGAGGCTGTCGCTATGAAACGTATAGCGGAAATTATCGTTGCCCGTGCCGCCGGTGAGCGTATCCCGGTTGGGACCGCCGAAGATGATATCGTTGCCGCCGCCGCCGTCGAGGACGTTCTCGGCCCCGTAGCCCATCAGCGTGTCGCCGAAGCTGGTGCCGGTGACGTTCTCGACATTGACGATCGTGTCGGTGCCCTGGCCGCCGCCCATCGCCTGGGGACCGGTCAGCAACAGGTTCACGGTCACGCCGGCCGCGGTCGCACCGAATTGCAGCGTGTCGATGCCCGTGCCGCCGTCGATATTGTCATTGCCCGCACCGGCAGTGATCCGGTCGTCGCCATTGCCGCCCTTGAGGATGTCGTTGCCGGAGCCGCCGTCGAGCACGTCGTTCGCGCTGCCGCCGTCGAGCGTATCGTTGCCGAGTCCGCCGATCAGCGTGTTGAGCTGCGCGTTGCCGGTCAGCACATCGTCGAAGTTCGAGCCGGTCAGATTCTCGGCGCTGGCGATCGTGTCGCTGCCGGCACCGCCGGTGTTCTGCGCCGCCGTCACCAGCAGGCTGACCGTCACCGCCGAGGCTGCGGTCGCATAGCCGATCGTGTCGATGCCCTGGCCGCCGGTCAGCATATCGTTGCCGCCGCCGCCGATCAGCGTGTCGTTGCCGCCATTGCCGGTCAGGACGTTGTCGGCATTGTCGCCGGTGAAGGTATCGTCGAACCCGGAGCCGTTGAGGTTTTCGATTCCCGACAGCGTGTCGCTGCCCGCACCCACCGTGGTCTGCGCAGTGGCGATGGTCAGGTTGACCTTCACGCCTGCGGTCGCGGCGCCGTAATTGGCGGTGTCGATGCCATCGCCGCCGTTCAGCGTGTCGTTGCCGAGATTGCCGATCAGCACGTCGTTGCCGACGCCGCCGGTCAGCACATTGCCGAATTCGTTGCCGGTCAGCGCGTCGTTGAAGGCGGTGCCGATGACATTCTCGATGTTGCGGATCGTGTCGGAGCCGGCGCCACCGGTGTTCTGTGCGGATTGGCTGACCAGGTTCACCGTCACCGCCGCGCCGATGCCGGAATAATCGAGCGTATCGATCCCCGCGCCGCCATCGATGCCGTCATTGCCGAGATCGCCGACAATGACGTCGTTGCCGAGGCCACCCGCCAGGCTGTTGTTGCCGCCGTTGCCGACCAGCGTGTCGTTGAAGTTCGAGCCGATCAGCCCCTCGATGTTGACCAGCGCATCGTCTCCGGCCCCGAAGGTCGACTGGAAGACGCCCGACAAATTGAGGTTGACCACCACGCCCGCGGCCGCGGTGGCGTATGAAGCGACGTCGACGCCGTCGCCACCATTCAGAATGTCGTCGCCCAGGCCGCCGATCAAGATGTCGTTGCCGCCCAGCCCGATCAGACTGTTCGGCCCCCCGTCGCCGGTCAGCGTGTCGTTGAACGCGCTGCCCTTCAGATTTTCAAACCCCTCGATCGTGTCGACCCCCGCGCCGAGCGTGTTCTGCGCGGCGGTGTTCGCGAGGCTCACGACAACGCGGGCGGCGGCATGTTCGTAGCTGATTGTATCGCCACTGAGCGTGTCGATCACGACGGTGTTGTTGCCACCGATCAGGACATCGTTGCCGCCCAGCCCCTCGATCGTATCGTCGCCGTCACCGCCCTCGATGCGGTTTGCGATGCTGCTGCCGGTCAGCGTGTCGTTGAAGGCGGAGCCGACCAGCGTCTCGAAACTGGTGAGGCTGTCGAGACCACCACCCTGCGTGTCCTGCTGGGTGGTGATCGCGAGGCTGACGGTTACCGCGGATGCGGCATTGTCGTAGGCCGCGATATCGATGCCGGCGCCGCCGTTCATCACGTCGTCGCCTGCGCCACCGCGGATGAAATCATTGAGCTTGCTGCCGGTAATGGTGTCATTGCCGTCATTGCCGACCAGCGATGAGGAGACATTCGTCCCGGCGGTGATCACATCATCGAAATTGCTGCCGTAAAGATTGTTGAAAAGGCCGCCGGTGAAGCTGAGCGTGGAACCCGTCGAACTGCCGGTGCCGGTCTGCGCGTTGATCGTCCAGCCGACGCTCGACAGCAAGGCCTGGACCGAGTTGGTGCCACCGGCATCGACGACCGCCAGATGGCCGCTGTTCGCGGCGACCGCGTAATCGTCCAGGCTGGCGCCGCCATAGAAGAAGTCGTCGGCCCCGTCTTCCTCGTCGATGTAGATGTTGCCGCCGTCGCCGCCGTAGACGGTGTCGCTGCCGGTGCCGCCGACGAGAAAATCGTCGCCCGCGCCGCCGAGGATGAAGTCGTCGCCGTTCTGGCCGCCGACAGTGTCGTTGCCGCCCGTCGCGGTGCTGGTCGCGGCGTGGCCGGTAACCGAGACGTTGAGCAGATAGGTGACGCCGGCGTCGATCGGCGCATCGTCAAATTGCTCGACGCGGAAATAATAGGTGCCGGCGGTCGTCGCCGTATAGATGAGCCCCGAGTCGAAGCCGATATTGGTGTCGGAAAAGCTCTGTGTTCCGATGCCGCCAAATGCCGCGCTCTCGTCGTCGCTCGCGGTCAGGACCGTGGTGCCGTCGGGCGCCAGCAGCTTGATCTCGGAATCGATGTTGGGGCCGCCATATTGGGGCGAGGAGAATCCGAAATCGAGATCCAGCGCGATCGTCTGACCGGCGGCGAGCGTGATCGAATACCAGTCGAAGGCGCCGGCGCCCTGCGCGACGATGCTGGTGTAGGGGACCGAGGAGTCGCCGATCTCCACGCCCGGCATTGTCGACCAGCGGGAGGCATCGTCGATGTTGATCGCGGTCGCCGCGCTGGCGTTCGCGGCGGTGGAATCGACGAACATATTGGCATGATCCCCGAGGATCAGATCATTGCCGTCGCCCGCGTTGATCGCAGTGTTGGGGGTGGTGCCGTCATTGACTGCGGCGATGATGTCGGCATCGGCGGTGCCGTCGATGCTGGTGCCGGTCGATATGATATTCGCCATGGTCGCGATGTCCTAAGGTCGCCAGTCGGGCGTGACGGTCGACGTCACATTGTGAACAGGATGGAGACGTCCGCCGCGCCATTGCCGCCGGTGTCCGCCAAACAGGGTGGTTTCGTCGCCGTGGCTGCCGATCTTCGCCATCTCAGTGCCTTGCCCACGTCAACGGGCATGGCTCCGGCAAAACCGGCGTTCCACAGCCCCACACGCGACCCGACCACGGCGCTCGATCGGCGCTTGATGGCTGGATAAACCTATATCAATCCGCGACCGTCGAACAGCCGCAAAACCTGGGTATTCCGGGCGATTGCATGGCCGTCGCCATTTGGGATGACGAAGATGGAGGATTCGGATGGACTCGCTGATTACCGCGGCAGCACGGGCGCTGGCGGCGGGCGATCCGGTCGGCGCGCTCAAGCGGGTCGCGCTGCGCGATGACCCGGCGGCGCTGGCGCTGCGCGGGATCGCGATGGCGCAGCTCGGCGATCTGGCGCGCGCCAAGGTGCTGCTGCGCGATGCGGCGCGCGCGTTCGGACCCAAAGAGGCGGTGGCACGGGCGCGGTGCGTCGTCGCCGAGGCCGAGATCGCGCTGGTCTCGCGCGATCTTGGCTGGCCCGCGAAGACGCTCGACGCGGCGCGGGCCACGCTCGAGGCGCATGGCGACCGCATCAACGCCGCGCATGCGCGGACGCTCGCGATCCGGCGGCTCTTGCTGATCGGGCGGCTCGACGAGGCGGAGCGGGCATCGGCGGCACTGGATCCCGCCCCCTTCCCGCCCGCGCTGCGTGCCGCGCACGAACTGGCCGTCGCCGGGATCGCGATGCGGCGCCTGCGGACGCAGAGTGCGCGCGACGCGCTCGATCGCGCGCGGCTGGCCGCGCGCGAAGCCGCCATTCCGGCGCTGATCGCGGACGTGGACAGCGCGGCGCGCGTCCTGAGGACGCCCGCCGCGCGGCTGATCACGCAGGGGGCGGCGCGTCCACTGTTGCTGGAGGAGGTGGAGGCGCTGCTGGCGTCGGAGGCGCTGGTCGTCGATGCGTGCCTTCATGCCGTCCGGCACGCCGAAGCCATGGTCTCGCTCGCGACGCGGCCGGTGCTGTTCGCGCTGGCGCGGGCGCTGGGCGAAGCCTGGCCGGCGGACGTGCCGCGGGATATGCTGGTGGCGCGCGCGTTTCGGGCGAAGCATGCCGATGAATCGCATCGCGCGCGGCTGCGTGTCGAGATCGGGCGGCTGCGCGCGGCGTTGCTGCCGCTCGCCGGCATCAGCGCGACCAGGGACGGTTTCGCGCTGGCGCCGCGCGGCATGCGCGCGGTGGTCGTGCTGGCACCGCCGGTCGACGAGGCGCATGGCGCGGTGCTGGCCTTGCTCGCCGATGGTGAAATCTGGTCGAGTTCGGCGCTGGCGCTGGCACTGGGGATCAGCCAGCGGAGCGTGCAGCGGGCGCTCGATACCCTGGCGGACTCCGGCAAGGTCCAGTCGTTCGGCCATGGCCGCGCACGCAAGTGGATGACGCCGCCGATGCCGGGAACCGCGACAAGCTTGTTACTCCCGGGGCCGCTGCCGGGCGTCTAGAGCGATGGGCGTCCGCCGATGCGGGCTGGAAAACTCTATATCCAGATGAACAGATATTTTTGCGAGGATCAGACGATGAAGAGATCAGCCGCCCGGATCGTCCGGGAATATGGCCCCTTTCCCGATGTCGATGCCGTGCATGGGGTCAGCTATGACGGCCGGCACGT
>Ga0068860_100007797_pt1 | contig 10691 bp, 10 predicted proteins | sample KBSSwiS32_FD_66597 | JGI IMG/M metagenome (GOLD analysis project Ga0068860, IMG submission 66597) | Switchgrass rhizosphere microbial communities from Kellogg Biological Station, Michigan, USA - KBS Switchgrass S3-2 | ecosystem: Host-associated > Plants > Roots > Rhizosphere > Soil ...
CAACTGGCCGTGCGCAGACCTTAGCGAGAATGTCGCAGAACGACGCTAAGCGGTCGTAGCGGTCTTGAGTAGCGGACGTCCAACGAGTGGGTTGGCCTGCCGCGCGGTGGGTGTCGCACGATGCCCGCTGTTGTACTCCTGTTGAGGTTATGCCGCGATCTCACGTCGGACCCACTGATACTTGACGTCATTGAGTTTCCACATCGGCTCGAAACCGTGCGCCACTGCGACGAATCCATGGTGCTCGTAGAAGCGGCATGCGCGCACATTCTGAGCGAAAGTGAAGAGCCATAGGCTACCCGATGACTCTGACTGCGCCAAGCGAAGCAGCTGCGTGCCAATGCCTCGGCCCATGTTCTGGACGTGCACATAGAGCTGCGCAATGGATTCGCGATTCGAGGCGAGGAAGCCTACGATTGACTCATCCTCCTTCGCGACGCGCACGCGATGAACTGGCATTACCTTGGTGCGAAGGTACTCAATCTGTTCCTCGAGCGAATGTGGGTCAACGATTCCGACCCCATGCTCGAAGCTTGCACGCCACATCCGCACCAGAGTGTCGGTGTCGGTTGACCGGAAGTCTTCGATGCGCAAGGTTTGCATGCTGCGATGATTTGTGAGCATGGTGATGGATTGGCGGACCTTTCACTGAATTACCTCGTCCGCGCGCAGCAGCAGCGACTGCGGAACTGTGACGCCGAGCACCTTCGCGGTTTTGAGATTGACCACAAACTCAACCTTGGTCGGCTGCATGATCGGCAGGTCTGCTGGCTTGGCACCGTTGAGAATCTTGCCGGTGTAGATGCCGGCCTGACGGTAGACCTCGGTAATGCTTCCCCCATAGCTCACAAGGCCGCCGGCGACGACGGAGTCGCGGTTATCGTACATTGCCGGTACGGCGTGGCGTGCGGCCAGCGCAACGAATTGGTCGCGTCGGGCATTGAAAAGCGGATCGGACCCGACGAGGAGCGCGCCAGCGTGTAGTTTCATTAGGGTCACGAAACTCGCATCAATTTCCGCTTCAGTGCGAGCCGGTGCAAGCTGCAGTTGCAGCCCCAGCGCGCGCGCTGCGTCCTGCACCTTGCGCACCTGCACTTCCGGCTTCGTGCTATTGGGATTGAAGACCATGCCGATCACCGTCGCTCTTGGCACCAACTGGTGGAGCAGCTCGAGCCGTTTTGCCAACAGTTCGGCGGGGGCAAAACTGACGCCTGTGGCGTTTCCACCAGGATGCGCAAGACTGTGGACTAGGCCAGCCTCGACAGGATCGTTGCCCGTCGTAAACACGATCGGGATCGTCGTCGTGGCCGCCTTGGCTTCGCGTGAACCGCCCCCTGCCGCGACCACAACCGCGACCGGACGGCGAACCAATTCCGCCACCAAGCCGGGTACCCGGTCGTAACGACCCTCGGCCCAACGATATTCGATCTTGACGTTCTTGCCCTCGACGTAGCCGGTCTCGCTGAGACCAGTGCGAAACGCGGCGACGTAGGGCGCCCACGGCCCAGGTGACTGGCCGGATATGAATCCGATTAGTGGGATCGACGAATTCTGCGCGCGCGCACCAAGTGGCATGGCGAGGAGGCCACCTACAGTCCTGCTGATGAACGTGCGCCGGTCCATCACTGGTTCAGCTCGTCGATGAGTAGAAGTCCAGCCATGCTACGCCCACAAGCGGGATTTGGACGACGCCCGCGAGTGGCCGGTCATGGCCGATCTGCGACGTTAGGTAGCGCTGGCGCTTCTCAGTCGGTTGCTACGCCCCAGCCGTGTTCCGCCACTCAGTCCGTGTCGCAGGCGTACCCTCTTGCGCTGGAGGGTGCCCGCGCGGGTTAGGGCGCGTCATGCATGGGTGCCGCTGTTCAATAAGGCAATCACGACTCCTTATTCCTTGCCGGCGGAAGTTCGCGAACGCATCGCCGACAAGGAAGCTGTTCGTTGCACACGCCACAGACTGAGGCTTGCGCTCCTGCGTGGGACGCTCGTTCAGCCGACCCGTTTCTTCGACTGTTCCTGAAACTTGTAGATCGTCGAGTTCAGGTGTCGCGCGACGTCGTTGATTTCTTCATCGGACCATCCAAGACCGGTGTTCGACTGCCAACGGCGCACCTGATGGACAAGACTCTCCCAGTCTGTCGCAAGCTTCTTTTCGCGCCAGTGAATCTGCGTCGAGTGACAAGCGATGCAGTGCCTGTCGTAGAGGAGCGCGCCTTGCGAGGACGGCGGCTGATCGGACGACTGGGCGAGCACAGCCAAAGCCGCGTAGAGCGGCCCCACGACAAGCAGAAGAAGATGCCGGGCAGACATGGGACTGGGTGCCAACGGTCAAGCAGTGCGCGGCAAGTTACTCCACCGCGGGGCCTGCGTTGCCATAGCACACAAGATATCCAATTCTACGGCGCTCTTAGCCGCTGTTATTGACCAAGCTCAAAGGCCCCCCAGATCATTCCAGTGTGGGCCCGCGCGACTCGCGCGCAATGTGTTCGCGCAGCGCCGCGTAGCGCCGCTCGGCACCGACGCCGAACATCGGGTCCTCGACGTGCGCGATAGCCGCGTTGATCGTGTGCCAGTCCTGGTCGGTTAGGACAGTGCCGGCTAGTGGGATGACCTCGTCGTCCTCGCACTTCATGTGCGCGCGGAAGCCGTCTATGTAGCGTCGCCCCAGCGCCTCGACCTCGCTCCGCGCGAGGATCGTCCCATCGACGACGTCCTCGAACTCGCGCGCGAGCGCCTCGCCGTCGACCTTCATCTCGGCGTGCTGGGCTGTGAGCGCGTCGATCGTCGGTGCGCTACGTGGTTCGCGCTGTCGTATCCGGCGGAACGCTATCTCCTCGCGAGCGTGATGCACCGCGTCGACGTAGTGCGTCATGTAGAACGCGATCGAGAGCATGAGCTCGTAGTTCGGCGGCTCGCCGGCGTGGAACAACGCAAGTTGCGCCTCCAGCAGGTCGATCAGCTTGGCAAACTTCGCGTGCTCGGCGCGCCACAGGGTGATCGTATTGTTCATGCGGACCTCCGGATAGCGGCAAAACAGTCCCTGAATGCGGGTGGCCGCCTCAATCATAAGCGTCGACGCCTGCCGCTGGGAACGCGCAGAGGCCAAACTCACTACGTTGCACGATCGACGTCGACTGCGGTCAATAGCGATTGCGATCCGTCGGCTTGAAAGTGACGGATATATGGCATGCGGTTTCACTGCATCCATTGTGCGGCGCTGAAGTATTCGCGGATTGATCGAAATCAAACCTCGGTGCGCCGGCTGTTGCGTTTCTCGATGATCGGGCGCAGCGTTCAAAGCAGCGGGGTTCGCCGCCCGGAGTAGCGACGTTCGCGATCGCATTCTTCACCCGACCTAGGCGGCGACCAGCGCGAACAGCCGGAGGGTGAATCGATGAAAACTCCCGCAAGGTGCATGCGCGTGCTCGCGACGGGCACGCTGGCGATCGCGCTCATGTGGTCGCCTGCTATGGCGCAGAACAGCAGGATTGTCGATGGTCTCGTGCTCAATCTCGGCATCGTGCCCGCGGAAGTCGCGTTGCGGGCCGACGGACATCGCGACGCGCATCCAGCGAATCCGCCATCGGGGTCGCAGCATCTGCTGATCACGGTCGACGACAGGAACAGCGGAAAGCGGATCTCCGACGCCGAGGTGTCGGTCGAGGTAACCGATCCGAAAGGCCATGCGGAGAAGAAGCCGATGCTGCACACGCAGGGAGGCGGCCTGCCGGACTACAGCGAACTCTTCAGGTTCGGCTGGCCCGGCGAATACTCGATTCGCGTGATCATCATGCGGCCGAGCGCGAAGCCGATCGAAACCGTGCTCAAGGTACATCACGCGATTTGAACGTCGCGGCAAGCGATACGGCCCGCGGCCTCCTAACGGAAAATTGGATGGCTCGATCCTCCGGGCCACGTCGGAATCATCTCGTCAGTAGGTGTCACGAGACTCGTGTCGAGCTCTGCCTGATGATTCCGTCGGGGATCGACGCTGAGCATCAGAGATGAGTCGCAGCGTCGAAAGGCAGTTCGGCCTCACTCGCGAAGAGGCCATTGCTCGCTTGGCGCGCGATGGCTTTAACGAACTGCCTTCCGCCAAGCCGCGCCGCCTGTGGGCGATCGCCTGGGAGGTGATTCGCGAGCCGATGTTCCTGCTCCTCATCGGCGCCTCGACGATCTATCTGGTCCTGGGGGACACTCGCGAGGCATTGGTACTTTTTGCGTCGGTGTTCGTGGTCATGGGCATCACCTTCTACCAGGAACGCAAAACCGAGCGTGCGCTGGAGGCCCTGCGTGAGCTCGCGAGCCCCCGCGCCCAGGCATGGCGCGATGGCGAATGGCAGTTCGTTCCGGGGCGTGAAGTCGTGGTGGGGGACCTTGTGCTGGTCAAGGAAGGCGACCGCGTGCCCGCCGACGCGGCACTCCTCACATCCAGCAATCTGATGGCGGACGAATCCTTGCTCACCGGTGAATCGGTTCCGGTGCGCAAGCGCGCGAGCGAGGGTGCGACGGCGGCGCCGAGGCCAGGTGGCGACGATCTGTCATACGTCTTCTCGGCAACGCTGCTCACGCAGGGTCAGGGCCTCGCGCGCGTGGTCGCTACCGGCATGCACACGGAGATCGGCAAGATAGGCAAGGCGTTGCAGACGCTGGTCCCGGAACTGAGCATGATCCAGCGGGAAACCCGGCGAGCGGTGCTCTTCTTCGCGGTGATCGGGATGGCGCTGTGCGTTCTTGTCACCGTGCTTTATGGCCTCATGCGTGGCGACTGGCTGAATGGCTTGCTCGCCGGGATAACGCTGGCGATGGCGAATCTGCCGGAAGAGTTCCCGGTCGTGCTCACGGTATTCCTGGCGCTCGGCGCTTGGCGGATTTCGCAACACGGCGTGCTGACCCGGCGCGCCCCGGCGATCGAGACGCTTGGATCCACGACGGTGTTATGCGTGGACAAGACCGGCACCCTTACGCAGAACCGCATGGCGGTGCGCCGCCTCTGGGTGCACGGCAAAGAACTCGATCTGCAGGCTGCCGAGGAGATGTTTCTGCCGGAACTCGTCGAAATGAGCGTCCTGGCGAGCGAACGGGAGCCTTTCGACCCGATGGAGAAGGCCTACCACCGGCTCGCGCGGGAGCGCGCGCCGGAAGCGATCGAGAAGCTCGGCGCGTGGACGCTTGCGCACAGCTACCCGTTGTCGCCCGCGCAGTTGTCCGTTGCCCACGTCTGGCAACCGCAAGGCAGCGATGGGTACGTGGTGGCCGCCAAAGGTGCCCCGGAGGCGATCGCGGAGCTGTGCGCGCTCGACGGCGCCCAGCGCGCGGCCATCCACTCTGAAGTCGCGAGGATGTCCGGCGACGGCCTGCGCGTGCTGGCAGTGGCAAGAGGGATGCTGCCGTGCACCCCCGCGGACACTTATCCGTGGCCCTCGTCGCAGAGCGAGCTGCGGCTGCATTTCGTGGGACTCACCGGTCTCGCCGACCCGATTCGGCCGACCGTGCCGGCAGCCTTACGGGAATGCTACGCCGCCGGTATACGCACCGTGATGATCACCGGCGACTACCCCGGCACGGCGGTGGCGATCGCACGGCAGATCGGCCTCGCGGATCCGGAAACAGTCGTGACCGGGCCGGAGCTCGACGCCATGACCGATGCGCAACTGCGCCAGCGGGTGAGGCAAGTCAATATCTTCGCCCGGGTCGCGCCCGAGCAGAAGCTGCGGCTGGTGCAAGCGTTCAAGGCCAACGGCGAAATCGTCGCGATGACTGGCGATGGGGTCAATGACGCGACCGCGTTGAAGGCGGCCCATATCGGCGTCGCCATGGGTAAGCGCGGATCGGATGTGGCGCGCGAAGCCGCCTCGCTGGTGTTGCTCGACGATGATTTTACTTCCATGGTCGAAGCCGTAAAGCTTGGGCGGCGCATCTTCGACAATATCCAGAAAGCCATGGGCTACATCGTCGCCGTGCACGTGCCCACTGCAGGGATGGCGCTGCTACCACTGTTTTTCGGCTGGCCGCTCGTGTTCTATCCCGTGCACATCGTGTTTTTGGAATTCGTAATCGATCCGACGTGCTCGATCGCGTTCGAGGCGGAACCCCCGGAGCACGACGTGATGCATCGGCCGCCACGGTCCGCAACTTCACGCTTGTTCAACGGCCGGATCATCGCCACCAGCGTCCTGCAGGGTGCAAGCCTGTTGGTTGCAGTAGCCCTCTTGTACGCGCTGGTACTTGCAGCTGGAACACCGGAACCGCAGGCCCGTGCCGTGGCGTTTGCCGCCATTGTATTCGGCAACCTGGGACTGATCCTTGCCACTCGCTCGCGTCAGGCGACGCTGTTCGAAACGCTGCGCCGGCCGAACCCCGCGCTCTGGTGGATCGTCGGCGGGGCGTTGCTGGGTCTCGCGCTTGCGTTGTACGTTGAGCCGATGCAGGAGATTTTCCGTTTTGCGGCGCCGACCGGGTATCAGCTGCTGCTGAGCGTGGCTGCCGCCGCACTCGGTTTGACAGGGCTGGAGCTGTACAAATGGCTGCGTCCGTACGTGATGCGCGCGCGCGGAGCTTCCGTGCGCGGATCCCCGAATTGACGATGCCGACGCCCGAATCGGTTCACGTCATTGATTCGGCTTCCCGTCGAGAGCGGTAGGCGCCGGAGATCAAGTCGCTGACCTGGGGAAAGTGACGACAGAATTGACCTAACGCATAGAAGAAGGGCGGCTTGTGCAGGCAGACTAATCTCGTCCGAATACGGCCGCACTTTCTCCAGCGCATCCTCGCGGCTTACAGGAGGCGAAGCGGTATGAACGTCGTCTGTCTGATTCTCGCCGTCATCTTCTCGGCGGCGGGCGTTGCCCGGGCGCAGGCGCCTCTGTTGTTGGAGCAGTACAAGTGTTACTTCTGCCACGCGGACAATGAGGCGAAGACCGGACCTGCATTCGTCGATGTCGCCGTCCGGTACAAGGGCAAGGCGCAAGCAGTTACCATTCTTGCCGCTACCGTGAAAAAAGGCAGCCACGGCAACGGGCCGTGGCACATGCCGCCGCATCCCGAAGTCTCCGATGCCGACGCAAAGGAGATGGTCCGCTATATTCTCTCGCTGAAAAAGTGAGTGCGCCGCGTCCGGCAAGATGACGCGGTGTGACGCCCTGCGCAAAAGGACTTCGGTGTGCTGCTGGGCAGAGAGCCAGGGGAGTGGTTCGCCGGAGGCGAGATTGACCTTCGTCAAGGGGCAGGCCGCTCTCCCGGTCAAAATCCGATCATGCTGCCGAGCCTCGAGGATCGTTGCGAGACGCCGCACCTTTCGGTGATGGGGACACCCGATTCCGCTGCGCTCTTGGCTACCCAGGGAAGACTCGTGTCGGCACTGCACGATGCGGTGATTTTGGGTGCTGGGGGCAAGCGTGTTGCCCTGATCGAAACGCACATTTCCTATGTCCTTCTGACGGGGCAATTCGCCTACAAGATCAAAAAGGCGGTAGAACTCGGTTTTCTGGATTTCCGTACCTTGGCAGCACGACGCTTCTATTGCGACGAAGAGCTGCGCCTCAACCGTCGTCTTGCGCCCGAGCTCTATCTCGACGTCGTCGCGATCACCGGCAGCGTCGAGGCACCCGTCCTCGGTGGCAACGGGCCCGCCATCGAATACGCCGTGAAGATGCGCGAGTTTCCGCAGGACGGTCTGGCAAGCCAGGCGCTTGTCCGCGGCGAGTTGTCTGCAGTCCACATCGACACGCTGGCGGCAAAGGTCGCGGCGTTTCACCACACGGCGTGCGTGGCCAGTGTCAGCGGACCCTTCGGCGCCCCAGCAACCGTGCTCCGAATGGCGCTGCAGAACTTCGCGCAGATCCGGCCGCTTCTGAACACGCAGGCGGAGGTCGCGGAACTCGCTGCGCTGGCCGCGTGGACGGAGCGCCAGCACGCCGCTTGCACGACCACGATGGCGCATCGCCGTGGCGAGGGCTTCGTGCGCGAATGTCATGGCGACCTCCACCTCGGCAACATCGCTTTTGTCGAGGGCGCGCTCACGATCTTCGATTGCATCGAATTCAACGAAGAAATGCGCTGGATCGACGTCATGAGCGAGGTTGCGTTCGCGGCGATGGACCTTCGGGACCGCCGCCGGCCGGATCTTGCGCATCGCTTCCTTAACGCCTACCTCGAGATCACCGGAGACTACGATGGCTTGAGCGTGCTGCGCTTCTACCTCGTCTATCGGGCAATGGTGCGCGCCAAGATTTCCCGGCTGCGCGCGCACCAGCTCGAAGCTGGCGATGCGCAGGCCGCTGCGCTGGCCGAATATCGAGGCTACGTGAACATTGCCGCGCACTACGTGCAGCCGTCTCGGCCGGCGATTGTCATCACCCACGGGCTCGCCGGCAGTGGCAAGACTACGTTGTCGCAGGCGCTGCTGGAGATGATCGGCGCAGTGCGCATCCGGACCGACGTCGAGCGCAAACGCCTGCACGGCCTGCCCGCCGTCGCACGCGATCGTACCGGGATTGACGCGGGCCTCTACACGCCAGAGGCGACGCGGGAGACCTATTTGCAAGCGCTGCAATTAACGCGAGGCGCGACGGCTGCGGGTTTCAGAGTGATCGTCGATGCCACGTTTCTGCAGCGCTGGCAACGGCGGCTCTTCCGTGACTTGGCGTCCGAGTTGGGGATCCCGTTCATCATTGTCGATTTTGTGGCGGAGGACGCGACCTTGCGCGAGCGGATCGCGCGGCGCCTGCATGATGCGCACGAGGCTTCGGATGCCGACCTCACGGTCCTCGCGCATCAGATGCGGACGCGAGAACGGCTCGCACCCGATGAACTCGGCGACACGGTCGTCTACGAAGCGCAGTCACCGCTCGTCGAGGCACAGAAGCCGGAACGGTGGCGTGGAGTGCTCGACCGGCTTGCACGGGCCCCTGCGCGGCAGAGCAAGTAGCCGCGGATCCCGGCCTGGTAGCTAAAGTCGGTTTCCTGTCACGGCCCGGACTTCCGCACGGAGGCCTCGCGCCGTCATTCCTGCAGCGAGGAAGTGCGCCCGAATCGACGGCTGTCCCCAGGCCGTTTGTTTGGCGCGGCGAATCGCGTCTATGCGGACTCTCACCGAGCTCGCCGGTCGCCGCTCGAGGGTACCCGCTTACTGATCTCAGTACCTCGGCAGCGCCCAGTTCGACGACAGCACCTCGCCAACGTTGCCCGTGCACGTCGGACACGGCGGCGGATCGTGACTCGGTGATCGGGTTCGGGTTAAACGGCCGGCCGCTTTGGAGCGGCGCCAACGGCTGCTTCAGCGAGGGACTCCTTACCGTCTGGACAACTGTTGGCCGAACTCGGTCAGTGGAGGTTGGCAACGATCTGGCGCGGGCTGTCAGATCAAATCGCAGTTTGAAACACCTTCTGCGGCGATCAGCCGGAACGAAAGCCGATGACGACGAAGACGAGCATGCTCGAGCCCATCAGCGCGTAGCCCGCCCAATTGAGCCAACGCGCGTAATCCGTCGAGCGGACCCGGGGAAGCGTCGCGAGCACCGACGACGCTGCGCCAAGCAATGCCATCGCGATCATCGTCTCGCGATTAAGTACCCAGTCCACGCGAATTCAGCTCTTGGTCATCCGCTTCGAATACGCGTCGACGAAGTCGGCAGCCGCCTTGCTGCCTCTGGAAAAAGACTTCATCGCTTCTTCGTGCAGGATCGATAGCGCTTCCATCTTGATCTGATTGGCGCGATCGTTCTCGACGAGATCGGCGAGGCGGCGCGGGCGAGGCACGTCGATTTCGAAGACGGCGCGCACCTTCGTCGGGATGTTCGACATCACGAGCAGCCTGTCCGCCAGAAAGATCGCCTCGTCGATGTCGGTCGTCACGAAGAAATTGGTGCGCCTGTTCTCCTCGTAGAGCGCGGAGTAGTACTCCCACATCAGCTCCTTGGTCATCGCGTCGAGCCCGCGAAACGGCTCGTCGAGGATCATGATCTGGGGATTGTTGATCATCGCCCGGGCGAGCTCGGCGCGACGCTGCATGCCGCCCGAGAGCTGCGTCGGATATTTCGCGCGGAAGTCCTGCAGGCCGACTTTCGTCAGCAGGAACTCCGCGAGCTCGAGCGTCTCGGCCGTGACCTCGCCCCGCGCGCGGGGCCCGTAGAGGATGTTGTCGTAGGTGGTCATCCACGGAAACAGCGCCGTTTCCTGGAAGAGGACCAGGCGGTCGCGCGCAGGCCCGGTGACCGGCTCGCCGTTCAGCGCAATGGTGCCGGTGGTCGGCTTCTCGAATCCGGCGAGCAGGCGGATGAGCGTGCTCTTGCCGCAGCCGGAAGGTCCGATCATGACCGTCAGCTTGCCGCGCTCGATGGTGAACGAGCATTCGCTGACGACTTCCTTCTGCGCGTGCGGCGGGCCGTAGCTCCTGCTCACCTGCGTTGCCTTGAGCTCGCCCGGCTCGATACGCGCCCGCAACGCGCTGGCTACGCGGTTCATCGGAGGCGCAGCCAGGGCGTGACGCGCCGGCCCAGAGCGCGCAACAGCTCGCTCGAGATGAATCCGGCAATGCCGATGCTGATCATGCCGACGACGATCTGCTCGTAAGAGCCGCCGACGTACGAGTTCCAGATGAAGAAGCCGAGACCGCCGCCGCTCGTGCCGCCGATCTGGCTACCTCCGCCGGAGATCATCTCCGCCGCGACCACGACTTCCCAGGTAATGCCCAT
>Ga0068860_100007799_pt1 | contig 10690 bp, 7 predicted proteins | sample KBSSwiS32_FD_66597 | JGI IMG/M metagenome (GOLD analysis project Ga0068860, IMG submission 66597) | Switchgrass rhizosphere microbial communities from Kellogg Biological Station, Michigan, USA - KBS Switchgrass S3-2 | ecosystem: Host-associated > Plants > Roots > Rhizosphere > Soil ...
GTCTTGTGATGTGTGCAACCGCTTCATCGCCTCGTTGAACTCGCCATGCACCACCAGCGGCAGCACATCGAGCGAGGCGGCGACCGCATCGATGATCGCATTCTCGTCGGCGACACCGGGCCGCCCCAGAACCCACGACGTCACGCGATCGCGATCGCCGGGATGGCCGATGCCGAGACGCAGCCGATGAAAGCGTCCATGTCCCAGGTGCGCAAAAATGTCGCGCAACCCGTTTTGCCCGCCATGACCACCGTCGAACTTCAGCCGTGCCGCGCCGGGCGGCAGATCCAGATCGTCGTGGACGACCAGCATTTCCTCCGGCTCGATCTTCCAGTAACGCAGTGCCGACGCGACCGCAATGCCGCTCTTGTTGACGAACGTCGACGGCTTCAGCAGCCATAGCGGCAGGCCGTCGAGAACGATCTTTGCGGTTTCGCCGTGGGCCTTGGAATCGTTGCCGAACCGGGCCCTCGCGCGCGCACCCAGGGCGTCAAGAAACCAGAACCCGGCGTTGTGCCGGGTTCGCAGATATTCGGACCCGGGGTTGCCGAGTCCTACGATGAGTCGCAACGCAGGCATACGGTCCGCCCGTCATTCCGGCGCAGGCCGGAATCCAGCCCTCCCGTTGCTTCATGCGCGGGAGAACTGGATCCCGTGTCACCGGCCATCCATGGCCTGCACGGGACGACGGCATCCTGCTGTCACTTCTTGTCGTCTTTCTTGGCCGCTGCGGCCGGGGCGGCTGCAGGCGTGGCAGCGCCGGCGGCCGGAGCGGCAGCACCTGCCGCGGCTTCGGCTTCGACGACCGGAGCGGCTTCCACTTCCTGCTTGAGCTCCTGCGCGGTGACCACGGCTGCGTCGTGCTCCTTGCCCAGACGCAGTTCCGGAACTTCCACGCCTTCCGGCAGCTTCAGGTCCGAAATATGGACGATGTCGCCGACCGCCAATTCGCCGAGGTCCACCGAGATGAATTCCGGCAGGTTCTTCGGCAAGCACGAGATTTCGATGTCGGTCAGCGCATGCGAGATCAGCACGCCCGCCATCTTGCCGGCCGGCGACTTCTCCTGATTCAGGAAGTGCAGCGGCACGCGGATGCGGATCGCCTTGTTCTCGTCGACACGCTGGAAGTCCAGGTGCAGCAGCTGCGGCTTGAACGGGTGCCGCTGCATGTCGCGCAACAGGACCTTCTGCGCCTTGCCGTCGACCTTCAGGTCGAGAATGGCCGAGTAGAACCACTCGTTGTGCGAAGCCAGCCACACCGTATTGTGGTCGAGCTGGATATTGGCGGGAGCGTCGCTGCCGCCGTAGACGATCGCCGGAACCTTGCCGGTCTGACGCAGGCGGCGGCTCGCACCTTTGCCTTCGTCAGTACGGCTTTCGGCCGGAATTTCATGTGTGGTTGCCATTGTTGTATCTACCTTGCTCTGGTTGATCCACCTCGCGGTGGGTATCGACTCGCCCGCGACCAGGAGAGTCATCTTCGATAACCGGAAGCCGGTAACCGGGAGCCGGAAAGCGCGCTGCTTTCCGGTTACCGGCTACCTATTCCCGGCTACCGTCTTGCTAATCCACATACAGCGAACTGACCGACTCACCGAACGCCACACGGCGGATCGTCTCGCCGAGCAGCTGCGCCACGCTGAGCTGGCGGATCTTGGCGCAGGCCCGCGCTGCTTCCGACAGCGCGATGGTGTCGGTCACGACCAGTTCGTCGAGCTGCGATCCGCTCAGGTTCTGGATCGCCGGCCCGGACAGCACCGGGTGCGTGCAGTACGCCACCACCTTCGCCGCGCCGCTGCGCTTGAGCGCCGCAGCCGCCGCACACAGCGTGCCGGCCGTGTCGACGATGTCGTCGATCAGGACGCACACCTTGTTCTCGACCTCGCCGATGATGTTCATCACCGTCGCCTCGTTCGGCCGCGGCCGGCGCTTGTCGATGATTGCCAGGTCGGCGTCATCGAGGCGCTTGGCGATCGCGCGAGCGCGCGCCACGCCGCCGACGTCCGGACTGACCACGATCAGGTCGGAATTGCCGTGGTGCCGCCAGATGTCGGCGAGCAGCACCGGCGAAGAATATACATTGTCCAAAGGTATATCGAAAAATCCCTGAATCTGGTCCGAATGCAGGTCCACGGTCAGAACCCGGTCGGTACCCACGGCGCCGATCATCGTCGCCGCGACCTTCGCGGTAATCGGCACCCGCGCCGAGCGCAGGCGCCGGTCCTGACGCGCATAGCCGAAATACGGGATCACCGCCGTGACGCTGGTGGCGGACGCGCGTTTCAGCGCGTCGATCATCACCAGCAGTTCGATGAAATTGTCGGCCGTCGGCGCCGACGTCGACTGCATCACGAACACTTCCTGACGGCGGACGTTTTCCTCGATCTCGACCTGCACCTCGCCGTCGGAGAACCGGCTGACCAGGGCCTTGCCGAGCGGCACGTTCAACACGCGGCAGACCTCGGTCGCGAGCGCCCGGTTCGAGTTGCCGCTGAACACCACCAGGCCGCCCCGCTCGTCGCGTTCACGCGCATAGGCGCCACCGAAGCCCGTTGTGTTCGCCGTGTTCACGCCGCGCTCCCGTCACCGCCAAAACCAACTGCCAACGTTCGGTCCTGGAGTCGCAGGACCGTCGCTCTTACCAGCTCCCTCGAGTCAAGGGGGCGCCCCACCTGTTGCGCCATCCCTGTCCGCCGGCCGCGACGAATCGTCGGGAAGGCGCAGGAGGTGGGGCGGGGTTGTGGAAGCAATACGCGCTCGCCAACTGCCACCTTGTATCCGATCTTCTGCAACCACCACTCGTCAAACTGGCTGGGACGGCAGGACTCGAACCTGCGAATGCGGGAATCAAAATCCCGTGCCTTACCAACTTGGCGACGTCCCAACGTATCCGCGAGCCGCAACTTGCCGAACCTGTCAGGCGTCGCCTTCGCGCCGCCGAAAACGTGCGACGGCATCGAGCAACGGCGACTGCGACAGCCCGCTGGCTCGATACGCCGCGAATTCCGGCGGACACAAACGCAATATCGCGTCCCCGTGCAGCACCGATTCGACTGCAACGAAGACACAGCCGCCACTGCCGGTGAGGCGCGCCACGCCGAATTGCCCGAGCCAGTCCAGCGCTGCAGCGACCTGCGGATATCGCGCCCGCACGACCGGCTCGAAGGCGTTCGTCGCCCCGCTTCCAGTCCCGGAAAGATAGCCTGATATTGTCGTCGGCGGCGAGTTTCTTGTCAATTCAGGCGCTTGGAACAACAGGCGTGTCGAAACCTCGACGCGCGGGTCGAGGACCACATACTGCCGCTGCGACAGTGCGACGGGCGTCAGCCGCTCGCCGATTCCTTCGGCCCAGGCCGAATGGCCGCGCACAAAAACCGGCACGTCGGCGCCGAGGCCGGCACCGATCTTGGCCAGCTCATCGACATCGAGGGCCGCCCCCCAGATTTCGTTCAGGCCGACGAGAACCGTTGCGGCGTCCGAGCTGCCGCCACCGAGACCGGCCCCGATCGGCAAGGACTTGCGCAGTTCGATGTCGGCCCCGAACGGCGACCCGCTGCGCTGCTTCAACGCGGTCGCGGCCCTCAGGCAGAGATCGTCTCCCGGCGGCATCGAGGCCAGGTCGCCATAGCGCGAGATAGCGCCATCGTCGCGCCTGCGCAGGCGCAGCAGGTCGCTCCAGTCGAGCAGCTGAAATACCGTCTGCAGAAGGTGGTAACCGTCATCGCGCCGGCCGACGATCTGCAGGAACAGGTTGAGCTTGGCCGGCGCCGGCCACTGCGACCACGCCTCAGTCATCGATCGACCAGCGGTCGATAGCCAGCTTGACCCGGGCATTGCCTCGCGTGGCGTATACCTTGCGCGGCAACGGCGGGGCGCGATCGGTGAACCAGTCGCGATATTCGATTTTCCAGCCGTCCTGCTCGAGCTGCGCCGGCAACTCGTTGGCGTCGAACTGGAACACGCCCGCTCGGCCAGCCCGGCGCATGCCGCGCACCCACGCCGAGAGTCCGTTCAGTGGAACGTCCCAGCCCAGCCGCTCGTGGAGCAGGCGCTGCGGATCATCGCCACGCACCGGCTGCGGGTCGACGCCCTCGAGCATTGCCGAGCGCGCATCGCCGCTGAGTTTCCAGGTCTTGCCGTTCGGTGCGCGCAGCGCGAAGTCGTAGCTTTCGCCGGTCTGGCGCCAGTCGAGATCGCCGCTGCCGCTGTTCTGCGCACCGTCACTGACGAACACATGCGCGCTCAAGCTCCAGTCCGCATGCCCGGCCAGCTGCGTTTCGCGCGCCTGCTGCGCGGCCAGAGCGCCCGGCGTTTCGCGCACGCGGACCGGCGCGCAGGCGGCAAGCGCGACCAGGCCGAGCAGAAGGAGCGGGCGCACGCCGGCGCGACTCATGAACTCAGTCGCTGGATGGTCTCGAGCAATACCTTGTTCTTCGCGTCCTTCTTGCGTCCCTGCTCCCAGACCTTGCGCGCTTCTTCCTTCTGGCCCGAGGTCCAGAGAACCTCGCCGAGGTGCGCGGCGATCTCGGCGTCGGGCTGTTTGCCGAACGCGTTGCGCAGCTGCTCGATCGCCGCGTTCAGGTTGCCCATGCGGAACTGCACCCAGCCCATGCTGTCGAGAATCGACGGCTCGTCGGGCTTCAGCGCAAGCGCCTTGTTGATCAGGTCGAGCGCTTCGGCCTGACGGTCGGTTCGGTCGGCGAGCGTGTAGCCGAGAGCGTTCATCGCGTTCGCGTCATCGGGTTTGAGCTCGAGCACGCGGCGCAGATCGACGAGCGCGGCATCGACGTGATTGAGGTCGTCGTTGAGCAGCGCCCGGCCATAGAGCAGGCGCGTGTCGTCCGGCAGCGCCTGCAGGCCGCGGTCGTAAACCGCGACTGCGTCCTCGCCGCGTTGATGCCGGTTCAGCATTTCGGCTTCGAGCAGATAAGTGTCGCCGAGCTGCTTGCTGTCGTCGGCCGCGCGCGCCTGCAGGTCGTGGATCAGGCTCAGCGCGTCCTTCTGCTTGCCGGTATCGTCGAGCAGCACGGCGGTGCGCAGCTGCGCGCCGAACGCCTGTTCCGAATCGGCCGGAACTTTCTGGTACCAGGCCAGTGCCTCGGGCTTGCGTTCGAGCAACTCGCCAAGCTGGCCGAGCAACTGCAGGCGCGCCGGCGGGCGCGGTTCCGGCAGCGCTTTCGCCTCGCGGTACAGGCCCTCGATCAGCGCCTTGTCCTCGGCCCGGGCCAGATAGGCGGCGCGCGCCGCCAGCGTGTAGTCGTCCTGCGGGCCGGCAGCCAGCGTCCGCGCCGCCTCGATGTCGTCACCGAGGTCGCCGAGCAGCGCGGCGTAGGCGACGCGCAGGTGGCGGTCCTGCGGGCTGCGCTTCAGCGCATCGGCAAACAAGCCGCGCGCGCCGGCCTTGTCGCCGTTCTTGATCTTCAGCTGCGCCGCCCAGGCGTAGGCGTCGGCACTCTTGTAGCGCGCGACGGCCTGCGTCGCCAACGACTGCGCAAGCGCCGGCCGCTCGAGGCGTGAGGCGAGCTGGCTGATCGCGATCCACGTCTGCACCTTGTCGCCGAGCAATTCCGGCTTGACCAGCCGTTCGAGCAGAGCGCCTGCCGCGGCATGGTCCTCCGCACCAAGCAGGGCCGGGGCGATCGAATTCCAGCCCTTGCCGTCCGGTTCCGAGGCGAGCCGCGACAGGTCCGCGAACGCCGCGTCAGACTGGCCGTCGTGCAACGCCAGCATCGCCCGCGCCTGGCGGATGTCGGGATCGTCGCTGCGCAGCGACTGCCAGCGCTTGAGTCCTTCGCGGGCGAGATCCCATTGCTTGCCGACCAGGGCGATCCGCGTTGCCTGCGCCGCGAGCCCAGGATCGTCGCTGTGCCGCGACGCCGCGATGAACTCGCGCGATGCGGTCGTCACGTCGCCGGTCGACAAGGCGAACTGGCCGGCGAGCAGGCCGCGCAACGAGTCGTCCTCGGGTGCCAGCGGAGGAAGCTTGATCCGCTCGAGAGGCTGCTCCGGGGCACGCACGTGGCGGCCACCGGCCGGCAGGACCGCGCAGGCCGAAAGGATCATCGCGGCAAGCACGCCGAAACCAACGCGCCAGGCGCGACGGGGCAAGCGTAAACAATTGATTGTCGTCATCGGTTTTTGCATTTCATTGCAGCGACCGCAACGGTCGTGTTGCTTGATATCGGGCGGACCGGACCGCACAATCGCGCCAGTTGGCCCGGTGCGGAACACCCGCGTCGCCGGTCACGCCAGCGCCAGTGAGGGAAGCTTTGAGCACGTCTGCACGGGCATCACCGATCTAGCTTAGCCGATTGTTGCACGCATGGCCCTCATCGCCCTCGGACTGAACCACCTGACCGCACCGCTCGATCTGCGCGAGAAGGTGGCGTTCGCGCCGGAAGCCACAGCCCGGGCATTGTCCGACCTGGCCCGGCAACCCGGCGTGAACGAAGCCCTGATTCTTTCCACCTGCAATCGCACCGAACTTTACGTCGACGTGGACGCCGGCGCGGAAGCGACGCCGCAACTTTGGTTGTCCACCCACCACCATCTGACCGAACGGCGCATCGACGAGTTCCTGTACCGGCACAACGACGATGCCGCCGTGCGCCATCTGTTCCGTGTCGCGACCGGCCTGGATTCGATGGTCCTCGGCGAGCCGCAGATTCTCGGTCAGGTCAAGGACGCCTACCAGACCGCGCGCAGCGCCGGCAGCCTGCGTGCGCCGATGGAACGCCTGCTGCAGCAGACTTTCGCCGTCGCCAAGCGCGTGCGCACCGACACGCGCATCGGCGCAAGTCCGGTATCGGTGGCCTATACCGCCGTGCGCCTGGCCGAGAACCTGTTCGCCGATCTCGCCGATGCCTGCGTACTGCTGATCGGCGCCGGCGAGACGATCGAACTGGCCGCACGCCACCTGGCCGAGTCGAAGGTGCGCCGCCTGATCGTCGCCAATCGCACGCTCGAGAACGCGCAGGCGCTCGCCGCCCGCTTCGGCGCCTACGCCATAGGCCTCGGCGATCTGCCGCAGCACCTGGCCGAAGCCGACATCGTCATCGCCTCGACCGCGAGCCGCGAGCCGGTGATCAGCAGGATCATGGTCGAGGACGCCCTGCGGGCGCGCCGCCGGCGGCCGATGTTCCTGGTCGATATCGCCGTGCCGCGCGACATCGACGCCGACGTTGCCGGGCTCGACGATGCGTTCCTGTACACGATCGACGACTTGAAGCAGGTCATCGACGACAACCTGCGCTCGCGCCAGGCGGCGGCGCGCGAAGCAGAAGCGATCATCGACCTGCAAGTCGAACACTACGGCGCATGGCGCCGCGCGCTCGACCTGCGCAATCCTCTGCAGGAGCTGCGCCGCGACGCCGAGGCGCAGCGCGACGCGGTGCTCGCCAAGGCGCGCCAGCTGCTCGCCGCCGGCCGCACGCCGGATCAGGCGCTGGATTTTCTCGCCCACACGCTGACCAACAAGCTGCTGCATGCACCGAGCGCGAACCTGCGCGCCGCCGCGCAGCGCGGCGACGTCGAGCTGCTGCGCGCGGCCGAGCAGTTGTTCGAAAGCCGCGCCGACGACAACAAGGACGCGAAATCGTAGCGACGTTAGAATCGCAGCATCGAGCCAGGCGCCCCGGCGACCGATTCTGCGATTATACGTGTATACTATTCCACCGACAGCCATGCCCCGGAACCTCGACCCATGATGCCCTCGATCCGGCGCAAGCTCGACGTGCTGGCCGAGCGCCGCCAGGAGGTCGCTCTGCTGCTGGCCCAGCCCGAGGTGCTCGACGACGCGAACAAGTTCCGCGACCTGAGCCGCGAGTACGCCCAGCTCGAACCGCTGAGCGAGTCGTTGAAGGCGTACGACGACGCCGGCGCGGCGCTGGCCGCAGCCGAAGCGCTGCTCGACGAGCCGGAACTGCGCGAACTCGCCGAGAGCGAGGTCGGCGCATTGCGCGCGCGGCGCGAGCAGCTCGATCGCGAGCTGGCGGCACTGCTGCTGCCGAAGGACGAGCGCGACGATGCCAACATCTTCCTCGAGGTGCGCGCCGGCACCGGCGGCGACGAAGCGGCGATCTTCGCCGGCGATCTGTTCCGCATGTACAGCCGCTACGCCGAGCGCCAGGGCTGGAAGGTCGAGATCCTGTCGGCGAATCCGGGCGAGCACGGCGGATTCAAGGAAGTCATCGCGCGCGTCGAAGGCAAGGGCGTGTTCGCGAAGCTGAAGTTCGAATCGGGCACGCACCGCGTCCAGCGTGTGCCGGAGACCGAGGCGCAGGGCCGCATCCACACCTCGGCCGCGACGGTCGCGATCCTGCCGGAAATGGACGAAGTCGCGGATGTCGAGCTCAATCCGGCGGACCTCAAGGTCGATACGTTCCGCGCTTCCGGCGCCGGCGGCCAGCACGTCAACAAGACCGACTCGGCGATCCGCATCACGCACCTGCCGAGCGGCATCGTCGTCGAATGCCAGGACGAACGCAGCCAGCACAAGAACCGGGCGCGGGCCATGTCCCTGCTCAAGGCGCGCCTGCTCGACGAGCAACGCGCCAAGCAGACCGCGGCCCAGGCCGAATCGCGCCGGCTGCAAGTCGGCTCCGGCGACCGCAGCCAGCGCATCCGCACGTATAATTTTCCACAAGGCCGCCTGACCGACCATCGCATCAACCTGACCCTCTACAAGCTCCCGGACATCGTCGACGGCGATCTCGATCCGGTGATCGGTCCGCTGCAGCAGGAATACCAGGCCGACCAGATGCAGGCGCTGACTGCGCAGGCTTGAGCGCGGCGGCACGCGCTATGGCACCATGCGCGACGCATGCATTGATCACGAGTTGCGGAGCGCCGTGGATTTCGACCCTGCCCTGACCGCCGGCGTCGCCGAACTGGCCGACCTGATCGCGCACGGCGAGCTCGAACGCGCCCAGGTACGGGCGACTGCCTTGTTGGACCGCTATCCGCAGCAGGCTGAACTGTGGCGCCTTTCCGGCATCTGTGCGCTGCAGCGCGGCGATCACGAGGCCGCGCATCAGGCCCTGGCCAATGCGCTGGAACTCGCTCCGCACTCGGTCGAGGTGCTGTGCAATCTGGCCAGCGTCGAGACCGCGCGCGGCAACATCGGCGATGCCGAGCGCGCGCTGCGCCGGGCGCTCGCGCTCGAACCGAACCATGCCGCGGCGCTGAACAACCTCGGCAGCCTGCTCGACGCGAAGGGCGACTACCACGGCGCCGCCGATTGCTTCGCGCGTGCGATCGCGCAACGGCCGGACTACGCGCGGGCGTGGCTCAACCAGGCCAGTGCGCTGCTGACCCTGCGCCGGCTCGATCGCGCCGAAGCCAGCGCACGGCGCGCGATCCAGCTTGCGCCGCAATGGGCCGATGCGCATTTTCTGCTCGGCAACGTGCTCGCAGAAGCCGGCAGTCCGACAGGAGCCGAGGCGGCATTCCGAGAAGCCGGACGTCTCGCGCCACGCGATCCGCGCTACCACTACCAGCTGGCATTGATGCTAAACGAGCGCGGCGATTTTGCCGGAGCGCTGCAAGCGCACCAGCGCGCGCTCGCCGCCGACGCCGATTTCTGGCCGGCGCTGTCGCAGCTCGTCTATCTGAAGCGCCGCCTGTGCGACTGGCAGCAACTCGCGCCATTGTCGCGGCGGCTGATCGATGGCGTTGCCTCGGGCGCGCAGGGCATCACGCCGTTCTCATTCCTGGTCGAGGAATCGACGCCGGCGCTGCAGCTGGCCTGCGCGCGCCGGTTCGCGGCCATCAAGCGAATGCAGGTCATGCCGCTGCTCGCGGCACGCCCGCCCGCTCCGGCGGCGCGTGCGCCGGGACCGATCCGCGTCGGCTTCGTGTCGTCCGGATACGGCGAACATCCCACTGCGTTGCTGATCGTCGAGCTGATCGAACGGCTGCGCCGTTCGGCGCTGACCACGATCGCGTTCGCGACGACCGCCGATGACGGCGGCGCGCTGCGCGCCCGCCTGGGCCGCGCATTCCACGAATTCCACGACGTGTCGACCGCGCCGCTGCAGGATCTGCTGCGCAGCGTGCGCGACGCGCGCGTCGACGTGCTGATCGACCTCGACGGCTACTGCGAGAATTCGCGGCCGGAATTGTTCGCGCTGCGTGCGGCGCCGCTGCAGGTCAACTGGCTGGCATATCCCGGCTCGCTCGGCGCACCGTGGTATGACTACCTCGTCGCCGACCGTGCGCTGATTCCGGCCGACCAGCGTCACCATTACGACGAGAACATCGCCTGGCTGCCGCGCTGCTACCAGCCGACCGACACGAGCCGCGTCGTGCCGCCGGCGGCGCCGCGCAGTTTCCATCACCTGCCGCCGGACGCCATTGTTTTTGCCAGCTTCAACAACAGCTGGAAGTTCACGCTGCGCAGCTTCGCGCGCTGGATGCGCATCCTCAAAGGCGTACCCGGCAGCGTGCTCTGGCTGCTGACCGGACCGGCCGGCAGCGGTGCCGACGAACGCCTGCAGCGCGCGGCCGCGGCGGCCGGCGTCGATCCGGCGCGCGTGCTGTTCGCACCGCGCGTGCGCCACGCCGAGCATCTGGCCCGCTATCGGCATGCCGACCTGTTTCTCGACACCAATCCATACAACGCGCATACGACGGCCAGCGACGCGATCTGGGCCGGTTGCCCGGTATTGACCCAGCCCGGCGCGACGTTTGC
>Ga0068860_100007812_pt1 | contig 10680 bp, 10 predicted proteins | sample KBSSwiS32_FD_66597 | JGI IMG/M metagenome (GOLD analysis project Ga0068860, IMG submission 66597) | Switchgrass rhizosphere microbial communities from Kellogg Biological Station, Michigan, USA - KBS Switchgrass S3-2 | ecosystem: Host-associated > Plants > Roots > Rhizosphere > Soil ...
TTCGCCAGCAGCGGCGTCGCCTGCGCGCCGCACGCGGCGATCGCGTCGCCAGCCGACGTCGAGCGCGTCGACGCTTCGCTCCTGCCCGGCATCCTGAAGACGGCGCGCCTCGGCTACGACGGCAAGGGCCAGCGCACGGTCGGCGACCGCGCCGCGCTCGCGGCCGCGTTCGCCGCGCTCGGCGGCGTGCCGTGCGTGCTCGAGCGGCGGCTCGCGCTCGCCGCCGAGATCAGCGTCGTCGTCGCGCGCAACGCGCGCGGCGACGTCGTCCACCTGCCGGTGCACGACAACGTCCACGTCGGCGGCGTCCTCGCCGTGACGCGCGTTCCGGCCCGCGCCCACGTCGACGCCGCCACGCAGGCCGAGGCGACCGCGCTCGCCGAGCGGCTCGCGCGTGCGCTCGACTACGTCGGCGTCCTCTGCGTCGAGTTCTTCGTCGTCGAAGGCGGCGCGCTCGTCGCCAACGAGATGGCGCCGCGGCCGCACAACTCGGGGCACCACAGCATCGACTCGTGCGACGTCTCGCAGTTCGAGCTGCAGGTGCGCACGCTCACCGGCGCGCCGCTGGTCGCGCCGCGCCAGCACTCGGCGGCGGTGATGCTCAACCTGCTCGGCGACCTGTGGCACGACGGTGCCGCGCCCGACTGGGCGCGCGTGCTCACGCTGCGCGGCGCGCACCTGCACCTGTACGGCAAGGACGACGCGCGCCCGGGCCGCAAGATGGGCCACCTGACGATCACCGCGGCGAGCGCGGCCGACGCCGAAGCGACCGCCGCCGAGGCGGCGCACCGCCTCGGCCTCGCGCCGCTCGCGGCTGCGACGCGCCAGGCCCGGCGGCCGCGATGATCCTCGACGGCCACGACCCCGCGGCGATCGCGCGCGCCGCCGACACGATCGTCGCCGGCGAGCTCGTCGCGTTCCCGACCGAGACCGTCTACGGACTCGGCGCGCGCGCCGACCGCGACGACGCGGTCGCGAAGATCTTCGCGTTGAAGGGCCGGCCGCAGGACCACCCGCTGATCGTCCACGTCGCCGACCGCGCGCATGCCGAGCGCTTCGCCGCCGCGCTGCCGCCGGTCGCCGAGCGGCTGATCGACGCGTTCTGGCCCGGTCCGCTGACCGTCGTCGTCGTGCGTGCCGCGGCCGTCGCCGACGCCGCGGCGGCGCAACAGGCGACCATCGGCCTGCGCTGTCCGGCCGACCCGGTCGCGCACGCGCTGCTCGCCGCGGCCGCCGAGCGCGGCGTCGCCGGCATCGCGGCGCCGAGCGCGAATCGCTTCGGCCGCGTCAGCGCGACGACCGCCGCCCACGTCGTCGACGAGTTCGGCGACGGGCTGCTCGTGATCGACGGCGGCGCGGCGCGGATCGGCATCGAGTCGGCGATCGTCGACTGCTCGACGGGATCGCCGGTGCTGCTCAGGCCCGGCATCCTGACGCGCGAGCGCATCGAGACCGCCGCCGGCGCGCCGCTGCGCGAGCGCGGCACCGCTTCGCCGCGCGCTCCGGGCACGCTCGCCGCGCACTACGCGCCGAAGGCGAAGCTGCGGATCATGGCCGCGCCGATGCTGAAGGCCGCGCTCGACGTCCTCGGCGGCGACTCGCTGAGGCTGGCGGTATATTCGCGCTCGATCCCGTCGGGCGTCGCCACTGGCGTCGCCCATCGGCGCATGCCGGCGCGGCCGGAACAGGCGGCGCACGAATTGTTCGCGGTCCTGCGTGAACTCGACCGCGAGGGCGTGCATCTGATCTGGGTCGAAGAGCCGCCGCCCGGTCCCGAATGGGACGGCGTGCGCGACCGGCTCGTCCGCGCCGCGGCGACCTGAACCATTGGAGCCCTTCGAATGAGAAACCCTGGAGCAGACCTGCGCCGAGCGCTCGGCGGCGTCGCCGTCGTCGTGGCGGCGCTCGTCGCCGCGTCGTGCGGAGGCGGCGAGCCGACGACGCGGTTCCACGCCTCGCGCGTCATCGCGCTCGGCGACGAGTCGAGCATGCTCGTCGACAGCGGCGACCACAACGCCCGCAAGTACAGCGTCAACGCGACCGTCTCCGACACCGACCAGACGGTCGTGTGCGCGAACAATCCGCTGTGGGTGCAGAGCGTGGCGACCTTCTACGGCCTCGTCTTTCCCGAATGCAACGCGGCGAATCCCGTCGCTTCCCCGGTGGGCCGCATCCGCGCGCAGTTCGGCGCGCGCGCCGCCGACCTGGCCGCGCAGATCGATGCGCAGAACGCCGAGAGTGCGATCCAGGCCGGCGACATGGTCACCGTGATGGTCGGCATGTACGACGTCCTCGCCGCGTACCAGCAGTACCCGACGGTGAGCGAGCCCGAGCTGATCGCCGCCGTCGAGGCCGCGGGCGCCGAGACCGGCCGCCAGGTCAACCGCCTCACCGACATGGGCGCGAAGGTGCTGCTCGCGACGATCTTCGACATGGGCGTGACGCCGTTCGCGGTCGCCGAGCGGGCGGCGAACGCGGACACCGATCGCGCCGCGCTGCTGAGCCGGCTGACGTTTCGCTACAACGCCGAGATGCGCGCGACGATCGTCAACGACGGCCGCCGGATCGGTCTCATCCTCATGGACGAGTTCGTCACCGAGGTCGCCAAGGTGCCGGGCTTCGGCGGCTTCGCGAACTCGACGACGGGAGTCTGCGACCTGACGAAGTCGGCCTTCGTTCCGCCGTCGGCGCTCGACTGCACCGCGCAGACCTTCATCTCGGGCGGCAACGCGACCTATTTCTGGGCCGACGACCTCCACCTCAGCGCGACCGGGCAGGGCAGCCTCGCCACGCTTGCCCTCAACCGCGCGCAGAACAACCCGTTCTGATGAAACGGTGCCGCGCCGCTTGCGGCTGGCGCCGCTGCGCTGCTCCCCGAGGGGGCACGGCCCGGCGCCGGACCGGTTTCTAGGGCGGCTCGGGCGCAGTCGGCGAGAGCGCCGGCGCGTCGCTCGCCGCCCACTCGGCGAGCGCCTCGAGCGCCGGCCGCGCGGCGTTCGCGTTGGCGTGGTTGACGATGCCGACGACGACGTAGCGCCGTCCGGAATCGGCGAGCACGTACCCCGCGACGCCGACGACGTCGCGCAGCGATCCGGTCTTCAGGTGCGCGCGCCCCGGGGTCGCCTTCGCGCGCCGCAGCGTGCCGTCGATGCCGGCGACGGGAAGCGAGCTCATCAGCTCGGACATCACCGCGCTCGACCACGCCGACTGCAGCAGCCGGCCGAGCAGCGCTGCGCTGAGGCGCGAGTCGCGCGACAGCCCCGAGCCGTTGGCGACGACGGCAACCCCGGTGGTGCGGTCGCCGACGTGGCTCCTCAGGAACTCGCGCACGACCTCGCGCGCCGCCTCGGGCGTGCCGGCGCCGCGCTGCGTCGCGCCGAGCGTGAGGAACAGCTGCTGCGCCATCACGTTGTTGCTGAGCTTGTTGATGTCGTGCACGACCTCGGCGAGCGACGGCGAGCGCAGCTCGAAGCTCGGCGTCAGCGGCGGCGCCGCGCCGTCGCGGACGACGCCGCTGAGCCTGCCGCCGCCCTCGGCCCACATGCCGGCGAGCGCGCGCGCGTTGTAGCTCTTCGGATCGGCATACGCGAGCGGCCAGACCTTCTCGCCGCAGGCGACCGGGAACGTTCCCGCGAAGTGCATCCGCGCCGGATCGTCGAGCTCGCCGCGCAGCCCGCCGCGCCAGTCTTCGCACGGACCGCTCGTGAGCGGAACCGTCGCGTCGACGCGCACGCCGGCGAGCGGCGGATCGGACGCGACCGTCGCGACGCCGCGGCCGGGGTCGGGCGTGAAGGTCAGCAGCACGGCGCGGTAGTTGAGGAGCAGGGCGTCGGCGCCGGCGTTGTACGGCCTGAGCGGCTCGCCGTCGAAGTCGGCGGGGTTGGTCTCGCCGGGAACGAACGCGCTGCGGTCGACGACGATGTCGCCGCGGATCTCGCGCACGCCGAGCTGCTGGACGCGGCGCATCAGCAGCCACATCCGCTCGAGGACGAGCTTCGGATCGCCGGTGCCCTTGACGACGAGGTTGCCGGTGAGGACGCCTTCGACGACCGTTCCCTGCAGCCAGACCGGCGTCGACCACGTGAACGCGGGACCGAGCAGCTCGAGGCCGGCGTACGTCGTCACGAGCTTCATCAGCGACGCCGGGTTGACGGCCTTCTCGGCCTGCCACGCGAGCCGCGGCCGCGCCGCATCGACCTCCTGCACCCAGGCGACCATCGCGTCGCGCGGCACGTTGCCGCGCGCGAGCGCGGCGTCGACGCTGCGCGGCAGCGCGCGCGTCTCGGTCGTCGCCGGCAACGTCCGTGGCGGCGGCGCGGCGGGCGCGACGTCGCTCGCACCGCCGGCGAGCAGCAGCGCCGCCAGCGCGAGCGCGCCGCGAGCGCGCGCGCCGCGCACGAAACCCACAGGCGTTCGCATGCGACGATGATCGCACGCGATCTCGCGCGATGAGCGCCGCTACACTCGCCCGATGCGACTTCCTGGCGACGCCGCGTCGCGCTCTTCGCGATGCCCGCCCTGATCGCCTTCGACACCTCGACCGAGCGGATGAGCGTCGCGCTGCGCTGCGGCGAGCGCGTCGTCGCGCGTGAAGGCGAGGGCGGCGCGCGCGCGTCGGCGACGCTTCTGCCCACCGTGCTCGACGTCCTCGCCGAGGCGGGCATCGCGCTCGCCGACCTCGACGCGATCGCGTTCGGCCGCGGTCCCGGCGCGTTCACCGGCCTGCGGACGTCGTGCGCGGTCGCGCAGGGGCTCGCGCTCGGCAGCGGCAAGCCGGTGCTGCCGATCGACACGCTGCTCGCGGTCGCCGAGGATGCGCGCGGGGCGGCCGCCGACGTCCGCATCTGGGCTCTTCTCGACGCGCGCATGGAGCAGATCTACGCCGCCGAGTACGCGCATGCGGACGGCCGCTGGACGACGCTCGTCGCGCCGTTCCTCGCCGACTGCGACGCGCTCGCGGCGCGCTGGCACGACGCGCCGCCGGCGGTGGTCGCCGGCAACGCGATCGCGGCGTTCGGCGCGCGGTTGCGCACCGGCGATGCCGCGACCGTGCCCGATGCCGCGCCGCGCGCGAGCGCGCTGCTGCGCGTCGCCGAGCAGGCGTGGGCCGAGGGCGCTGCGCTCGATCCGTCGCTCGCATTGCCGCTCTACGTGCGCGACAAGGTCGCGGAGACCGAGCGCGAACGCGCTGCGCGCTCGCTTGCGGTCTCGGCTGCGCCGAATGGGGCTGCGCCTTCGCCGCTTCGCTCCCCTCCCGCCGAGAGGGAGGAGGGGCGGGCGCCTTCGGCGCCGCTGTCCAACGCATGAGCGCGCGCATCGATTTCGCCACCGCGGTGCTGCGGCCGATGACGGTCGCTTCGCTCGACGGCGTTCTCGAGCTCGAGAACGCGGTCTATCCGTTCCCGTGGACGCGCGGCAACTTCGTCGATTCGCTCGTCGCCGGCTACACGGCGTGGACGCTGAATCACGTCGACGGCGACCTCGTCGGCTACTGCGTCGCGATGTCCGGCGTCGGCGAGACGCACCTGCTCAACATCACGATCGCTCCGGCGGCGCGCCGCCGCGGCCACGCGCGGCGGATCGTCACCGAGCTCGTCCGCGTCTGCCGATCGCGACGCGAGAGCCGGCTCTGGCTCGAGGTGCGCGAGAGCAACGACGACGCGCGCGAGGTCTACCGCCGGCTCGGCTTTTCCGCGGTCGGCCGTCGCAAGGGCTACTACCCGGCGCCGGCAGCGCGCCGCGAGGACGCGATCGTGATGAGCCTCGACCTGCTCCGCGAAGACGGTGATGCGCTGGACTGAGCGGCAGCGCGCGATGCTGCGCGAGATGGGCGTCCGGGTCTGGCTGCCCGAGGACGCGCCTGCGGCGAGCGTCGTCGCCGCGACGGCCGCGACCGTCGAGGAGGCCAGGCCGCAACCACGACCGTCATCGACACCGTCGGCGCCACGCACGGCCACGCCGCCGTCGTCGCGCGCGGTCGCGGCGGCCGCGGACGAGCAGCAGCGCATGCCGGGGCTTGCGCCCGCCGACTGGCTCGTCGTCGGCGACGCGCTCGATGCCGCCGACCCGCAGCAGCAACAGCTGCTCGAGAACATGCTGCGCGCGATCGCCGTCGGCCTCGTCGCGCCGACGCGCGAGCGGCGCGCCGTCTACGTCGCCGTCGATGCGCCACCCGCGAACGGCGCGCCTGGCAATGCACCGCTCGCCGCCGCGCTCGCCGTCGTCGAGCCGCGCGGCGTGCTTGCGCTCGGCCGTGCCGCGGCTGCGGCGCTGCTCGGCGCCGACGCGCCGCTCGGCACGGTCCGCGGCCGCGTCCATGCCCACGCCGGGCTTCCGGTCGTCGTCACGTTCTCGCTCGCGTTCCTGCTCCGCCATCCGGCAGAGAAGGCGAAGGCGTGGGCCGACCTCTGCCTCGCGGTCGGCGCGCTCAGCGCTTGACCTTCACCGGCCGCTTCCAGCCGCGCAGCGTCGTCTGCCGCGCGCGCGCGATCGTCAGCTCGCCGGCGGGCGCGCCCTTGGCGATCGTCGAGCCGCCGCCGATCGTCGCGCCGGCACCGATCTCGACCGGCGCGACGAGGACGCAGTTGCTGCCGATGTGCGCGTCGGCGCCGATCGTCGTGCGGTGCTTGTTGGCGCCGTCGTAGTTCGCGGTGATGCTGCCGGCGCCGAAGTTGACGCGCTCGCCGACCGTCGTGTCGCCGAGGTACGCGAGGTGGTTCGCCTTGGCCGCGCTGCCGAGGGTCGAGTTCTTGATCTCGACGAAGTTGCCGACGTGGACGTCGGCGCCGAGGTCGGCGCCGCCGCGCAGGCGCGCGAACGGGCCGACGAGCGCGCGCTCGCCGACGCTCGCGCCGAGCGCCTCGCCGTCGATCAGCGTGTACGCGTGGATCGTCGCACCCGCGGCGACGCGCGCGTTCTTCAGCGTGCAGTAGGCGCCGACCCTGACGTCGTCACCGAGCTCGACGATGCCCTCGAAGATGCAGCCGACGTCGATCTCGACGTCGCGGCCGCAGCGCAGCTCGCCGCGGACGTCGAGCCTTGCCGGATCGGCGATGCGCACGCCCTCGGCCATCAGGCGCGTCGCGGTCGCATGCTGGAAGCGGCGCTCGAGGTCGGCGAGCTGCGCCGGGCTGTTGACGCCGAGCACTTCGGTCTCGCTCGCCGCGGTGGCGCCGACGACGTCGACGCCTTCCGCGACGGCGAGGCCGACGACGTCGGTGAGGTAGTACTCGCGCGCGGCGTTGTCGTTGCGAAGCGCTGCGAGCCAGCGCTTCAGGTGCCGCGTCGGCGCCGCCATGACGCCGGTGTAGATCTCCTTGAGCGCGCGCACGTCGGCGCTCGCGTCCTTCTCCTCGACGATCGCGGCGATCGCGTCGCGCGTTGCGCCCTTGCCCTTGCGGACGACGCGACCGTAGCCGTGCGGGTCGGCGAGCTCGATCGTCAGCAGCGCGAGCCGCTGCCCTGCCGATGCGTCGATCAGCCGGCGCAGCGTCGCCGTCTCGATCAGCGGCACGTCGCCGCTCAGGACGAGCGTCGTGCCGTCGTCGTCGAGCAGCGGGGCCGCCTGCTGCAGCGCGTGGCCGGTGCCGAGCTGCGGCTCCTGGCGGACGAACGCGAGCCCCGGCGCACGCACGCTCTGCTCGACTTCGGCGGCACCGTGCCCGGTGACGACGACGATGCGGGTAGCCCCGAGGCCGGCAACGGCGTCGAGAACATGCTGCAATAGTTGGCGGCCGCCGAGCACGTGCAGCACCTTCGGCCGCGTCGAACGCATCCGCGTTCCCTGCCCGGCCGCCATGACCACGACGTTCAAGACCATGCCGACCTTCGTGTTGCCCCGGCCCGCTCGCCGGTCGTCGATTATCGCGGCGCTCGTCGTGCTGCTCGCCGCCGCGCTGTCGGGCTGCAGCCTGCTCCAGCTCGGCTACGGCCAGCTCGACACGATCCTCTTTCGCTGGCTCGACCGCTACGTCGGCTTCGACGACGCGCAGTCGCTGCGCGCGCGCACGGCGCTCGACGAGGCGCTCGCCTGGCACCGGCGCACCCAGCTGCCCGACTACGTGCAGCTGCTCGGGCGCGCCGAGACCGAGGTCGTCGCCGACTCGACTCCCGAACGCATGTGCGCGTGGGCGAACGAGATCAGGGGCCGCCTCGATCCGATCCTGCAGCAGCTCGCGCCGGCGATCACCGACGTCGCGCTGACGCTGACGCCGGCGCAGCTGGCGGCGATCGAGAAGCGCTTCGCCGAGACCAACGACGAATTCCGCGACGACCACCTGCAGAGGAACCCGCAGCGCCGTCAGCGCGCGACGGTCAAGCGCGAGACGGAGCGCGCCGAGATGCTCTACGGCAGGCTCGACGAAGCGCAGCGCGCGCTCGTCGTCGAGTCGGTGCGCAGCTCGCCGTACAGCGCCGAGGCGCTCGACGCCGAGCGCAGGAGCCGGCAGCGCGACACGCTGGCGCTGCTGCGTCGCCTGCGCGAGACCGGCGCCAGCCGCGACGACGCGCTCGCGCAGGTGCGCGCGTACCTGCGCACGGTCGACCACTCGCCGCGCGAGGCGTACCGCGCCTACACCGAGCGCGTCGTCGCGCACAACTGCGCGCTCGCCAGCGCGCTGCACAACTCGGCGAGCGCGGCGCAGCGCCGCGAGGCGGCGCTGCGGCTCGCCGCCTACCGCAGCGACCTGCGCGCGCTGATCGGGGAAGGCGCCGGCTGACGCGCGCTCAGTTCGCCGCCGCAGGCGGCTCGACGACGACGCGGTGCGGGTTGGTCGGACTGCCGGCGGGGAAGTCGCGCAGCGCGGCGACGAACATCGCCGGCAGCACGGTCGCGGCGCCCGCCCAGTTGCCGCCGCTCATCGCCCGCGCCTCGTAGAGCGGCTCGCCGCTCTTCTTGTCGCGGATCAGCACCGCGACCTCGCGCTCGATCGTCGTCGTCGGGTACGGGTAGCCGTAGCGCCAGTACGGGCCCCAGTACGAGCCCCGGTAGTACGGCCCCCACGGCCGGCCCCAGTAGCCGTACGGACCGTACCAAGAGCGGCCATACCAGAACGGGTCGTCCCACGGCGAGATCTCGTACGCGGTGACGCGCGCGCCGAGCTGCACCGTGACGTCGGGCGGGCTGCCCTCGGGCGCCGGAGCGAAGCCGGCGCCCTCGACGGCGCGCCGCGCCGAGTCCTCGAGCACCTGCGCCTGCTGCGGGTCCGCCTGCTGCGACGGCAGCCGCTCGAACGCGTAGGTCGACGGCGACCGCCCCGCCGGCCAGCGGCTGAAGCTCGTGACGTCGCTCTCGACGTTGTTCAGCGACGCGCAGCCGGCGAGCGCGGCGGCTGCGAGCGCGGCGGCGATGGTTCTCGTCACGGCAACTCTCCCCGGCCGAGCGGCGCCGGCGGCGGCCGGACGTCGTCGGCGTCGAACGCGCGGTCGCCGTCGGCGTCGGCGACCCCGGTCGGTTGGAGCGTTGCGAAGGGAAAGAGGTTCCGGTCCATCAGGTGCGACGGCGTGATGCGCGACATCGCGTCGAAGATGCGCTCGACGCGGCCCGGGTCGTCGCGCTCCCAGCCGCGCAGCATCTCGGCGACGCGGACGCGCTGCAGGTTCTGCTGGCTGCCGCACAGCGTGCACGGGATGATCGGAAACGCGCGGTGCGCCGCCCAGCGCTCGAGATCGCGCTCGGCGACGTAGGCGAGCGGGCGGATGACGACGTGCCGGCCGTCGTCGCTGACGAGCTTGGCCGGCATCGCCTTCATGCGGCCGCCGAAGAACATGTTGAGAAAGAGCGTCTGCACGATGTCGTCGCGGTGATGCCCGAGCGCGATCCGCGTCGCCCCGATCTCGCTGGCGACGCTGTAGAGGATCCCGCGCCTCAGGCGCGAGCAGACGCTGCACATCGTCTGTCCTTCGGGGACGAGGCGCTTGACGATCGAGTACGTGTCCTGCTCGACGATCCGGAACTCGACGCCACGGCCCTTCAGGTACGTCGGCAGCACGTCGGCGGGAAAGCCCGGCTGCTTCTGGTCGAGGTTGACGGCGACGATCTCGAAGTCGATCGGCGCGCGCGCGCGCAGCTCGATCAGGATGTCGAGCAGCGAGTAGCTGTCCTTGCCGCCCGAGACGCAGACCATGACGCGGTCACCGGCGCCGATCATCGCGAAGTCGGCGATCGCGCGCGCGACCTGGCGGTGCAGCCGCTTCGAGAGCTTGGCGAGCTCGACCGGAAGCTTCTTGCGAAACCCGCTGTCGTCCGCGGCCGCGACGGCGTCGACGGCAGCGCTGGCGGGAGAGACGGTGGGCGTGAGCACGGTGGTGGGCGTGCGGCGGCACGGCGGGGGCGGATGCGCTCAGTGTATCGGCCGGCCTTGCGCGCGGCAGGCGCAGCGCGCGCGTCGGTCAGCGCGCGGCAGCGGCGACGGCGCTGCCCGACGCGCTTCCTAGAATCGTTCGATGCACGAGAGCATCGACGACCGCGGCGGATCGGCGGCGCTCGCGCGCGCGATCGGCGCCGCGATCGACGCCGGCGGCGGCTGGATTCCGTTCAGCGACTACATGCGCCGCGCGCTCTACACGCCGGCGCTCGGCTACTACGCGAGCGGCCGGACGATCGTCGGCCGCATGCCGGGCTCGGGCAGCGACTTCGTCACCGCCCCCGAGCTGTCGCCGTTGTTCGCCCGCGCGCTCGCG
>Ga0068860_100007816_pt1 | contig 10677 bp, 7 predicted proteins | sample KBSSwiS32_FD_66597 | JGI IMG/M metagenome (GOLD analysis project Ga0068860, IMG submission 66597) | Switchgrass rhizosphere microbial communities from Kellogg Biological Station, Michigan, USA - KBS Switchgrass S3-2 | ecosystem: Host-associated > Plants > Roots > Rhizosphere > Soil ...
GGAGAAAAATCGGCTGCAGAGGGCTGAGCGGCAGAGCAAGCTCGTCGATCGGTGCTTCGCCCGCCGCCCATTTCGCCAGCTCGCCGCCCATCGCCGTGCCCAAGGCAACACCACGACCGTTGCAGCCGATCCAGCTCGCTACACCATCGGCAAGCGAATGCAGCCGCGGAAAATAGTCGGTGGTCATTCCGACGTATCCCGCCCAGACATAATCGAAGGAGACCGGTCCGATCTGCGGGAACAGACGCTCGAGCCTGGCGCCGATCCTGGCTTTCAGGCGATGCTCGAGATTGCCACGCCAGAACATGGCGCCGCCGGTCACCAGACGGTGATCGGCCGTGTAGCGGCAGAAATGCAGATCGCCATGCGTGTCGGACATTGCCTGCCGGCCGGCGATCATTGTCGCGCGCACATTGGCGGAAATCGGGCGTGTCGCCATCTGGAACGAATAGACCGGGACGACAGTGCGTTTCAGGCCCGGCCAGAGATCGTCGCTATAGGCATTGGTGGCGATGACGACACGCTCCACCGTAACGGAGCCACGCGGTGTGCGTAGCCGCCACCGACCATCGGGCAGCTGTGCAATTGCCGTCGCGGGGGAACCGGTAAATATTTTCGCACCTCGACCGATCGCGGCGCCGGCTAGTCCGCGCGAAAAACCCAGCGGGTTGATGTGCCCGCCACTGCGATTGAGCCAGGCGCCATGCCAGGCGTTGCTGCCGAGAAGCTCGGATGTCTGCTGCCGGTCCAGCAGCTCCACCGGTGCGCCGCGCTCGCCCCATTCGCGATAGCGTTTCTCGCTTACCGCCTTGAAGCGTCCCGGCGAATGTGACGGCTGGATCCAGCCGTTCTGCTCGGCATCGCAGGCGATGTCATAGCGTCGCACGATGTCGAACAGGATCTGAGCGGAATCGCGCACCAGGGAGACAAAGCGTTCGCCGCGCTCCTTGCCGAACCTGGCGATCATTGCCGACGGGTCGGGTCGGCTGAGTGTGGGGATCACCTGACCGTTGTTCCGGCCGGAGGCGCCGCCACCGATCTCTCCGGCCTCCAGCACGACACAGGGGATGCCGCGTTCGGCAAGATGGAGCGCTGTCGACAGGCCGCTGAATCCGGCGCCGACGATTGCCACGCGCGTCTCGACCGCTTGCTCCAGCATCGTCGTGGGCGGCGCTGCCGCGGCGCTGTGCGTCCAGAAGCAATGGTCCAGTCGGGCGAGCTCGATCATCGGCGGCTCAGACGGCAAAACTGTAGCCAGCGATTGGCACGGGCAGGGCCTTGCCACGCATTGGCAGGGGCGCGAGCGGCTCGATCCTGACATTCGCCGGAACCTCGAGACGCTGCAGCAGCGCCTCCGAGACGAGAACGTCGACGCCGAAATCCTTGCTGGCACCGGCCAAGCGTGCGGTCGTGTTCAGGGTGTCGCCGAAATAGCCGATCTCGCGCTTGATGTTGCCGACCTCGCCGGCCACGACCTCGCCGATATGCAGGGCGGCACGGAACTCCGGCACGACGCCGAAACGGCGCAGGTAGAGTTGCCGGTCGGCATCGATGAGGCGCCGGATGGCGATCGGGCACTGCAGGCAGCGTGCCGCGGGCAGGCCCTGCTCCGGCCGCCAGGTGAGGATCACTTCGTCGCCGATATATTTGTAGATCTCGGCCTCGGTCTCGACTGCACCGGCGGCCACGTCCTCGAAGAAGGCGTTGAGCAGAGCATGGAAGCGCGAATCGCCGATCTGCTCGGCAAGCTCGGTGGAATTCTTGAGGTCGACCGAGAGGAAGATCCGCTCCTCGCGGCGCGGGTGATGGTAGCGGCCGGCGAGCAGGCGCCAGAATGTCGCCCATCCGAGAAGCGAGCCAATGCTGAGAACGATATTGGCCGCGAGCGACATCGAGCCGGCAAAGATCAGGATCTCGAGAAAGACACGATCAAAGGCGACCGTCTGCTTGACGAAATGACCGAATACCCAGCGCAGAAATTGGACCGAAGTGACGATCAGCGCGAGATAGATCAGCGTCTTGGCCAAGATCGACACCAGAAACGGCAAACGCCGCAAATAACGGCCGACCTGTCCGCGGATGGCTTCGGTCTCGAGCCAGACAATGGGCACAGAAACGAGAACCGAATTGATGGCGCCCTGCAATGCCGTGACCCATGGCGAATGGTCTTTATCCGCCATCGTCCATCCGAAGATGGCACTGGCAACTGCTGCAATGATAGGAATCACGACGATAGTACTGCGTGTGCGGTAGCGCCGACCGGACGGTGCGAGAGCCATGGAGTCTAGGCCGCCAATCGCCGCGCGGTCTGCAGCGCAGCAGCGAAGGTCTCGCCGTCGACATTGCCGCCGGAGCAGACGACGGTAATCGTGCGGCCCTTGGTCTCGACCCGGCCGGCGAGCACGCAGGCCAATGCAACAGCACCGCCCGGTTCGAGAACCAGCTTGTATTCGCGGAAGGCGAGCTCCATCGCTTGTGCCACCTCGTCGTCGCTGGCCGACACGCCGCCGGCAAGCTCGCGCTGTGCCACCAGGAAGGGGATGATCCCCGGCGTGGGTGCCAGCAGCGCATCGCAGAACGAGCCGGAAAGTGCGGCGTTGCTCTGCGGTTTGCCGGCGGCAATCGAGCGGGCCATGTCGTCGAAGGACGCCGGCTCGGCTGAATAGGCCTTCGTCTGCGGGCTGAGTGCGCGCACGGCGATTGCCACGCCGCCGATCATGCCGCCGCCGCTGCACGGCGCCAGCACAGAATCGAGCCGGGCGCCGCATTCGGCCGACTGCGCCACCAGCTCCAGTCCGATCGTGCCCTGGCCCGCCATGGTCCAGGCATGATCGTAGGGCGGCACGATCGTGGCCCCGGTGCGTGCAGCGATCGCAGCGCCGATCTGCTCGCGGCTCTCCTTCAGGCGATCGTAGCTCACCACCTCGGCGCCGCTGGCGCGGGTATTGGCGACCTTGATTGCCGGCGCATCGGCCGGCATGACGATGGTCGCCTTGATGCCGAGAAGCCGCGCCGCTTCGGCGACGCCCTGGGCGTGGTTGCCGGACGACCAGGCGACCACACCGGCGCGTCTCTGTGCCTCATCGAGGCGGCTGAGGAAATTGAAACCACCGCGGAACTTGAACGAGCCGGTGACCTGCAGGCACTCGGCCTTGAGCAGCAGGCGGCCGCCGAGGCGGTCGTTGACGCGCTGATTCTCCACAAGCGGCGTGCGCACCGCGCGGCCGGCCAGCCTCTGGGCTGCGGCGACTATGTCTTCGAACGATGGCGGGGCGGGCAGATTGGCGGACACGCGTGACTCCAGCTCGGCGATGCCGACTGGATAGGCGGCAAGAGCCATTGCGGCAAGCGTCAGAGCAACAGGTGCCAGCTCTTCGGACGTATGGCTAGCTGCGTGCCGCGCGAAGAAGCTCGGGCAGGCCGGCGAGACTGCGAAGCTCGGCAGCAATGTGACCGGGCAGGTGGTCGTCGGGTGCACCGCTCCGGTTGACCCAGGCCACATCGAAACCGAAATAGGCGGCGCCATGGGCGTCCCAGCAGTTCGACGAGAGAAAGCACACCTCCTCGCGTCGCAACCCCAGGCGATCGAGCACGATCTGGTAGGTGCGCGGACTGGTCTTGTAGATCCGCGCCTCGTCTATGCTGAGCAGCGCCTCGAACCGGTCCGCCAGGCCGGCATTGCGCGCCGCCGCTTCCAGCATCTCCGGATTGCCATTGGACAGGATCGCGGTGCGCAGATTCATTGCCCGCAACTCGTCCAGCATTGCCGGCACCTCGGCGAACGCCTCGAGCTCGAGATAGGCCTGCATCAGCAGTTTCTCGATCTGCGGGTCGCTGAGGCCGAGCGCCGCCATCGAGTGCTGCAAGGCCTCTGTGGTGACTGTCCAGAATGGCGCGTAGGCCCCCATGAGGCTGCGCAGCCAGCTATATTGGATCTGCTTGCTGCGCCACAGCTCGGAGAGCTGGTCCGCCATCGGGCCGACCCTGGCGCGATGCCGGGCCACGGCAGAGTTGAAATCGAAGACCGTGCCGTAGGCGTCGAAGACGCAGGCGCGTATCGCGGAAAAATGCGTGCTCATGGATCTGCCGCGCGCAGCCGGTCCGGCAATGCCGGACGACACTCCGTCGCTTTTGGCATTGTCAGTGGAGGCTCGGCCGCTTCATGAACTTGCGCCGATCGGCCGACGGCACACGCAGCTCCATCGTACGCCCGTCGCGATGGATGGTGAGTGGCACCTCCACCCCTGCCTGCCCGAGCGACCAGATACGGCGGAACAGGCCTGCGAGATCGCCGATCTCGGCGCCGGCGACCGCCAGGACGACATCACCGGCCCGCAAGTCGGCGCGCTGCGCCGGGCCCTTGCCGGCGAGGCCGGCGACCACGATGCGATCCTCGACCTCGGCAGCATACAGGCCGAGCCAAGGCCGCGGCGGACGCGCCGGACGCCCCTGACGCACGAGGTCATCGAGAATCGGTGACAGAAGATCGATCGGCACGATCATGTTGAGATGCTCGGTGCGGCCACCTTCGCTCTGCTGCTGCAGCTGCAGTGAGCCGATGCCGAGTAGCTCGCCCGCGGCACTGATCATCGCCGTGCCACCCCAGTTGGGATGCGCCGGCGAAGTGAAGATCGCCTCGTCGAGCACGTATTCCCAGTACCCGGCAAACTCGTGCTTGGCGACGATCTGGGCCGCGACCGAGCGGTGCCGACCGCCGGCACCGCCGATCACCACCGGATCACCGACCGTGGCGAGCGCCGAGCGGCCGAGCTTCAACGGGGCGATATCCAGCCGGCCCAAGGCCTGCACCAGCCCGAATCCCGACTCCTGGTCGTAGCCCAGGACATGGCCGGGCAGAGCGCGTCCGTCGTTGGTGCCGATCCAGACCGTCTCCGCCTCGGTCACCAGATAGCCGATGGTGAGGATCATGCCGTCGCGGATCAGCACGCCGTTTCCGGCCCGCTCGGTGCCGAGGGTCGAGGCCGTGAAGGCATCCTCCGGTACGGTCATGCGGAGCCCGACCACCGAGGCCAGGGCCGTGTCGAGATCATAGGCATAGTCCTGCGGCTTGGGCTGCAGGGCGGGAGAGACCTGCCAATCACTGAAAGACGACATGGCAAAGCTCCTTTGTCGCGGACAAGCATAGCAGATTCGATGCCGGGCCAAGCCCTTTCGTCGCCCGCTCCAGCTTCAATCCATCTGCCGCCCGGAACGTTTCGTGACTGATCATCGCGGCGTCGCGAGGGTCACGGTCTCGAAAGAGCCGGCAAGCCGGTCCCGGTAGACAACGGCAGCTTCCATGACGCGTTGCACATAGTTGCGGGTCTCGTTGAAATCGATCAATTCGACCCAGTCGACCATGTCGATCTTCCCGCCGCGCGGATCGCCGTAGGCCTTGAGCCAATCGCGCACATTGCCGGGACCGGCATTGTAGGCGGCAAGTGCCAGCTCATAGGAGCCGCCGAAGCTCTGAAGCTGATCGGCGAGATAGCGGGTGCCGAGTGCGACATTGTAGGCCGGATCGCGTGTCAGCCGGTCCAGCGCGAAGGGCAGGTTCAGTTTCGTCGCCATCGCCTGCGCGGTGGTCGGAATGAGTTGCATCAGGCCGAGCGCGTTGGCCGGCGAGCGGGCATCGACCTGGAAGTTGCTTTCCTGGCGTGTGAGTGCCAGCACCAGCGCGCGCTCGATCGGTCCCGTATCGCCGAGATCGACAACCGGAAACGATGTCTGGAAGAGAACGATACCATTCTCGACAGCGCGTCGTGCGATGCCGACGGCGACTTCCGGCATGCCGAGCTCGAGTGCCAGGCGCGCGGTTAGGCCAACCTCGCCCGCGGTCTGCACCAGTCTCGACAAGCGGACCAGGAACGGCCGGGCCCGATCGTCCTCGTTGACCTGATCGAGATAGCGGACGACCGCGATGATGTCGCGTTGGCCCACCGCCTCCCGCTCGGAATCGGAGGTGGCGGGATCGCTCGGCATGCGCGCAAATCCTCCGGGCAATTTCCTGGCAGCGAGCTGACCATAATAGGTCTGGCCGTTCTGCGCGGCGCGATCGTACCAGGCCAGCGCTTCGGTCATGTTCTTCTGGGCTTCATAGGTGCGGCCGACCCAGTAGGCGGCTCGGCTCTTCGAGGCCGGCGTGCTGACATTCTGGTCGAGAGACTGGAAGTGGCGCAGCGCGATATCGGGCTTCTCGAGAAAGCGGAGCGCAATCCAGCCGGCGAGAAACTCGGCTTCGGCATATCCGGTGCCGCGTGTCAGTCCATGTGCCGCAGCGAGATCGTAGGCATCCTTGTGCTGGCGTGCCCGCAGCGCATTGCGCGCGAGCGTGTGACGAACGCGCCACCAGTCCTCGTCAGCCGAGGCACGGCTCTGGCGCAGCACCTGCACCGCCTGCGCTCGATCGCCGGTGCGCAGGAGATAGCGGATCTGCTCGAGACCGACACGGGCATCCTGCTGACGCTCGGCGGACAGACCGCGCAGCAAGGTGGGTGCTTCGGGCGCCTTCGCCAGCATCGCCAGACGCGCTTCGGCGGTCGCGAGATAGTCTGGCGGCATGAGGGGAAGCAGTTCGCGGGCCGGCTGTTCCTTGCCTTCGCGCACCAGCCGGTCGAAGCGCGCGACGTGATCGGCAGGGGAGAGATCCTGCCGATAGCGATTGAGGAACTCGAGCTGATCGTTGGGCCGGAATGTGCCATTGCGCCAGCTCTCGCTGGCGACCGAGGGCAGGAGGCCCCGGGCCGCTTTTTCGACCGCGGCCATTCGCTTCATGATGCCGGCACTGCTCTGGGGTGGCGCCCGGCTGAAGAAGGCCACGACATCAGTCGCACCGATCTCCGGCCCGATGCGATCCTCGGCCTGACGCCGCAGGACCGACTCCTCGGGCCAGTCCGGATTGTCGCGCAGAAACTTCGTGATCTCGGCAAAGCTGCCATCGCCGCGTGGATTGCGGAAATTCAGCCAGTCAATGAGCTTGCCGAGCTCCGGCGCCGTAGCGCGCGGCACCAGCGAGCGCGCGGCATCCCACCGTGTCTCGTCGGCAGCGACGAGGGCCGCCTTGAACGAGAGTGCCTCGTCGTCCGACAGCTTTCTGCCGGCACCGAGAACTGTGTCGAGCGTCAGCTTTGGAAGCTGGATCGGCGTGAGCATGGCATCGCCGCTGGTGAGTGGCGGTCGCGGCAGAGGTGGCGCGCGCGGCGGAGTCGAGCCGTTGATGATCAGGGGGCCGCGCCGCGTCGGCGGGACGGGTACCGTTTCCTGGGGCAGCGGCGCCGGCGTCCCGCGCAGGACCGTCACACCACCTTCCTGCGACTGGGCTCTAGCCGCAGGCGGCCCGCCAGCGATTGCCAGCACCGCGGCGATGAAGACCGCGAGCAGGCTCAGGATCAATGAGTCGCGTCCGACCGGCTGGAAGTTGCAACGATGAATAGCCGTCGATGCCCGCGGCTCGCGCGCGGCGCAGCTTCGACGTTCCGTATCGGCAGCGTCGATCGATGTCATTTTTTTCTTTCCGTCCGGCCGGAGGGAATCGGCCGAGGGGAATGCTATCCACGGTGTACGGAACTGTCCAACGGCGCACGCAGCCTGTGCACAGGGGCCAACGTTTGCCTTGAATTCGTCGCGATCGGCACGTGCCGTGGCAGCCCGGGTGCAGCGCGTCGTTGTTGCTGTCGGTGGCTCCGTTTATCGGATACCCCGCGCTATCGGGGCCGCCGCGCTTGCTCGACCTTCGGTGCGGCGCTAGGTTGCCCAATTCGTGGGCAGCGGCGCTGTGCCTGCCGCCGACCACCGCAGCTTCCAGATGGAGATAACCATGTTCAGCGGATCCCTCGTCGCCCTCATCACGCCGTTCCGCAACGGTGCTGTGGACGAGAAAGGCTTCGCTGACTTCTGCGCCTGGCAGATCAAGGAGGGCACGGACGGGCTGGTGCCGGTCGGCACCACCGGCGAATCGCCGACCCTCTCGATGGAGGAGCACAAGAGAGTCATCGACATCTGCGTGCAGACGGTCAAGGGCAGCGGCGTGCCGGTGATCGCCGGCACCGGCTCGAACTCGACCGCCGAGGCGATCGAGCTCACGCAACATGCCAAGAAGGTCGGTGCCGACGCCGCCATGCTCGTCGTGCCGTACTACAACAAGCCGACCCAGGAAGGGCTCTATCAGCACTTCAAGACCGTCGCCGAGGCGGTCGACATTCCGATCCTTCTCTACAACGTGCCGCCGCGCACCGGCGGCGATATGCAGGTCGAGACGGTGGTGCGCCTGTCAGCGGTGCGCAATATCGTCGGCATCAAGGACGCGAGCTATGACATGGCGCGCCCCACCTTGACGAAGGTGAAGTCGGCGAAGTCGTTCTGCCAGCTCTCGGGTGAGGATGCGAGCGCACTGGGCTTCCTGGCGCAGAGCGGCGATGGCTGCATCTCGGTGACGGCCAACATTGCTCCTCACCTGCTGGCCGAAATGCACGATGCCTGGAAGGCGCGGCAGATCGAGAAGGCGATCGGTATCAACGAGCGGTTGATGCCGCTGCACAAGGCGCTTTTTGTCGAGACCAGCCCCGGGCCGGTCAAGTTCGGCGCCGAGCTTCTCGGCAAGTGCTCGGCGGAAATGCGCCTGCCACTGGTGCCGATCGGCGAGGCGGCCAAGAAGCAGGTGCGTGATGCCATGGTGTTCGCCGGCCTGCTGAACTAGCCATCAAGCAACGCCGCGGTCGCCGCCCGCACGGGAGGCGCGGGAATCAGCATGTCGAAAGTCCCCGAGGCACGTAACTTTGCGGCGCAGAACCGCAAGGCGCGTCACAACTATTTCATCGAGCAGACCTACGAGGCCGGCATCGTGCTGACCGGCACCGAGGTGAAATCCCTGCGTGGCGGCAAGAGCCAGATTGCCGAGTCCTACGCCACGGAACGCGATGGCGAGGTGTGGCTGGTCAACTCCTACATCCCGGAATATCTGCAAGCCAATCGCTTCAACCACGAGCCGCGCCGGCCGCGAAAATTGCTGCTGCATCGGCGCGAGGCCAATCGCCTGATCGGCGCGGTGCAGCGAGAAGGCTACACGCTGGTGCCGCTGTCGCTCTATTTCAACAAGCGTGGGATTGCCAAGATCGAGCTCGGGCTGGCGGTCGGCAAGAAGCAGCACGACAAGCGCGCCGACATCCGCAAGCGCGAGTGGCAGCGCGAACGTCAGCGCCTGCTGAAGCGCGGTTGATCGGCCGCGGCATTGCACAGTTCGGGCTCGAGGTCGGGATTTCGCGCTTCGGCATCCTGACCGCTCCGGCCAGTGTCGTGCGCTTCGAGACCGTCTTATGTGAGCGAGCTGTGGCCGAGGCCAAGACGCCGGGACGCGAGCCCGCAGGCCCGCAGTCCCGGCGACGCCCCCAAAGGACGATCGCAACCGATGCTATTCCGCGGCCTGCTGCAGGGCCGGATTGAGCCCGAGCAGATCCGGAATATTGTCGCTGCCGATGGTGTCGACGCCCTGCAGGTGGCGACGCATAGTGCCGGTGCGGCTGCGTACCAGATCGAGCGTGTCCAGCGATGCGCTGAGCTGCTGCTGAAGCTGCACAATGTCGACAGAATTGCTATCGAGCTCGGTGCGCACCGTGCCGAGCAACTGCCAAACCTCGGTTGAACGCTTCTCGATCGCGACGGCGCGGATCACCATCCGGAAGGCATTGAGCATCGCTTGCAGCGTGGTCGGGCCGGCGAGAACGATGCGGTGCTGATGCTGCATTTGCTCGATCAGGCCCGGCCGGCGCAGCAGCTCCGCGTAGAGGCCTTCGCTCGGCAGGTAGACGATGGCAATGTCGGACGTCGTCGGCGGATCGACGAACGAGTCGGCGACCTGACGCGCATAGGCGCGCAGTGCCAGCTCGAGCCGATGCGCTGCTGCTTCGGCTTCCGGTGCATCGTTGCGGGCCACGGCCTGCATGAGCTGCTCGTAGTCTTCGCCGCGGAAGCCGCTGAGGATCGGCAGCAGCATCTCGCCATCGCCATTGCGGCCAGGAAGCTTGATCGCGACGTCAACCGGCTCCCCACCGCGGGTGCCGATGCGGCAATCGGCCAGGTACTGGTCGGCCGCGAAAGTCTGGCCGACGAGCTGGCGTAGAGCGACCTCGCCGAGCACTCCCTGCGCGCGAGCGCCCTTGAGCACCTGTTTCAGGTCGCCGAAATCTCCGGTCAGCGCCTGCATGTCGCCGAGGCTGCGCCTGAGTTGCTCGAATTGCTGGTCGAGCATGCGCACCGAGGTGCCGATGCGCTCGTCGAGCAGGGCGCGAAGCTGGCGCTCGACACCGTCCTGCATCTCGGCCAGTCGCGCATCGTTGGCCGCCCCGATCGCCTCGAGCTTGGCCTCGATCGAGCGGCGCAGCGCCTCCTGGGTCTTCTCCTGCCGTTCGGTCAGAGTCTTCAGGGAGGTGGCGACCGTGTCGACTCGCTGGGTGCGCAACGCCGTCATTGCGGTGAGCGTGTCCTTCGTGGTGTTGCCGATGCGCGCGAGCTCTGCGGCCGTCTGCTGCTGCGTGTTCGCCACCGTACGCAGGCCGCCTTCGGCCGCTTCCTTGACCTTGGCCTCGAGCGTCTCGATCAGCGTGCGATGGCGTGCCTCGTCGGCGCTGGAAAGCTCGGCGAGGCTGTTGTCGAGCACGCTCTTGACCTGATCGTCCTTCTTGC
>Ga0068860_100007817_pt1 | contig 10676 bp, 8 predicted proteins | sample KBSSwiS32_FD_66597 | JGI IMG/M metagenome (GOLD analysis project Ga0068860, IMG submission 66597) | Switchgrass rhizosphere microbial communities from Kellogg Biological Station, Michigan, USA - KBS Switchgrass S3-2 | ecosystem: Host-associated > Plants > Roots > Rhizosphere > Soil ...
AAAAAGAATAACTACCAGGGCATCGAGGTGCGGGGGATACTCCGGCAAATGGACCTGCCCAAATGCCCCGAATTCAACAGCCCCGCTGCCATCTCCACTACCCTCCGGCAGATGCAGGACCACGGCCTTCAATTTGTCGACCTAGGCTCCTCCACCGAGCTACATCATGCCGACGCCGCCACCCGCAAAGAGCACCTGGACCACGGCCGTCAATTCATCGATCTTGCCCACGAGCTGCACTGCCCCTATATACGCGTATTCCCCAATCAGCTGCCAAAGGACCAGGATAGGAATGCCACCATCGACCTCATCATAAAAGGGCTTATCGAGCTCGGCGAGCATGCCCGCAACAGCGGCGTCACCGTGCTGATGGAATCACATGGTGAAATAGTGGACAGCGCCCTCCTCGAACAGATCATGAAAGGCGCCGAAGGACCCAACACCGGTATGATATGGGATATCTATAACATGTGGAGCATCACTAAAGAGCCGCCCGCACAGGTATACGGGCGGCTAAAAAAATATATCCATCACACCCATATCAAGGATGGTAAGACCATCGGAGGTCATATGGTCGATGGCCGGGTCGTAGACGGTAAAGAACAATACCTCATCCTTGGACAGGGCGATTCTCCCATCTTCGACGCCATCAAGATCCTTTACGATGACGGCTACAAAGGCTTCTATAGTTTCGAATGGGAAAAATTATGGCACCCCGAGATTGCCGAACCCGAGCTGGCGCTCGCGGATTATCCAAAAGCAATGGCGCGGTTCTTCAAATAAGCCGGCCGGCTCTGGTCCTCGGCACCTTATCCGGCCCCGCCAAAGCCTCATCCGGCAGGCTCCCCCAAAAGTCTGGCCCGCACAATTCAGGTCATTCCGTCCTTATGCTCTTCACCGGATTAGCCCTCGCCGCTTTTATGGACTGATAGCTCACCGTCATGAGCGTGATCACCATCGCCCCCGCCGCCGACAGCACAAATATCCACCAGGGCATGGACGTCCGGTACTCATAACGCAAAAGCCAGTTGCTCATATAATACCAGGCAATGGGAATAGCTATCAGCAGTGAAATGATCACCAACACCACAAAATCCTTCGACAACAATCTCCATAATCCCCACACCGAAGCCCCCAGCACCTTCCGCACTCCTATCTCCTTCGTACGCTGCTCCGCCATAAAGGACGCCATCCCAAAAAGCCCCAGACAGCTGATAAAGATGGCCAGAAAGGCAAAAACACCCGACAATTTGCCAATCCTTTCCTCATACTCGAACTTTCGGGCATATTCTTCATTGATGAACCCATACGCAAAAGGTTGTGCAGGGTTGTATTTTTTAAATACTGCCTCGATCTTATCCAGCGCCACACGCGTACCCACACCCGCACTCAAACGGACATCGATGACAGGCTGTGCCCCCGCATCCATAACAAACACCGTCGGGTACACAGGAGCATACGGCGACTGCATCACCATATCACCTACTACTCCTACCACCTGGTAGGCCCTGCTATTCCAACGTATCAACTTCCCCACCGGATCTTTCAGCCTCATATATTGTGCCGCCGACTCGTTCAGTATGATGGTATTCGAATCCCTGATCCTCTCCCTGGAAAAATCACCCCCCTCTTTTATTTTCCAACCCACCGCCTTGCCATATTCCGGAGAAACCCATACCACCCCAAAATCTACCTGCGACGGTTGAGCCAGACCCGGCCATTGGAACCCATTGTCAGTCTCATCCACTCCCGTGGCGCTGCTGGAAGATTCCGCGACCTCTGTCACAGCCCCTAAGCTGATCAGCTCCGCACGAACTGCATCGAAATGGTTATGAATCTCCTCCGTCACCACCGGTATCGCCAACGCCCCCGTTCGATCATATCCCACCGGACGGTCTTTTGCAAATTGTATTTGTTTATAAAGGATAATAGTGGAAATGATCAGCACGATGGAAATAGAGAACTGTACCACCACCAGCACCCGCCTCGGCAGGGATGCCAGCCGCCCCGCCCGGAAAGAACTTCGTCGGGGCTGCTTCGACACGCCCCTTCTCGTTCGGAACCTTCGGTATCCCCCGGTTCCTTTCAAAACTCCCACCGGGCTAAACCCCGACAAATACAACGCCGGATAGCTGCCCGCAATCAACCCCGTTATACAACAAAACGCCAGCGTCGCCATCCAGAACAAAAGGTTTATCCAGGGAATACGCATACGCTTATCCGCTAGCTCATTGAAATAAGGCAGCGCCAGCGTTATCAATAACATAGCCCCTGCCAAAGCAATCAGCACGGCAAACAACGACTCACCATAGAACAGTCGGATCAGCTGCCCCCTCGACGAACCTATCGCCTTTCGGATACCCACCTCCTTGGCCCTCTTTTCAGAACGCGCCGTACTCAGGTTCATAAAATTGATACAGGCCAGCAACAGCACAAAAAATCCGATCGTCCCGAACAGCCATACAAACTCGATCCTCCCTCCTACATTTACCCCATTGCTGAACTCCTCGTATAAATGCCATCTCTGCATGGGCTGCAAAAAGAGCATAGCATTCGCATCCTCTTTCGATGCATTCTTCTTGATATCCCTGATCTTTGCAGACACATGCTCCATATCCGCATTGTCCGCTATCTGCACAAAGGCCTGAAAAGAATTATTGCTCCAGGGTTTGCTGTATTTCGTCAGCCAGAAATTATTATCGATATACAGTTTCCAGGGCGCTATGAACATGACATTGCCAAAGCTGGAATTATAGACAAGGTCCTCATATACTCCCGTCACCGTTACATCGAACTTATTGTCGATCTTTACCAGCCGTCCCATCGGGTCCATACCTCCGAACAATGCCTGCGCCGTACTAGCCGATAGTATGATGGAATGCTGGTCCTGCAGCGCATTATGCCCACCCTGCAACATTTTCAGCGACAGCATATCCGTCACCTGGGGCTCAGTATAGCTCCCGCTCTTTGTAATTTTCTTATCGCCCGCCGCCAGAATATGATCATTCGCCCAGGACGACATCGTAATGTATTTGAAGTCGCTGCCGTATGTCTTCCGCAGCTCATCCCCCGTCACATAAGCCAGCGCCGGCGTTGTCTGCGTCGCACCGTTGATAGTTATATGCTGCATCACCTTGGCAATACGGTCATAGTGGGGGTATTCCTTGTTGAACGACAGCTCGTCCCATATCCAGAGCCCGATGAGCATCGCCACCGCCATACCCACCGACAAGCCGGCAATATTTATAAATGAATAGAACTTGTCCCGCCGAAGATGGCGGATGGCTGTCTTGAAGAAGTTCTTTAGCATGACAGATTTCCTACCAGGACAATGCCATTCTTGTAATTACATGCAAATCACAATATTGTAGTATATTTAGGACTGCAGCATTGTTCGATTTTGATACTATCACTGTATCAGGTCAAAGCAGTTGACAGTTTGAGTCAGTTCAATTCATCCTTTGCTAAATTTATTTGTGCTTTTATATCATGAAAATTAACAAGCTCCATATCAGGAACTTTAAATCATTGGTCGATTTTGAATTGAAAACTTAAAGCCTTTCTGCGCATTTGTTGGGCCTAATGCCAGTGGGGAAGAGTAATATTTTTGAGGCATTGGAATTTACTAATTATCTTTCAAAATTTCGCTTTAATGCTCCTGATTTTAAGAACTCCAGACGTCAATACTAAACTTTCACCCGACGCTTCCAATCTTCAACAGATAATTGGGCTAATCTTTGAGGATGAAATTAGACGTAACAACTTCATAGAATGGCTCCGCATTCTCATCCCCGAATTCAAAAACATTGAAGTTAAAAAATCCAACATCGACGGCAGCTACGATTTCTTCATTTATGAAAAAGGCTCCGATAAACCTTTTCCGCGTCACCTTATCTCAGACGGAACCTACAATATATTATCTTTAATGGCTGCAGTCTATCAAAGCAATCAACCTCAGTTCCTCTGTATTGAGGAACCAGAAAATGGCCTCCATCCTCAGGCCATAGAATTATTGGTAGATTTCTTTAGAGAAAAATGTGAAGAAGAAGGGCATCATATCTGGCTAAATACTCACTCCCAAACCCTTGTCCGCTGTCTCGAAATTCACGAGATCATTCTGGTCAACAAGATAGACGGAGCTACAAAAGCCAAGCAACTCACAAAAGACGATGAAGTAGATATTCGGACAGATGAAGCCTGGCTGTCCAATGCTCTGGGGGGTGGTGTTTTATGGTCAAAATAGGTTTATTTGCGAAGGGAATACCGAGCAAATACTCTTGCAATCCCACTCGTTTAAAAGCCTTCTTACATCTCTCAATCTTGAATCCCTACCTGTCATCGATGCAAAAGGAGCCGGAAATTTATTACCACATAACATAGCAGGTTACATCAATAGGCTTGAAAATCAACGTGCCGAAAAAATATTCATCCTGACTGATTTGGACGAAGATATATGTATTACTTAAACCAAACAGCGCATCAAAGCTAGAGCTCAGGACATAGTAATTATCGCCGTCAAAAAAATAGAATCTTGGTTCCTGGCTTGTACCCCAGCCATAACCGCTTTATTAAAACAACCAGGGTTCACGTTTCAGGCCCCAGAAGTCGAAGTAAATCCATTTGAAACCATCAATAACTTAATGTTCCAGCATCTCGGAAGAGGAGCAGGCAAAAGCAATGGAGGCAAGATCAAGCTGATCACCCGGCTGCTGGAATATGGCCTCGATATCGCCCAAGCCGCAGCTCATCCCAATTGCCTTAGCGCCCAATATTTCATTAATAAGCTGACAGAAGTGGGAAAGGACAAATAGCCTCCCAGTACCAGCGCCCGCCAACTCATCCACTACATCCAACAATCCATCCATTCCGCCATTGTCCACCCCTGCCACTCTCCCTAGCTTTGCCCACATGGAAAAAAATAACACACATCCCGCCGCCGCCTCACCGGAAAACATCATGCGCATCGGCATGGGTTTCTGGCCTTCACAGGTCCTGCTCACAGCAGTAAAATTTCAACTATTTACCCTGCTGGCCCCGCTCCCCCTCTCCGCCTCCGAAATAAAACAGACACTGGACCTGCACGCCACCGACAGACATGTCTATGACTGGCTTGACGCCCTCACAGGCCTCGGATTCTTACAACGTTCCGGCCTACTGGAAAACGCCCTCTACTCCAACAGCACCGACACAAACATTTTTCTCGACAGGAATAAGCCCTCCTACATCGGAGGGATCTTAGAGCTCGCCAACAGAAGACTTTACAACAGCTGGGGGCGGCTCGATGCCGCCATGCTCACCGGGCAGCTGCAGGACCAGGATATGGCCGGCAAGGGTCATTCCTTTACAGAAGTATACGCTACGCCGGAGAAATTAAAAGAGTTCCTCGACGCCATGAGCGGTATAAATATGGCCAATTTCAAAGCATTCGCCGGTAAGTTCGATTTTTCTCCCTATAAAACCCTGACAGACGCAGGCGGCGCCGGAGGACAGCTTTCCATCACCATCGCCGGGCAGCAGTCGCATATGACATGCACTACCTTCGACCTCCCTATCGTCGAAGCCCTTGCAGCAGAAAATATACAACGGTCAGGAATGACCGAAAAAGTAAAAGCCGCCAGCGGCGACTTCTTTACAGGCACTATCCCTGCCGCCGACGTCATCGTCATGGCAAATATCCTGCACGACTGGGATGAGGAAAAAAAATTACACCTGATCCAGAAGGCATACGACACCCTTCCTTCCAACGGCGTCTTCGCAGCCATCGAACACGTCATCGACGACCAGCGCGCAAAAAAAGTGTTTGGAATGATGATGAGCCTGAACATGCTCCTCCAGACAGGCAAAGGATTTGATTATACCTTCTCCGACTTCCAGTCATGGGCCTATGCAGTAGGCTTCACACGCACCGAACTTCTTCCGCTCACCGACAAGTCCAGCGCCGTCCTCGCATATAAAAGCTAACCACTCACACCGGGCGCCGCAGCCAGAGGGCCGCCCCATACACTCCCCCGGGCCGGACAACAAATCTCCGGCCCGTCCTGGCAAAGTCAGAGGTCAAAGTCACTATCTTCATCCTCGTCATCCGCAGCCATACCATCCGGCGTCCTCCCGCCTCCATCCTTCTCACCCGTCTGCGGCTGCTCCCTATCCATCTCCTCGATATCCACCGGCCGCGCCGTCATATCCCCTATCAGCCAATGCGAAAAATAGTCCGCCATACGCCACCAAAAATAATCCGTCATCTCCCCATATGCATGCCGCTGCCCCGGCAATATCACCAGGTCAAACCTTTTATTCGCCCTGATCAGCGCACTGGCCACCCGGATCGTATTACCCGGGTGCACATTGTTGTCGATGTCTCCCGTAGACAACATCAAATGCCCCTTGAGATTTTTTGCCAGATCAGGGTTCTTCTCAATGCTGTATACAAAGCTCGTATCACCCTTCTCGCTGATCACCTCTTTCACGCCGTGATGCTTCTCGCTCCACCACCTGTTATAGATAGCATTATCATGATTGCCCGAAGACGACACCGCCACCTTGAAAAAATCCGGATATACCAGCATCGCCGCCGTGCTCATAAAGCCGCCGCCGCTGTGCCCGTGTATGCCTACCCGGTTGACATCGATAAAAGGATACCTGTCCGCCAATTGCTCCGCCACCGCCTTCTTGTCCGCCAGACCATAATCCCGGAGATTGCCATAGCCATAGTTATGGTACCACTTGCTGCGGGAAGGATGCCCGCCCCGGTTGCCCAGTGTAATAACGATCATCCCCAGCTGCGCTAATCTATCCGTCCTGTCCATGCTGCGGCTAAAGGATTTGTTGACAGCCTCCGTCTGAGGACCGGGATAAACATACTCCATCAACGGATACTGTTTTGTGCTGTCGAAATTGAATGGCTTATACATCACCCCATAGATGTCCGTAATGCCATCATCCGCCTTGGCTCTGAATGGCTGAGGAAACTTATACCCCGCCGCCATCAGCTGGGTCAGATCCGCCGTCTCCAGATCCATGATCTTTCTCCCCAGGGAATTGTACAACACCGAATGAGGCACCGTATTCACCCTGGAATAATTATCGACAAAGAATTGCTGGTCGTCATTCATATGCATCGCGTGATCAAAATCACCCGGATCCAGCAGCGTCAAACCCGTACCATCGAAGTTGACCTTGTAACAATGCAGATAGTATGGGTCCTCATTCGCCTCCCGTCCATTGGCCGAGAAATAAAGTATCCGCTTCTTATCATCGATGCCCAGGATGTCCTCACAATGCCAGGGCCCGCTCGTGATCTGGTTCTCCAGCTTGCCGTTGCCGTCATACAGATAAAAATGCGCCCAGCCATCCCTTTCGCTCCATTCGATCAGCTCCTTGCCATCGCCAACCAATCCCGGGCTGCGCTCCTCCACATAGGTATTCAATCGCTCCTGTATCAGCGGCTTTGCCACCGAATCCTTTATATCCAGCACACAAGCATCGATCCTTTTCAGATCACGGCTCGTGCGATTGAAATAGAATTTGGTATCCGTTCCCAGCCAGACGGCAGATCGGTATTCATCATCCCGTGTCTTTGCCAGCGTCGGCCTGATCCAAAGAGAAATATCCTGGTCCTTGAATCCCGCCGCATTGATCTCCCGGTGGCTCTTTGCTGCCACATCGAACAACAGCAGGTGGTCGACAGGGCCGTCCTTTTCACCCGGCATTTCATATTTATAAGATTCCAGCGTAGGCCGCGGGTTGGCCAGCGAATTGATCACCCACAGGTCCTTCACCTTACGGCTGTCCGTTCGCCTCATAGCAAAGTGCTTCGAGTCGGGGCTCCACACCAGAGACACCGGCTTGCGTTTGTCCTTATTCTTTTCCTTATCCACATTCGTCTCGCCGCCGCCGCCCTGAGCGCCGCTGCCATGGTAGCTGTAGTATTCCACTCCATCTGTCGTCAATGCATGCTCGACGATCGTGCTGTCATCCTCGCTCTTCAGCGCCTTTTCATAGTTCGCCCGATCCATCCAGTACAAATTGAAATGTTTACCAAATACGATCGTGGCACTGTCCGGCGAGATAGCCGCCCAATTCGGTTTGTGCTTAGGTTTTTTGTACCCCACCAGCTCATTCAATGTGCCGTCCAGGAGATTGTACTCGAAGTAAAATACTTTCTTGTCCTTCGAAGCCGTCGCACCAGCACCACCGGCAGCACCACCACCTCTTCTTCCACCACCCCGGCGACCGTCCTTCTGCTCTTCCGTCTTCTCCATATCGTTACTCTTCACCGTGTCCGTCTTTTCCTTTTCCGCATCCTGCGTGCTCTTCACCTCAAACTGTATCCAGTTCTCATCTTTTATAAATCGCATGCTGTCCAGACCTAAATGCTGCGCATCAAAAGGATCGTGTACAATGCGCGTGATGGCCGCCGCCAGCTTTTCATTGTCAAAAAGCACCTTCTTCTCCCCTTTGACAGGGTCCACGATATACCATTTCTTTCCTTCCGAGGTCTCATACATATACCAAAATCGATTGCTTTTCTTCAACCAATGCGGATCGACATTGAGCGTAAAGACCATCTTATCCAGCTTCCGGGAAGAGAACCGGGCAGCCGCCTGGTAATTAGCTTTGACGACAGGAGTTAGCTGGGCTTGGGAGAGAACAACAATGAATAGTAAAGGGGTCATGCAGGTGATCCGAAACATAAACAGAAAGGGTTTATTTATGTAATGTCCGAAAAACGAGTCTCCGGCCCGTACTAACATCCACGCGCGGTCCGCCATAAGGATGAATGGGCTGATCAAATGTCTGTCTGTAGGACAACGAACCTCCGGCTCGTTTTTCCTACCTATTTGTTTTGAGATATGCGCCGGATTTACAATTTTTGAGGTATGTTCCATTCGCATAGTTATTTCTATTACATCATTATCGGCCTCGATGTCATATGTATTTTACATAGCATACGTAATGGCACACAGAACAAATGGATGCTGCTTATCGTATTTGCACCCGTGATAGGCGCGCTTGTCTATCTCTTCGCTGAGGTCTTTACCCGCCACAATCGGTCCAATTTACAAGAAGGTATTTCCGGGATACTGCTAACCAATAATGCCCGGATCAGACGCCTCGAAGAAAACCTGAAATTCACCGACACGTTTAACAATCGCATATTGCTGGCCGATGCCTACCTGGCCGCCGGCCACACCGACAGCGCCATAGAATTATATGAGTCCAGTCTCACCGGCGCCTTTGACGAAAATGAGCACGTGCTGAAACAGCTTATTATCGCTTACTTTAGCAAAGGCGACTATGCCCGTGTACAGCCCCTCGCAAAGAAGATCTATAACAAGCCGCAGTTTGCGCGCAGCAAGGCGCATGTCTATTACGCCATTTCCCTGGAAAAAACAGGGAACATCGAACAGGCCGAGCAGGAATTTAAAAAGATGAAAGGAAGGTTCGGGCATTTTGAAGCCCGGCTGCAATATGGATTGTTCTTAAAAAGAACAGGAAGAGAGCAGGAAGCACGACAGGTATTTCTGGATATGGTAGACGAAGCCCCACACCTCAGCTCCCGGGAGAGAAGAGACAGCCGAACCTGGATTGGTCAGGCGCGTAGTGAATTGAATGTCCGTCAAACGGGCACCTCTAAAATGTAGCCCGTTTTCCGGAAAATCTAATGATTGTCCTTCAGACGACGAACCCGCGGTTCGTCCGGAGAGAATTAATCAGCCCGATTATTTATTCATCATCTGCTTGGCCTCGATAGACAGCGTAGCATGGGGTACTGCTCTCAATCTTGCTTTATCGATGAGTTTACCTGTCACCCGGCAAATTCCGTAGGTCTTATTTTCAATTCGCATGATGGCTTTCTCAAGATGGTCGATAAATGTGATCTGGCGGCTGGCCATCTGGCTTAGCTGCTCGCGTTCCATACTCATGCTGCCATCTTCCATGGTCATGTAACGTGCGTCATCGTTGTCGCCACCCATTTCGTCCTTGCGAGTGATCAATCCCTGCAAATAAGCCAGTTCCTTCTTAGCCGCATCTAGTTTACGGTTGATCAGCTCTCTAAATTCTCCAAGTTCTGCGTCGCTATATCTCATAGTGGGTCCAGTTTGATCTTCTTGTGGTGAATCTAATACAGATTTTGTGAATTCTGGTTCATATTTCCGAACCGTTTTTGTTTTTATTTCCGGGATCACCACCTTGGTCGGTTTTGCGGGTGGAGGAGCCGGTTTCGGTTTTATTGCCACAGGGGGCGGAGGGGCTGGAGCCACTTTTCCGGGAGTAGTATTGGGAGCCGCCGGCTTCACCGGGGTCGTTGCTACGGGAGGATGAGCGGGCTGTGATTTTTGAACAGGCTTGGATACTACAGGCGCTACAGGCGCCTTCTTGACAACCGTAGCAGTTTTCTTGGCAGGAGGGACGACGGGGGCAACCTTCTTCACTACCGGCTTGGCAGTACTCTTAGTCGCTGGCGCTTTTTTGACCGCCTTGCTGCCGCCTGACGAGTGGGCAGGTTTAGCGGCCGCCTTTTTCGCCGGCGCTATTTTCTTGACATTAGTAGATTTTTTGGCGGGCTTAGCCGCTTTCTTCTTGGTTGCCATACAATTAGGCTTTTTTTGAAACAAACACTTTTAAAAGAATATCATTCACTTCAATTTCAGTGCCATTAGCCAGTTCCGCTA